>Ga0222657_1000020_pt1 | contig 149713 bp, 103 predicted proteins | sample AntAcemetagen474_FD_179858 | JGI IMG/M metagenome (GOLD analysis project Ga0222657, IMG submission 179858) | Saline water microbial communities from Ace Lake, Antarctica - #474 | ecosystem: Environmental > Aquatic > Non-marine Saline and Alkaline > Saline | place: Antarctica: Ace Lake... | reverse complement strand
GAAAATGGAAACGTTAAAACAATAATAAACAAACAATTAGATTTTGCACCACATTTCAATTAACTGATTGAAGGTGTATTAAAATAAGTGCGAAACTTTAGTTACTTATATTTCAAGCAGGATCATCACTTAAAACTACATGGATTATTCCAGTTGGTACTGCAACCATACCTGACGGAATATTATATGAACTAGTCTTTATCTATCACGGTGGTAGCTGTTGCCTACATGGAAATGGTGGTTACGGAGGCACAACCATTGATACGACTCTCTGGGTTGACGGATGTGTAAGTTTCGAGATACCTATTGATTTAGGCAATGACACAACAATCTGTTATTATGATACTCTTACTCTAAATGCAGGAAATCCGGGATTTTACTATCTATGGTCAACAGGTGAAACTACCAATTCGATAATCTGCACAACGACAACAAATGATACAACCATATCATATCATGTTGCAGTTACTGATAGTAATGGGTGTGTTGTAAGCGACACTATTATTGTGATATTCGACCCCTGTCTTTCAATTAAGGACATAATCAATATTCCGCTAATTAGCATCTTTCCAAATCCATCAATTAAGAAAGTTTTTATTTCCCAAATTAATGGAGTAACTATTAAAGAAGCAAATATTTATAATCAATTTGGGCAAAAAGTATTGCATGAAACAAGCATTACAAATTCAATTGATATTTCAGGGCTAAAAAAAGGTTTGTACATTATTGAATTAATTACAGGCAAATCAATATGGCGTGAAAAATTGTTAATAGAATAGTTTTGCACTGCACACAACAATGAACTGAGCTAAATTCTTGGTAATTTTAGCCTTATTTTTTCCCTGAATAGTGGATTATTTAGAATAAATGATTTATGATGAGAAGCAAAAAAATCAGAATAAAACATCTTAGGGTAACTACCTTGTTTATTCTGTTTCTATTTGTTGTAATAGCTTTTCTCTCTAATAGAACCCTGATATTTTTTTTTAAAGATAAAATTTGGGCACATAAAGTAAATAGTATTGAGAAACTCGTTGAAGCAAATAAATTGCTCTCCGGAGTGGAACTTGATGTAGTGTTTTATGCCAAAGCCAACTATTTTGATGTTAATCATCCCCCTGATAAGTCTCTGAATTTATCATTGGCTGAGTATTTTCAATTCCCAATAAATAATTCTAATTACAAATACTGGATTGATTTTAAGAATCTCAATGAAGATAATGAATTGCAATCTTTAGTTAGGCTGGACTCTATTACAAATGTATTTAATATAAACAAAAGCAATGTAATTGTGGAATCTGTTAGCCCGCAATTTTTAAAATCATTTCAGGATAAAGGATTTCTCACTTCCTGCTATTTACCATCACGATTACATGCTCTTAATGAAGACAGTTTAAAAGTAGTAATTGAGCTGATAAACAAGGATTTGATTACTTATGAGAGTTTTTATATTTCTATGGATTATAAAGATTATCATATTGTAAAAAAACACTTCCCTGATAAGAAAAAATTATGTTGGTTTACGACCTATGGCTTAATGAATAAAATTACAGCGAGAATATTGTTATATGAAATTTTATTGGATGATGATGTTGATGTGTTACTCATTCCTTTTTAAAAAAGGAAAAATTAAAGGCTAAACAAACAGTAACCATTGTAAAGACAATTTTTCAAAATCTGATGGTAAATTCAGGGGAAGCAAATGAAGAAATTTTATACAGCACTAAAAGCACTAAAGGAAATCTACCCTCCATATTTAGTCCTATTAGTTATTACTCCCATTATCACAGGATTCATTATCGATCACGAATTATCTGATAGCAGGCAGATTATCATTAACTTAATATGGATTCCTCTATTTACAATTCCTTTTATTCTTTTGCAGAAACGGATTATTTACCAATTAGTCACCCTTATATATTTCTTAATAGGTTTGATAGAAATTAGTCATTGGATTATATTGAAAGGCCCGGTAACTTTAACGAGTCTTTTAGTAATATCTAATACAAATTACCTGGAAGCCATAGAATTTTTTGATTTAAAAGCTACTACAGGACTATTGATCCTAATTCCTTATACTTTTTTGTTTTTCTTTTCTTTCCGGCATTCTCCCAAATATTTTCAATCGAAAATTAAACCCTATTTTATTGGAGTTGTGTTACTGGTATCAGCTATCTTCATTTTTGAAAATACCATACATGGTAGACTTATTAGAAAAGGAGTGCCTCAAACAGTGAAAGTTACCTTCTCTTTTATAGATAAAATAAACCTATACAGGGAAGCAATGCAAGAAATTGATCCCCGAAACCTTAATGCAAATTCAACATTTATTGCCAGCCGACAAACCTTTGTTCTGATTTTAGGAGAGTCATGTAGCAGACAGCATATGTCTTTGTATGGAGCTTCTAGAAAGACCAATCCTAAATTGGAAAGGAGAAATGATTTAATTGTTTATGATAATGTAGTTTCTCCTTACTCAAACACTCTTAATTCTGTGTTATCAATGTTTTCTCAATCGAATATAGATCAAAAAATAAGCTTCGAAAATAGTATAGATATAATAGATGTTTTTTATTCTGCCGGCTTTAAAACTTACTGGATCTCAAATCAATCTCCTATTGGAATATGGGATAATCTGGTGACTGTATTTGCAAAAAAGTCAGACTATTTCAAATTTGTCAATACAACGAGTAATTCATCATTTGAAGCAATACTAACTACTTCTTATGATTCTAAATTATTTAAACCTTTCAATTTAGCATTAAAGGAAGATGTTAGTAAAAAGTTCATCGTTCTGCACCTAATGGGAAGTCACTCTTCCTATTCAAAAAGATATCCGTCTGATTTCGATATTTTCAACGGAAGCAATAACAGAGAAGAAACAATAGCCGAATACGACAATTCTATGCTTTATAATGATTTTATAATTGATAGTTTGTTAAATATTATCATTTCTAATGATTCTCCACAAAATAGCTCTATCATATCAGCCATTTATTTATCTGATCATGGGGAAAATGTTTATGATGAGTTGGATAGAGTGGGCCATGACTATTCCAAAGAATTACCAAAGGCTAATGTGGAGGTGCCATTTATAGTTTGGCTTTCCACTGGATATTTAAATTTGAATCCTGATAAAGTGAGAGTTATAAATTCTAATCGTAATAAGCCCTTTGTTTCTGATGATTTGTTTCATTCAATAATGGATTTGAATGGCATCCAAAGTTCATATTTGGAAGAAGAAAGAAGTATCTTTAGTGAAAAATTTAGTGAAGCACGTCAGAGAATTTTAGAAGATGGAAAAGATTACGACAAAAAATAAAAAATCCTACTAACCAACTTATCTACTCAACCACTTAACCATAATACCGCCATGAAAATATCAAACTTCAGTTTTTTCACACGTTTAAGAACCTGGCTTAAATATAGAGTCAAAGCAATCACTCCCGGAAAAAATGCATTAAAAGGTGCTACTCTTTCATTGTCTATATTTGCTGGCATTATTTGGCTTTTATTGGCTATAGGATCTTCAATTTCTATTAAAGATCCCTGGTCATTACTACTCTACCTGGCTGTGATCATCACCTCAGTAATCGTTGGTTTACTTTTAATATTTATAATAAAACTCCTTCATGATATTCCACGTCATTATAAACGTGTATTGTTTGTATCCATTCCTCTTTTATTTATTTCTTTTGCTTTTGAATATTATATTATTATCTTCTTTATCATAATTGCTTCCATGCTTGGAGCCTCTGTAGGAGTATTGAAGAGGCCAGGCTATAAAAACCTTAGTATGGAAGCACGAATATTAACAATAATTGGAGTATTTTTGGGTGTATCCGGGTTGGCAACATTTATCATACTGTATATCCCTGCAGGCTTTGATGAAAATATCCCGGAAAATGCGGCACTGAAGTCTCCGGCTAAAATTGAGCATATTCAAGCAAGTTCACCTGCAGATAAAGGAAGTTATAAAGTTAAAATTCTTACTTACGGAAGTGGAAAAGACAAACATCGTTCGGAGTTTGGTGCAAATGTCAATATTAAAACAGATTCAGCTAACGGTCTTCCTTTCATCGACAACTGGAGAGGTTTTGGAGGTTGGGCACGTACAAAATACTGGGGATTTGATGCCCGGTCATTGCCCCTTAATGCAAGGGTTTGGTATCCCGAAGGTGAGGGCCCATTCCCACTTGTTCTTGTTGTTCACGGTAATCATTTCATGCAGGACTATTCCGATCCCGGCTATGATTATCTGGGTGAACTTCTTGCTTCCCGTGGATATATCCTGGCTTCCGTTGATGAAAATTTTATTAATGGTTCATGGTCAAATATTATCGGCTGGTTGAAAAAGGAAAATGATGCCCGAGCATGGCTTTTACTTGAACACCTCAGGCTATGGCATCAATGGAATAAAATTCCAAATCATGTTTTTTATGATAGAGTTGATACAAATAATATATGTCTGATTGGCCACTCCAGGGGAGGAGAAGCTGTTGGTCATGCTGCATGTTTTAATACTCTCCCTTATTATCCGGATGATGCCCTGGTTAAGTTTAATTATAATTTTAATATTCAATCAGTGATCGCAATTGCTCCATGCGATGGACAATATAAACCGGCAAAAAGCAAGACCGCTTTTAAAAATGTGTCATATCTTGTTTTACATGGTGCTCATGATGCAGACGTGAGTACGTATATGGGTTCTCGGCAATATGAGAGGATCAGTTTTACCGACAGTTTATATCATTTTAAGAGCGGATTATATATTTATGGTGCAAATCACGGGCAGTTCAATACCACTTGGGGTAATAACGATATTGCACACCCATTTACAGGCCTGCTTAACCTAAAGCAATTATTACCTGAAAAGGATCAAAGGCAGATCGCAGAAGTTTATATTAGTGCATTTCTTGAAGCAACATTGAATAAAAAGACCGAATATCTACCACTCTTTGCAGATGCACGGACAGGATCTGACTGGCTTCCTGAGACAATTTACCTGAATCAGTTTGAAGATTCAAAGACCAGGATACTTTGCAATTTTGATGAAGACCTCAATTTAGGTAGTTTAGGAAAACATAAAGATGCTATTTCCGGAGAAAATCTCAGTGTGTGGCACGAACAACTCATTACACTTAAGTCTGGAAACAAGGGAACACGGGCTGTTTATCTTGGATGGAACGATAAAGACTCTATACAGGCTGTTTATTCAATAAGCCTGGATAATGTTAACCTTGAACTGGACTCATTATCCGTTTTTTGTTTTTCTGTGGCTGATGCCGGCGAAGAGTCTGATCCCCGGTCTAAAGGAAAGTGGCAGCAGCAGGAGCAGTTGCAGGAAGGAAAAAAGGATGAAGGAAAGTGGCAGGAGCAGGAGCAGTTGCAGGAAGAAAAGAAGGATAAGGGAAAGCGGCAGCAGCAGATCAAGGAACCTATAGATTTCACAATACAATTAGAAGATAGTGCCGGACAAATAGTAAAATTCCCCTTAAGCAGTTTTTCTTATTTGCAGCCAACGTTTAAACCAAAGCTGATGAAAGTGGATTTCATTAGTAATGATGATGATGAATGGGATGTTGTGTTTCAAATCTTCCTATACCCGCTTTCTGATATTTCGAAGATAAACCCGGAATTTGATTACAAACATCTAAATAAAATCAGCTTTATTTTTGATCGTAGTAAAAAAGGTGTTGTTATTATTGATAAGATTGGGTTTATGGAGAACCTAAGAGCAATTTGAAAATGAGAGAATTTGAGAAATGTGATTAAAATAGAATATTTCAAAACTCCTCTTGGTGAACTTATTTTAGGGTCGGCCATGGATAAATTGTGTTTATGTGATTGGCGTTACAGGAAAATGAGACCATCTATTGATAAAAGAATAAAAGATGGTATTGATGCGGATTATATTGAAGAGAGTTCAAATATTGTCACAGAAACCAAAACCCAACTTACCCAATACTTTAATGAAGAAAGAACCGAATTTGATATCCCGCTGCTTTTAATTGGTTCCGATTTTCAAAAAAGTGTTTGGAATGCTTTGCTACAAATTCCTTTCGGAAAAACAGAAACATATTCAGGACTATCAAGGATGTTAGAAAACGAAAAAGCAATAAGAGCTGTTGCTAGTGCAAATGGAGCAAATGCCATTTCCATTATTGTTCCGTGTCATAGGATTATTGGCAGTAATGGCAGGCTAGTTGGCTATGCCGGTGGTTTGAATGTGAAAAGGAAATTACTTTCTTTAGAAAATGCTCTGGACGAAAGTCAGTTGAGTTTGTTTTAGTACCTCACCCCCTGGCCCTTGTTTGTCGAAGCGTCCACACTTCGACATGAATTAAAGATTATTTGTACTTTTGTGCTGATACTTCTTTGCATAAAATAAATCTATATTGTATGAAAGCAAAAAACTACCTATTATCATTGTTATTTTTATCATTCTTTTCTTTTTCAAATGCGCAGATTATCGAATTGACCTTTACCGGTAAATCCGGCTCGTTTCACGTTCCACTCGACAGCATCTTGATTGAAAACCTTACCCATGCCGGAGATACGATGCTCTACTCTCCTGATACGGTAATTGTACTTGGAACTGTTGGGATCAATGATGGATTTGATAAAAATGATTTTATGGTATTACAGAATTATCCCAATCCTTTTAAAGACCAAACATACTTCGACATTTATTTACCTGATGCAGATCATCTTGATGTTTCTGTATATAATGCAATAGGTAAAGAAATTTCATCTTATGAAAATGATCTTAGCAATGGGATGCATTCATTCACTTTTAATTCGGGGAATGAACAACTCTACTTCCTGACAGTGAGATATAAATCTGAAGTAAAAACTATTAAGATGACAGCTGTTTCATCTGATCAAAAACAAAAATGTGACTTAAGTTATAATGGTTTGAAATCAGATAAGCATGGCTTTAAGTCTCAAAAATCATCCAAGGGATTCATATACACATTTGGCGATCAGCTAAAGTTTATTGGATATGCTGGATTTGGTAGTGATACAATTATTGATGCTCCAACATTTGATGTGACCTATGAATTTGAATTCGATATGGGAATTCCTTGCCCTGAACTCCCTTCATTTGTTTACGGAGGACAAACATATAACACTATAAAAATTGGCACACAATGCTGGATGAAAGAGAACCTGAACATTGGAGCAAGAATAGATGGAAATATAGCCCAAACTGATAACGGTATTATTGAGAAATACTGTTATGATGATAATACAGCAAATTGTGATGAGTACGGTGGTTTATATATGTGGAATGAGATAATGGATTATCAGATAATTGAGAACATTCAGGGAATATGCCCTTCAGGTTGGCATATACCGTCAGATTCATCCTGGACAGTATTAACAGATTATCTTGGTGGCAATAATATAGCAGGTTACAGGATGAAAGAGGCTGGTCCTACTCATTGGTCTCCAAATAATTTCTATTCTAATAATTTGAGTGGTTTTACAGCACTGCCTGCTGCTTATTCTTCAGCTGGCTTGTATTATGAAATTGGAGAGGTTAATTTTATTTGGTCTTCTACAGAATTAGGTGGTTCTGATGCACTTGGCCGTCAATTGCGGTATAATAACTCTCAAGCCATACCTGTTTCCCTATCAAAATCATATGGCATGTCGGTACGTTGCCTGAAAGATACATGTTCACAACTTCCAACACAGGCAAATGCAGGGCCTGACTCCCTGGACATTGCCGGCGATTCCATAGTTCTTATGGCTAACACTCCTGTTTATGGTCAGGGAATGTGGAGCATTGCATTTGGTGTTGGAGGTAGTTTTTCTGATGTAACTGATCCTTCATCAGTTTTTTACGGACAGCCCGGTAATACTTATACATTAAAATGGAAAATCTCAACAGCATGTGCCAGTAATCATGATTATGTGCAACTGAGTTTTGCTAATCCTACACCTCAACCATGCCCGGGTATTCCAACATTCATATACGGAGGCCAGACTTATAATACAGTGCTGGTTGGAAACCAATGCTGGATGAAAGAGAATCTGAATATTGGTCTTCGGATTGACGGATCACAGACTCAAACCAATAATGCTATAATTGAAAAATACTGTTATGGAGATGATACCTCAAATTGTTCTACCTATGGTGGCCTCTATCAGTGGAACGAAATGATGGATTATGTAACTTCTATAGGAGCACAGGGAATTTGTGCTGCCGGTTGGCACATCCCAACTGATGGAGAATGGAAGATACTTGAAGGCACAGTAGATAGTCAGTATGGTGTAGGTAGTCTGGAATGGGATAATATTGGTTACAGAGGTTCTGATGTCGCGCATAATCTGAAATCTACCACAGGCTGGAATTTTAATGGCAATGGTAATGATTTGTATGGATTTACAGTCTTGCCAGCTGGATATCATACTTACGCTGGCGTATACGATGATATAGGCAATCTTGCCCACTTTTGGAGTTCTGAATACAGTACTAATTACGGGTGGATCAGGGATATGAGTGCCAGTATGCCACAGGTATACCGAAGCCTTTATAATGACGTGCTTGGACTCTCAGTAAGATGTTTGAAAGATAGCTGTTTCCCACCCCCAACTCAAGCAAACGCAGGCCCGGATTCTTTGAATATTGCCGGCGATTCGATTGTTTTAATGGGTAATACTCCTGTTAGTGGTCAGGGTTTATGGAGTATTTTTAGTGGAATCGGCGGGAGTTTTGCTGATCCAACAAGCCCAACAACTATGTTTTATGGTTTGCCGGGATATCTATACAATTTGGTATGGACCATTACTACTAATTGTGGAAGTTCCTCAGATACTGTTAAAATTTATTTTGCTTCACCAGGATTTGTTTGTGGAGATCCATTAATTGATACTCGTGATTGGCAGAGCTACAAAACTGTTCAGATCGACACACTATGCTGGATGGCCGAAAATCTCAATATTGGGAGCATGGTTAATGGAAGCAATGATCAGTTTGATAATGGTGTAATTGAAAAATATTGTTACGATGATATTCAGGATAGTTGTACTATTTATGGCGGCTTTTACCAGTGGGATGAAATGATGCAATATGATACAATACCAGGAACGCAAGGAATTTGCCCAGCCGGCTGGCATATTCCATCAGATGATGAATGGAAATATTTGGAAGGTACAGTTGACAGCCAATATAGTGTAGGAGATCCGGAATGGGATCTATTTTTAGTGTATCGCGGTTTTGATGCAGGTCTGAATTTGAAATCTAGCAGTGGCTGGAGTAGTGGTGGTAATGGAAATGATATGTATGGATTTTTCGTGTTACCAGGCGGTTATCGATACACCAATAATTTCTACTCTATAGGTTACAATACTTACTTTTGGTCTTCATCTGAGTACAATAGCACCAAGGCTTGGCGTCGGGAATTGGCTTTCGATAATTCAGGCGTTTACCGATACTACACCAATAAGAAACTTGGGTTCTCAGTACGCTGTTTGAAAGATTAGTTAGGAAAGTTAGCAGGTTAGTAGGTTCAATAAGCACTACTGTCCGTAAACTCACTAAATTGGATTATAGCTTCTTCGCTTCACTTCGTTCCGCTCAGAATCTATTTGCTTATATTGGACTACAGTGGTTCTATAATTTAAGCATTCAAGCATTCACGAATTGTATAATTGTATCTTTGAATCTTTATATCTTTACATCTTTGAATCCTTATTTCGGTTCACTGCCTTTTGTCTTAAAATTCACCAAAAAGATCCCAATAAAGATCAAAACGATCCAGACCAGGTAAATAACTTCAAATCTCTCCCCGTCGTTTACACCCCACATTATTGCTATTACAGGAATCAAATAAGTTACTGATGAAGCAAAAACTGCTGATGTGAGTTTTATAAGCTTATTGAATATAATTACCGCAGGGGCTGTTCCTAATAATGCCAATATAGCAATATATCCAAAAGAGATCCTGGCCTCTTCTTCATGAAGAATCTGGTTAAAGAAAGGTGTGAAAAATGATAAGTAAATTAAAACAGGAAAGCCAATAACAAAAAATGAAAATATCGTGATGGTCACAGGGTCAAGATTTTGTAAGCGAAACTTGACAATATTTGCATGTAAAGCATAGCCAATTGTTGCAATAACAATATATATTCCAAACTTAAAGTTAAAATCAAAACTTTTCCCTCCACCAACATATAGTAGCCCGACTGTGCCTGATAAAGCTACCAATATCCCAAGAATATTAAACCACTTTGTTCTGAATCCAAAAAACAGTAACCCCAATATCAGAGTAAATAAAGGAGTTAATGAGTTAAGTAAACCGGCCATGTAACTATCGATACCGGTCTGGGCTTTGGCAAAAAGAAAAGCAGGCAGTCCACCTCCAACTATACCTACTATCACAAGGTATTTCCATTCTCTCGCTTTCAATAATAAAAAACGACCTATTGTAAATGGCAGAAGAACAAGGAAAGTAAGTGATATTCTGATTGCACCAAGCTGAATATGTGTGAAAGCAATAAGTCCCTTTTTGATCAAAATAAAAGAACTACCCCAGATAATTACGAGTATAAAAAGAATTAGCCAGGGTAATAACTTGGATTGTTTGAATTTTAACATAAGTTAGAATTAAGCCCCAAATGTATAAATTTTTTTTCTTGAGTTAACTTCTCCAAAGTTCCAAGAGTTAGAAAGTTAATTGGTTTAATGTGAAAATAATTGATATAGCGGAATTTTCCCATATATCAAACTTTGGAGAAGTTGGTTGCCAGAAGGAAAATATTTTTACTACTTTTGAAAAGAACCTAAAATACATTTTATGAAAAACTATAAAATCTTTTGCGGAGGTGAGTTTCTTGAAACAAAAACTATTCTGGAAGTACGCAACCCATATGATAATACTCTGGTGGCCACAACATATTTAGCAGGCAAGGATGTGCTTGAACTGGCTATTGATAAAGCACAGCAGGTAGAAAAGGAGTGTCAGGAACTTCCATCTTATGTAAAGTACAGGATACTTATGCAAATTGTACATCAGCTTATTTCAAAAAAGAAAAAACTTGCAGAAATATTGAGCCTTGAATCTGCAAAACCCATTAAATATGCTCTTGGTGAGATTGACAGGGCAATTCAGACATTTACAATTGCTGCGGAAGAATCAAAACGCCTGCCAAAAGAATATATTAGCCTTGACTGGACAGCTGCAGGGAACAGGAAAGAAGGGTTCGTCAAATATTTCCCCCTTGGCTTGTCAGCCGGAATATCTCCCTTTAATTTTCCCTTGAATCTTGCTGTTCATAAGATCGCACCTGCTATTGCTTCAGGGTGTCCAATGGTTTTGAAGCCTTCAAGGTCAACTCCACTCTCAACTCTTGAGCTGGCAAGGATCATTGATGAAACTGACCTGCCCAAAGGGGCAATTTCTATTTTTCCTATGGACAGGCAATCAGGAAATCAGCTGGTCACTGATGAACGCTTCAAATTACTGACATTTACAGGATCACCTGAGGTAGGCTGGAAAATGAAAGCTGATGCAGGCAAGAAAACAACTGTACTTGAACTGGGCGGGAATGCCGGAGTTATTATTGCTAAAACCTGCGACTTCAACATGGCTGTTAAAAGATGCCTGATGGGTGCTTTTGCATATTCCGGACAAGTGTGTATTCATGCACAGAGGATCTACGTGGAAAAAGAGATATTTGAGGAGTTCAAAGAAAAATTCATTGCAGGGGCAGGAGCTCTGAAGGCAGGACACCCGCTTGATACGAAAACAGATATCTCATCTATGATAGATGAAGGGAATGCAATAAGGGTGGAAGAATGGGTACAGGAAGCAGTGAATCAGGGAGCTGAATTATTGATTGGAGGAAAAAGAGATGGTTCTTATTATGAGCCTACAGTGCTGACAAATACTAATGAAAAAATGAAAGTGTCATCACTGGAAGTATTTGGCCCTGTTGTGACTCTTGAGCCCTACTCAGATTTTGAAGATGCTGTAAAGCAAGTTAATAACAGCAATTACGGGCTGCAGGCAGGCGTTTTTACAAATAACATCAAGGAGATGAACCTCGCCTTTAATGAACTTGATGTTGGTGGAGTTATACTTAATGATGTTCCTACATTCAGAGTAGATAATATGCCATACGGAGGTGTTAAAGATTCGGGTATGGGTAGGGAAGGAGTGAAGTATGCAATACGTGATATGATGGAGGCAAAAGTCCTGGTAAAACCGTATTAAAATAAATCCTTTTCATGAGAATTTCAATCCTTATTCTTTTGCTTAGTTTTTGCCTGAACGGTTTTGCACAGAATTATTCTGTGAGTGGAAAAGTGATTGACTCAGAATCAAAAGAACCTCTTGCATTTGTAAATATTGTTGTTAATAATGGAAAATATGGTGGAGCTACTGATATAGATGGTAAATTTCTAATTAAATCCCCGCAAAAGATACTTTCATTAAAACTCAGCTATGTAGGTTATGAGACCCTGAGTATTCCTGTTTCTACATCTGATCAATACCTCATTATAAAATTAAAAAGCACGAGTTATGACCTTTCAGAGGTTGTAATAATTCCTGGGGAAAATCCTGCCAATCGAATAATCAGAAAAACTATTGAAAATCGTAATCTAAATGATCCGGAGAAGATTAGTTCATTCTCCTATACCTCATATGATAAAATGATGTTTACTGCCGTTGTTGATACGTTGAAACCCAAGGATCCACTTTCAGATACGTGGGATATTGATATACAGGATTTTGTGGAGGCACAACATTTATTTTTTATGGAGACTGTCGCAAAGAGAAAGTTTCTAGCCCCGGATAAGAGTTATCAAAAAGTTATTGCAAACAGAATGTCTGGATTTAAGGATCCTCTTTTTGTTTTTTTGATCACACAGTTTCAGTCATTTTCCTTTTATAAACCTACGATCAGCATTTTTGATAAAAACTATATTAATCCAATAAGCAAGGGAAGCTTGAATAAGTATTTTTTTCTCCTTGAGGATACCACCTATCTGAAAACTGATACTGTCTTTATTATTTCATTTCGTCCGGGGAGAAACAAAAACTTCGATGGACTAAAGGGGCTGCTTTATATAAATACACATGGATATGCGATCCAAAATGTTATAGCAGAACCTGCAATTGATGAAAAAGGAATAAGCATAAAGATTCAACAAATGTATGAGTTGATAGATGATGAGAAGTGGTTTCCTGTTCAGCTCAATACAGATCTGTTATTTAATAATAATACACCATACTCATATAAATTTATTGGACAGGGCAAGAGCTATATCAGAGAAATTGTGCTAAATGAGCAATTCGTGAAAAGAGAATTCAGTAATATTGAAATAGATGTTGAACCGGAGGCAGCTTCTCGGAATGAAGATTATTGGGAGCAATACCGTGTTGATACACTTAACCAAAAGGAATTAAATACATACCAAGTCATCGACAGTATTGGTAAGAAATATAAATTTGATAAACGTGCTAAAATATTCGAGGCGTTAACAACTGGACAGATCCCATGGGGTGTAATTGATATTGATATTAATAAGATTATGAGGTATAATGAACATGAGGGATTTTATCTGGGTATTGGGCTTCATACGAATGATAGAGTATCACAACTTTTTAAAACAGGGGGGTATTGGGGTTATGGTTTTCGTGATAAAACCACAAAATATGGTGGAGATTTGCAACTACTTCTTCATAAAAACAGTGAACTTAGACTGAAATTTTCATATATCAATGATGTTACTGAAAGTGGTTCAGTTAGATATTTTGACCATTCTATTGATAATATAAGTTCTAATACAATGCTAAGAGACTATCTTATCAATAGAATGGATAGGACGATTAGAGAAAAAGTGGAAATAGGATTTCGTACCTTTAATTATTTGAAGACGAATATTGCTTTTAGTCATACCTTAAAAGATCCGGCTTATGATTATTACTTTGGTACCAGAGAGAAGAATGTTACGGTGGGTGTAGATGAGTTTAATTTTATTGAGTTATCCCTTGGCTTTAAATATGCACCCAAGGAAAAGTTTATTAGGAATACTAAAAAGAAAATCTCACTGGGAACAAATTATCCTATTATATGGATACAATATACAAGGGGATTTGATAACATACTGGAGGGAGAATATTCTTTTGATCGTTTTGATTTTAGGATCACAAAATCAGTATATATTAAATATCTAGGAAGGTCATCATTTGAGTTAAATAGTGGATATATAAATGGAGATATTCCTGCAACAAACCTGTACAACGGACATGGCAGCAATACTATGAATTTTACACTTTTAGCTCCTTTTAGTTTTGCTACAATGCATATGAATGAATTCCTGGTAAGTAAATATGTTTCTCTTTATTTCATGCATAATTTTGGGAAATTACTTATAAGAACCAAACTTATTGAACCTGAGATAATAATTGCCAATAACCTTGGTTTTGGATGGCTGGATAATCCTGAAAGTCACTACGAAATTGAAGTGCAGAGTTTTGATAAAGGATATTATGAGTCCGGCTTACTGATAAATAAAATTATTGATTTTGGCTTTTATAATATCGGTGCTGGAATGTTTTATAGATATGGCCCATATTCATTTAATAGAACAAATAAAAATATGGCATGGAAGATTTCTATTCTTATGCCAATGTAAATCAGTGAGACTTTAATTTTGTGAAACAAAATCATTTAGTCGAACTGACCCCGAGTGCTGTCGAGGGGTCTCATGGGATATTTTGACTTCGTTGAGCTATCAGCATGCTTGCAGATCGGATCCCCACTCCTTGAGCGAATAAATACTTTTTAATTTAGCTCTGCTGATTACGGCTGGGAAATTCATTTGAAAAGGTGATTCTGTTTTGCCATTATTATCAGACGACTTGCAATTAATAATAAATGGGTTACTGCAAAAGATTAGTTTTTCTGCAAAAAATTTATTATATTTGAACAGATTTGAAATGGGCTTATTTCAACATGAGGTGATTATTTGCATCTATTGCTATATTTAAAAAGGGAAAATTAGCATGTTAAGAATATCACTTTTGTTTACACTTAGTATTCTTACGGCATTATCTAATGCCCAAACGAGTGATCAACAAATTTTCGACAAACTTAGGGGTGAGGAGACCTTATCTCAGGGTTCAGTTTACTCTATCTGTCAGGATTTATCTGGTTATATCTGGATAGGGACAAAAGATGGCCTGAACCGCTATGATGGATACAACATTAAAATTTACCGCAACCATCCGGAAGATTCAAGCAGTATTAGTTGTAATACTATCAATACTATCTTTAATGGCGCCGATGGTTATTTATGGATTGGAACTTCTGGTGGAGGCTTGAATAAATATGACCCGGTATCTGATAAGTTCACAAGATATGTTTTTAAATCAGGCTCAAATAAATATTATGGAAATATCTTAAATGATATTGTACAAGATAGCTTAGGTAATTTGTGGATTGGTACGTTTAATGATGGCCTGATAAAATTTAATACGGAAACAGGGATATATGAAAGATTCTTACCTGACCTGGATGATCCTGAAAGCATTTCAGGAGATATAATTAATACTATCCTGCTTGATTCGAAAGGAAGATTATGGATAGGAATAGAGGATAATAAGTTAAATCTTTTTATTCCTGAAACTCAAACTTTCAAAAAATTTGAATATAATGCTCAGCATCAATCTGATAAATATGGTAATTCAATTTCTTCACTTATTGAGGATGCTGATTGCAATATTTGGATAGGGACAAACTATGGTGGTTTTATTTACAAATTTGACACCGGGACAGAAGTTTTTACTAATTATAGAGAAGGATTTCCAGGATCTAATCACTGCTTTGCATTTACCGGATTGGATTCACTTTGGATGGGGTCAAATTACAGTGGCTTGTTTCTATATGAAATATCAAATGAAATATCTCATATCTTCATTTCTGGAACAAAAAAAGGTGAATTAAACTATAATACTATCAGATGCCTTTATAATGATAGAGATGGTAATTTGTGGATTGGAACTGATGGTAAGGGGATTAATCTTTATAGTCCGAATATGAAAAAATTTCATATTTTCATGCATAAGACTTCCCTGTCACAAGGCCTTTCTCTATGCAGTGTAAGAGCTATTTATGTTGATGATAATGACTTTTTATGGATAGGAGGCTATAGGATAAGTGATGAGTATGAGGGTTTTAGCAGGATAGACTTGAGTACACATGAAATTATTAATTATGATCCTGATGGTGTTGTTTATTGCATTTTGCCTGATAAGGATGATAAAGATATTCTTTGGCTTGGAACTGAGGGTCAGGGAATAATAAAATTCAACACTAAGAATTTTGACGCAGTAAGGTATTACCAAAACCCACCATTCTGTCAGGATTCAATTAACGGAGTGAATATTTATTGCATGTTATATGATGATAATGGGATTGTATATATTGGAACTGAGAAGGGATTAAATATTGATAATGCAAATACTAAGACTTGCACTTTTTATGCACATGATCCCAAAGATTCTACATCAATAAACCTGGGATCTATCAAGGCATTGTATATTGACTCAGAAAAGAATATCTGGGTTGGATCAGATAGGGGTGGCTTTGCAAAGTTTGACCCTGAAAAGAAAGTATTTACACGCTACATGAATTCACCTGAAGATAAAAATAGTTTAAGTGGAAATAATGTTAACAGCTTTTACGAAGACTCAAAAGGAAGATTTTGGATTGGAACTGACAGGGGATTGAATTTAATGGATAAAACAACAGGGAAGTTCAGTAAAATAACTGTTGACGATGGATTACCTAATGACGTTGTGTATTCTACCCTGGAAGATGAAAACGGGGATTTGTGGTTAAGTACCAATATGGGATTATGTAAATTTAATGCTGATACCAGGGAATTTGTAATATATGATAAAAATGATGGCCTCCCTGCCAACGAATTTAATAGTACAGCATATTTTAAGGACAATGATGGAAGAATGTTTTTTGGCGGAACCAATGGACTTGTCAGTTTTTATCCTTCTGAAATATTGCAAAACAAAATTCTTCCTCAGGCCTTAATTACCAGTTACTTTATCGATAACATAGAAACACAACCCGACTCAATTATTTCATTAAAACAAAGGTTGATCATAAAACCGGATGAAAACATTATCGGTTTCGAAATATCTGCAATGTGTTTTCTCAATCCTGAAAAATGCGAATATAAATATAAGCTTGAAAATTTCATGGATAAATGGATTGATCTTGGAAACAAAAGAATGATAAGTTTTACTAACCTTGATCCGGGCAAATACAATTTGTTGATCAAATCCAGTAACAACGACGGAATTTGGAACGATAAACCAACAAAGCTTCAAATTGAAGTACTTCCGCATTTTTATGAAACATTAGTTTTTAAACTGATAATGGCATTATTGATCATTGGTGTCATACTGATAATTTATTATGGAAGGATAAGGATTATCAGGCAGCAGAAGGAAAAATTAAAAATACAGGTTTTGCAAAGAACAAATGAACTTAGCGAATCGAATAAAAAACTACATATTGCCATTACAACCAAGGATAAGCTATATTCAATAATAGCTCACGACCTGAAAAGTCCATTCAATTCACTGATGGGGTTTTCTGACCTGCTAATAGAAAACTGGAAAACCATGGAAGATAGCGAGCTTATTGAAATTTTTAAAATATTAAAGAAAACTTCAAGCTCTACTTACGATTTATTGGTTAATCTGCTTGAATGGTCTCAGTTTCAAAGTGGTTATATTGAATACAATCCCCAAAAATGTGATTTCAACGAAATCCTTAATAATGCCTTATCACAACTTAAAGGTCAGGCTTCCTGCAAAAACATTTCACTTAAAACTGAATTTGAAGAGGATTTATATATTTATGTAGATGTTTTAATGATCAATTCTATTTTGAGAAACCTTATTTCTAATGCTATTAAATTCACTCCCAAAAGCGGTCATATTGAAATTTCTGTCATTAAACAAAAAGAGTTTATCAGTTGTTGTATACATGATAATGGAGTTGGTATAAGTAAAGAAGTCCAACAAAGTATTTTTAGTACAGGTGATAATATTTCAAGAATAGGTACTGATGGTGAAAAAGGAACTGGCCTGGGATTAATTTTGTGTAAAGAGTTTATTCAAAAGAGTCATGGTACTATTTCAGTCGAAAGTGAAGTTGGTGAAGGCAGTAAGTTTACTTTTACTTTGCCACTAGCTGTCGGAGATGATTAATTTGGGTAAATTAGTGAAAGTGATAATATTATTTACTACACTGTCATAATATCTTTTTCTTTTGATTCAAGAAGCTTGTCTATCTCAGAAATATAATGATCAGTTAATTTTTGGATTTCATTTTCGAGTTGTTTTATTTCGTCTTCCGGGGTGCCATCATTTTTTAGTTGTTTAGCTAGATCATTAGCATTTCTTCGTGTATTACGAATGCTGATCTTTGAATTTTCAGCTTCGTTTTTAGCTTTTTTAACCATTTCTTTCCTTCTATCTTCAGTAAGAGCTGGCACATTTATTCTAAGCACCTCACCTTCATTTTGCGGATTAAAACCAAGATTGGCGGCCAATATTGCTTTCTCAATATCTGCCAATACACTTTTGTCCCAGGGTTGTACAATTATCTGCCGGGGGTCTGGTGTATTAATATTTGCAGCCTGTTCGATAGGTGTTATGGTTCCATAGTAGTCAAACTTGACCCCTTCAAGCATCTGAGGGCTAGCCTTTCCTGCCCTGATTTTATGAAACTCCTTTTCAATATGTAATATTGAACTTTGCATATTTTCCTTTGCTTCTTCAAGGCACAATAAACAATCGTCAGTCATAACTTTCGTTTTAATTTAAACTAGAGCTCCACCTTCATTGATAGTGGTTTTTTACTCATTAGGTTTACAAATATAATATTTATCTGTAAATTATCAAGCTTTAATACGATAATGATTTCTCAGCCTTAAACTTAGCCTTGCCCTTTAATGTTTTTTCATTCCATATTTGACACAATTGTGCCAATGTTCTCTCCGGCTATGATCTTTTCAAGATTTCCTTCTGTTTTTATATTAAAAACAATTATGGGCAAATTATTCTCTTTACAAAGGGTAAATGCAGTCATATCCATTATACTCAACTCTTTTTCATAGGCTACATCAAAAGAGATATTATTATATTTTATTGCTTTTGGATCTACTTCAGGATCTGCACTATAAACGCCATCCACACGTGTTCCTTTAAGAATTACGTCGGCATTGATCTCTAATGCTCTCAATGCGGCAGCTGAGTCTGTAGTGAAATATGGATTTCCTGTACCACCACTAATGATAATTACTTTTCCATCTTCCAGGTATTCAATTGCTTTCTTACTGCTCATTGATTCACATATGTGATCAACAGGCATTCCTGATAAGTGTTTTGTCTTAATTCCGGATTTTTCGAGAGCCGATTGCAATGCCACACTATTAATAATTGTAGCGAGCATGCCCATATAGTCACCCTGAGCCCGGTCTATTCCTTCACTTCTTCCCTGAATTCCCCTAAAAATGTTTCCTCCGCCTATAACTATTGCTAATTCAACCTTTTTTTCAACAATAGTTTTAATATCTCTCACATACTGTTCAAGGCTTGCCCCATTAATTCCATATTGTTGTGTTCCCATTAAGGCTTCACCACTAAGTTTTAATAATATTCTTTTGTAATTCATTTGCAATTATTTTATTAATACAATTAAAGTTTTCAGGAAATTTTGAATAAAATTAAAAAAAAATGACACATGTCCCATTAAAAATCCTCACAAAAAAAAAGAGAGAACCTAAGTTCTCTCTTTAATAATTATAATATTAATAAAATTTATTCTCCGAGCATTAGTCTTTTGAATGCTGTAATAGCAAGATCTTTGTCGTTTTCGCTTAAGTATTGACGAACAGTTTTTTTAGTATCTCTGATAAAGTCCTGGTTCAGAAGAGTGTTTTCTTTGTAGAATTTATTTAGTTTTCCGGCAGCAATTTTTTCAGCTAATTCTTCAGGCTTTCCTTCTTGCAGGGCTTGTTCTTTCCCTATTTCCATTTCTCTTTCTATTACTTTTTGATCGATGTCATCTTTATCTATTGCGATAGGATTCATTGCAGCGATCTGCATACTAAGTTCACGTCCCATTTGATCGATACTAGCAACAGAGGAATTATTCATTCCCATAATAGTAGCTAATCTGTTTCCATGATGATTATATGAGAAAACTATTGGAGACTCAATAAATTCATAATGTGGGATCTCCATTTTTTCACCAATTTTTCCAACCATGTCGGTAAGATTATCAGCAACAGTTCTGCCATTAATATTCATGGCTTTGAGTTCATCAAGTGAATTAGGTTTTGTTTCGATAGATTTATCTAAAACAGTATTAATGAAATCAATAAAGTCCTGATTTTTTGCAACAAAATCTGTTTCACAGTTAAGCATTATGAGAGTAGCAAAATTATTTTCTGCATTAGTTTTTGCAAGTACGATTCCTTCGCTTGCATTACGGTCCGCTCTTTTGGAAGCTAACTTCTGACCCTTTTTTCTGAGGTAATCGATAGCTTTTTCAATATCCCCGTTTGATTCAACCAGAGCATTTTTGCAATCCATCATACCGGCACCTGTTCGCTTTCTGAGATCATTTACTTCTTTTGCAGTTATTTTCGTCATTTTTTATTATGGATTTAAAATTTTAATTTTTGTTAATTCATTAGTTTTTCTTCGAAACAGGTTTACGTGCTGAAGGTTTTGAAATTGATTTTGTTTTTTTTACTTTGCTCTCTGTTTCAGTTTCCGGGGCTTGATCTTCTTTTTCTTCAACTTTCTGGGATTGTGCTTTTACTTTGATTACTTCTTCTTTAGCAATTTCGTCATCTTTAGCTTGTTTTTCCCTAACAAATTTTCTTTCCACAAGACCTTCTGCAATTGCTTTTGTCATTTTCCCAACGATAAGTGAGATTGCTTTTGACGCATCATCATTTGATGGTATAGGAAAGTCAACAGTTTTGGGATCAGAGTTTGTGTCCACAATAGCAAAAGTAGGGATGTTTAATTTTTTTGCTTCAGCAACTGCAATATGTTCTTTGTTGATATCAACAATAAAAAGTGCTGATGGAAGGCGATTCAGATCTGAAATACTGCCAAGGTTTTTTTCCAGCTTTGCTCTTTCACGCGTGATTTGTAATCGTTCCCTCTTTGAAAGGTTTTTAAAGTTATCTGTAGTCATCAATTTATCGATAGATGACATTTTTTTAACAGCTTTCCTGATGGTAGCAAAGTTTGTTAACATTCCACCCGGCCATCTTTCAGTAACGTATGGCATATTAATTGTTTTAATATGCTCTGCAACTATTTCCTTTGCTTGTTTTTTAGTTGCCACAAAAAGTATTTTTTTCCCTGATTTTGCTATTTGTTTAATAGCATTCGCAGCTTCATCAATTTTTGCAATGGTTTTATACAGATCAATGATATGTATTCCATTACGCTCCATGAAAATGTAAGGAGCCATATTAGGGTTCCATTTTCTTTTCAGATGCCCAAAATGAACCCCGGCATCTAATAATTCATCAAAAGTTGTGTGTGACATTGTGTTGGTTTTTAGTTTACATTCTGATTAATAACAATTGCTAAGTAGTCCGTTTTCTGGAGTCTTAGCAATTTAGATACTAAACCTATAATAGAGAAAGTTCTAACGTTTACTGAACTGGAATTTTTTACGGGCTTTTTTCTGTCCAGGTTTTTTCCTTTCAACCATTCTTGGGTCTCTTTTAAGGAGGCCATTTGATTTAAGAATGGGGCGGTGTTCAGGATCTATTTTGCATAATGCTCTGGCAATAGCCAGTCGTAGTGCTTCTGCCTGGCCTTTAAATCCTCCACCATCCAGGTTAACTTTAATATCAAATTTTCCGGCATTATCCGTAACATTCATTGGCTGATTAACAACATATTGTAATGTGGCAGCAGGGAAATAATCTTTAAAATCCTTTTTGTTTATTGTAATAGAACCAGTACCTTCTTTTACATATATTCTGGCTACTGAAGTTTTTCTTCTGCCAAGTGCATTAATAACGTCCATATTATTTTATTGAATTTAATTTGATTTGTCTTGGATTTTGTCCTGAATGTTTATGATCCGGTCCGGCATATACCTTTAGATTACGGAAAAGTTCACTTCCAAGCCTGCTTTTCGGAAGCATTCCTTTTACCGCAACTTCAATAATTGCAGCGGGATTTTTTTTCAACAGATCGGCAGGTGTTTTAAAGCGTTGCCCACCGGGATATCCTGTATGGCTGAAATATACCTTGTCAGTCCATTTCTTTCCTGTCAATCGAATTTTTTCAGCATTAATGATAATAACATTGTCACCACAATCTACATGAGGTGTAAAATCTGGTTTATGTTTTCCCCTGAGAACAAATGCAACCTTGGAAGCAAGACGTCCCAGTATTTCGTTTTCAGCGTCTATAAGGAGCCATTCCTTATTAACAGTTTCTTTGTTAGCGCTTATCGTTTTGTAACTTAAAGTATCCATCATTTATTTCTTATTTCCTTTTATCAAATGGGGTGCAAAAGTAAAATTAATATTTTTATTTAACAAATTTGTTAAGAATAATTTGTCAGAAATAATTCAAAGTCTGTAAAGATTTTATATTTATTCATAAAATTGTTGATATATTAGCATGTTGTTACGAGTTTTGAGTTTTGGGTTAATCATAACCTATAACACGCAACCCGCAACAGATTTTTAATACTCATCATCATGAAAGTTTCTAAAAATATTCTGCTTGTCGTATCTTTCTCCATTGCCTTCGCCTTTATAGAAAGCTCCGTGGTGATTTATATAAGGGAGTTATATTATCCCGAAGGCTTTGACTTTCCATTAAAGCCCATGGCTTTTCATATAATTGTCACCGAAATATTTCGGGAGCTCTCAACAATTATTATTCTTATTAGTATTGGTGTTCTTACAGGAAAATCAAATATTGAAAAGTTTGCTTATTTTATCCTTTCTTTTGCAATATGGGATCTGTTTTATTATGTATTCCTGAAGATCCTGATTAACTGGCCTGAATCTTTGCTAACATGGGACATACTTTTTTTTATACCTCTTACCTGGGTAGGGCCAGTTATTGCACCTGTAATTAATTCAATTACGATGATCATTCTTGCATCATGCATAATTTTTTATGTTCAAAAATCAGGAAAAATAAAATTTGATTTCCTGCTTTGGTCGCTACTTGTTATTGGTAGCCTGATCACTATTTATGGATATACTGAGGAATACACCTTTTTTATGCTTCAGGAATTTAATTTGATAGAGTTGTTTGGTTTTGGTGACGTGCAAGCTTTACTTAAATATGCAATTAATTTTATACCAGAGTATTTTAATTGGTATATATTTTCATTTGGGGAATTGTTATTTTTTACTGCCATTTTCATAATTATCAAAAGAAACCCTTGCTACCAAGGCTCTAAGACACCAAGCTTCACAAAGTAAAAAAGATAAATTGGTTGCATTCGTAATTCGCAATCTGTAATTCGTAATTATAAAAGTCCTATTTTAGCTGATTATTTATAAGTGAGATTTATGTCAATCATAGTCAATAACATCACAAAAGTTTACGGAGCGCAAAAAGTATTGAATAATGTTTCTTTTGAGATAAAATCAGGTGAAATTGTTGGCCTTCTTGGCCCAAATGGTGCAGGCAAATCCACGATGATGAAGATAATTACCTGCTTTATTCCACCAACTTCCGGTGAAGCATCAGTTTGCGGCTACGATATATATGAGGATTCAAAAAATTTAAGGAAAAAAGTAGGCTACCTCCCTGAAAACAATCCACTTTACCATGATATGTATGTTCGGGAATATCTGGAATTTATTTCTGGAGTTCACAAAATGAATAAAAGAACCAGAGATATCATTGGGGATATGATACAAACAACAGCATTGTCAGCTGAGCAAAATAAAAAGATTGGAGCCCTGTCGAAAGGCTACCGACAAAGAATAGGACTTGCGCAAGCCTTAATTCATGATCCGGATGTGTTAATTCTTGATGAACCAACCTCCGGGCTTGATCCTAATCAATTGGTTGAAATGCGTAATCTTATCAAAGAAATTGGAAAGGAAAAGACAATAATTCTTTCCACACATATCATGCAGGAAGTTGAAGCCGTTTGCGACAGGGCAATAATAATTAATAAAGGAGAAATAGTTGCTGATGATTCAACAAGCAAGCTTATTACTGCAACAGCTAATGTTGAAATTATCAAGGTTGAATTTAGTACTCCTGTTGATGAAATTCAGCTTAAATCAATAAATGGAGTGTTGGAAGTATCTAAGATAGATGAAAATATTTGGGATATTAAATCTGTATCAGACAAAGATATCCGTCCTTTCATATTTCAATTTGCAGTTAGGAATAATTACACAGTTCTCTCCATGAGCAAAGTTGAACAGAGTTTGGAGGATATCTTCAGGCAATTAACACAAAATAATTTGAAAATTTGAAAATGAGATAATTTGAAAATTGTTTTGGGCTTAGGATTTGCTGACATTGTGTATATTTGCAAATTCTAAAAGAAAAACAAATAATAAAAAATAATTTAAAATATATAATATGAGTTATTTATTTACATCGGAATCTGTTTCTGAAGGTCATCCTGATAAAATATCAGACCAGATATCCGATGCCTTATTAGATGAATTTCTCCGTAAGGATCCAGAATCAAAAGTTGCATGTGAAACCCTAGTAACAACCGGTTTGGTTGTTTGTAGCGGTGAGGTTGGAACGAGCAAATATGTAGGTGTGGAAGAAGTTGCAAGGGAAACGATAAAGAAAATTGGTTATACTAAAGCAGAATACAAATTTGACGCTGGTTCATGTGGTGTAATATCTACAATTCATGAGCAATCATCTGATATTAACCAAGGAGTTGTAAGGGCAAAAGAAGAAGATCAGGGTGCCGGCGATCAGGGTATGATGTTCGGTTATGCATCTAACGAGATGGATAATTTAATGCCTATGCCTATTGAGTTTGCACATATGCTTCTTCAGGAGCTCGCAGTAATACGTAAAGAAGGTAAAAAAATGAAATATTTGAGGCCTGATTCAAAATCTCAGGTTACTATTGAATATAGTGATGATGGGATTCCTCAAAGAATAGACACCATTGTTGTTTCAACACAACATGATGATTTTATTAAACCCGAGAACGGATCAGTAAAAGCTGATAAAAAGGCTGAAAAGCAAATGCATGACGTGATTTGTGATGACATAAGGAATATTTTGATCCCGCGTGTAAAAAAAACATTACCCTCCCGAGTCAAGAAATTATTTACAGATGATTATAAATTATTTGTTAATCCAACAGGTAAGTTTGTAATTGGCGGGCCATACGGTGATACAGGCTTAACCGGAAGGAAAATAATCGTTGATACATATGGAGGAAGTGCTGCTCATGGAGGAGGCGCTTTTTCAGGTAAGGACTCTTCAAAAGTTGACCGTTCGGCTGCCTATGCTACAAGACATATTGCAAAAAACCTTGTTGCTGCCGGGCTTGCAGATAGAGTAGTGGTGCAGGTTGCTTATGCTATTGGTGTTGCAGAACCGGTTGGACTTTATGTAAATACTAATGGAACAGCTAAAGTTAAAGACTCTAAAGGAAACTTATTATCTGATGGCGAGATTGCACTTAAAGTGAACAAGATATTTGATATGCGCCCTTTTGCTATTGTTAAGCGATTCGGCCTGAAGAACCCAGTCTTTTTAGCTACTGCAACTTATGGTCATTTTGGCCGCGACCACTACATCAAAGAGGTGGAAGTATTTTATAAGGATAAAGATACCAAGGTTAAAAAGGTAAAAGGAGAGGAAAAGTATTTTAAGAAAGTTGAATTCTTTGCCTGGGAGAAGCTGAATTACATTGAGAAGATCAGGAAAGAATTCAGGATAAAATAGTTGAGTGAGTTAAGTAGGTGAGTGGTTAATTAGGGAGAAATCTATATTATCACAGGTCATTGTACATTGGTAATTAAAATTTGGGATTAGACAATTAGAAATTTAAACCATCAATCAGTAATTAAAAAAGGCCAACGCTTAGCGATGGCCTTTTCAATATTACGTATGCACACCTTATCTGCTAATAACAAGTTTCCTGCTTGATATCATTTTCTCATTCACAACAACAGAATAGAAATACATTCCGTTTGTCAAATCTTTAGTATTCATAACAATCTTACCTTCCTGATCAGTAATTAAACTTTTCTTAACAGTATTTCCAAGTATATCCCTGATTATTATACTTGCCTCACTAATTCCAACTGGCAGAGAATAATTAAAACTTACCTGATTAGTAGCAGGATTTGGATAGGCCGCTGAAAAATCAACATCACTAAGAAGTACATCAAGACCAACAGTCCCTGAATACTGCACATTAACAGACACTTCATCAGTAGGATTGGCATCATCATAAAATGTGTATTTTATTGTGGAAGAACCTGGAATCCCATGTCCATTATAATCTCCAATAAAATTAGAGGTATCTGTAGCTCCTGCTCCAATTGGTACGGTAATTCCTGAGATATATAAACTGGAATCATAACAATTTCCCCAGCAATATGTATTATATGTTCCCGGGATAACACTTATATATTCCTTTTTTACTCTAACATTAATTGTTGAAGCAGAGTTATTAGTACAATAAATACGAGATATAAGTATAGAATCTACACTACCGGTGATAATTACAGTTCCGTTATTTGCAATAGGGCCGTTAGCATCTGATAATGATAAGCTCTGGCTAAATCCAAAGGTGGTAGTCAGTAAACTGATCAGTAGAAGGAGTAATGTTTTTTTCATGATATAAAGATTTTAATTAATAAAACTTTTTGCAAGGATATTGCAAAAATCATGCAAAAATAATAAAATTAGCATTTTTTGTAAAATTTAAACAAAGCTGAGGCTAATTTATAATTTCTTAGCCTCAGCCTTAGCCTTTTTTTATTTACTTATAACAAGTTTCTCCACAATATTCCTATCATTTGCACGAAGTTGAATAGTATATATTCCATTTGCCAGATCTCTGGTGTCAATCTGAACTTTATGATTTCCGGCTGGCTGATTGCCCTGATCTGAAGAAAATACGAGTTCACCTGTCATATTGTAAATATCTATGTTGATAGAGCTACTTTCTCTTAACTCGTATTTAATCCAGGTTGTAGAGTTTGCAGGATTTGGATAGATTCCAGTAATAATTTCAGTCTTATTTTCTTCAATACCAACTGTTCCTTCAACAGACCATGCAGACTGGTAAACTTCCCATGATGCATCCTCCTGAACAAATACAACTACAGACAGGTCATCCCATTCTTCGATGAATGTGCCTGAAAGGCTGGCTGTTTGAAGATAAGATACTGGTGTTCCACTTGTATAAGGTCCTACATTTGTACCACTGGCATCTGGAACCATTTTCATCATAACAAAATGGAATTCAGTCTCACCATTATTTCCATGATTACCTGTTGTCATATTTTCAACAACGGCAATATGTAATTTTAATCCTGCAGGGAAATCAGCATAAGGTGTAATATCCACCTGAACCTCAATATCCTGTCCTGTTATTTCATGAACTGCGTTTATTTCCATATAAGCAGGTTCATTATAGAATTGATCAAAGAGACTTTGATCATAAGAGTTAGGATTACCATTCCATCCGCCATTAAGTTCCATATTAGGTACACCACTTACACCATAATAAGTTCTTCTAACACCACCTTCAGCGGTATAATATGGGTCACCTGGGCTTGGCCAGCTCATTTGGTATTTAACACATGTCCATTTTCCGGGGTTTGCATTCAAAACAGTAGTTATATTTTGATTACCCGGTAAGCAAGGCACACAGGTTGAGCTTGTAAATACTTCATGTAATAGTTTCTTTTCAATAAAGTTATCAACAACTGAAACAAATTTTGTTATCGTATCATTTGATGGGTCATCATCTTGGCTACCATTAACATTTGATGTCCAAACGGCAACATCATTTCCACCTACTGCAGTTGGTGTCCATGTTGTTGGATGTGTAAAGTTGTAGGTGCTATTTTGAGCAATGTTAATACCTGTTACATTATGAGTATAAACGGTACCACCATTAACTGAATAGTTAAGGTCAAAGTATGTAATAGCAGTTATTCCAAAATTCTTAACCTCTCCGGTAACATCTACAGTAGTGTTTACTTGAACAAAGGGATTTGGTGTATTTACATTGATCATTGCAATGTCCAGATTCAATGGAACAGTTGAAGCTAGATCATATCCAAAAATTGCTTCACCTTGTATCAGGCCACCTAAAGTAACTGTTCCGGGGATAAGATCCTGATGAATCCATAGACCTCCACCTAAAGTTGTACCAACATCACTAACGCTATGTATTACTCCAGTTTGAGCACCTGTTGTTGCATTGATTTGTGTAATAGTTGCCGGTATTCCGGAGGTTCCTGCATCGATTGCCCAAATAAATGGACCTCCCACTGATATATCGTCATAAGCAGTTCCATAAGTGCTAGCTAATCCATGTGAACCTGCTGGAATAGTTCTGATAACAGTTCCGCTCATGTTTACAAGAGAAAGATCTGTTGCCCATCCGCCAACCCAAAGAGCATTACTGTCAGCCTGATAGCAAATATTTCTTACAGTCTTGCCACCGGGAGAAATATTAATTGTGCTTACTAATGAGGGAGTAGTGGCACTGAGATCCATTTTATATATAACATTAGCATTTGCTCCTCCATAAAAATATGTTCCATCGAAAGCAAGGTCTCTTAATTCACTTACACCTGGAATAGAAAAGCTTGCTACTTGTGTCCCTGTCATGTCAAATTTCCAGATGGTACTTCCGTTCCATTCAGTAACATAAAAATGGGTTCCATCAGTTTCACAACCTGCAGAAGCAGAGTTTGTAATTGGATGGGAGAACTGAACTGTCCAACCTTTAGAACCTTTAATGGGTGTTGTTTGGTTTTGTAATGCTTGATTTGGAGATGCCTCCACAGTAGGTTTAATGTTGGATTGTGCATTAAGCGAAACTATTCCTGTTAAGAAAATAGCCATTACTAGAGTAGAAATTTTTTTCATAATAAAAACTTTTAATTAATAATTGATTTGAAATTCGGGTGTAAAAATAATTAAATTCTTTACAATCAAGACAAAAAAAATAAAAATTGGTTGCAGATAAACTAATTTTTATATTTTAATAAGTATATACCTTGCTGATAGGTAGTTTGTAGGCTATAAAAAATGTCTAATTGCCCTAAATAATTCCCAAACACCAAATCCCAAAAAAACATTCTATTTTCTTGATTACCTTTTACTAGAATTTCATACTAATTAAAAATATTTTGCCACAGATTACTCACTATATTATTTATTTTTAAAAGTGTTCGTGATTTCACTTCGTTCAATTCACAGATTAATTATGAATTACTCAATCAAGGAATACCCTTTTCAGCAAGAGAGTTATCAGATAATTGGTATTTGTATGGAAGTACACAGGATTTTAGGTAAGGGGTTGTTAGAAATTGTTTATAAAGATGCATTGGAATTTAATAGAAAGAATATTTCATATGAGCGTGAGAAAAAATATGAAGTAGAATATAAAGGAAGAATACTTCCTCATTACTTTTTCGCTGATTTTGTAGTAAACGATAAGATTATTTTAGAAGTAAAAGCACAAAGAGGTATTGTAGAAAACAAATGCTAACTTGGTATAGCTAAAACTAATTAATATTCAATTTCTTCGTATAAGCTGCATCATCAATCTGTAATTTTACAAAATATATTCCGGTATTAAGATCATGGAGATCAATTTCCTGATTATATATACCTTGTTTTAGCACTCCTTTATCTATTGAATATACTTTTTCTCCAATAATATTAAACACCTCAATATTTACCTTTGAATTATCAGACAGATTAAATTCAATTATTGCTTTTTCTCTTGCAGGATTAGGGTATAAGCCGGAAAATCCATCATTTGTCATTTCTTTGTCATCAGTTCCAACACTACCTTCTATTGACCAACATGACTGATGCACCTCTGTAGTTGCATTATCCTGTAAAAACACAACAACTGAAAGGTCAGTCATTTCTTCAATATATGTTCCGAAAAGACTTGCAGATGATTTATAATTTGCTGTTACGCCATTTGTAAGAAGAGGAACATTTGTTCCTAGTGCATCGGGAACCATTTTCATCATAACATAATGAAATTCGAATTCTCCATTATTTCCAATGTTTCCTTCTGTTTTGTTTTCTACGACTGCAATGTGTAATTTCATGTCTGAGCTGGTAAAATCAGCTAAGGGATCTAAATACACATCTACATATACTGAGTCATTAATGATCTGGTGGTAAGCATCGATATTCAGGAATGCGGGGACATCATAATACTGGTCAAATATTGTTTGATCATAAGAATTTGGGTTGTCATTCCAGCCACCATCAAGCGCCATATTTGGAACTCCGGATACAGTATAATAATCTTTTCTCACACCACCTTCAGCAGTATAATATGGATCTCCGGGTGAAGGCCAGCTCATCTGGTATTTAACACAAGTCCATTTTCCCGGATTAAGATCAAGCACAGCTTGAAGATTTTGATTACCCGGTAAGCAAGGCCCACAGGTTGAGCTTGTAAATACTTCATGTAAAAGTTTGCGCTGAGCTATATCTACAGATACAACATTCTTAATAATTGTATCATTGGATGTATTGAGATCGACACTTCCATTCGGATCTGATACCCAGATGGTAATGGTGTGTGGGCCCAGGTTAACAGGTGTCCAGATATCCGGATGAGTATAATTATATGTTGAAAAAGGTGTAAGGTTCAGGTTTGTCATGGAATAAGCGTGTACAGGGCCACCGTCGATACTCCAACTCAAGTCAAGAGTGTCAATAGTTGTATATCCTGCATTTCTGATAATTCCTGAAAAAGGAGTCGGTGAGTTATGCTGGACCATAGCATTCACATCCAGCGTTTGTAATTCAGCATCAAGTGCCAGTGGCTCAGTTGAACTCAGGTCATAACCGAAAATTGTATTGCCTTTTACTAAACCACCTAAGGTTGTGGTCCCGGTAATAATATCAGGATGAATAAACAATCCTCCACCTGTACTAACAGCAAGATTATCTACCGTCAAGTCATGAAAAATTCCTGTTTGTAAACCTGAGGCAATATCAACCTGATATATGATAGGTGTGCTTCCCTGTATTCCTGTTAGGGCCCAAAGATAAGGGCCTCCGGGAGAAGTGTTGTCAAATGCTGTGCCGGAAATACCACTTAAACCATGTGTCGCAGAATTAATGGTATTTAATACTGTACCGTTTGTGTCAATAAGTAAAAAATTATTTGTACTCCAGTCGCCAACCCAAAATGCATGATGTGTGGGGTCATAGGCAATACTTCTTACAAGCTGAGTAGGAGAATTTATGGTTTTGACCAGGGTTTGATTAGTAAAATCCATTTTCCAGAACCATGGACCCGCTCTTCCTCCATAGAAATAAGTTCCGTCATATGTCAGATCCTGTAAACTCATAACTCCGGGAATACTGAAAGTTGAAATATAATTTCCGTTAAGGTCATATTTCAGGATATCGGCAGAAAAATCCCGGGTAACATAATAGAAATTGCCATCAGTTCCAACACCAACCTGAAATGTACCACCTGAAGTGATATCATGTGCAAATTGCAAAGTCCAGGCACCTTTTGTGGTCTTGTTGTCATTATTTTGTGCAACAGTTAATAATGAAGATACAAAAATCATCACTATAATAGTTGTAAGTTTTTTCATGTTTAAAAATTTTATTGTTTAATAATGTGGTAAATGTAAAAAAAAATATGTAACAGTCTATGGTTTTAAGTTATTATACTTAAATAGATAAATTATTATATTGTTAATTGTTAAATGTTAACTGATAATTGTTATTTACAGTATTCATCATAAACTGATAAATCAATCTCATATCCTAATGAATCAGCTTTTTGCCAGTCGGCACATGCTTCTTCCTTCTTACCTAAAAAACTATTAATGTTTCCTCGGTGATAATAGGCCTTTGAGTTTTTCGGGTCCAGCTGTATTACAATATTAAAATCTCCTATAGCCGGCTCAGGCAGTGCAAGATCAAAACGCCCTATGCCACGCCAGAAATAAGCTTCTGTATATTGCCGGTTTATATTAATGGCATAATTATAATCAATTACAGCTCCCCTGACATCATTGATCTTATACCTTGCCAGCCCCTTATTAAAATATCCTTCCGCTTCGCCCGGATATTTTCGGGCAACATTTCCAAATAGTGTAATGCTGTTTTTCCATACTCTGTTACGGTTCCAGGTCTTTATTGAAAACAGTACACCCATTGACACTAAGAGTAAAATAAATATAGGTTTGGCAATTCGCCTGTATTTCCATTTGTTTGACAATTGATTATAAATAAAGGCAATAATAAAAAACAATCCGATATAAGGGATATAAGTATATCTTTCATAAATAATGGACTTACCAAATGGTATCACCTGCGATACAACAGAAATAGTTATCAGGTAAAATAAAAAGCCGAAAAGCAGATCTTTCCTGTAGCGTTTTAGGATAAAAATAAGAGCTGTCAGAACTAAAATTATTACGGGAGCAATGTAATACATAATGGGAAAAACTCCATTTATTTTATCAGGGAAAAAATGTATTGCAGATTGTCCAAATTCCTTAAAAGGGGCAAAAAGCATAACTATATACTTTATCAGTCCATAGCTAATAAGAAAGAACCGATCGACAAATGAGAATTCCTTTGCCATAGTGGCAGTTTCTGACATTTGTAAGCCGATTATTGCAATGATCCCAAATATTATTGAAAGAGCAAAAAAAGGTATTTTTTCTAATAAGATCTTTTTTGTAAATTTCCTCTTAACATAATAATCAATCAGTAAAAGGACAAGAGGTAAAGTAATAGCCATGGACTTGGAAAGGAGTGACAACACAAACATTATCAAACTCAGATAATAATATTTACGTTTAAATTCACTGGTAATGTATTTGAGATAGATTATCAGTGAGATCAGAAAAAACAAAGAATAAAACAGGTCTGCACGACCGGAAATCCATGTTACAGCTTCAACATGCATTGGATGAATACCAAAAAACAGTGCAACGATAACTGCTATTTCAATGCTCTTTGTAAATTTGTTTAGAAGTATAAAAACAAGGATAATATTAACAAGATGTAGTATCAGATTTTGAACATGAAAAACTGTTGGATTCAAACCAAATATCTGGTAATTAACGGCGAAACTTAGTGAAGTCAGAGGGTGGTAGTTTCCGCCATGAAAACTCCCAAAGTATCCGGCAACATTCCTTATTGAAAAGTCCTGAATTTTATCATTCAATAAGTACAGATCATCACCCCAAATCGACTGAAAGTCATGTCCGAAAATATTGGAGTAAGAAAAACCCGTTGCTATCAGAATTAATACTAATAAAATTGCTTTTAAAACAGTATTCTTATTTTCGTTTGTACTCATATATTTTATTGTTGCGAGTTACGTGTTTTTACCTTAAACCTTAAACCTTAAACCTTAAACCTACTACCTTATACCTAAAATAATTTATCAATCAAACTATCATCAGCAATATTCGGAACTGTTACCTTCAGCTTAGGTTCTTTTTTCATTGCTTCTTTAATAGCAAAAATAGCTTCTTTATTCCTTGCCCAGTTGCGTCGGGCAATACCATTATTTACATCCCAGAAAAGCATAGATCTCAGTTTTCTGTCTGCTTCTTCACTTCCATCCAATAGCATTCCGAAGCCACCATTAATAACCTCTCCCCATCCAACACCGCCACCATTATGTATTGAAACCCATGTTGCTCCTCTGAATGAATCACCGATAACATTTTGGATTGCCATATCAGCTGTAAATTGTGATCCATCATAAATGTTGGCAGTTTCCCTGTATGGTGAATCAGTCCCTGATACATCATGGTGGTCTCTGCCAAGTACAACCGGAGCACTGATCCAGCCTTCTTTTATTGCTCTATTGAATGCGGCGGCTATTTTAATCCTCCCTTCAGCATCTGCATATAATATTCTGGCCTGTGATCCAACCACAAGTTTATTTTCTTCAGCAGCTTTTATCCATCTTAAGTTATCAGACAATTGTTGTTGTATTTCGGTTGCAGCAGTTTTCATCATTTCTTCAAGAACTTTTGCTGCGATAGTATCAGTAGTATGAAGATCTTCGGGATCAGATGATGTACAAACCCATCGGAATGGTCCAAAGCCGTAGTCAAAACACATAGGGCCCATAATATCTTGGACATAGGATGGGTATTTGAAATCCCCTTTTGAATTAAAAATGTCAGCCCCGGCACGACCTGCCTCAAGAAGGAATGCATTGCCATAGTCCCAGAAGTACATACCATCTGCTGTCATTTTGTTGATGGCATTAACCTGACGGACTAAGGATCTCTTGACCTCCTCCTTGAATTTATCCGGATTTTTGACCATCAGTTTATTTGATTCCTGAAATGTCAATCCTGCAGGATAATAACCTCCTGCCCATGGATTATGCAGAGAAGTCTGATCTGATCCGAGCTCAATCTTAGTATTATTTTTAACAAAGGCCTCCCACAGCTCTACAATATTGCCAATATAACCAATCGACACAGCTTCTTTTGCATCTCTTGCTTTCTCGATCCTCCTGATTACTGTTTCAGTATCATTATAAACTTCGTCTATCCAACCCTGTTCATACCTTTTATTCATTGCCTCGGGATTGATCTCAGCAACTACTCCAATGGCACCTGCAATAATTGCTGCTTTTGCCTGGGCTCCTGACATACCACCCATACCAGAGGTAACAAATACTTTTCCTGCCAAACCTCCCGGACTATGTAATCTACCTGCATTAAGCACTGTTATGGTTGTACCATGCACAATCCCCTGTGGACCGATGTACATGAAAGAACCAGCTGTCATCTGGCCATACTGAGAAACACCGAGGGCATTGAATTTTTCATACTCATCATGACTGGAATAATTTGGAATAACCATGCCATTAGTTACTATAACGCGAGGTGCCTCATTTGATGAAGGGAATAAGCCCATCGGATGACCGGAGTATAAAACCAGTGTTTGTTCATCGGTCATCTCAGCCAGGTACTTCATAGTTATAAGGTATTGAGCCCAATTCTGAAATACAGCTCCGTTGCCACCATAGGTTATGAGCTCATGAGGATATTGAGCAATCTTTTTATCCAGATTATTACTTATCATCAGCATTATTCCTGCTGCCTGAATGCTTTTATGTGGGAAGTCGTCAATTTTTCGTGCACTGATCTCATAATCCGGACGAAAACGATACATGTATATCCTGCCGTAATCTGTAAGCTCTTTTGCAAATTCTTTCGCCAGAACTTTATGATGTTCAGGTGAAAAATATCTTAAAGCATTTCTGACAGCAAGTTTTTTCCCCTCAATTGTCAGAATTTCTTTTCTTTTTGGAGCATGCGGAACTGATTCGTCGTAAGTTTTAAGTTCAGGGAGTTCTTTTGGTATACCCTGTATGATGGTTTTTTGAAAAGTACTTATATCCATTATGTCAATTTTTTTTAACAATGGATTGACCCATTGTTTTGCAAAATTACTTATTTTTTTGGAAGATTTAAAGTTTCAGTTATACTAACTTTAGCCTGATTATTTATAAACCTGGTAGTGCTTTGTGTATTGGTTTTTACCCCCTCTAACTCCCCCTGCGAGCAGGGGGAGAACTGCTCTACTCATACATGCCTAAGCCCCTCCCTATTCGTAGGGAGGGGTTTGGGGAGGGTAAAGATATCAAGCCTTAATAGGGATACTCTCTATTTCTATTAACTTATCTGATTTATTCATAAACTTTGTGGTACTTTGTGCAATCCTCTGTGTATCTCTGTGTAATAGCTATGTCACAAAGTTACCCAAAGAAGCTACAGAGTTACTCAAAGGCATAATAAAATAATTATGTTTGAACTATCCCCAACTCATAAAAGTAGTATTTAGCCATTTTTTGCAGTCTTTGCAAGAAACATTACTCATTAAATATATTGTGTAATTTTTTTTTTAACTTGCGATGTATTTTCCCTTTAGCCTTAGACATGATATCAGTATGAAAGAAAAGACACAGAATATCCTTGTTATCGTTACTGTTGCTTTAGCCATATTTGTAACAAATCTCGATATCACTATTGTTAATATTGCCCTTCCAACAATTTCAAAGATTTTTAATACCGGAACTGATGAAGTTTCCCGCATAATCGTTGCTTACCTTCTTGCACTTGTCGGCAGTTTGCTTGTGTTTGGCCGTCTTGCTGATCAAAAAGGGATAGAGAAGGTTTTTATTATTGGCTTTGTTACTTTTACCATTGCATCAATTCTTTGTGCCTTATCTCCATCCATTAATTTATTAAATATATTTCGCTTTCTACAGGGATTTGGCGCGGCAATGCTTTTAGCAACTTTTGGTGCAATTATTCTCAAATATTTACCCCCGGAGAAAAGGGGAAGAGCCTTTGGTTTTATCACAGTTTTTGGAGGTATTGGAGTTGCAATCGGACCTCCTGTTGGAGGATTTATGGTCCAGTATTTAAGCTGGCACTGGATCTTTATTGTTAACGTACCTATTGGAATAATTGGAGTAACTCTGGCTCTACGAGTATTAAACAAAAAACATGTTACTCATCCTGCAACCGTTTCAGCTGGGTTTGACGTGACAGGAGCTGTGTTAAGTTTTGTTGGGCTGTTTGTTCTTTTTTTTATGATGAATACAGCCGATAAATCTGGTTGGCTTACCTTTAGAAACTTAGGTATGCTGGTATTTTCTATTTTATGTTTTGTTTTGTTTATCATAAGAGAGAAGAAATGTTCCAACCCTCTTATTGATTTATCAGTGTTTAAGATCAAGAATCTTGTACTGGGATTTTTTGCACTTATCTTTGTTACTATGGTGTTGGATGGGTTAACCTTTGTATTTCCATTCTTTTTTGATCTTATCTGTAAACTTAGCGCCGGTGAAACCGGATTATTACTTATGATTGCTCCACTTGCTATCATTCTGGTCAGTCCTGTATCAGGCTACTTGTCAGATCTCAAAGGCCCTCGTTATGTTGGAGTAATTGCACTTATTTTTATGGTTATAACAACTCTAATGGTTGTATGGTTTAATTCTTCAACATCCTATTTTTATATCGGTGTGGCATTCATAGCATTTGGAATAGGCCTTGCCTTATTCTATACCAGTAATACCACTTTCATTATGAATTATGCCGAAAAAGGGAGAGAAGGCATGCTTTCGGCCTTACTTTCGGTTGTAACATACCTCGGATCGTCATTTGGAATTATTGCCTTTGAAATAGTTTTTTCCCGTAAATTCGATATTAATAAATCTGAATCATTATCTGATATCCCTTCACAGATTGTCCTGAACGGGTATCAAAAAGCAATGATATTGGGAATAATCATTAGTATTTTGGGATTGATTGCAATAGTTGTAGCTAAAGATAAAATAAAAGTGACTAAAATTACGAGTGACCAGAGTGACTAAAGTTATTTTATAATAATAGAGAGATTTCGACTGTTGCTATAAATGAATCAGTCAGCAGAATAAATAACAATATAACAATTTAACAATATAACAATTTAGCAATACAACATATGCCAAATTCAGAAACACCAATCAAATACTATCCATTAACCAATGCTCAAAGAAGAATATGGTTTATGGAAAAAATGCACAGCAATAATAGTGAGGTAAATATTTCCTTTTCTGTAAGATATAAAGGAGATGTAAATTTTAAACTCCTTAGCAAGGCTATTAACCTGGTGATTAAGACCAATGATGCTTTACGGTTTAGAATGACTGATGTTGTTAAGGGACCTGACACGGAAACAATGCAATACCTTACTGATTATCATGAGCATACTCTGGAGTATTTTGATTTTTCAGGTAAGGATGGAGAAAAAAAATTCAAAGAATGGATAGATGTTAAAACACAGGAACTTTTCCAGTTTAATGACAGCGATCTGTTTTATTTTGCACTATTAAGATTTGAAGGTGATGAAACTGGTTTTTTTATCAAAACTCATCATATAATTTCAGATGGCTGGACAATATTTTTACTTGTTAAAGAAATTGATGAAATATATAAAAAACTACTCAATGGTGAAAAAATTGATGAAAGCCCCAGGGCTTCGTACCTGGATTACATAAAAGATGAGGAAGAATATCTAACCTCGGAGCGTTTTAATGAAGATCGAAAGTATTGGATGGATCAAATGTTTCCCTTACCTGAAGAAATTACTCTATCATCTGTTAAGGCCGACCAGTTAGAAACTAAAGCAATAGGAAAAACTTTGCAGTTTTCTTCAGACCTGCGTAAAAAAATTCATTCATACAGCAAAGAAAATCACACATCTGTTTTTAAGATTATAATGTCTGCATTGTCAATATATATTTCCAGGGTAACTGGTCTGGATGATATATCAATAGGTTCAGTGAATCATAACAGGTCAACACCTCAACACCAGGCAATGGCCGGAATGTTTGTAAGTACTTTTCCAGTAAGGTTATCATTTGATAACGATAAGAATTTCAGATCATATGTTAATTATGTTGGCGAACATGTAAACGAGATCATTAAAAATCGTAAGCAGTATCCTTTTAATGTTCTTGCAGGTGAACTGCGCGAAAAAGCCGGGATCAACCCTTCATATCTGTTGAATATTAACCTTGTCGGACACCCAAATATTACTGATGATCCTAAAATTAAATATCATTTCCCAGGTGATGAACCTTCACCACTGACAATACATATCAACCTTGGAAGTGCGGATGCCCGTGGTATACTTGAATTATTATTTGAATATCATGTTAATATCTTTAAAGAAAATGAGATTGATAATATTTTTCATTCCCTGGTGAATATTCTGGAAGATGTACTTGATAATCCTGGTAAGAAACTTAGCGAAATACAATTAGTTTCTGAGGAAGACAAGAAGCAACTAATATATAAATTTAACGACACTAAATCAGAGTTTCCAAAGGATAAGCTTTTACACCAGCTTTTTGAAGATCAGGTTGAAGTTAATGCTGATAAAGATGCTCTTATCTATCTCGAAAATAAAATTACATATAATGAGGTAAATGAAAAAGCCAATCAACTTGCAAAATTACTTAGAGATAAAGGTGTAAAGGCTGATGATATTGTCGCAATTTATGCTGATCGTTCTGTTGAGGTTATAATTGCGATGCTGGCAGTTCTTAAGGCAGGAGGAGCTTATGTTCCTGTGGATCCCAAATACCCTGTCGACAGGATAAAGTATATGCTTGAGGATTCAGGTACGAAGTTAGTACTGGGGCATAAATATTTATTCGACCTGGTAGAGTTCAAGGGTGAGTACATGGATATTGGGAGTGATGATCTCTATAAAGGGAATTCTGATAATCCGGAACCTGGAAGTAATTCAAATAATCTTGCCTATATTATCTATACATCCGGATCAACCGGCAAGCCAAAAGGAGTAATGATCGAACATCATTCAGTTGTAAACCTCTGTTTATGGCATTCTAAGTTTTATGATATACGAGCTGAAGACCATTGTGCTGAGTTTGCCTCGTTTAGCTTTGATGCATCAGTATCACAGATATATTCGCCTTTGAGCTCAGGCTCAACACTGCATATCATTGCTGAAGATCTCCGTCTATCTCCAATAGAGCTTAACAAATATTTCGAAGCGAATAATATTAGTTATACTGACCTCCCAACACAGCTCTGTGAACAATTTATGAAGGATATTGATAATAAGTCCCTCAGAAATGTTACAACAGGAGGCGAGAAACTCAAAAAATATACACTGCGTAACTTCCGCCTGGTCGATGAATATGGTCCAACCGAATATACTGTTATCACAACAAATTTTGTTGTAGATAAATATTATAATAAAACACCTATCGGAAAACCTTTATTCAACACCCGAATATATATTCTCGACAAGTTTAATAATATTCAACCTATCGGTGTTCCTGGTGAATTGTGTATTGCAGGAGCAGGTTTGGCTAGAGGTTATTTGAATCAGCCTGACCTTACAGAGGAGAAATTCGTTCCTGATCCTTTTGTTGAAGGAGAAAGAATGTACAGAACAGGCGATTCAGCAGCATGGATGCCTGATGGCAATATTGATTATTTCGGACGAATAGATTTTCAGGTTAAGATTAGGGGATTTCGTATTGAAATGGGAGAAATTGAACAGCATATCCTTAAGCATGAGGGAATAAGTAATGCTGTGGTTCTGGCTAAAGATGATAAGGATAAGAACAAGTTTCTTGTTGCCTATTATGAAGCATCAGTAGATATCGACAGTCATGAACTTAAGAAATTTCTTTCAAAAGAGATGCCTGATTATATGGTTCCTGGCTTTTATATCCGCATCGATAGTATGCCATTGAATCGTAGTGGCAAGGTTGAGAGAAGGGCTTTACCTGAACCGAAAATGGAACTCGAATATACTGATGACTACGTAGCCCCTTCAACACCTAATGAAAAATATCTGCAGGAAGTATGGCAGGAAGTATTGGATATTAAAAAGATAAGTATCACTGATGACTTCTTTGAGCTTGGCGGTCACTCACTCAAAGCTGCTGTGGTACAGTCGCGTCTTCAAAAAGAAAAAGGGATGCAGCTCTCATTGCATATTATTTTTGAGAACCCAACTATCAAATCTCTTGCTGCAGTCCTTGATATAACTAAAAAACAAGCTTATTCGAAAATTGAGGAAACCGGCAAAAGATCATATTACCCCGCTTCCTCAGCTCAACGACGGCTATACATTCTTAATCAGATGGGAAATGTTGGAATAACATACAATGTTCCACTGGTTACTCTGGTTGAAGGTAAGATAGAGCTTGGAAAGCTTAGCAAAGCTATCGAGTACCTTGTTGAGAGGCATGAGGTTTTGAGAACTTCTTTTGATATGAAAGAAGGAGATGCCGTTCAGGTGATTCATGAAAATGTGAAGTTTAAATCTGTTTATTCAGAAAGAGATGAAAGTGACATACAATATGTTATTAACGACTTTATCAAATCTTTTGATCTTACCCGTGCACCATTATTTCGTTTTGGACTGGTAAAACTGGCCAAAGATAAACACATCTTTATTTTTGATGTGCATCACATTATTTTTGATGGTTGGTCAGTAGGGGTATTTATGAAAGAGTTATGGGATGTTTATTATGGACATGAGCTTCCTCCTAAAAAACTTCAATTCAAGGATTATGCAGTATGGCAACAAAAGGATATGGATTCGGATCTGGTGAAGGCACAGGAGCAATACTGGATGGATTCATATAAGGATGGTGTGCCTGTATTAAACCTGGAAACAGATTTCCCAAGAGGCAAAACTTTGAGTTTTACCGGAAAACGATATAAACTTCAGCTTGATAAGGATATTACAAAACAATTAGCAGGACTTAGCAAAAAAACAGGGGCAACTCTATTTATGGTACTGAATTCTGCCTATAATATTTTGCTTTCAAAGTATAGTTCCCAGGATGATATTGTACTTGGTACACCATCATCAGGCCGGACAACAGCTGATATGGAGGATATCCTGGGGATGTTTGTAAATTCTTTGCCAATACGATCAAAGCCTGAAGGGAGGAAAACTTTCAAGGAATATCTTGATGAAATGAAAGAACTGATCCTTGAATCATATGATAACCAAGACTTCCAGCTTGATGTGCTGATTGAGAAACTGGGAGTAAAAAGAGATTCAGGGAGAAATCCATTATTTGATGTGATGTTCGTGTTCACAAATAAAACTGAAGATATTCATATTGGCGATATTACTGTAAAACCATATGACTATGAGTTTAATATAGCCAAGTTCGACCTTACAGTGGAAGTAGTGGAAAAAGAAGAGACCCTCGATATGTATCTCGAATATCGTACAGATCTTTATCTGGAAAGTACTGTGATCAAGATGGGAGAACATTATATTAATATTCTTAAACAGATATGTGATAACGAAAATGTTCTTCTTAGCGATATTGATCTACTATCAGAAAATGAAAAACATTTCCTTATCAATGAATTTAATGATACAAGTGTTGATTATCAAAAAGATAAAACTATAACTAAGCTGTTTGAAGAGCAGGTGAAAAACACTCCTGACAATATTGCACTGGAATGTCACGGCAAAACAATGACCTATTTTGAACTCAATAAAAAAGCAAATAGCTTTGGAAGGAATTTAAGAAAGTTGGGTGTTAAAGCTGATGATGTAGTTGTAATTATCCTCGACAGGTCAATAGAGTTTGTGGTGAGCGTTCTGGCAGTTTTAAAAGCCGGTGGAGCCTTTCTTCCTCTTGATCCCGAATATCCGGAGGATAGGGTCTCATATATAATTGAAAGCAGTGAAGCAAAAATCTTAATATCAGATAAAAGCTTTAAAGAGAGGATCAGTTTTGATAGTGAGTTTGTTGATGTGCAGGATGATAAATTCTATGATGATGATAACTCTAATCCGGAAATAGTAAATAAACCACAGGATCTTGTTTATCTGATCTATACCTCCGGGTCAACAGGCAGGCCTAAAGGTGTTATGCTTACACATCAGGGATTGAATAATTATATCACCTGGGCTAAAAAAGTTTATCTGAAAGGTGAAAGCCTTGATTTCCCTCTTTACTCATCCATTTCATTCGACCTTACTGAAACATCAATTTTTACTCCATTATTATCAGGAAACCGAATGGTGATCTATTCAGGTGAGGATAAGAATATGCTGATAGAGAATATTATTAATGATAATAAGATCGGAGTTCTGAAATTAACCCCTACTCATCTGAAGATCCTTGATACTATTGATGTAAGCAAATCAAAACTAAGAAGGCTTATTGTAGGTGGTGAAGACCTAAAGAGGGATCTTGCTGAAAAGGTTTATGAACAGTTTAATGGTAAAATAGATATCCTGAATGAATATGGCCCGACAGAAGCAGTTATTGGTTGTATGATACATGAATTTAATCCCGAAACAGATAAGAATGCTTCTGTACCTATTGGCATTCCGGGTGATAATGTCAGGATCTATATACTCGACAGCAATCTGAAACCAGTCCCACAAGGAGTAGTTGGCGAATTATATATTGGTGGTGATGGTGTTGCCAGGGGATATAAAAATCTCCCTGAAATAACTGCCGAGCGATTCATTCCTGACCCATTTCACGAAGGAGAAAGAATTTACAAGTCCGGTGATCTGGCTAAATTCGTACAGGGAGATGTGATAGAGTTTCTGGGCAGAATTGATTTCCAGGTGAAGATAAGAGGTTATCGTATTGAAATGGGTGAGATTGAAAAACAGCTTGCACAATATGAAAAAATAACTGATCAGGTAGTGGTTGATGGCGATGATAATGATGGTAATAAATATATTTGTGCCTATTATGTTTCAGAGGAAAAGCTTCCTGTTTCAGAGCTTAAGGAATTCCTGAAAGCTTCACTGCCCGAATATATGATCCCGGCATATTTTATCCATTTGGAAATACTTCCACTTACCCATAATGGAAAGGTGGATACCAAGAGTCTTCCAAAGCCTGATGAATCATATGATACCGGTGCTAAATTTGAAGCACCTCGCAATGAAAATGAGAAGAAGATTGCCAGGGTATTTAGTGAGGTTCTGAGTATTAAGAATATTGGTATTAATGATAGCTTCTTTGACATAGGTGGTAATTCAATCAAAGCGATAGCCCTTGTTGCGGAGCTACAGTCTGATTTTGAGGTTAGGGTTAACGACGTTTTCCAGTATCAGACTATCGCTGAGCTGGCAGCGAATGTGCAGGAAGTTAAAAATGATCTGCTTAGCCGCCTCAAAGCTCTTAAAGGTATGGTGGAGATGAAAGTGTCTCCCGAAGAAAAGCAGTTTATGAATCCTGAAACAGAAAAAAAGATGAAGGAATACCTTATGAAAAATGAGGCATACAAAAAACTGGATTTTCTTAAGAAGAAAGAATATAAGAATATCCTTGTTGCCGGTGGTACAGGCTTTCTGGGAGTTTATATTGTCAGGGATATCCTTGTTGGGGATAAGGCAAGTGTTTATGTGCCGGTAAGAGGAAAGACAGATAAAGGGGCAGAAGAGAGATTCAAAGCAAAACTGAAATATTATTTTGGTGATCGGTTTTTTGATGAATATTCGAATAGGATAAATGTGTTTGCAAGTGACTTGTCTCTTGATCAATTGGGTCTTGAAACTAAAGTCTATGATGATCTGGCCTCAAAGGTCGACTGTGTTATAAATTCGGCAGCTATTGTAAAGCATTATGGATACTATAAGGATTTCCACAATAGTAATGTCCTGACAACAGAGAATTTGCTGTCGTTTGCTAATCATAAAAAACAAAAAGACTTCAACCATGTATCAACAATTTCGATAGGTATGGGAGTTATTGAAGGGCAGAATGAAACTTTGTTTACAGAATATGATCTTGATATTGGTCAGAAATCCGATAACTACTATCTGCAGACAAAGCTCGAAGCTGAGCAAAAGGTTGTTGAAGCACGGGATAGTGGGATGATTACAAACATTCACCGTGTAGGTAACATCACCTTTGATTCTGAATCAGGTCTTTTCCAGGAAAATATTGATGATAACGGATTTTTTCAACAAGTCAGGTCTTTTATTAATTTAAGTGCAATACCTGATGTGATGGATGAAGTTGAGTTTTCCTTTGTCGATCAGGTGAGCCAGGCAATATTGCATCTTTACAATATTGAAAGCCTGCAGAATGAAACTCATCATATTTCCAATGTTTACGAACTGAAACTATCACAGATCTTAGGTAATCCGGAACTTGACCTGAATGTTATTACCGTAAGTTTCCCGTATTTTATTGATTTATTGATCGACAATTATCAGATTAACTCTTTTAAGAAACATGTTGAAACAATATTATTACATAGGGAATGGCTTGAGATACATGATGGTGAAAAGGGATCATCATATATTTCTCCCGGAGCCAGGACAGATATGTTGCTGAACCTGGCAGGATTTTCATGGAAGCAGCTTGATGTAGACAAGATGAATAATATGGTTATTGAGTCATTACGCGAACGTACCGGCTTGCTGAAGAAAGTTAAGTTGTTCGAATTTATGGATGACACTGACATGGAATATATTTCCCGTCTGGCACAACACGAATATTTTGCTCCCGACACTGACCTTCTATGGCAAGGTGAAGAGAGTGATAGGTTCTATATCATAACAGAAGGAGCAGTAGAGATTAGCCGTAAATCGATTTCCGGATGGCATGGTAGTATAGGGGCTGTGGGGAAGAATAGTTTTATTGGGGTTCAAAATGTTTTGAGTAATAATCCAAGCCATGTAACAGTAGAGGCTATACTTAACAACGTGATTGTACTCTCTTTTAAAGCAGAAGATATCCAGCGTTTACTCGAAGAAAAACCGAATCTTGGCAAAGGCTTCTTCATGGCTTTGGCTGATAGATTGAAGCAGCTGCAGTCGTTGTTGGTGGAGATGGGCTGATTTAGGTGTAAGGTTGGAGGTATAAGGCATTAGGGTGTTGTTGTAAATGAATATAGGAAATATCAAAGGGAAAACTTATTTCACAAATGGAATGATAATGATGCCTGAGACATCAAATATTTATAGCAAAATGTGACAAAAGAAAAAATGTGTGACCCCGGCCGGGGTCATATAAAATTTGTAAATTGTTGTTTTCTACAAATATGTTAATCCTCCGGATTAAAAACAACAAAGCATAAATAGACATAAGATATGAGACAATGTGATAATTTGTTAATATGATAATTAGATTTTAACAGATAGATATTACATTATTCCTCCCCCTATTGCGCTACTCTATGCACACAAGTTTCATGATAAAATTTTTACCCTCCCCAACCCCTCCCTACGAATAGGGAGGGGCTTAGGCAGGTTGTATAGAGCAGTTCTCCCCCTGCTCGCAGGGGGAGTTAGAGGGGGTAAAAATCAAAATAGTTAAACAAAAGTTTACTATTTTTGAAGAATACTAATAATCTTCACATCAGGGACTTGATCGCTTTTATGAAGTATACGTCGGTTGGCAACTTGCAATGAAATCAATTAAGAAATAAAGATGTGTGCATAGAGTAGCCCTCTTGGGGGAGGCTAGGAGGGGGCGGAGGATTAACGATTTTTGATTTATGAACTATCTAAGAATTTGGACTGAAATCGTTCGAAAATATTTCAAAAATCGCTATTCGTTGATCCTTGTTCTTAAATCAAATAAAAACTGTCTATGAAAAAAACAATAATTTTAACAGCACTACTTTTACTGGGACTATTTGTCCACGCCCAGCCCAACCTCGATTCCCTGTGGGGAGTCTGGAATGACGAAAGCAAAGAAGATACATGCCGACTTAAAGCATTGCAAAAGATTATTAGGGATGGATATTTGGATACAAATATTGACAGTGTTTTAGTTCTTGCCAAATTGCAGTATGATTTTGCTGAAAAAACTGGTTCGAAATATTTTATGGCAAGGTCTTTATTGTCTCAGGGTGAATACTGGAATCGTAAAGATGATCAAGAAAAGGCTCTTGTCAATTTACACCAAAGTTTAATGATAAGAAAGGAATTAAACGATATAAAAGGTGTAGCCTTTTGCCTGAGAGAAATCGCTGATATATACAGGTTAAATGGTGACTACTCTAAAGCATTGGACTCTTATAATGAATTATTGGAATTATATGATGAACTTAATGATAAAACGAATATTGCTATTGTTAATATGACAATAGGATATGTCTATAGGATTCGAGGTGATTATGTTAGTGCAATTAATTACTATAATCAAAGTGTTAGTCTTTTTCGTGAAGTGGGTGCAGAAAAGAATATTGCTGCTTCCCTGAATAACATTGCCAATGTTTATTATAACCAGGGGATTTTTCCTAAAGCTCTGGAGTATTACATTAAATGTCTTAAAATCAATGAGAAAAATAATAATAGGGAATGGATGTCTTCAAACCTGGTGAATATTGGAAACATATACAAAATACTGGGTAATTACAATGCAGCGCTGGAATATTATGAAAGAGCACTGAAAATTCGTGAAGCTTCAGATGATAAATCTCAATCAGGGAGTATACTTTTACGAATAGCGAATAACTACAGAGATCAGGGAGATTATGATAATGCATTGATCTTTTATAATAAGCTTTTAGAAATGCTTGCTGAATCGAATGAACCTTTAATATTAGGCGAGCTATATAAGGATTTTGGAAAACTCTATGAAAAAAAAGGAGAATATTATGAAGCTCTTGCTAATTATAGCATGAGCCTGGATATTCACAGTCAACATGAGCATAGAAGAAGTATTGCTCATTTATATATAAACATTGGATCGGTGCAACTAAAACTGAACAGACTGGATAAAGCTGTTGAATCATGTTCAAGAGGTCTGGAGTTTTCTGAAAAGATCAATTCCATCCATAATCAGAAAAATGCTTGTGAATGTCTCTATTCAGCATATAAAACACTTGGGAAGAATAAGGATGCTCTTGAATACTATGAGAAATATACTATGTTTGAAGACAGTTTGAAGAAAGAAGAAACTGCAAAAAAACTCCAGCAAATGGAGTTTGCTAAACAAATGTTGGCAGATAGTCTTGCTCAGGAAGAAGAGAAACTAATTGTACAGCATGCTCATGAGTTGGAGGTTAATAAAAAAGACAAACAGCGGAAAATATTTATGGGCATTGGTTTGCTGGTGATTTTAATTGCAGTAGGACTTTATAGTCGTTTGCGTTATGTTAGAATATTAAAATCAATAATTGAAAAGGAGAAAGATAGTTCAGATAACCTTTTACTCAATATCCTCCCAGCTGAAATAGCTGAAGAACTTAAGGAGAAAGGAAAGGCAGATGCCCGTAACTTCGATATGGTTTCCATACTTTTCACTGACTTTATAGAGTTTACACAAACCTCATCCATGCTGACTGCACAGGAATTAGTGTCTGAAATAAATATCTGTTTCGAGGCTTTTGATCAGATTATAAGAACGTATGGGATAGAAAAGATAAAGACAATAGGCGATGCCTATATGGCCGTAGGCGGACTGCCTGTTCCCACTGATGATTCAGTGAAAAATACCATCCTTGCAGCCCTTGAAATGCAAGCATTTATTATTGATCGTAAGAAAGAAATGCAGGCAAAAGACCAACCTGCTTTCGAGATGCGTGCAGGAATCCATACCGGTCCGGTGGTAGCTGGTATTGTCGGACAAAAAAAATTCCAGTACGATATATGGGGCAATACTGTAAACATTGCCTCCAGGATGGAGAGTAACAGTGAGGTGGGAAAAGTAAATATCAGTCAGATCACCTATGATCTGATAAAGGATGACAAAGAGTTTAGTTTTGAAAAAAGAGGCCAGATTGAAGTAAAGGGAAAGGGGATGATGGAGATGTATTTTGTAGATAATGTGAAAATGTGATAATTTGTTAATATGATAATTATTAATTTTGTGATTATGAAAAAAATAAAAAATTTGATTCTGGTAGTATTATTTTGTCTGCCATTGTTATTAAAAGCCTACCCCGGCGAAGTAGTAAAGTCCTTTGCTACACCGGGAACGGTTCCAACAGGAATTACCTTCGACGGTAAAAACCTTTGGATGGCTGATCGAAAAGCAAAACTGATCTATTGTATAAATCCCCAAAATGGTGAGGTGATTCGCTCTATCCCTTCACCGGGATACTGGCCAATGGGACTCACCTGGGATGGAGAAGCATTGTGGAATGCCGATATAAAAGGCGGGATACCTCTGTCAGAAAATTATGATGGAAAAATTTACAGGATAGATCCTAAGGATGGAACTATACTTAAAACCATCCCTGCACCTTCAAGCACTCCCCGTGGCCTAGCCTGGGATGGCAAGTATCTGTGGTGTGTTGATAATGATGCTGACGAGATCATACAATTCAGTCCGGATGATGGAACAACTATCCGATCATTTATAGCACCTGCAAGTGAATGCAGAGGACTTACCTTTGATGGGAAATACCTATGGGTATCAGACCGCAGGCAGGACGAAATTTATATGGTCGACCCGGAAACATCAAATGTTATAATTACATTAGATGCTCCCGGGCCTTTTACCCGTGGGATTTGTTATGATGGAGAATTCCTGTGGGCTATAGAATATGACCATAATAAGATATATAAATTGACTGTACAGGATGATGATAAATTCCTGAGATCAAAAGAGCATAAGTCTGTTGTTACATTTAATCATCAAACTCTGAATTATGGTCCTGGAAAAGTTAAAACTCTGGATGTTCACCTTGCGATCCCGCTTAACAGGGATAATCAGGAAATTGGTGGTGAAATTAGCTATGCTCCTGATTATTCAAATATCATAACTGATAAATGGGGATTGCAAACTGCTCATTATGCATTTAAAGACCTCACTCAAGGCGATAGCCGTAATATTGAAATGAAAACCGAAGTAACTACTTATAATGTCAGGTATTTTATCTTTCCTGATAAAGTTGGGACAATCGATGAAATCCCTACTGATATTCATGATCTGTATCTCGAGGATAATGAAAAGTATCAAATAAATCACCCTTTAATTCAGAGAACTGTTAAAAATGTATTAGGTGATGAGAAAAACGCATATCGTATAGCAAGAAAATTATTTAATTACCTTATTGATAATATGTATTACGAGATGGTAGGTGGCTGGAACACTGCACCTGCTGTTCTGGAAAGAGGCAATGGATCATGCTCGGAATATACCTTTGTTTATATCTCGATGTGTAGGGCAGCAGGCCTGCCGGCCCGATATGTTGGTTCGGTGGTTATTCGTGGCGACTATACCTGTATGGATGATGTTTTCCATCGCTGGGTGGAGGTATACCTTCCAGGTTATGGCTGGATACCTGTTGATCCGAGCGGAGGCGATCAGGATTGGCCACATCGTCAGGCTGATTATTTTGGCTATGTTGCTAACCGCTTCCTTATCACAACTCAAAGTGGCGGAGACTCAGAAACCATGGAATGGACATACAATTCCAACCAGTTCTGGACAAGCGAACCAAAGACCAATGTCGTGTTTGATCACTTTGCGGAGTGGAGACCTGTGGAAGAATAATGATTTTTATCCCCTCTCTTTCTCTGGAAGATGTCCGACGAAGGAGGACAGTGGGGGTTAAAGTAATCAAAATATGGTAGAAATTTTTGCAATACAGCTTCTTAGTGAAGAGAAATATCTTGAGCATAAAGAAAGGTTGTTATCATTACTCGACAGAAAAAGGAGAGAGAGGATAATGAGATTTGTATTTCCTGACGATGCACAAAGATCGCTGCTGGGAGATCTTATGATCAGGAGTATAATCGCCCAAAAATTAAACATAAAAGATAGCCGGATAACTTTTAATTTGTCTGTTAAGGGAAAGCCTTATTTAGCAGGCTATCCCAATCTGTTCTTTAATGTTTCCCATGCCGGGGAATGGGTTGTTGCAGCTTTTTCTGATTATAATATTGGAATAGATGTGGAGAGGATAAAAAAGATCAATTACAATGTTGCCGAACTTTTCTTTTCCAAAGAAGAGAATCTAAACCTAAATAATTTGTCGGGGAAGGAAAAACTGGAGTATTTCTTTGATTTATGGACAATGAAAGAAAGCTATTTGAAATATACCGGAAAAGGATTGTCGGAGCCTCTCAATTCTTTTACAATAAAAAAATCCGGGAAGAATTTTACACTTTCACATCCTACCTCTAACGAAAGTGTTTATTTAAAACAATATGAGATTGATAAAGGCTACAAATTAGCCGTTTGCTCTGAAATCAATAATTTTGATGAGCAGATTAATCGATTAAATATTGAGGATTGTTTAATACAAATGATTAATGATTGAGTTTTTCAGCTTTCTAACCCGCAACTCGTAACCTGCAACCTTTCCTGCATTTTCAAATTATCTCATCTTCAAATTTTCAAATTAGTTATATTTTCTCCTGAGAATGCTTCAAAATATTATAAAGAAACTCCCTTGATCTAAAAAGTTGTGCTTTTACAGTACCTAGCGGAAGCTCAAGTTCCTGGGCTATTTCCTCGTAGGAATACTCCTTAAAATACCTCAATTCAATAAGACAGCGGTAATGGGGTTTCAGCTTTTCTACAACCTGCCGCATTAGTTTTATCTTTTGATCTTTGATCAGCTCTTCTTCAGGATCAAGGGTTTGTGAAGGTATGTTATTTGACAGGTCGTCACCATCGCTATTATCAAAAGGTTTATCAATAGAAAAAGTATTCTTCTTTTTTTTCCGGATAAAGTCGATGCAATTATTAGAGGCAATTTTAAATAACCATGTGCTGAAAGCATAATCAGGAGTGTATTGATGAATATTTTTAAATGCTTTCCCGAAAGCTTCAATAGTAAGGTCATCCGCATCTACAGGGTTATTCGTCATTTTTAATAACATGAAGTATAGAGAATCTCTGTAGTTATTTAGCAACTCGGCATAAGCATTTTGATTACCACTATTAATAGCTTGTTGTACAAGCTTGTAATCACGTAATGCCTTGTCAGTAAGATGAGAAGTTATTTCCATTTATCTTTTTTGTGAAGAAAACCGGATATTACTATCATGGGGGTAAAAATAACAAAAAATATTTCTAACAATGGCGAAATTAATAACAAATTTTTTATTGCAAACTTTTTCATGCAAAATTTATATAAAATTAAAAAGCTTGCCAATCTCAGGATGAATAACGGCAATACTATATTGATATTATAAATAAAGCCCAGAAGAGAAAAGAAAGTTGCATAAAACAAAAACTTACTTACTCCATATGATCCCAGCAATATCTTATGTTTTGTTTTATAATATTTCCCTGTTACCAAATGCCTCCGTTTTTGATGCATCCAATCTTTAAACTTAATTTTAGGTGATGAAATAGTGTGACTTTCCGGATCTATTTCAATGCATATATTATGTTTGTTTGCAGCTTTATTGATAAAAAGATCATCATCACCTGATGGAATTTTATAATGAGAAGTAAATCCTTTACTTTCAAAGAATAGTGATTTACGATAAGCCAAATTTCTTCCAACACCCATATAGGGTTGCCCTGCAAGAGAATATGAAAGATACTGAATGGCAATATGCAAAGTGTCGAACTGTATCAGTTTATTTAGTAATCCTTTTTTTTCTTCATATCCGCCATAACCCAGAACTATGCTCTTTTTCTCATTAAAGTTCGACTGAATTCTTTCTATCCAGTTTGCAGTTTTTGGCCAACAATCTGCATCTGTCAGAATAATAATATCATTTTTTGCAGATTTAATACCAATTGAGAGGGGGAATTTTTTTCCGGAAAAGAAATTCAAGCTTTCAGGGATATTTACAATTTTCAGCTTTTTGTCTTCTTTTGCAATAGATCTTAGAAGCTCATAAGTTTCATCATCAGAGGAGTCATTTACAACAACAACTTCAAAATCGGGATAGTCTTGCTCTAGAATTAGAGGGAGGTTTTTTCTTAGGTTGAAGTATTCATTCCTTGCAGATATCACAACTGACACCGGCTGGAGAATATCAGGCTTGGAAATTTTCTTGAAAAAAATCAAACGAAAAAATATTCCAAAGATAAAAGAGAACTGAATAACAGTACTGATTATAAAAATGACAAAAAATATAAGGAAAATTCTATCGGGGCTCGTAAAATCAAAAACCATTTCACATATTATTGATGCACAAAAATATTTAAACTTGATGAATAAAAACTATCTTTGAGAGATTTTTTTTGAACAATTATGGAATTTAAATTAATTTGTAAAGATAAATGTTCAAGTGCCAGGGCAGGAGAGATTAAAACTGATCATGGTTTAATTAAGACTCCGATATTCATGCCTGTTGGAACCGCCGGTACAGTCAAAGCTGTACATATCAGGGAACTTGAAGAGGATATCAAAGCACAGATCATTCTCGGAAATACTTATCATCTGTATTTACGCCCGGGCCTCGAAATAATTGAAAAGGCCGGAGGTCTTCATAACTTTAACAATTGGAAAAAACCAATACTGACAGATAGTGGAGGTTACCAGGTTTATTCCTTATCCGGAACGCGTAAAGTTACTGAGGAGGGAGTGATTTTCCGGTCGCATATCGACGGATCACGCCATAATTTCACTCCTGAATATGTAATGGATATTCAGCGTATTATTGGTGCTGATATTGTGATGGCCTTTGATGAATGTACACCTTATCCTTGTGACTACCAGTATGCGAGTGATTCGATGGAGATGACACACAGATGGTTGAAAAGATGTATTTCGAGGTTTGAAGAAACAGATAGCAAATATGGCTATAGTCAAACACTCTTTCCGATAGTTCAGGGAAGTGTTTATGAGGATCTTAGGAAAAGATCAGCCGAAAAGATTGCATCTTTTAATGCTGAAGGAAATGCTATTGGAGGCCTCTCTGTCGGTGAGCCGGATGAGATTATGTACAGGATAACCGAATTGGTAAATAATATACTTCCTGCCGATAAACCACGTTACCTCATGGGTGTGGGGACGCCTGAGAATATTCTTGAAAGTATTGCTCTGGGTGTGGATATGTTCGATTGTGTAATGCCAACACGGAATGGTAGAAATGGAATGCTTTTTACACAAAATGGTATTATGAATATGAAAAATGAAGTGTGGAAAAATGATTTTTCATTAATTGATGAGAATGGACATACCTATGTAGATAAATATTATTCAAAAGCATTCCTGAGACACCTTTTTGTGTCTAACGAAATTTTAGGACCAATGATAGCTTCAGTGCATAACCTGGGTTTTTACCTCTGGCTTGTTAATGAAGCAAGAGAAAAAATTATTGATGGGAGCTTCTATGAATGGAAAAATAAAATGGTAAAGCAACTGATGCATAGACTTATATGATGAAGAAAAATGGCGAGTTGTTTTCTTTGTTATTCTTCATGACTTGGTCTCTTAGTGGCAAAAAATAGTTTGATTTCATGAAAAAGCTTGACATATACATAATAAAAAAATTTCTTGGCACCTTTTTCTATGCTATTTCATTGTTGATCTTGGTTGTTATTGTTATTGATATTTCTGAAAAAATTGATGATTTTTTAGAAAAGGACGCCCCATTAATGGATATAATCTTTGTTTATTATGTGAACTTTATACCATATTTTGTTAATCTGTTTTTATATTTATTTACATTTATTGCAGTTATCTTTTTTACTTCCAAAATGGCTTCAAATACAGAATTTGTTGCCATCCTGAGTGGTGGAGTGAGTTTCAGGAGATTACTTTTTCCCTATTTGTTATCTGCAATTATCCTGAGCCTACTGTCATTTTATCTTGCAAACTGGCTCATACCACAAACAAGTGCAAAAAGAAGAGCCTTTATTAATACTTATGTTGAAAAACTTTCAAGGGATAAAGATCGTAATATACATTTTCAAACAAAGCCGGGAACTTTTGCATATATCGATAATTACAATACGTCCAATAACATTGGATATAAATTCTCTTTAGAAAAGTTTAATAAAAATGGCCTTTACTATCAGATGCATGCAGAACAGATAAAATGGGATACAGTACGAGGAGCCTGGATCATTAAAGATTATTTTATTAGAGAAATTGATGGTTTAGAAGAAAAAATCCGTAGAGGGAAAATTCTGGATACCATTGTTAATGTGGCTCCCTCTGATTTTATTATCGACCACAGAAATTATGAGGTGATGGATTTTTCACAATTGAAACAGTACATTATCAGGGAAAAAAGTAAAGGAGCCAGCGATTTACAGTTTTATGAAGTAGAAAAATATAAACGAGTAGCTTATCCTTTTGCAACCATTATTCTTACAATTATTGGAGTGTCCTTATCAAGCCGTAAAGTTAAAGGAGGAATTGGATTACATCTTGGTTTTGGGATAGCGATAAGCTTTGCCTTTATTCTATTTATGCAAATATCAACTGTCTTTGCAACTTATGGAAATTTGCCTCCGATTATCGCTGTTTGGATACCAAATCTTATCTTTGGAGCTCTGGCGGTCTATCTGTATAAAATAGCACCAAAATAAACAGTAGGCGGTGGCAGTAGGTCAAACCTGAAACTTTAATTCATCACGCCTTCCCAACAAAAATATGAAGGTGAAAAATTCCTCAAATTTGTCTTTCCCTTAAATATCCCATAAACAGCTGAGCCGCTTCCACTCATTGAAGCATACAAAGCACCAAGATCATATAATTTTTCCTTAATCTTACTTGTGTCGGGGTGTTTTTCGAAGATAGATAATTCAAAATCATTATGAAGATTAGATTTCCAAGAGCTTACTGATTGTTGAATAATGTGCTTTAGATTTGCTTTATGAGTACTTACTTCTACCTTCGAATAGGCTTCTTTTGTGCTGATGTTAAAGGAGGGCTTGATAATTATAATATGAAATCCTTTTAGGTTTATCTCCAGAGGCTCAAAATTATCTCCCCTCTCATGGGCATAAGTTACTTTGTTTTCAATAAAGAAAGCACAATCGCTGCCAAGTTGCCTTGCGTAATTTTTCAATCCCTCCTGACCTAATCCTAAACTAAAAATTTTATCTAATAGGATAAGAGTATGAGCAGCATCAGAAGAACCTCCTCCTAAGCCTGCACCTGTTGGAATATTTTTATGCAAAAATATCTTAACAGCTGGTATCTTAAAATCTGCTGCAAGTAAATTATAGGCGTCAACACATAAGTTCTTATCAGGATCTCCGGGAATTATCAATCCGCTGTTCTGGAACTGAAAGTTCTTATTCGTAGCAATAATTATTTCAAGTGCATCACTTAATTCAATCGGATAAAACACTGTCTCAATGTTATGAAACCCATCATCACGTTTGCCTGTAATTTGCAAACCCAGATTTATTTTTGCATTCGGAAAACTTATCATTGATTTTTTTTACAAATATAACAATTTAACAATTATGTAATTTAAATCCCAAAACACTTACTATAATTGTATAATTGTATAATTATATCATTAGAAAACCCCCCTTTTGATTTTTTATATTATTTTTGGGCATGGAAACAGTGTGTTTTCAAGTTAGAAATTATAAACATTTATGGCCTTAATTAATTCTGTTCTTTCCTGGTTAATGAAGAAAAGGGTTCACCAGATTGAACTCTTTATGAAATATCCTCACGAAGTACAATCTGAGTTGTTTAAAAAGCTTTTGTCAGTTGCAAAGGATACTGAATGGGGTAGGAAGTATGATTACAGGAGTATCACAAATCTTGAGCAATTCAGAGAAAGGGTGCCGGTTAATGATTATGATTCAATTAAGCCATATATTGATCGTATGCAGAGTGGTGAGAAAAATATATTGTGGCCTACCGACATTAAATTTTTTGCCAAGTCCTCAGGAACTACAAGCGACAAGAGTAAGTTTATTCCTGTGAGTATCGAAGCGCTTGAAGAATGTCATTACAAAGGAGGTAAAGATCTGTTATCAATATATTGCAATAATAACCCCAATACTTATCTGTTCGATGGCCTGGGCCTTACTATGGGAGGCAGCCATAAAATAACTGAAGTTAATAACGAAGAGTATTATATAGGAGATCTTTCTGCTATTATAATACACAATTTGCCGTTCTGGGCTGAATATCGAAGAACACCAAATGTTTCTATTGCTCTTATGGATGAATGGGAAAGTAAAATAAAGAAAATGGCTCAGGTTACCATGAAGCATAATGTAACAAGCATTTCCGGCGTGCCCTCATGGTCATTATTGCTGATAAAAAAAATACTTGAATTATCCGGTAAATCTAATTTGAAAGAAGTCTGGCCGAACCTGGAAGTATTTTTCCATGGAGGAGTAAATTTTAGCCCATATCGTGAACAGTACAAACGTCTGATCCCTGATGTTAATATGAATTATATGGACACATATAATGCATCAGAAGGATTTTTTGGAATTCAGGATAGAAGTAATAAAGAGGAATTTTTGCTGATGCTTGACTATGGGATCTATTATGAATTTCTACCTATGGATCAGGTGCATAAAGAGAACCCTGTTGCAATAAGTCTGGATGAAGTAGAAACTGACATTAATTATGCAATAGTTATCTCAACAAATGCCGGCTTATGGCGATACGTAATAGGTGATACAATTATTTTTACATCGCTCAACCCGTATAGGATAAAAATTACCGGCAGGACTAAGAACTTTATAAATATTGTAGGTGAAGAGCTGATAATTGATAATGCTGAGAAAGCCCTTGCAACTGCTTGCAAAAAAACACAATCAGTTATTAATGAATATTCCGCCGGACCGGTATACTTCAGTAATAATAACAATGCAGCACATGAGTGGCTTATCGAATTTGAAACTCCACCGGAGGATTTGAACTATTTTATTAAGGTTTTTGATAAAGCACTTCAATCAGCCAACTCAGATTATGAAGCTAAAAGGCATCGTAATATGGTTTTACGTGACCCTATCGTTAGACCCGTATCACCGGGAACTTTCTATAAATGGATGAAAAATAAAGGAAAACTTGGTGGTCAACATAAAGTGCCAAGGCTATCAAATGACAGGAAATATGTTGATGATATTCTGAGCTTGGAACATTTTCACTAACGTTATTAACCTCAATGACCGGAATTATTAAAATACTGCCTCTTATCATATTATTTCTTTTTCAGGATAATACACCGAAGTCTGATTACAGCCTAATGAAACATATAAATAATAAAGGGAATTTTATAACTGTTGATGAATTAGGTAGTTTGTTTCTTGTTAATGGTGAACAACTTAAAAAATTTGACATTAATGGCCGGCTTTTATGTACGTACTCTAACTTATTTAACGGCAACATTAGTTTTGTTGATGCAGGCGATCCCTTTAAAATACTTGTCTATTACAGAGATTTCTCGCAGATTGTTTTTCTGGATAATTTTTTAAGTGAATCCGCAGAAGCTATCTTGCTCGAAACCCTTGGCCTTGAACTTTCAACATTAGCATGCTCCTCGTATAATAGCGGATTTTGGGTATATATGCCGCAGAACTTTGAACTCCTCAGAGTTGGGCAGGATATGGTCATATCTCACAGAAGTGGCGATATCAGTAGTATTATTAAAAATGAATTAAACCCAAACTTTCTTATTGAAAAGGATAATGTGGTATACTTAAATGACCCTGATATTGGAATAATAATGTTCGATATGTATGGAACATATAATAAAATAATTCCATTGAAGAATCTGGAAAATTTGCAACTTGAAGGAAATAATATTATCAGTTCTTCTGATACAGATATGAGAATCTATAATCTAAAAACTTCAAAGGAAACATTAAGTAGTTTACCGGAAGATGATCCAATTTGTGTTAATTTAAAATATAGTTTTCATCCAAAACGATTATTTTTGTTGAGTGAAAGTGGAATTAATATTTATGCAGTAGATCTGGATCAATGAAATTTAAATAACTAATTAAATAATTAGAATATGCATATAGCAATTGCGGGAAATATCGGCTCAGGCAAAACAACTCTGACAGGACTGTTAGCGAAACATTTTAAATGGAAAGCTCATTATGAAGATGTTGATACAAATCCATATCTGAATAGCTTTTATGAGGACATGCAACGTTGGTCGTTTAATTTACAGATTTACTTTCTCAATAGCCGTTTCAGGCAAATTGTTGATATTCGTAAAAGTGGAAAAGCGGTTATACAAGATAGGACTATATATGAAGATGCATATATTTTTGCACCTAACCTGCATTCAATGAATCTGATGACTACACGGGATTTTGATAACTATTTCTCTTTGTTTGAACTGATGAATTCTTTTATTACTGCCCCGGATCTTTTAATTTATTTGAGGGCAAGTGTTCCTACATTGGTTAATCAAATTCAAAAACGTGGCCGGGAATATGAGAATTCAATAAGACTTGATTATCTTAAAAGCCTTAATGAAAGATATGAAGCATGGATATCGGAATATAAAGAAGGTAAATTTCTAAGCCTTGATGTTGATAACCTGAATTTTACAGATAATCCTGAAGACCTGGGCAAGATAATCGATAAGATTAATGCCGAGATTCATGGATTGTTTTAATTTCTAATTAACCACTTAACTGGAATGCAATTAAAGTAATTATTAAGACTAATTAATAAAACTCCAATAAGTTTAACTATGAAGTTCATTGCTGTAATCCCTGCTCGTTATGCTTCAACCCGATTTCCGGGCAAGCCTCTCGCTATGATCAAGGGTAAAACAATGATAAATCATGTTTATGAGCAGGCATCTAAGTGCGAAGTGTTTTCCAGGATTATTGTTGCAACTGATGATGATAGAATTGCTGAAAATGTTCAGGGATTTGGAGGAGAAGTGATGATCACTTCTGATCAACACCGGAGTGGAACAGAACGCTGTAATGAAGTGAGCGGGAAATTGATCGAAAATGGGGAAATTGAAATATCTGATGTAATTATAAATATTCAGGGCGATGAACCTTTTATCCAACAACAACAAATAAATTTACTTGCTGATTGCTTTTTAGATGAGGATGTTAAGATTGCTACCCTGGCCAAGAAAGTTAAAAATAATGATGAGCTTTTTGATAAGAATGTAGTGAAGGTGATAATTGATCAGTTAGGTAATGCAATATATTTTAGTCGATCTCCATTGCCTTTTGTAAGAGGTAAAAACTCCGGGGAATGGCTTTCAGTGCAGACTTATTATAAGCATATCGGCATATACGCTTACAGAGGAAATGTTCTTCAAAATATTTGCAAGCTTGAACCTTCACAACTTGAAATTTCCGAATCACTCGAACAACTCAGATGGATAACAAATGCGTTTAAAATAAAAGTTAAAATAACCGAAATTGAAAGTATTGGTATAGACACGCCTGAAGATTTGTTGAAACTGAAATAATACTACAATGAATATGGAAGAAATAACCAATCATAAAAAACCGTTTTCAAATTTTCAAATTATATCATTTTCAAATTAGTTTGGATTTAGCAAAACACATAAGCAACCTTCTCTTTAAAACCGACCGTGTTGTTGTACCCGGCCTGGGAGTGTTTTCTACTAAGTATATCCCTGCAAAAATTCATACAGCAAAGCAAACTTTTGAACCACCATCAAAGGAATTACTATTTACCTCTGCAATTAAGGATGATAATGGAATATTGATAAGGCATATTTCTGAAATGGAAGGCATTAAAGAAGAAATTGCAAAAGAAGAACTGGAAAAATATGTTAAACAATATAACATTCAATTGTCCGAAGGTAAAAAACTCAAATTTATCCAGCTTGGCACATTATCAAAAAAACCTGATGGAACATACCTCTTCGAGGCTGACAGAACAATAAATTATCTGGACGATGCTTATGGAATAGAAGAGATCAGTGTGCCTGAAACTATAAAGACTGAAGAAAAGAAGATAATACCTCCTAAGAGAAAAACAACAAAGTTAACAAAGAAAAAGAGATCTAAAAAACCACTTTGGATCATCTATGTTCTTATTCCGCTTGCAGCTATTATAATTCTGGGTGTTTTTAATTTTGATTTGATCTCATCTAAATGGGATGAAGTATTCCGTTCGTCAAAGACTATTACAGAAATACCAGATCAAAGTACTGAAACAAAAATAACAGGAAAAGAAGAGTTGGTTATTGATACCCTCCCGGCAAAAGACTCCATAATTGTTCATGATGATGTGGAAGATACCTTGGAAACAAAAATTATCGAAGCAGCTGAGAATAAAAAAGAGATTCCTGAACAGGAAAATCCTGAAGTTGTATCTAAAAGGTTTTATATTGTGGCAGGCTGCTTTAAATCAGACTTAAAAGCAGAGAAACTTCTTAAGAAACTAAAAGCACAGGGCTATAATACGGAAATCTTCGGCAAAACTTCTAAAGGGTTGCAAATGGTCTCTTACGAAAGTTACGAAAAGAGAAAAGATGCCGGCATTGCTTTAAAGAAGATATTGATTGAGGAGAACCCAGCGGCGTGGATTATTAAATACTAAATCAATTTGAAAATAATAAGGAAAAAATGCCACAAAAACACTAAGTCACTAAAACCCACAAAATGTAGAATATTATTTTTTTTGTGAAATTTTGTGTTTTAGTGCTTTAGTGGCTAAAAGGCTTTTAGTATTAATTTTAATTTTCAAATTCTCAAGTTATTAATTTTGGCCAAAAATAAAATACGTCATTTCAAAGAAACCAAAACCTTCCCCAACTTCATCGAGCTCTCCTATCCGGAATTGATGCAGGGGTTTTTATATAAAGGAAAGTGGGCTAAGGCTTTTTTTAAGAATGATAATCCAACAGTCCTGGAGCTTGCTTGCGGGAAAGGAGAATATACCATCACTCTTGCCGGAAAATATCCGGATATAAATTTTATCGGGCTTGATATTAAAGGTGCAAGAATGTGGAGGGGAGCAAAAACTTCCAATGAAGAAGGGATAAAGAATGTTGCTTTTATTCGTACACATATAGAATTGATTGAACATTATTTCGCAGCGGGGGAGGTCAGTGAGATATGGATAGTTTTTCCTGATCCTCACCACAGGTCTCCGGAAATTAAAAAACGACTCACTTCTCCTGAATTTCTCTCAAAATATAAAAACATATTAAAGCCCGGAGGTATTATCCATCTTAAAACAGACAATAAGGAGCTGTACGACTATACCCTTGAAAGAATTAAGGAACATAATCATAACTTAGTTTATAAAACTGATGATTTGTACAATTCAGGATTAGATGATGATGTTTTGCTTGTACAGACTTTTTATGAGAAGATCTGGTTAGAGAAAGGGAAACGGATAACTTACCTCAAGTTTAATTTGAAAATTTGAAAATGAGATAATTTGAAAATTATTTTTTTAGGTTTCGTTTTGATGTGCTAATTATTCTTGATACAACTTTATTAATATCTAATAACTTATTTGATAATAAATCTTCGCTAGGATAGGATTTTGAGTATTTACAAAGATCAAGCCAGTATTCAGTTTCATCTATTTCCTTTGCTGCGATCTTCATCTTATGAATAAAATCTATCTTGCTTTCTGCATTCTGTGCTTCCCTGATATTTGCGCCGATAGATGTTCCGGATTTCAAGATTTGTCTGGAAACAACAAATTTTTGTGCTTTATACAGGGTTTCGGAGAACTCAATTATTGCAAGAGCAAAATCAAAACTTAATTTGACAACACTATTTTCTCTGTCATTTCTCATAAAAAGAATTTAATAAGGTTTTCAGATTAGTATAAATCTTATGGCAATGGTAACCGCGTTCTAATAATAACTTTCAAATTACCTCATTTTCAAATTATCTCATTTTCAAATTTTCAAATTAGATTAGTATATTTACACAATCCCAAGAAACTAATTCCAATCGTATATGAACAAGCCATGCAACCAATCTTTCTTTGAAAAGGTCTATGCAGTAGTTGAGTTGATACCGTATGGGAGAGTTACATCATATGGTGCAATAGCTGAATATCTCGGATCAAGAGGCTCTGCACGAATGGTTGGATGGGCTATGAATAAGTCGATCACAGGCAAGCATAATGTCCCGGCGCACAGAGTTGTTAATCGTAATGGTGTGCTTACAGGTAAACATCATTTTGGCGGACCGGATATCATGAGGCAACTCCTGGAAAGTGAAGGTATTGAGATAGTAGATGATAAAATCCGGAACTTTAAAAAAGTATTCTGGGATCCTGCAAAGGAACTTTTATGACAATGGGAAAAAAATACATTCAACAATTAACAATTTTTTATTTAACATTTTTCTTTTTAATACAAAAAAGTTACTTTTGCAAGCTGAAACAAAAGAACATAGCAAATCATATTATTAATTTAAAAAAAAAGAACATGAAAAGATTTACACTATTATTAACAGTAATGCTGTTAGCTGGATTTTTAACAGCACAACAAAAGGATTTCTTTGCACCTAAGGCTAGTGCGAATCAGGAGCTTTCCTTTGAGAAAGCCACAGTAACCAAGGCTTATAGTTTTCGCACAGAACAATCAATTGCAAACGCAATTGCCGAATCAAAAAGCAAAAGCTCAAAGGGAACTTATATTTTCGAAGGATTCGAAGGAACAACATGGCCACCAGCTGGTTGGGATACCTTAAGCCTTTATGGTGGCACAGGATGGGAAAGACAAACTGTTGGTACATCCCCAATACCGGGATGGACCGGTGGCATTGTTACTTCTGCACCTGTAGGTGGCGGTATTGGTGTTGCATTCTGTACTTGGATAACGGGAGGTGCTGCTTCTAATGACCAGTGGCTTGTTACTTCACAATATACCAGTGTTCAGACCGGTGATTTACTGACTTTCTGGATGTATAAATTCTCTGATGGATTTGCTGATAATGTGGATGTAAAACTTTCAACTACTGATAACCAAATGGCTAGTTTTACAACAACTATCGCTTCAATAAATTATGCAGTAACTGATACAGGATGGGTTTTTTATAGCTATCCCCTGGATGCCTATGCCGGATCTGATATTTACATCGCTTTTAATGAGCATGTAGCTGATAATCAGAATGACGGTGATGCTATTTTTCTTGATAATGTTGCCATTGGCTCACCTCCTGCAGATGATGTTGGAACCATTTCTGTTGATATCTCTTCGATGATACAACCGGGATCAATGAGTCCTATGGCTACTGTAATGAATTTTGGATCCGCAACACAAACTTTTGATGTTGAAATGATAATCACAGGTGGCTATACATCTGTTAAAACTGTTACCGGCCTTGCACCAAATGGTACAACACAGGTAACTTTTGATCTGTGGGATCCACCAGTTGGCGATTATGTTGTGGATGTTTGTACACAACTAACTGGTGATGTTGACCCGGCTAATGATTGTGCCAGTGCAAATGTTAAAGTTTTAAATTTACCTAACACAAAGGTATATTGCTATGTTGCCTTAGATCCAACAAGCTTCTTACCGGCTGGCCCTGCTTATTTCTTCCTTAACGACCCTTCTATAATCCTTTCTATTGCTGATCAGTCAGCTGATGATCCAATTTTTGCTGCTACCTGGGGACCTGGTAATAAATGGTATGGAATAGCAGGAGCTCAGTTACCTCAGTTACCTCAGTTAATTACTATTGATACAGTTACAGGTAATAGAACTGTTATTGGAAATGCTTCTCCTGCCAATCCTGCAGATGAAAGCTGGACAGGTATATCATTTGATTATTCAACAAATACATTATATGGCATTACTTATAATGGCTCAGCTGCTGTTCTTTATTCTATTAATCACACTACCGGTAACGCAACTCAGATAGGGATCAGCCCCGGTAAATTATTGATCAATCTTGCATGCAATCTAAGTGGAAGCCTTTATGCTGTTGATATTGGCACTGATGAGCTTTGTGCTGTTAATAAAAATACCGGAGTAAGTTCAGCAATTGGTAATATTGGCCTTAATGCAAACTATGCTCAGACTATGGAGTTCGACCGTGCAAATGATATTTGCTATTACCTCTCTTATAACGATGTTTTAGGTGGACAATTAAGACTTGTTGACATACTTAATGGCGGAACAACAGTAATAGGTGACTTACTTGGTGGTGCAGAAATAACAGGTTTGGCTGTACCATATTATGGACCGGTTGGAATTAAAGAAAATGTTGCTGATGTTGCAGAATATAATGTGTATCCGAATCCGGCAAGAAATTATGTTTATGTTACTTCTAATGAAAAATTTAGTAATATCAGACTGATAAACTACGTCGGACAGACTATACTTGAGATGCCTGTAAATGACAAAAATGTAAGGATCAGTACTTCTTCCTTTGGATCAGGTGTTTATTTTCTGCAAATGGAGAGTGAAAATGGCGTAACCACGCGTAAAATTACTATTGAGTAATTCCATATACTAATTTGAAAATTTGAAAATGAGATAATTTGAAAATTATTTTGATTTTAGATATTAGGATTTCGAAATTGAAAAGAGGGTGGCATTTTGCTGCCCTTTTTTTTTGACACACCCTGCTTTATTGTAGCGTCCTCGCTACGATGCTTCGCTAAACAAGGTTAATTTGAAAATTACTTTTTTAGATTTCGTTTTGCTGTACCAATGATTTTAGATACAATTTTGTTAAGACTTAATAAATCTTTGGATAATTCATCATTGTCAGGATAATTACTTGAGTATTTACATAATTTTAACCAATAATCAGTCTCGTCTATTTCCTTTGCTGCGATTTTCATTTTATGAATAAAGTCTAATTTGCTTTCAGCATTCTGAGCTTCTCTGATATTTGCTCCGATAGATGTTCCGGATTTCAAGATTTGTCCGGAAATAACAAATTTTTGTGCTCTATTCAGGGTTTCTGAGAACTCAATTATTGCAAGAGCAAAATCAAAACTTAATCTTATTACAATGTTTTCTCTGTCATTTCTCATAAAAAGAATTTAATAAGGTTTTCAGATTAGTATAAATTCCATGGAAATAGTAACCGCGTTCTAATAATAACTTTCAAATTGCCTCATTTTCAAATTGCCTCATTTTCAAATTACCTCATTTTCAAATTACCTCATTTTCAAATTTTCAAATTAATACTTCCACTTTATCTCGACAAAGAATAGAAAGTGCAACCAAGCTTATAAATTATTCAAACCAATTCCTTTTGATTTGAAAAAAATCTTATATTTGCATTCATCAAATGAAATATTAACCAAAACTCCCCACAATGAAAAAATTTACTTTAATTACAAAAATTTTAATGGTGTTTTTCTTAACATCATCTGTTGCATTTGCACAGCTGAACACAAAAAGCTTCCTCACTAAAGCTGAAAATAATTCCAGTTCGATGGTATTAAAGGATTTTAATGCATCAGGAAACGCACCAAAAGCTCTCTTTGGAGATAAAGGTGCAAAAGGATGGGCCTTACAGTTTGCTTATGCTGTTAACGTTGGCACAGGGGTTCATACTGACGGAGATTATTTTTATGTTACAATGTGGAATCATGATACCATATACAGATATGATATGGCAGGTAATTATCTTGATGGTTTTTTGATACCAGGAATGATCGGTGGAAAAATGGACCTTGCATATGATGGTAATCATTTTTATGGAGGCACTTATGATACTCTCAGTGGCGGTACTGGTAATGTTATATATGAAATGGATTTTGTTAATCATACATTAATTGGTACAATAAATACAACTTCTGATATTAGTGAAATTGCCTATGACCCGATTAATGATGGTTTTTGGGTAGGTGGCTGGAATACTGATCTTACCCTGGTAAGTCGAACCGGTACAACTTTAAATACTATTCCTGCAGCCTCAATCAATCTTTCTCAAATGATTGGTGCAGCTTATGATACTGTGACACCCGGAGGCCCTTTCCTCTGGATCCATGATATTGGACCAATAGGTGCTGATCAGGCCAGAATATATCAGATAGATGTTACTGCTGCACAACTTACAGGGTATATGTTCGACGTGCAGGCCGATCTCGGAGTAAGCTCAACAGCAGGTGGTTTATTTATAGCTGATAGTATTGTGCCCGGAGAATTTACACTGGGAGGCATGGTGCAAAATAATGCTTTCTTTGGTTATAACCTTGCTGCCTGTGTTCCTGATACTAACGATGTTGGAGTAGTTGCCTTACTAACACCTCTGACAGGATCAGGTTTGAGTGCAAGTGAGATTGTTGAAGTTGAGATAAAAAATTATGGATTTGATCCACAATCAGGATTTGATGTTACTTATATTCTAAATGGAGGTGCCCCTGTAACAGAAACAGTAACAACAACAATAAATGCTTATAATACTTACGTTTATACATTTGGAACTACCGCTGATCTGTCAGCTTTAGCAACTTATAACTTTACTATTTATACCGACCTTGTTGGTGATACTGATGCTTCAAATGATACTATTTATGAAACAGTTGCTCATATAGCACCTATTAATCTTGATGCTTATTGTTATGCTAACAATGGAGTAACAGAGGGCCCTTCAATTTTTAATATGCAGTTCCCGGGTATTATCACTAATATTGCTGACCATTCGTCTATGGATCCTGTTTTTAGTGGTACATGGGGTGTCGGTAACAGGTGGTTTGCTATTGTTAATGGTACAAACCAATTTATTACTTTTGATACTATCACCGGTGCCAGATCAATAATTGGAATAAGTAATCCTGTTGGTGGTGTTAATGAAAGCTGGACAGGAATATCATATGATTATTACACAAGTACAATGTATGGAATGTCATATAATGGAACAGTTTCTGTGCTTTATACTATTGATATTTGGACTGCTGATGCAACAGAAGTTGGTAATACATCCGGGCTGATGATCAATCTGGCTTGTAACCTTGCAGGCGAATTATATGCTCTCGATCTTAGTGATGATAATTTGTATTCAATAAACAAATTCACTGGTGTAGGAACTCTTGTTGGAGCCACCGGCTTTAATTCTAATTATGCACAGGATATGGAATTCGACCGTGCCTCAAATGCCTTATTTATGGCAGCTTATGCAGACCCGGGAGGAGGACAACTTAGAATTGTTGATGTGGTGACAGGTATGACTACACTCATCGGTGCTTTTGAGAATGGAGCTGAAATTACAGGGCTTGCTATCCCTTACTATACAGGTGTTGGTATTGATGAAATCGTTAAAGATTTTAGCTATAATGTTTATCCAAACCCAGCTTCCGATCAAATCACAGTGAAATGTACACACAACATCAGTGAGTATACTATTATTAACTATGTAGGACAGGTTATTCTACATAATGTTGTCAATTCTGACAACTTCAATGTTAATGTAAGCTCATTAAGTACCGGCATGTATTTTATTCAACTTGATACAGAATATGGTGTTGTTACAGAGAAGATCTCTGTGGAATAATAAAACCATAACTAAAATAGAAAAGGGCTGATCCTATGGGTCGGCCTTTTTTTTGGAGGAGTATTTAGAATTAGCAGTATTCTGAAAAATCAAAGAAAACAATGCCACTAAAACACTAAGGCACCAAGATTCACAAAGAATAACCATACTGAACCTTAAGCTTAGTGTATAACTTAGTGCCTTTGAGACTTTGTAGCAAGAAAATGACTTTTCAGAGTGAACTCAAACTTGATCCCGATAGCTATCGGGACGAAATTTGGAAAAACATTTTTTAACAGCCTAATTTCTGAACATAAGAAGGGTTTAAATCCCCTAGGTACGAGGGGATGGAAACCCTGAAGCAAATCCAGGGACGCTAACCCTTCCTTCGTCAGGGTTTGCATCCCTTGCCACATTAAACAGCAATATAACAATTTAGCAATTTAACAATTTAACCATTTTGTGAACATTTCAACAAAAATGATAATTTTGCCGATGCAAATAATTTGGCTTAACTATGATCTCAATATCTAATCTCTCAATCCATTTTTCAGGTACCTACCTTTTTAATGATATTTCATTTATTATAAATAGGAGGGACAGGATTGGACTGGTTGGCCGTAATGGTGCTGGGAAAACAACTTTACTCAAAATTATTACAGGAATAATGGATCCTGAAAAGGGAAGTGTAGCAAAACCTTCAGGCTCTACAATTGGATATCTTCCCCAGGAAAAAGTTATAAGCAGTAACAAATCCGTTTTTGATGAAACTCTTACAGCATTTGATGAGACTCTTAAGCTTGAATCAAAAATAAATAAATTAAATAACGAAATAGCAACCCGTACTGATTATGAGTCTGATAGGTATATTAAGTTGATCTCCAGGCTTAATGATGCAAATGAAAGATACAAATTAATAGGTGGCGATAGCAGGGAGGTAGATACTGAGCGAATACTTAGTGGACTCGGTTTTGCCCGGGAATCATTTAGCAGGCCACTAAAGGAACTTAGCGGTGGCTGGCAGATGAGGATAGAACTTGCAAAGATCATCCTTCAAAAACCTGATGTGCTTTTATTGGATGAACCAACCAATCACCTTGATATTGAATCAATACAATGGCTGGAGGAATTTCTGATTAATTATCCCGGTGCGGTGATCTTGGTATCTCACGACAGAGCTTTACTTGATAAGGTAACTAAGCGTACTATCGAGATATCCCAGGCAAAGATCTATGATTACAAAGCCAGCTATTCTGATTATGTGTTCCAGAGAGAAGAAAAAAGAGAGGTTCAGCTTGCAACCTTTAATAACCAACAGCGACAAGTTGCAAGTATAGAGAGGTTTATTGAACGCTTTCGTTATAAAAATACTAAATCCAGACAAGTACAATCGAGAGTAAAAATGCTTGATAAACTTGATAAAATTGAAGTTGACACTATTGATACTTCTGCCATCAATTTTAGCTTTCCTCCTTCACCTCATTGTGGGAAAGTTGTTTTAGAAGCAAAGAATATAGAAAAAAGTTATGGTGGTAATCTTGTTTTAAAGGATATTGAATTTGCCATTACCAAAAACGAATCTGTGGCTTTTGTTGGAAAGAATGGAGAAGGAAAAACGACATTATCCAGGATAATTGTAGGTGACCTTGAACATGAAGGAGAATCCAAACTTGGTCATAATGTGAAGATTGGATATTATGCACAAGATCAGGCACAGTTACTTGATCCTAATAAAACAGTCTTTCAGACTATTGATGATGTTGCAGTGGGAGAAATCAGGACTAAGGTCAGGACAATACTTGGCAGTTTCCTTTTCTCAGATGATACAATCGAAAAAAAAGTGAAAGTTCTTTCAGGAGGAGAAAAATCCCGGCTTGCACTTGCTCAATTGCTCCTTACACCTGTTAATTTGTTGATTCTGGATGAGCCTACAAACCATCTGGATATGCAATCCAAGGATATCTTAAAAAATGCATTGCTTAAATATGATGGTGCTATGATCATAGTGTCGCACGACAGGGATTTCCTTCAGGGGCTGACAAATAGAGTTTTCGAATTTAAAAACAGGAATATTAGTCAGTATATCGGTGATATTTATGATTTTTTGGAATCACGTAAATTGAGAACACTCAAACAGCTCGAAAAGAAAAAGAGAGAACCCAAAAGGAAAACAGAACGATCTGCATCAGATAATAAACTTCAGTTTGAACGGAAAAAGCAATACGAAAAAGAGAGACGGAAACTTAATAATCAGATAAAAAAATCAGAGATTGAAATTAGCCAATTGGAGGATGAAAAGACCAAGATAGATGATTTACTTAGTAATCCTGAAAAATACGATGATGATTTAAAATCAGATGAAGTTTACCGTAATTATGAAGAATTGAAAAATGAGATTGAAACAGAGATGAATAACTGGGAGAAGCTAAGTACTAAACTGGAAGAACTGGATGATGAATTCAAATCAAATCAATAATATCTGGTAACCAAGCTTTCAGTAGAGGCTGATTATATTTTATTATCAATCTCATTTGTCCCCTACAAACTCTATCTCAGCAGTGTAATAGTTCCACTAATACTTATTCCTTCTTTTCCTAGGTATTGGGTTCCTATTTCAATATACTTAATTACCCAAATATAAACACCTGCAAGACATACTGAGCCTTTATATTTTCCATCCCAACCAATATTAATATTATTCGATTCAAAAATCTGCTGACCGGTTCTGGTATAAATATACATATGAAATTCTTCAAATTCAGTTGAGGCCTCTGCTTTGAAAATGTCATTAATATAATTTCCATTAGGAGTAAAGGCATTTGGTACCCATATTTCTGTACATTGCTTTACGATGATTGTATCTGTTACATAACATCCCGGGTTAGAAACTTTAACCCAATACAACCCCGGATGGTCTACAACAATACTTTGTGTTGAGCTTCCTTCACTCCATAAGTACCATGTCCAATCGTCAAAGCTGCCGGCATTTAAGGTTAAAGATTCACCTAGGCACAAATATGTAATGTCACTAATTTGTGGTGTTGGTGTTGGATAAACCTCTACTGTAACTGTTCCTGTTCCTTCACACCCATAAAAGCTTGTTCCGGTAAGTGAATAAGTTGTAGTAGAGTTTGGAAAAGCAGAAACAATTGAACCCGATGATGAAGATAATCCTGAGGCTGGATACCAGATATAGCTAGCTGCACCATTTGCTTTAAGGACTATTGAAGAATCACGACAAATTGCAGGTCCATCTGGACTTACCCAAATGATAGGAATATCATGTGTTGTTACAATAACATCATCTGAATCGGAACATCCTAAGGCATCTGATACAGTGACAGTATATGTTGTAGTGATTGTCGGGCTAACGTTCATACTATCATTATAAATAACAGGTATGGTACTCCACATATAATTAATCCCTCCACTTGCAATTAATGTAATGCTTTCTCCAATACACATACCAACATCAGTTCCTGCATCTGCAACAGGTATTGGGTTGACAATTACTGTTACATCATCACTATCAGTACAACCATTGGCATCAGTTACTGTTACAGTATAAGTTGTGGTTATTGTTGGGCAAACATTAATTGTTGTATTTACGCCACCATTATTCCAATCATAGGTAACTCCACCAGTTGCAGTAAGATCAGTACAATCATTCAGGCATATGGAAATGTCTGAACCTGCATTTGCTGTTGGCAAAGGATTAACTGTTACAATCACTTCATCACTATCAGTACAACCATTGGCATCAGTTACTCTTACAGTATAAGTTGTGGTAATTGTAGGGCAAACATTGATTGTAGCATTTGCTCCACCAGTACTCCATGAATAAGAAGCTCCACCACTTGCAGTAAGAGTAACACAATCATTCTGGCATATCGAAACGTCTGAACCTGCATTAGCTGCTGGTAAAGCCAGTACTGTAACCGTTACTTCATCACTATCAGTACAACCATTGGCATCAGTTACTATTACAGAATAAGTAGTTGATACTGTCGGACAAACATTGATTATGGCAGTTGCACCACCATTACTCCATGAATAAGAAACTCCACCACTTGCTGTCAGATCAGTACAATCATTCAGGCATATTGAAACATCAACACCCGCATCAGCTGTTGGTAAAGGCAGTACTGTAACCGTTACTTCATCACTATCAGTACATCCGTTGGCATCAGTTACTATTACAGAATAAGTAGTTGTAACAGTCGGACAAACATTAATTGTGGCATTTGTTTCGCCGGTATTCCATAAATAAGAAACACCACCACTTGCAGTAAGATTAGCACAATCATTCAGGCATATTGAAACATCAACACCCGCATCAGCTGTTGGTAAAGGCAGTACTGTAACCGTTACTTCATCACTATCAGAACATCCATTAGCATCAGTTACTGTTACTGTATAGGTTGTAATTATTGTCGGGCAAACATTGATTGTAGCATTTGCTCCACCAGTACTCCATGAATAATTTACTCCGCCGCTTGCTGTCAGATCAGTACAATCATTAAGACATATCGAAACATCCGAACCTGCATTAGCTGTTGGTAAAGTCAGTACTGTAATCGTTACTTCATCACTATCTGTACATCCATTAGCATCAGTCACAGTAGCTGTGTATGTTGTAGTGACATTTGGACAAATATTGATGGTTGGAGTTGCTGCTCCGGTGTTCCATAAATATGTTGTTCCACCACTTGCAGTAAGATTAATACAATCATTTAGGCATATCGAAACATCTGCCCCTGCATAGGCTGTTGGCAATGGCCAGACTGTGACTGTTACCTCATCACTATCCGTACATCCATTGGGATCGGTAACTGTGACAGAATAAAATGTGGTGATATTTGGACAAACATTTATTGTTGCAGTAATATCTCCTGTGCTCCATTGATAGCTCACTCCACCACTTGCTGTCAGATTAGTACAATCATTCAGGCATATTGAAATATCAACTCCTGCATTAGCAGTTGGTAATGGATTTACCGTTACTGTTAATGAATCGTTGTAAGTACTAAATCCATCATCTACGGTAATATAATATGTAGTTGTCACTACAGGAGAGTCTGAGGTATCCATTGATATGCAAGTAAATCCTGTGGGATTTGAGCTCCAGGAGAATGAATATACTCCTGTTCCTCCTGTTGGATTTGATGATAATGAAACCAGATCTCCGGCACAGATTGTATCAGGGTTTGCAATAAGATTTAATCCCAAAGGTCCTCCTATCACTGTTATTGTAACATTATCAGAACTCGAACATCCATTAGTATCTGTTATTAGGAGGGAATAAATTTGCGTAGTAGAAAGATTGACTGTTGAAGGGTTGTTAATCGAAGTACTTCCATTAATCATACCTACTGGAGTCCAGCTCCAGGAATAAGGAGGTGTGCCTCCTAAAGTCCCGATTCCATCTAACGTGGCGTACATTCCATTATTAATTGTCTGGTCTGCTCCAGCATCAGCCAAAGGAAGTTGCCATATCGTTACTGTTATTTCATCACTGTCGGTACAACCGTTGCCAGCGGTCACTGTTACAGTATAAGTTGTGGTTATTGTCGGACAAACATTGGTTGTTGCATTTGCTCCGCTTGTACTCCATAAATAAGAAACTCCGCCACTTGCAGTTAGAATTGCACAATCATTCAAACAAATTGAAACATCAGCTCCTGCATCGGCAGTTGGCGAAGGAATTATTGTGATATAAACAGAATCCATCATATATCTTTGACAACCGCTTGTATCAAATTCAGCAAGAACGGTATAAGTGCCTGCTGCTGTCTGATTACCGAAAGTGATGGGACTGCCTGTACCACTTATAGTTGGGACAAGAGGTGATCCGTCATTTAACAAAGTATAGCTAACATCAATTTGCGAAGAACTTAATCCAACATCAACCCCGGTACCTCCACCACAATACGATCCTCCACCGGTAACTGTGAATGGATTAGGCAAAGGATTAATATGTAAATTAGGCGATCCGTTCATCATTATTGAACAGCTTCCTGAAGTAGTGGTTGCAACAACTGTGTATGTACCAACAACTGTCTGATTTGAAAAACAAAATCCACCTGCTTGTCCTCCGGTAATATTACCGGTTGGATTTCCATTATGATATAGTTTGTAATTAACACCTGGCTCCCATCCGTTTACACAAATATCAACTCCGGAGCTGCCGTAGCAATATCCTCCATTCGATGGTACTGAAGTAATGTTAAATGATGAAGGTAATGGATGTACAGTAACAGAAAATACTGTATCGTTATAACATGAGTAAACATCGCTGTAGGAATAAGTAATCGTGCTTATACCAATGCCAGCATTTGCAGGATCAAATATTGCTGTTCCATTTCCAAGATCATTAATTCCCTGGCCTGAAAAATAACCCCCCGGGGTCATATTACCAATAAGAGTATCAGGATTATCAGATTGGCAATATTCCTGATCAAGTCCGCTAAATGAGAGTGATGGTAATGGATTTATTGTTATTGCACCATCTGCAAAAGCGGACTGTATAATGTTTGGAACTGCATCATGATACCAACATACTGTTGTATCCCAGGTCATATTTGCCGGACCACTAAAAGTAGCAAATTCGAAATATACTAGAACAGTATCTCCAAATGATCCATTGTACATATCCCAGCTAGTGGATTGTATTAAAATGTTTCCGGGCGTTGTTTCGGTGATCTGGAACTGTGTTCCTGATATCAATTCAGGTAGAGGATTAATATATCCCAGGTAGCTAAGTTCTGAAATATTATAATTGAGCTGAAGTTGTAATTCATATACTCCTGCAAAGTTAGTAACATGAATAGGGACAATTACAGTATCACCGGCGCAAACAGTTGCCGGAGCGGCTGTTGTGATAATAGTGTTTTGTGGTATAATAGTTAATATGGCAGTATCGCATATTGCCAAAAAATCACAAGGCCCATAAACCAGACATCTGTACTGATACTGATCGTACAACATTGTTACTCCATTAACAATTAAAGTTTCAGTATCCACACCAGTATATGGCGAGCTATTTGGAACATTCAGCCATGTGATTCCATTATCACTACTATATTCCCATTGATACCACGAAACTGTGTCAGCAACAACGGAAAAACTTGTTGTTCCGTTAGCATTAACGGATTTATCCACAGGCTGAACTAGTACATTTGGCAAAATACCCGAACTTTCTATATATCCATCAATCCATGCACTTGGTAAGATTGTTGCACTTGAATTAGAGTACTCTACATAATGGTGATCTGATAAATCCCACTCAAGATTACAATTACCTCCATTATAAATAAAAATAACTTCATATAATAGCCCATTACCAATATAGGCACTTAGAAATATATTATACCAGCCCGCTCTAAAGACTCCATTAAAACCAGTGGACATAAATGCTCCTGAAATTGAAGGGTTTTGATTCTGAGTGCTTAGATATGTTAAAGTGATTGGATTGAATTTAAAAGTATGAGTTAATGATGCAACATCATTAAAGTTTGCACCCCAAACACCCACTGCCACTGTATCACCTGGACAAGCTCTTACTGAATCAATTGTAGTGATAATAGTTGGAGTTATAGGAATTACCGTAAGTATAGCCTCATTTGATATTCTCGGACATATACCTTCAACCAAACATCGGAATTTATGGTTGTTCATTGTTAATTTCGTCGTAGAAATTATCAAAGTATCATTCGTCACCCCACTGTAATAAGTGTTATTATAACAATTAATAAAACCTAGTGCACTATTTATATAAACCTGCCATTGGAAAGATGTATCTCCAATTGTACCTACTGTAAATATAGCAGGATTACCATCAAGTACAGTTACATCTGCAGGTTGATTTGTAAAATAGACTCCGGGTGAATTTAAATATCCATTTTCCCAGTTTGCTTGGAGCATCACTCCACCCATGTTCAGGTATTTGCATGTATTAACTCCACTTGTATCCCACAATAGAACAGTATTACCATTTGAATTATAATCAAAGACCAGAGTTAACAAAGTATCATCACCGATCTGGGTTGGAATGCCTGTAAAAGTTGTCCAGAAAATCTCAAGTGACCCCGCTGTATGAGTAAAAGACAACATACCATTTGAGCTTAATTCATTATGGACATCCTGGTAACCCATGTAGGTGCATAGTGATGAATCCCAATCCAGCTTTTGTTTTATAGTAGCTACATCATTAAAATCAGTAACAATAATGGGAATAAGTATTGTATCAGCGCAAGATGTAATAGTATCAGCCCTTGTATGGATAGTGTTCTGTCCAATAAGTTTTGAATTTGGTATTAGTAAGGCAGTTAATATTAATGCCTTAATAACAATCTTTGCAGAAAACTGACTATTTAGTATTATATACATTGTAAAAATACAAATATATAAAAAGTTACTTTAAGAAACCAGATTTTATCGATGCAATAATCATGCATTGGATGGTATTTTCCGTTTAATTAGAAGACATTATATATATTAAATAAGTTGTCCGAAATTTTAAATATTATAAACCTATGACAATAATAATAACCTGGTTGATTGATTATTATAAAATAAATTTAAGAAATTGAATAAACACTTTCTTTATATGAAAATATGCACTACATTTGAAGAAAGATATTTGAACCTATGCTACATAATAAATTTGCATCTCTTTTTTTTCTCATTTTTCTTATTGTTTATTCTAAAGCATCATCTCAATCCTGCCTGCCACAGGGTATTGAATTTAATAATCAAACACAGATTGATAGTTTTCAGATAAATTATCCTGGCTGCACAGAAATTGAGGGAAATGTTAAGATCAGAGGAAGCGGAATAAACGATTTAAGCGAATTAAGTATCCTAACTTCTATTGGTGGAGACCTGAGATTTGAACTTAATCCTGATTTAACAAGTTTAATAGGATTAAGTTCCCTGAACTCAATAGGAGGGGATCTTGTGTTTGCCGGGAACTTCACACTCACAAGTTTATCAGGCCTGGATAATTTGACCACAATCGGAAGAGATCTCGTTATGCACACTAATGGCCTTACAAGTTTAAGCGGTCTGGGTGGCATAACATTCATCGACAGGAACCTGTACATTATTGGCAACCATTCATTAACAGATTTAAGTGGTCTGGAGAATATAAAATCAATTGATAGTGCACTAGTAATTGAAGATAACGATGGTCTTATTGACTTATCAGGCCTTGATTCTCTTACATTTATTGGTGAAAATTTATTGATTGCTCAAAACCATTCACTTAAAAACTTAAATGGATTGCAATCACTTGTTTATATAAAACAAGGACTTGCTATTTGGTTTAATGATGCCCTAACAAGTTTATCAAGCCTGGATTCTTTAACTTATACCAGAGGTCTTAGTATCTGGTTTAACCCTCTTATAAGTGAATTAAATGGATTGAAAGCCTTGACATTGATAGGCGGAAATCTACACATTGACAACAATAATTCTTTGAAGAGTTTAAGCGATTTAATCTCAGTAACTTCCATTGATGGAGTGATTACAATTATAAATAACAACTCCCTCACAAGTTTATCGGGATTGGATAATATAACTGCGAATTCTATCACAGACCTATATATAGGGAATAATAGCTCATTATCTACTTGTGCAGTAAAAAGTGTATGTGATTTTCTTGTAAGTCCAAATGGAGTAGATTCAATTTATAATAATGCCCCTGGTTGTAATAATGAAGAAGAAGTAAAAGCAGCATGTACCAACACCGGAATGGAACTGAATATAAAAGTTTTCCTTCAGGGACCATATTCAGGTAATAATATGAATGTTGATCTTTCCAATTTCTTACCAAATAGCCAACCATACGATACTATTCCCTGGAGTTACTTTGGAATGGAGTCCTTAGATAGTATTCCAATTAATATGGTTGACTGGGTGTTAATTGAAATCAGGGATTCGACAGATTATTATGTTATCAATGATATGAGAGTAGGGATACTTCTGTCAAATGGATATATTATAGATACAAACCTTGTAGAAGGGATCAGATTTTACAATATTGATTCAGGATATTATTATGTTGCCATCCGCCACCGGAATCATATTTCAGTAATGACTAACCAGCCTGTTTATATTTCATCTCAAACCCAGATAGATTTTACAGATACAACTATTACTAAACCTTATGGAAGTGCAGTCCAGGCACAGCTTGAGCTTGATCCCGGAATCTGGGGAATGATATGTGGAGATATTAACAATGATGGTAAATTAAAATATAGCGGCCCTGAAAATGACAGAATGAAAATTATTCAACTCATCACTAATGTGAGCGGCTCAACCAGCATAACAACTGTAATAAACGGGTATTATTTTGAAGACCTTGATATAAACTCTGAAGTGAAGTACAGCGGCCCAAACAATGACGGGGCAATAATTATACAAAATATCATTTCACTAACCGGATCAACATCTATAACTTCAATTTATACCTGCCCGGTGTTTTTTCTCTATCCCTAACAATAAATGGGCTAAATATTATTTTGATGTGCTGGAGATAAATTATAATAGTTTTACATTATTTTATACCTTTGAGTAACTCTGTGGTTTCTTTGTGGTAACTTTGTGAATAGCTGTTGCACAGAGATACACTGAGAAGACTCAAAGTTTCACAGAGAAAAACTCTATTATGACTGAAAATGAATTATCAATAAAGATAAGCTTTGTAATAAGCAATAAAGAGTAAATTTTTTACTCATGTTGTACGTTTTTCGGGATTTGTTGTTGATAATAATTACCTATTATGAGAAAATTATTAATTCTTGTTATCATTCTTTTTCTTAACTGTGTTTTATTTAGTCAAAATGGAGGTAATATCTGGTATTTTGGAGATAGTGCAGGGATTGATTTTAATGGTTCATCACCTATTGCTTTAACAAATGGAGCAATGGAAGCAATTGAAGGCTGTTCTTCAATATGTGATTATGCAGGCAACCTGTTGTTTTATACTAATAGTGTTTCTATCTGGAACAGTCAACATATGATGATGCCAAATGGTGATAATTTGAATGGTCTGACTACAATGAGTCAATCTGCTATTATCGTTAAACAACCGGGTATTAATACAGTATTTTACGTTTTTACAAATATGGGACCGGGAGGCCTTTCAACAGGGTTAAGCTATTCCGAAGTTGATATAAGTTTGCAAAATGGTTTGGGAGATGTTAATTCAAATAAAAATATTCTGGTAGTTACTCCAACATGCGAAAAAATAGCTGTAGTAAAGCATAAAAATAATATGGACTATTGGATAGTAACTCATTTGTACTATTCAAATACATTTCATAGCTATTTATTAAAGTCCAATGGTCTTGAAACAACTCCAGTTGTAAGCAATGTCGGATCAGTTATTTCAAGTGTACTTTATACCTATGGCTACTTAAAAGCCTCACCTGATGGTAGTAGAATAGCTGCAGCAAATGGTTTTTTAGATACACTTGATCTATTTTATTTTGATAATTCAACCGGAAAGTTAAATGATCCCATACAATTTTATATGAAAAGCGAAGGAAGTATGTATGGAGTTGAGTTTTCTCCTGATGGTAATCTTTTATATGTATCATTAGGATGGGGGGCTGACTCCATATATCAATTTAACTTACAAGCAGGCTCCTCTGCCGCAATAGATAGTTCTCGAACACTTGTTGGGTGTTATGGTGGTCTTAATCATCGTGGCGGAGCACTACAATTAGGACCTGATAATAGAATTTACCAGGCTAGAAATGGAGAATCTTTTTTGAGTGTTATTGAAAACCCGAACATTGTTGGTACAGGATGTAATTTTAACTATATTGGATTACCTCTTGGGAATAGGCAATCAAAGACCGGTCTACCTGCATTCGTCAACTCAATTTACAGACAACAAAGCGCATTCATGTATGATAATTTGTGTTTTGGAGATTCCACAGTGTTTCAATTAACATCTTCTTTGGCAGACTCAGTTATGTGGAATTTTGGTGATATAAATAGCGGGATAAATAATTCATCAAAAAACTTACAACCAAAGCATCTCTTCACGAATTCCGGAACTTTCGCAGTAACTCTTATTACCTATTTAGGAGGTATACCTAGTACATACATTGACTCATTAGTAATTAATCCTCTTCCCGCTATTAATTTAGGTAATGACACAATAATCTGTTATTATAACACAGTCACTCTAAATGCGGGGAATCCCGGGAGTTCTTATCTATGGTCAACCGGGGAAACAACTGATTCAATAAGCTGTTCAGCGATCTCTGATACAATAAAATCTTATTATGTGACTGTAACAGATAGTTATGGTTGTTGGAGTACAGATTCGATTGTGATTTCTTTTGATCCTTGTGTTTCAATTGAGGATATAAAAAGATCATACAGCATTACTTTCTTCCCTAATCCAGCTACTAATAAAATTTTTATCTCAAAAAAAGATGGAGTAACAATTGATATAAATATCTATAACCAAATTGGTCAAAAGGTGTTAAGTAAAAAACTAAGAAAAAATGTTATTGATTTATCAACACTCGATAAAGGAATTTATATTATTGAAATGCATTCAAACGAATTTATTAAACGAGAGAAACTGATAATCAAGTAGGTGACACTGTGCATATTAGCAAAATGAAAATTAGAAACCGGATCAACATCCATAACCTCAATTTATACTTGCCCGGTTATGTTTTTATATCCTTAATATAAGATCTTTAACTCAGCTTAATAATCCCTTATCAACAATTTATCTGCAAGATTATTAAGCTCTTTCTTGTTTTCATCAGGAATATTGATTTCCGCAAGCATTCTTGACGCCTCAGAATAATAATTATTTATTTCCTTTTCAACATGTAATTTAACTTCCAGCTTGTCATACATCTCTTTAATAGCCCTGATTTTAGCCTCTTTGTCGATATTCTTTTCTGTATAATATTTTGTCAGAGATTCCAGATCTTTACCCTTTGCCAGCTCAAATGCTTTTAAGTAGAGATATGTTTTTTTATTGGCAACAATGTCTCCTCCTGTTTTCTTTCCAAATTTTTCCTGCTTTCCATAAACGTCCAGGAGGTCATCCTGAAGCTGAAAGGCCAGGCCGATGTTCTCTCCGAACTTGTATATTTTGTTAATATTTTCATTTCCGGCTCCTGCAATAATAGCTCCAATTTCAAGGCTGGCAGCTAGTAGTACAGCAGTCTTTAATCGTATCATCTTTAAATAATCCCTAATAGAAATATGTTGAGCTGTTTCGAAGTTCATATCATATTGTTGCCCTTCACAAACTTCTCCGGCTGCTTTATTAAAAGCACCGAGAACATCTTTCAATAATGATGTGTCGACTTTTGAAACATATTTACTGGCAAGTATCATCATCATGTCGCCGGAAAGGATGGCCCTGTTAGTATTCCATTTTTTGTAAACAGTTTCTTTTCCTCTTCTAAGGGGAGCATCATCCATAATATCATCGTGAAGTAAAGTGAAATTATGAAATATCTCAATCCCGATTGCAGCTTCAATTGCATTATCAACATCACCCCCAAACATATCACATGATAAAAGAGTAAGAACAGGCCGCATACGCTTGCCTCCCTGAGATAGTGCATAAGCTACAGGTTCATATATCTCAATTGGCTCCCTATTATAGTTTATAGTATTAAGAGCACTTCTAAGCTTTTCTTGTAGTTGGTCTACTGTATACATGTTAATATATTATCTGATCCAGCAATGAGCTTGTAATAAATTAAATATCAAGTATGAATTTGATAGTTTTATTCTTTGTGAATCTTTGTGGATTCTCTGCGTTTCTTTGTGTTATAGCTTATAAGAAGTTCAACACAAAGTTTCTCAAAGTATAAACAAAGGGTCACAAAGACTTTTGATCCAAGCCTATTCCTTTAGTAAGTCCAGCAGATACTCCCCATATCCACTTTTAACAAGTGGCTGGGCAATCTCTTCCAGCTGCTTCTCATCAATAAATCCCTGGCGATAAGCTATCTCTTCAAGACAACCAATTTTTTGTCCCTGGCGATTTTCGATTACTTCTACATATTGTGAAGCTTCAAGCAAAGAACTGAAGGTGCCGGTATCGAGCCATGCAGTTCCACGACTTAATATCCCAACCTTTAATTTAGATTGCTCCAGATAATATCTGTTTACATCAGTGATCTCATATTCACCTCTTGCACTTGGTTTAATGTTTTTTGCTACCTCAATAACGGAATTATCATAAAAATAGAGGCCCGGTACAGCATAATTCGACTTTGGCTGTTTTGGCTTCTCCTCAAGGGAGATTGCCTTAAAATTATCATCAAATTCCACAACACCATAACGTTCCGGATCGGAAACATGATATGCAAAAACTACTCCACCTTCCGGGTCATTATTTTCTGTAAGTAGATGCTGAAATCCGGATCCATAGAAAATATTATCACCCAGGATGAGAGCAACTTTATCATTTCCAACAAATTCTTCTCCAAGAACAAAAGCCTGGGCAAGGCCATTTGGAATTTCCTGAACTTTATAACTAAAAGAACATCCTAGTGATCTTCCATCACCAAGCAATTTTTCAAAATTTGGGAGATCTTGTGGAGTTGAAATAATCAAAATATCCCTTATACCTGCCATCATAAGCACTGATAAAGGGTAATAGATCATAGGTTTGTCGTAAATAGGAAGTAGTTGTTTGCTCATTGCCAACGTAAGTGGATGTAAGCGTGTCCCGGCACCACCTGCTAAAATTATTCCTTTCATATGTTTATATTTTTGTGTTAATTTATTTTTTATGATTTGACTACCTCCTGCCACTGCCACTTTCTTCATTTGTATCTTTATATCTTTATATCTTTATATCTTTGCATCTTTATATCTTTGTATCTTTGTATCTTTATATCTTTATATCTTTGCATCTTTGCATCTTTGCATCTTTATATCTTTGTATCTTTATATCTTTGTATCTTTATATCTTTATATCTTTATCATTGATCAAGCCGACCCCCTTGTATCTTTATAACCCTCAATCTCAAGATGGTTAAGCTCAATATCTTCTTCTTCATCAAAAATGTCAAGCAGAGGCTCTTTAAATAATTTTGTAGTAATTCGCTTATCCAAGGTCAACAATAGAGAAGGTAAAAGAAATAGATTGGATAGAACTGCTATTAGCAATGTGAATGAAACGAGATACCCCATTGCTTCTGTACCACCAAAACTTGAAAATGTGAAAATTGCAAAACCAAAAAATAATACAACTGATGAATATATCATACTGAACCCGGTCTCACGTAAAGCATTCATAACAGAATCCTTAATATTCCAATTGTTGAGATTTAATTCCATCCGGTATCTCGACAAGAAGTGAATGGCATTATCAACAGAAATACCCAATGCAATACTAAAAATTAATATAGTACTTGGTTTTATTGGAATACCAAGATATCCCATTAAGGCAGCAGTGAGCAGTTGAGGTATAAGGTTAGGTACCAGGGAAACGAGTATCATCCGTGGTGAAGTAAAAAGCAATGCCATAAGTAATGAGATTGCAACAAGTGCTAGTATAAGGCTTGTCAATAGGTTTTTGATCATGTATTGAGTGCCTTTAAGGAAAACAACACTGGTACCTGTCATAAGTGTATCAAACTTTTTTGGATTAAAAATTGAATCTATTCTTGGCTTCAGCTCTTCCTGGATACGTTTAATATCTTTAGTCCCAATATTTTTCATTTGAACACTTACCCTTGTAACTTGCAAATTAGTGTCGATAAAAGAATTAAGAATGGTTTTCTTATTTTTATTTGGTTTTGGGATATAACTCCCCATAAAAGTGATCTCATTATTATTGGGAAGCGTATAAAACGAGGGGTCTCCGTTATAATAAGCCTGCTTTGCAAATTTAACAACCTCCGCCACAGATACAGGTTTGGAGAGATCAGGATAGCTGTCAAGAACCTTCTGTAACTTTTCAATTCTGCGAATGTTAGAGAGTTTCATCACTCCATTTTTCTTACGTGTATCAATTGAAATCTCAAAAGGCATCACACCGTTAAAATGTTTTTCCATAAACATCAGATCGAGATATAATGGATCTTTTTTAGGTATGTCATCAACAATATTCCCGGTAGTTTTAAGCCTTGAGACACCAATGATCCCTAAAATAACAAATACAATGGTTGTTACATAAACAACATTTCTGCGATTGTTAACAATATTGACAATCGTGTTTACAATCCTGAGAGTTCTTTTGTTTTCCAGATGGTTTAAGTGACGTCGTTTGGGAGGATCCAGGTAGGAGTAGAAAATTGGAATAAGGAAGATAGATAGAAAGAACACTATCATTATATTTATTGATGCAATAATCCCAAATTCAACAAGAATTTTATTTCCGGTTACGATAAAAGCTGCAAAACCTATGGCTGTTGTCATATTAGTTAAGAAGGCAGCATTGCCAACTCTTTGTACAACGCGGGAAAGAGCTTTAACTTTGTTCCCGTGCTTCTTATACTCATAATGATATTTGTTAAGCAGAAAAATACAGTTCTCAACACCAATAACAATTAATAATGGAGGAATGATACCGGTCAGCATAGTTATTTTATACCCAAATAAACTAACCAAACCAAATGACCAGATAACGCTGATAACAACTATTATCATTGGGAACATCATTGCCTTAAAGGACTTAAAGAAAATAAACAATGCAATGGATGCAACCAGCAAAGCTAATAATACGAACATCTTAAGTTCATCTTCAACCTTTTTTGAAGTGATTGTCCGGATATAAGGTAAACCTGAAAAATGCATTTTAACATTATTCCATTTGCCAAAATCTTCGGCAACTTCCTGAATTTCTTTTATTAATGGTATCCTCCCCTTGGTGTTCAATTTTGCTTTGTCAAGGGTTATCATCATCAGTGTAACATTGCTTTCCTTATTGTAAAGCAAACCATCGTAGAACGGAAGAGAGTAAATAACCTCTTTTAAACTGTCAAGTTCTTCCTGACTATACGGTTTTTTCGAAATAACAGGCAAAAAATCAAATTTCTTTGTTTCTTCGTTTTTTGTTAACTGGTACATCTTGGCAATGGAAACAACCTCTTCAACTCCTTCAATATCCTTGACTCTACAAGTCAGATCATACCAATCATTGAATTTGTTAAGTTCATAGATATTTTCATCCTGTATTCCAATAAATAAAACACTGCCATCTTCACCGAAAATTTCCTTAAACCCGTTGTATTTTATATATGTGGAATCTGTTGTAGGGAGCATCTGGGCCAGCTGATATGATAACTGGACGTCAAAAGCTTTATAAAGCATAAATGCTGTAAGCAAAGCAATTATTATCAGGTTACCAAGCCTGTTACGTAAAATTATCCTGACCAGATATGTCCACATATTGAAGAAAAAATTATTCTAATTACTCTGTGATCTAAATTCTATTTAATTACCATAAAAGTGGTTTTGTTAAATTAACTATTTTAATTTAGAGTAATTGACGCTATTCTGTTTATATTAAAATTACAATCTTCGTCCTCTATCAAAAAAACTTTTCCGAAAAGGTGCACGAAATTATAACATATTCTCCTAAAATCAAAAGAACTACGTCTATTCATTATCGATTATTCTTCTGCTTTCAGTATTTAATGTTAATACCTAATTACTAATCGAAATTTTATTTTATCTTTGGTTGTTTTTTTAAGACTAAGGCTAAGGCTGTGGCAAAGGGTAGTAAGTAAGATGAGTAGGTGAGTGAGAAAGGTGATATCCATACTCAACCACTGAAAATGGTATAAATATTGTTAATCAATGTTTGGAATTCTGATAAATTTATAAAAATATAATCACATGAAAAAAATTCGCTATTCCTTTTTGATCCTTATTGTAATTTTTGCCTGCTCTTCACCAAAAAGCCTGGTGAAAAAGGGGAAATATGATACACTGATCAAGAAATCAGTTAAGAAGCTTAGAGTAAACCCTGATGATGAAAAATATTTAGATCTCCTGAAGCAGGCATATCCCCTGGCTAACCAGGAAGATCAGGATAAAGTTAAGTATTTAAAACAATCCGGACAGCCTGACAGATGGGGTGGTATTTTTAACGCCTACACAAAATTAAAAACTCGTCAGGATCTGGTAAGGACTCTTTCACCGGGCGTTCTGAATGAAATTGGTTTTTCTTATATTGATTATGATCAGGAAATAATTACAGCAAAACAAAATGCTGCTGAATATTATTATGCACATGCAAAGATGCTTCTTGAAAGAGGGACAAAATATGATGCTCAATCGGCTTATCATGAGTTTAAGCAGGTTGAATCATATTATTATGATTATAAAGATACCGGTGAATTAATGCAAAGAGCTCTGGAGCTTGGAACAACCCATGTACTGTATAAAATGATCAATAAAACGGGAGTACCTTTCCCTCCAAATTTTAAAGATGAACTTGAAAAAATGTCTCTGCAAAGCCTTAATCAGGACTTTTTAAATTTTGATGTTAAAGCTCTTGCCGGATGGAATTATGATTATCTTATTAATTTGAATATCAATATGATTGAGGTTTCTCCGGAAATAGTTGAAAAAACAAATTTTACACACTCAAAAGAAATCGAAGATGGATGGCAATATGTGCTGGATGATAATGGTAATGTGATGAAGGACAGTCTTGGCAATGATATTAAAGTTACTGTGTATAAAACTATAACATGCTACGTTACAGAAGTACATTTGAAAAAAACATGTAATATCACAGGATCAATTGATTTTATTGAAGATTATACAGATCAGTTAATTGAAACATCTCCGATGACGGCGGTAACATTATTTGAATATGTTTTTGCCACTGCCGCCGGCGAAATAGATGCATGCCCGCCTGAAGTAATAGAGCTTATTCGAAGAGATCCTTTGCCTTTTCCAAGGAGTGATATTATGATACTCGAAACTGTTGATAAGATGAAAGTTGTTATTAAAGATATCATTAGAAAAAAGAGACGTCTCTTTAAGTGATAAAAATGAAATCAAAGAAAAAGGTCCTTTTTATTGATACAACGCATCCTTATTTAATTGATGGACTTAAATCTCTCGGTTTTACATGCGATCATTTTAATTCCTTTACCAAATCAGAATATGAAACTATCGTTCAAAATTATTTTGGAATAATTATCAGAAGTAAGTTTAGTCTGGATAAGGCTTTTCTTGAAAAAGCTAAAAAACTTGCCTTTATTGCACGTGTCGGATCAGGTATGGAAAATGTGGATACCGGATATGCTGAAGCCAGAGGAATAAGTTGCTTAAATGCTCCTGAAGGAAACAGAGATTCTGTGGGTGAACATGCAACCGGGATGCTGCTTGCCCTGCTTAATCATATGGTAAAAGCTGATGGCCAGCTCAGGCACGGGATATGGAAAAGAGAGGAAAACCGTGGTGTGGAAATTATGGGCAAAACCATTGCTATCATAGGTTATGGAAATACAGGAAGTGCGTTTGCACAAAGGTTACAAGGATTTCAGGCAAATGTTATTGCATACGATAAATATAAATCAGATTTCTCCGACGATTATGTGAGGGAAGTTACAATGGCAGAGATTTTCAGGGAAGCAGACATTTTAAGCATGCATGTGCCTTTAACTGATGAAACCACATATTTAATTAATGATAAATATATCAGTCGGTTTAAGAAAAACATTTTTCTTATAAACACCTCCAGAGGTAAAGTTGTTAAGACATCCGCACTGGTTAGTAATCTTAAATCCGGTAAAGTCTCAGGTGCAGCACTTGATGTTCTTGAGTATGAAAATTTATCCTTTGAAGACCTAAGACAAAAAGAATTTGATGAAGATTTCTCATGGCTTGCTGATGCTGAGAATGTAATCTTATCCCCTCATGTGGCCGGACTGACACATGAGTCGTACTTAAAACTTGCTGAAGTTATTTTTGAGAAGATCAAAGCAATAAACATATATTAACTGATGGGTTAACCCATCAGTATACACCTGGAATGGAAAATTATACTCCTAAAGAGATCAGTTGGTTGTCGTTTAACGAAAGAGTTCTGCAGGAAGCTCAGAACCAGGAGACTCCCATTCTTGAACGAATCAAGTTCCTCGGGATATATTCAAATAATCTCGATGAGTATTTTCGGGTAAGAGTTGGTACCCTCAAGAGATTGTCGAATATAGGTAAAAAATCAATTGAAATTCTTGGTTACAATCCGGGGGAGGTGCTGGAGGATATTCACGAAATAGTATTAAATCAAAGAAAGAAATTTGATCTGGCTTATGAGGAAATATTAAAAGATCTTCAAAAGCACAATATTTACATTATTAACGAGAACCAGCTTGATGACGAGCAAGGTGTTTTTGTTAAACAATATTTTTATGATAATGTGCGTCCACGCTTGATGCCAATCATGCTTGATCAGCTTGTTGAATTTCCTTCTATGAAAAATGATGCAATCTATTTTGCCATCAGCCTGCAATCAAATAAAAGTAAAGACGATAAATATGCTTTGATGGAAATACCCACTAAGGTACTTCCCCGATTTATCATTCTTCCAGGAAAAGGAAATAAAACTCATATCATTTTCCTGGACGACATTATCCGTTACAGGCTGAAGGATATATTTTATATGCTCGATTTTCAGAATTTTGAGGCATATACTGTTAAGCTTACTAAAGATGCCGAACTTGATATAAATGACGATATCTCAGAAAGCTATGTTACCAGCGTTGCTAAGAGTCTGAAGCGACGGAAGGAAGGATCACCTGTTCGTTTTGTTTACGATCAGCAGATACCCGTGAACCTGCTTAGCCTTCTTATAAAAAAACTAAATTTCAAAAAACGGGATGCAATAATTCCGGGAAGCAGGTATCATAACTTCAAAGATCTTATAAATTTTCCTGACCTTGGAAGAGAAGAACTTAAACTTAAATCCCTTCCTCCAGTCAGACATAAAGATATAGAGTCTGAAGAGAGTATTTTTGCTGCAATCCGGAAAAAAGATATAATGCTTCATTTTCCTTTTCATTCCTTTGATTATTTTATTAATCTCCTTCGAGAAGCTGCCATCGATCCTGCTGTTAAAACAATCAGACTTACTGTTTACAGGCTTGCACGAAACTCAAGTGTGATAAATACTCTTGTCAATGCTGCAAGGAATGGTAAGTCCGTAACAGTAATAATTGAACTACAAGCCCGATTTGATGAGGAAGCAAATATTATGTGGGCTCAAAAACTTACCGAATCAGGTGTTAAAGTTGTTGATGGAGTGCCGGGGTTGAAGGTCCACGCAAAACTGTGCCTTATTACAAGAAAGGAGAAAAAGCGTACCGTTAATTATGTAGCCGTAGGTACAGGCAACTTTAATGAAAATACAGCCAGGATCTATTGTGATGACCTTTTATTTACAACTGACAAAAAAATCACCAATGAAGTTGTAAAGACATTTAACTTTCTGAATAAGAATTATAAAAAGGATAACTATTATCATCTGGTTCTGTCACCTTTCTATATGCGTAAGAAGATGATAAGGATGATCAGAAATGAGATCAATAATGCAGGGGAGGCAAAGAAGGCTTTTATTTATTTGAAACTTAATAACCTGGTTGATAAAGAACTTATATTGCTTTTGTATGAAGCTAGCCAGGCCGGAGTGACAATTCGTTTGAATGTAAGGGGAATGTATTCGGCAGTTGCAAACAAAAAAGGTGTAAGTGATAATATAAAAGCTAGGGCTATTGTAGACCGCTTTCTTGAGCATACACGAATATTTTGGTTTTATAATGGAGGGGATGACAAATTGTTCATTTCTTCTGCCGATTGGATGACGCGTAATATGGACAGACGTATTGAAGTTACTTGTCCGGTTTATGATCAGGCAATTAAAAAAGAATTAAAAGAGATACTTGAAATTCAGTGGAAAGATAATGTTCAGGCAAGAGTGTTAAATAAAAAACTGAACAATAAATTTTATAAAAACAATGCAAAGGAAAAAATCCGGGCACAATTAGCTATACATGAATATTTGCTAAATCTGCATGGTAATCATTAACAATTATCAGTTAACAATGCGAATCAATGGTTGAGATTATTTAAACCCTTGATTCGGATTAATAATTATAATCCTACCAATTAAGTATCTTATTAAAATCGTAATGCTCCGGATCAGGAAGGTATTGTTTTGCAGCTTCATAATCGTCTTCAGTAAGATAATGAAGATTGTATTTAAACACTAATTGCGCTTTTTCCAGATTAATATTTACAAGGCGTGGTTTTATTTTTCCTTGCTCATCCTCAACATCCTTAAGATATAATGGTGATATCTCACCCTCATGGCTTAAGGTTACCATACATGCTGTTTCACCCTTTTCGAACAGAGTTTTTACTCCAATCCCAAGGTTTGTGCAATAAACCAGATCGTATGCTATTGGCCGGCAGCATCTTAATTCGTACCCCAATTCAACAGGACGACTTTTTATATCTGATTTAAGTTCTTTGAGTTTTCTTTGAACAAGCATGTTGAAAATATGGGCCTTACTTACATTTCCCAGCTCAGGATGTCCGTGATCATCATAAGTGAAATTTATTCCTGTATTTTTTATCTCTTCATCATCAACAAAATGGAATACTCCTTCACTTATTATTGCAGCCCCATAATTAATTCCAAGTATACGTCTTTTTATAATTGATGAAATCACAAGCCGTATGATCTTATCAAAATTTACTTGTGTTTTATTGAACATTTCCGGAATAACTATCATTGGATAATGACAAGCAGTTCCGATACCAAAAGCAAGGTGGCCGGCTTCTCTGCCCATAGCTGATACGATAAACCAGTTACAGCTTGTTCGTGCATCTTCATATACTGTTGTGGCAATTTTTACCCCTTCATCCTTGGCCGATTGATATCCGAATGTTGGAATACCTTCAGCAAGAGGAAGGTCATTGTCGATGGTTTTAGGAACATGAATATTTTGAATTTTCACATCATGTTCAACAAGGAATTTTGTTATACGGTTAGCGGTTGAAGCAGTATCATCCCCACCTATGGTAACCAAAAGTTTAATATTTTCATTGATAAAAAAATCAGTTTTGAACTCTTCATTTTTTGGTTTGTATCGGCTCATTTTTAATGCCGAGCCACCCCTGCTGTATATCTCATCAGCAAAAGCAAAATCCAGTTCCCGTATCCGTGGTTCCGCAGAGAATAAAGTGCTATAACCATCGTTTAGCCCCAAAACCCTGTAGCCGGTTCTGCAAAATACCTTGGTTATTGAACTTATAACTGTATTAATTCCGGGAGCCGGACCTCCTCCACATAAAATAAGTATTGATTCCTTTGCCATAATTCTTTGGTAATTTATTTATTCTGATGAATAGAGATTTGTCTTTTTTTCTTATTGCAATTATACAAAAATTTAATCAATAAAAATTATCGCTTTTACTCTGTGGATCTTTGTGCAATAGCTATGTTAATAAGACACATTGAGAATTCACAGAGTATCTCAAAAGAATGATAATTATCACATTAACACATTATCTCATTTCTTTTATCTTTGCAGTCCAAAACTTTTATCTATTGAAACTGCAGGAACTTATTGATATTTATAGAAATGACAGCAGGACTCAACAAATGCTTGAGGAGCTAAAGTTATATGAAGAACACCGTATACAGCTTAAAGGATTAGTTGGATCATCCATAGCTTTGATTACTGCTGCAGTATTCAAAGAATTACCGCTTACACATCTTTTTATTTTGCCGGATAAGGAAAGCTGTGCATACTTTTTCAATGACCTGGAAAATATTTTTGGAGAACAATCACTGGATTATAACAAAAAAAAGATACTCTTTTATCCTGCGTCTTACAAAAGGCCCTATGAAGCTGGTCAGTTCGATAGTTCCGATGCCTTGTCACGGACAGAGGTGATGAACAGAATAAACAGCAGGAGAAAAAAAACTCTTATTGTTACTTATCCCGAAGCTTTGTGTGAAAGAGTTGTGAGTAAAAAATATATTACTGAAAATACTCTTAGCCTTCATACAGGAGAGGCTGTTACTATAGATTTTATTGTTGACCTGTTAATGGCCTATGAGTTTGAACTCGTTGATTTTGTAGTTGAGCCGGGACAATTCTCTTTGCGTGGTGGCATTGTTGATGTGTTTTCCTTTTCAAACGATTATCCATATCGAATTGAGTTTTTTGGCGATTCAGTTGAATCGATCAGAGCTTTTGACCCCGCCAGTCAGTTATCTCTTGATAAGCTCGTAAAAATCACAATTGTCCCCAATATTCAGAGCAGAGATATTCCTGATAAAAGGGAATCTTTTATGGAATATATTCCCTCTTCAACAGTTCTATGGACAGATAACATCAGGTTTATAATTGATAAAATTGATCAGGAATTTGTAAGATCTGAAAATGCATATAAAAATCTTGCTGATAATTCTACCAGTATTATTCCATCTGAACTGTTTATTACAGGAAAAGATTTCCTCAGCTCTATAAATAAATTCTCAATTATTGAAACAGCAAAGTACTTCTATTTTGAAGCTAACAGCACTTTTGAATTTAACGCTCTTCCACAGCCATCTTTTAATAAGAATTTCGATCTCCTTATCTCAAATCTTGATAATAATTCAAAAGAGGGCATAAGCAATATAATATTAACGGATAATACTCAGCAGCTTGAAAGATTATATGCTATTATTGAAGATACGCGTGAGAAGAACGGGTACGCGCATGAAATTAAACTTTCTACCTTAAACTTATCTTTACATGAAGGCTTTATTGATAATTCACTGAAAATTGCATGCTATACCGATCATCAGATATTTGAAAGATTCCACCGCTTCCATCTGAGAGACAGGTATAATAATAAAGAGGCACTTACAATAAAGGAGATGTATAATCTTAATCAGGGAGATTATGTTTCACATATTGATCATGGAATAGGGAGATTTGACGGACTGGAGAAAATTATTAACAATGGGAGAGAGCAAGAAGCTATAAGATTGATTTATCAAAATAACGACCTTTTGTATGTTAGCATACATTCCTTACACCGTATTGCAAAATATATAGGGAAAGAAGGTACCGCCCCGCCACTGAACCGACTTGGATCTAATGCCTGGAACAAGCTTAAAAATAAAACCAAGAATAAAGTTAAGGATATTGCAAAGGATCTGATAAAACTTTATGCAAGCAGAAAAGCTACAAAGGGAATTAAATTCTCCCCCGACTCCTACCTTCAACATGAGCTTGAAGCATCATTTATTTACGAAGATACACCCGACCAGCTTAAAGCTACTGTTGATGTAAAAAAAGACCTTGAGGCAGATTATCCAATGGATCGATTGATTTGCGGCGATGTGGGATTTGGTAAAACGGAAATTGCTATCAGAGCCGCTTTTAAAGCAGTTACAGAAAGTAAACAGGTGGCATTGCTTGTACCTACAACCATCCTGGCTCTTCAGCATTATAACACTTTTAGGGAAAGGTTAAAGGATTTTCCATGTAATGTAGATTATATTAACAGATTCAAAAGTGCTAAAGCACAGAAAAAGACACTGGAAGGCCTCAAAAGCGGTAAGATTGATATCATAATCGGGACCCACCGCATCGCAAGCAAAGACATTGAGTTTAAAGACCTAGGTTTATTGATAATTGATGAAGAACAAAAATTTGGTGTTGCGGTTAAAGAAAAGCTTAAACAGCTAAAAGTAAATGTTGACACACTGATACTTACTGCCACGCCCATTCCCAGAACAATGCAATTTTCATTAATGGGTGCCAGAGATCTTTCAATTATTAATACCGCTCCACCAAACCGTCATCCAATACAAACTGAATTGCACATGTTTGGCGAAGAGGTTATTAAAAATGCTTTAACTTATGAACTTTCAAGAGGCGGGCAGGTTTATTTTGTGCATAATCGTATCCAGAATATTATGGAGGTAGCAGAAATGTTAAAGAAATTTTGCCCTAAGATGACTTTTGCTATTGCTCATGGACAATTACCGGGAGCTCGCCTTGAAGGAATTATGCTTGATTTTATTGATGGCAGATTTGATGTTCTGATTGCGACTACAATTATCGAATCTGGTTTAGATATCCCCAATGTTAATACAATAATTATCAACGAAGCACAAAATTACGGACTCAGTGATCTGCATCAGCTAAGAGGAAGGGTAGGACGTGCTAATAAAAAAGCCTTCTGCTACCTTTTAACGCCTCCTTTATCTGTTCTGACTGATGAAGCAAGGAAAAGACTTAAAGCCATTGAAGAATTCTCTGACCTTGGAAGTGGATTTAATATTGCCATGCGTGACCTTGATATCAGGGGCGCCGGAAATATCCTCGGTGCTGAACAAAGTGGATTTATTTCAGATATAGGTTTTGAAATGTATCACAAGATACTTAATGAAGCAATCATGGAACTCAAAGAAAACGAGTTCAAAGACCTTTACGAAGAAATTGCAGAATCTCAATATGTTAAAGACTGCCAGCTTGAAACTGACCTTGAATTACTTATTCCGGATGATTATATAAGTAATATTACTGAACGACTAAGCCTGTACAAGGAACTTGACAATATTGATACAGAGGAGAATTTAATTAAGTTTAAAGATAATCTTAACGACAGGTTTGGCCCGGTACCAGAGCAGACATCGTCACTGATTAATACAATCCGGCTCAGATGGCTTGCCAATGCTGTTGGATTTGAGAAATTGGTTCTGAAATCAGAAAAGCTGATAGGATATTTTATTAAAAATCAGGAATCCCCTTATTTTCAGACCGAACAATTTTCAAAGGTATTGCAGTACCTCCAGGAAAACCCATATCATTCTAACATGAAAGAACAAAACAATAAACTTAGTTTAGTCATCGATAACATCATATCTGTTAATGAATGCATTAGTGTTTTGTCGCACATGAAGCTTCATGATCTATCATAATAACCCGGAGTACATTGTCTGATTCCGACATATTGATGCCATTGTTGAAAAAAAAAAGAACAAAAGATCAATATTTCGTATTAATTAAATAACTTTGTTTGTCGATTTTCTTGGCTTCGCCAATAGCTATTTTTAAAGACAGGAATATGGTACAGGGAGCATGGAGTACTTTTATAATTTTTTATAAACCTTAATTACTACTTGCATTATGCTCCGTGTTCCATGTATCATATTTTTCGCTGATGCTGATGTGTTTATATACTAAAATAAATCAATAAATTATTAACCACTAAAAAAGAAAGAATATGAAAAGAATTTTACTATTATTTGTTGCATTAACAACATTTGCTTTTGTACAGGCACAATGTAATGACTTGTTTATCTCTGAGTATGTTGAAGGTTCAGGTAATAACAAATGTATTGAAATTTACAACCCAACTGACCAGAACATCGACCTTTCAGCCTATCGCTTGGTAAGGTATTCTAATGGCGGTACAACCCCGAATGCTGTTAACCTGGCCGGAACCATTACTCCCTATGATGTATATGTAGTTGTTCTTGATAAAAGGAACCCTAATGGTACAGGTCTTGAACAACCTGTTGATAGTGCGTTACAGCTCAAAGCTGATACTTTCCTTTGCCCGGTATATGATGTAAACAAAATGATGTATTTCAACGGGAATGACGCTGTTACTCTCGAAAAAGACGGCGGATCTACTATTGTGGATATTTTTGCTCGTGTTGGATCGCCTGATCCAATAAATGGCTGGACCGATATCACTGATACTACAATTACATGGAACAACGGTGGTACACCCGAAGATTACACTATCGTAAATTACATTGTTGGCCCGCTGTTCTGGCTCTCATGGACCAGAAACCATACATTAATCAGGAAAACCACAGTTGAAATGGGTATTGCGGCCAATCCAGCTGTTTTCAATGTAGCAGTGGAATGGGATACTCTTGCCCTAAATACATTTGCAAACCTTGGTACACATCAGTGTGATTGCGAAAGCTCATCTGTATCCGAATTGGTTGAAGATGTGAATATCAGTTTCTATCCAAATCCTGTTACTGATGGTAAGCTAAATATCGAATCTGCTGAAAAAATCCATCACATTTTGGTTTACAATGTTTTCGGACAAAGCATTATTGAGCATGAATACAATGGGGTGTTTAGTTTATCTATTGAAACATCTGAATTAACATCAGGAATATATTTTATCAAAGTTGGCTTTGATAACCAGTCTTACCTTATTAAAAAGATTATTAATCAATAGGTTAATATTATTACCCAGGCACCCTGTTGGCGAAATGCTAAATTTCGTCAGGGTGCCTTTTTTATCTTTACAGGATTCATAATCATCGAAAATATTACGCCATGGATTTCAGGAAATTTATAGTTTTTATTTTTTTATTGTTTGCTCCGTTTCTCATGTTTGCACAGATGGGAACTATTAGCGGGACAATTACCGATGCAAGAACCGACGAAACACTTATCGGGGCAAATATAACTTATGGCCCCGGAAAAGGTACTGTTGCTGATATCGATGGTAGATATTCACTGGAGCTTGAATATGCCAAATATACTATAGTTGTATCTTACGTTGGCTACAAATCTATTGAAAAAGAGATCACTATCAATGGACCGAAAACCACAATGGATTTCAAGTTGGAAAATAAGACATTGACTGAAGTGGAAGTGGTTGGAGATATGGCCAGGGCGCGCGAAACACCTGTGGCGTTTTCAAACATAAAACCTTTAAAGCTTCAGGAGGAGTTAGCCTCTCAGGATATTCCCCTAATTCTTAATTCTACACCCGGGGTTTATGCAACCCAGCAAGGTGGGGGAGACGGAGATTCACGAATCAACATCCGTGGCTTTAACCAACGTAATATTGCTGTTATGTTAGATGGAATACCTGTTAACGATATGGAAAGCCATCGGGTCTACTGGAGTAATTGGTTTGGACTGGATGTTGTTATGCGTAGTATTCAGGTTCAACGTGGGCTTGGAGCTTCCAAACTTGCAATACCTTCTGTTGGTGGTACAATTAATCTGCAAACAAAAGGAATTGGAGCAAAAAGAAATCTTACCTTAAAACAGGAAGTAGGAAATGATGGCTTCCTTAGAACATCTATTGGCTATACTTCAGGTCACTTGAAAGGTGGATGGGGTATTACAGCTGCAGGGTCATATAAAAGAGGAAACGGATGGGTTGACATGACCTCTACCAAAGGATGGTTTTTCTTTCTCAGAATTGATAAAAATCTGGGAAGCCATCGTCTGAGCCTTAAAGCTATGGGCGCTCCACAGAGACATGGACAACGCTCCTATAAAAGATCAATTGCTGAGTTTGACTCTGCATATGCAATAAAACAAGGTATAAAACCTGAGGAATTTATAGAAGGAAGACCGGTGAACCTGGGCCTAAAATATAATCCTAATTGGGGATATATCGATAGATATTCCCTGGATTCTGAGGGGAATAAAATAAGTAATGGCGAAGAAAAGCTTTCAAGTAATGAAAATTATTACCACAAACCGATGTTTAGCCTTAGTGATTTCTGGAATGTAAACGATAGATTGTATATCTCCAATATCCTTTATTTATCCATCGGTAATGGGGGCGGAATAGGCCTGGAAAACAGTACTTCCATACTACCTAACGGGCAGGTTAACCTTCAGAGTCTTTACGATGCAAACTATAACGGGACATTTAACCCCGACAGAGCATCTGATGGAATCTTACGTTCAGCGGTAAATAATCATTTCTGGTATGGACTCCTATCAACATTCAACTATGAGATTAATAAAAAATTTACGCTTTCGGGCGGTCTGGATCTGAGAAGCTATAAAGGCGAACATTACAGAGAGTTATATGATTTGCTGGGGGGGGATTATTATAATCTTGATTTTGCCAATGAGAATGAAGATCCAAACACCGAAAAAGTGGTCGGCGATAAAATGGGTTACCACGACGATGGTATAGTAAGATGGGTCGGCTTGTTTGGACAGCTGGAATATACCAAGGAAAAGCTCACTGCCTTTATCAACTTAACCGTTTCGAATAGCGGTTATAAACGTATTGATTATTTTAAGCCCAAGGTTCTGGAATTACCAGATACTACTTTAAGGATTGCCTATGATACAGAAATTGAATACAATGGCCAAACCTATGATAGAAATTCACCAGGTCTGAAATTTTTAGAATCGGATTGGAAATGGATTATGGGTGGAACCGCGAAGGCCGGTGTTAATTATAACATAAATGATAACATGAATGCTTTTATTAACATGGGGTATATTTCCAAAGCGCCTCGCTTTAATATTGTATTTGATTACGACAACAAACTCTTTAGAGAAATTAGAAACGAAGTAGTGAAAGCATTAGAACTGGGTTATAGCTATTATAACTCTAAGATGACCCTTAATGTAAATACCTACTATACAATTTGGAAAGACAAACCTGCTGACCATCCTAAATCTATTCTTATTGATGATGAGCCTTATAGCGTAAATATCAATGGTATGGATGCTTTGCATAAGGGTATTGAACTTGAGTTTGCATATAAAATAACCGATATGGTGATGTACGAAGGATTATTCTCAATGGGTGACTGGAAATGGACTTCAGCTGATACAGCCAGACTTTATGATGATAACCATAATCTAGATACAATAGTGCCTTTTAACGCCAAAGGAATATTTGTTGGTGATGCTGCTCAGCTGCAAACACGACACAGTTTAAGATGGGAAATTATAAATGACTTGTATGTAAAAGGATCTCTTACATACTTTGGAAAATATTATTCAGAATTTGACCCTCTTGATCTAAATCCTGATGTTATAGATGATGATGGAAATCAAATAGCTTTCGACGAAAATGGAAACCCAAGGCAATCATGGAAAATACCGGATTATTTTCTTATAGACCTCCATGCAGGATATGGCTTTAAGTATAAGAAAGTAAAGATTGATTTACGTTGCAGCATCATGAACCTCCTAAACGAAAAGTATATCTCTGATGCAAACAATAATGATAATTATTCAACTACTACTTCTGATTTTGACGCTAAATCTGCCGGAGTATTCTTTGGCCTGGGGAGGAGGTTTAATACTTCTTTGACGATTACTTTTTAATAAAAAATAACAACCATATAAGGCATATAAGAAAACTTAAATGCTCTTATAATCCTTATATGGTTCAAAAAAAAGGTTACCTTATTGACTTAATTCCTACTAATACCCAAGAATAAAAAATCTTTTTGCATATATTAAAAATTGAAAATAACAAAAACATACTTTAAAGACTTAATTTATAAAGTTAATGGTGCAGCTATAGAAGTTCATAAAGCATTAGGCCCGGGATTGTTGGAAAGTGTATACCATAAATGTTTGAAACATGAGCTATCTGAAAGAGCAATTAAATATCAGTCAGAGTTAGTTGTACCGGTTAATTATAAAGGATTAGAACTAAATACGGAATTACGATGTGATTTATTTGTAGAAAACATATTACCAGTAGAATTAAAAGCTATTGAATTTGTCTTGCCTGTACATGAAGCACAATTAATGACTTATATGAAATTATTAAATGCCCCTGAGGGGTTAATGTTAAATTTTAATGTTAAAAACATTTTTAATGAGGGCCAGAAAACTTATGTTAATGAATTGTATAGAAATTTACCGGAATAGGAATTTTACCATATAAGTCATATAAGAAAATATAAGAAAACTTAAATGCTCTTATAATCCTTATATGGTTCAAAATTTCTTATATCATATCTTATAAGTAGTGAGTATCGAGTATCAAGTAAAAATATTAACACCAACAAAATACCTCTAATCCCTTGTCATTCTGAGCGTAGCGAAGAATCTGCTAGCTTTAACCGGACAACAATGATTAGCATATTATCACACTATTTCATTTTATTTCTCAGGAATTAGTACCTTTACACCCCCAAAAAAGAACTAATAATTTAAATACATTTAATCATGAAAAAACTATTATTCTCAGCAACTCTGTTATTCTTAATGATCTCAGGAAATATTTTTGCTCAAACAACTATTGCTGATGCTCGTGCTATGGGTGTTGGTGCAACAGTAACCATTACCGGAATAGTAACTAATGGAGCTGAATTAGGCGCCATCAGACATTTACAGGATTCAACTGCCGGCCTTGCCGCTTATAGCTATAGTATGAGTGGAGTTAATCGCGGAGATGAAGTAACTGCTACAGGTGTTCTGAAGGATTATAATGGCCTTTTGGAACTTGATCCGGTTAGCAATTTCACTGTCAACTCAAGCGGAAACCCAATGCCAAATCCTTCTGTCGTTACACCAAATCAATTTGGGGAACCATACGAAGCACAGATCTTACAGATTGATAATGCAACTTTTAATTCCCCGGGAGGTACTTTCTCAGGAAATACTAATTATGATATCACTGCCGGAGGCTATTCTGGCGAGATCAGAGTAAATACTACTTCTCCCCTGGTAGGACAAATAATTCCAACCGGAACAGTTACAATTTTAGGTATAATGTCGCAATACTATTCTACTTATCAATTGTTAATCAGAGATGGTAATGATATCATTCCTGTTGGATCAATAAATATGACTTCGCCTCTTATGGTTTATAATATTACTACTTCATCCTTTGATTTAAACTGGACAACAGATGTTGCAGGCTCCACAGAAATATATTACGGTTATACGCCAATGCTCGAACTTGGACTATTGTCAGTACCAGGTGATACTAATGATCACTCAATACAGATTACAGGCCCTCCGGCAGAGATCTTTTATGTCAGGGCATTCTCAGTTCTTAATGCCGATACTGCAATGACAGCAACAAGAGCATTTGCAACTGCTTCAAATTCAAGTGGTGATATCAAGGTTTATTTCAATCGTACTGTCGATAACTCAGTTTCTTCCGGAACAGATGCTGTACAACTCCCTAATGCTCTTGATGATACTGTGATAGCATATATATACAGGGCCAAGTATTCAATTGATATGACGATATATAATTTCAATAACCAAAATATATCAAATATTTCTACTGCACTTAATAATGCTTATAATAATGGCATTGATGTGAGGGTTATTTACGATGGAAGTGCCAACAATACCGGCATCAACCAGCTTGATCCCGGAATACATGTTTTACCAAGCCCGGTTATGCAGGTGTGGCCTTCAGATACAGGTATCATGCATAATAAATTTTTGATTTTCGATGCAGGTTCAACAGATCATAACGATGCAATTGTCTGGACAGGTTCAACGAATTTTACAGATGGCCAGATAAATACTGATCCAAACAATGTTATTATTATTCAGGATAAGAGCCTTGCAAAGGCATATACCCTGGAATTTGAAGAAATGTGGGGCTCAACAGGTCTTGCACCAGATTTGTTAAATTCAAAATTCGGATATAGAAAAGAAGACAATACTCCACATGAGTTTATTATTGGAGGAAATCGTGTTGAATGTTACTTTAGTCCTTCAGATGGAGTTAATGGAAAGATCATTGAAACAGTGCAGGGTGCTGATAATGAATTTTTTGTTAATACAATGCTGATAACCCGCTCAGATATAGGATATGCTATACGAGATCAGCATAATACCGGAGTGTTTGCTCAGGTTCTCATTAGCGACCAGGGCAGTTGTTCATCAACAGTTGTTGGTACACTTGAGTCAAGTCTTGGTTGTAATTTTAAAGAATTTGGTGAAGCTGGAATATTACATCATAAACTGATGATCGTAGATCAAGCCTACCCTGCTGATGATCCTCTGGTATTAACCGGCTGCCATAACTGGAGCAGCTCCGCTGATGAAAGGAATGATGAAAATACCTTGATAATACATAATCAGAATATTGCAAACCAATACTATCAGGAATTTATTAAAAGATGGGGCTATGCAATAACCATTGGTGTAAAGGAAAATGCAATTGTAGAAAATCACTTCAATGTATATCCTAATCCATCAAATGGAGAATTGTGGCTGAACTTCACAAATACCACATCACAGGAAATTTCAATAGAAGTAATTGATATTACAGGAAGAGTAATGTTTTCAGAAAGACAGCATTTTGTACCCGGAGATCATAAAGTCATGTTAAGTTTAAATGACCTGGTAACTGGCATTTACGTTGTTAAACTAAGTGGAAAAGGGCTTAATGAACAAAGAAAGATTATCATTAATTAAAAAAAGTTTTTTTTCTGAAAACAATGATTAAATTTGCTTGCATAAAATTTTAGTATAGTGAAAGATAGTATTGTAATCATACCTACTTATAACGAAATTGGTAATATTGAACCAATCATCAGAAAAGTGTTTTCATTTGAAAAAGAATTTGATGTTCTTGTTGTTGAAGATAACTCTCCTGATGGGACAGCAGCTGTGGTTAAGAAACTTATGAAAGAATTTCCTGAGCGTTTATACATCGAAGAGCGGAAAGGAAAACTTGGCCTTGGAACTGCATATATACATGGCTTTAAGTGGTCTCTTAACAAAGACTATGGATATATTTTTGAGATGGATGCAGATTTTAGTCATAACCCTGAAGATCTGATCAGACTTTATAATGCTTGTAAAGAAAACGGAGCAGATATGTCGATTGGTTCAAGATATATCAAAGGTGTAAACGTTGTTAACTGGCCAATGGGCAGGGTGCTGATGTCATATGGTGCATCCATGTACGTACGTTTTGTGACAAGGCTAAAGATTCAGGATACAACTGCCGGATTTAAATGCTACACTGCGAAAGTTCTGAAGGCAATCGATCTTGATAAAATACGCTTTACGGGCTATGCTTTTCAGATCGAAATGAAATTTGTAGCATGGAAACTTGGATTTAAAATTGTTGAAGTACCTATTGTCTTTACCGATCGCACTGTCGGTGAATCAAAGATGAATAAAAGTATTTTCAAAGAAGCGATCTTCGGAGTTATGAGTATGAAGTTTAATAGTTTCTTTAAAAAATATAAAAGACAAACCTAGTGATTTGTTAATAGAGTGTTAAGTAAATTATGGAGATTTTACACAATTCTATAATTAACTTAATCAACTTAATTGACTTAATTCCTTCAATATGACTTCTCAAAGAATATTCATCTTAAACGCTTCTATTGTTAATGATGGCAGGATCTTTATTGGCGATGTATTAATTGAAAACGGAATTATTCAGAGTATTTCCAGCGCACTGAATGGGGGGCTTAGCTGTTTGATTAGAAACGGTGATAAACATATAGATGCCCGGGGGAAATATCTCTTCCCGGGTGTGATTGATGATCATGTACATTTTAGAGATCCAGGCCTTACAGCTAAAGCGGATATCTTTACCGAATCAAGAGCAGCTGTAGCTGGTGGCATTACTTCATTTATGGAAATGCCCAACACAGTTCCAAAGGTGTTTACCAGGGACTTGCTGGAGAAAAAATTCAAAATTGCATCTAAAAAATCTCTGGCAAATTATTCTTTTTATATTGGAGCATCTAATGATAATTTAGAAGAAATATTAAAAACAAATCCTTCAGAGGTATGTGGAGTTAAATTATTTCTGGGAGCATCAACGGGAAATATGCTGGTTGATGATACAGAAACACTGAACAAACTTTTTGCTAAAAGCCCTCTGCTTATTGCTGTGCATTGCGAGGATGAAGAAATTATTCAAAAAAATATTAAGAATTTTAAGGATAAATATGGTGAAGATGTTCTTTTTAGTGCCCATCCTGAAATCAGAAGTGAAGAAGCGTGTTTTAGATCTTCATCTAAGGCTGTTGGCCTTGCAAAAAAGCATAATTCCAGATTACATTTGCTTCACCTGTCGACTGCAAAGGAACTTGAATTGATTGATAATACAATTCCTCTTAAGGATAAGAAGATCACCGCTGAAGTATGCGTGCATCATCTGATATTTAATAATAGTGATTACAGCAAATTGGGCTCACTGATAAAGTGGAATCCAGCGATCAAAACTTCTAACGACCAGCAAAAACTCTTCGAAGGCTTATTGAATAATACAATCGATCTTATTGCTACGGATCATGCACCCCACAAACTGGAAGAAAAACAAAACACTTATTTTAATGCTCCTTCAGGTGGCCCTATGATACAGCACTCTCTGCCAATTATGCTTGACTTTTATCATGAGAAAAAAATATGCCTGGAAACAATTGTTGATAAAATGTGCCATGCACCGGCCAACTGTTTTAAGATAGAAAAAAGAGGATTTATACGTGAAGGTTACTGGGCTGATCTGGTAATCCTTGATCTGAATTCACCCTGGGAAGTAAATAAAAAAAATATTTTATATAAATGTCAATGGTCCCCGGTTGAGGGTAGAGCTTTAAAATCAAAAGTTACACACACTTTTGTCAATGGTAATCTTGTTTATGAAAATGGGAAGATTGATGAGAGAAGAAGAGGGCAGAGGCTGAGATTTGTAAGAAATGACTGAAATTTGGAGTGAAAAGTGACTAAAATTAATGTAATGAAACGATATTTAATTCTATTGTTGGTTGTGTTGGGAGCATGCTCAACTCCATTGGTTGAAGTGGTTGAAGAGACCTATGAAGACGGATCTCCGAAAAAAATAAGTTTTTACAAGAATTTTAAAAAAGATAAAATACTAGTAAAAGAAATATTGTATTATCCCAATAAGAACAAAAAGCTTGAAGGGGAATATAAAGATATGAAGAGAGATGGCAAGTGGACGTATTGGTATGAGAACGGAAACAAATGGAGTGAAGGCCATTATAAAATGGGTGTAGATAATGGCGTGAAAACTGTTTGGTATGAAAATGGAGAGAAGTATTATGAAGGTAAAACGAAAGATGGGGAAAGGGTTGGTGTCTGGCTATTCTGGGATGAGGATAAACATGTGGCCAAAGAAATTGATTATGACAAATAAAAAAAGCCTTAATGTTAATTAAGGCTTAGTAGCGGGGGCAAGATTCGAACTTACGACCTTTGGGTTATGAGCCCAACGAGCTACCACTGCTCCACCCCGCAATATATTTTTCGAGTGCAAAGATATAATTTGTTTAATTGCTGTGCAAAAAAAAATGACAAAAACATTACATAAAGCAGGATTTGTGAATATTTTAGGCAAACCAAACGTTGGTAAGTCAACGTTAATGAATGCTTTAGTTGGTGAAAAACTTTCTATTATAACCTCCAAAGCGCAAACAACACGCCATAGGATAATGGGAATTGTTAATGGAGAAGATTTTCAAATTGTTTATTCCGATACTCCTGGCATTTTAAAACCTAACTACAAGCTGCAGGAATCAATGATGAACTTCATCCATACAGCATTAATTGACGCAGATGTGTTTATTTATGTTGTTGAAATAGGTGAAGAGAGTATTGATGAAGAAGTCCTGCAGAAAATGAATTCTTCAAATATTCCTGTCTTGCTGCTGATAAATAAAATTGATCTGTCAGACCAGAAAATACTTGAAAAGAAAGTAGAATTGTTTAAATCCCAATTTCTTAATGCCGAGATTATTCCGGTTTCCGCATTGAAGAAATTTAATGTTGAATATGTTTTTGACAGGATATTAGATAAATTGCCCGAATCTCCTCCCTTTTTCCCAAAAGATGAGATATCTGATAAATCACAGCGTTTCTTTGTTTCTGAGATAATTAGGGAAAAGATATTGTTGTTTTTTCAGAAAGAGATTCCCTATTCAGCTGAAGTAGTAGTTGATGCGTTTAAAGAGGAAAAGGATATAATAAAGATAAGAGCAATAATTTACGTAATACGTGACTCACAAAAGGCAATTGTTATCGGGCACAAGGGAAAAGCCATTAAAAAAATTGGTACTGAAGCCAGAAAAGATATTGAGGAGTTTTTTGAGAATAAAGTGTATCTTGACCTCACTGTGAAAGTAAACAAGAACTGGCGTGATAGTATTACAGAATTACGTAGATTTGGATATGAGAATTAATGAAAAAGGCTGAGGCATAGGCTAAGGCTAAGGAAAAATTATTTAGATGGGAAATATTATAGCAATAGTAGGCAGGCCCAATGTGGGGAAATCTACATTCTTTAACCGACTGACAGAAACCAGGCATGCTATTGTTGACTCAACAAGTGGTGTGACACGCGACAGGCATTATGGGAAATCAGACTGGAATGGAATTGAGTTTTCCCTTATTGATACCGGTGGGTATATTGTAGGATCTGAAGATGTTTTTGAAAAGGAGATATGTAAACAGGTAGATCTTGCAATAGATGAAACTGATGTTATTCTTTTTATGCTTGATGTAAAGGATGGGCTGACAGCTATGGATGAAGAAGTAGCTATTTTGCTGAGAAAAAGTAAGAAGAAAGTATTTGTAGTTGCGAATAAAGTTGACTCATTAAGTAAAACCCATGAGGTGGCCGAATTTTATAGCTTAGGACTTGGAGAGATCTATCCGGTATCTGCAATAAATGGTAGTGGTACAGGTGATCTTCTTGATGATGTTGTTAAAGAATTTAAAGATGTCAAAGAAGAGCTTGTTCCTGATATTCCAAAAATCGCGGTGATAGGAAGACCTAACGTTGGTAAATCCTCTTTCATTAATGCACTGCTCGGAGATGAAAGAAATATTGTTACTCCTGTTCCGGGTACAACACGCGATTCAATATATACGCCTTATAGGAATTTTGGATTCGATTTTTTGTTGGTTGATACTGCAGGCTTAAGAAAAAAAGGGAAAGTCCATGAGAATATAGAATTTTATTCTGTAATGAGATCGATCAGAGCTATTGAGAATAGTGATGTTTGCCTTCTTCTTGTTGATGCTTCTGTTGGTTTTGATATACAAGACCTGAATATTATGCATATTGCGGAGAAAAACAAAAAAGGTGTTGTTGTTATTGTAAACAAATGGGATCTGGTTGAAAAGGAAACTAATACTCATCTGGCATTTGAAGAAAGGATCAGGAGTAAAATGGCACCATTCGATGATGTGCCAATAATTTTCACTTCCGTAAAAACGAAGCAGAGGGTTATTAAAGCCCTTGAACTTGCTAAGCAGGTTTATAATAGCCGTTCATTGCGAATTTCAACATCAAAACTTAATAACTTACTTTTGCCTATCATCGAAAGATTTCCTCCTCCATCACACAAAGGAAGGTTCATCAAGATTAAATATATAACTCAATTACCACTTAGATATCCTGCATTTGTGTTCTTTTGTAATCACCCTCAGTATATAAAAGATCCATACTCACGTTTTATTGAAAATAAGATACGTGAAAATTTTAATTTTACAGGTGTCCCAATAAAGATATTCTTTAGACCGAAATAGTTGAATTGGTAACGTTTACAGTTTAAGATAAGCTGTACGGGTTCCTGCCTTCATTGTTATTATAATAAACAAAACCTTGAACACTTAAGGAATTTATGAGTGAACAAAACATTAGAATCGATAAATGGTTATGGGCAGTCAGAATATTTAAGACCAGATCGCAATCCGCCGAAGCATGTAAGTCAGGTAAAGTAAAGGTGAATGATCAAAGTGTGAAAGCTTCAAGAGAAGTCCTTATTGATTGTGTTATCACCGTTAAGCTGAAACATATTACCAAAACTATTAAAGTATTGAACCTATTAAATAATAGAGTGGGAGCAAAGCTTGTTCCTGAATATATGGAAGACCTTACTCCGGAAGAGGAATATCAGAAGCTGAAAATTAAAAATGAAATGAATTACGAATCCTGGCAGGGTGGATATGGAAGACCAACAAAAAAGGCCAGGCGACAGATTGATAAACTAAAAAAAATAAAAAATAAGTTATGAAAAATACTGTAGGCCTAATATTACTGTTCTGTTTTCTTATAACACAACCCGGTCAATCTCAATCAGATTGTAAGGAGTTTTCTTCCAGGAAAAATATTAAGATAGTTTTCTATAATGTTGAGAACCTCTTTGATACTATTGATGACCCTGCAAAAGACGATAAAGAATTTCTCCCTGATTCAAAAGTTTACTGGAACACAGAAAGATATAATAACAAACTTGAGAATCTCTCAAAAGTCCTGACATCCATTGATCCCAAAAATTTTCCTGCTATAATTGGCTTATCTGAAATTGAGAACAAAAGTGTGCTGGAAGACCTCATAAAAAAAACAGATCTTAAAAAAGGGAAATACAAGATCATCCATCACGAGAGTCCGGATGAAAGAGGAATAGATGTTGGCCTGATTTACAGGAAAAAGAAATTTAAACCTATTGAACAACAGTTCATCTCAATTCAATTCCCAACGGATTTAGATGATAAAACAAGGGAAATTTTATATGTTAAAGGCTCAATAAAAAAAGACACATTGCATTGTTTTGTTAACCATTGGCCTTCAAGGTGGGGAGGACAGGAAAAATCTGAACCCAAAAGAATGTATGTTGCCAAAGTCCTTAAGAGTAAGGTAGATTCTATATTAAGTAAGAACCTGATGGCAAACATTGTGATCGTTGGTGATTTTAATGATGAGCCGGGCGACAAAAGCCTTAGTAAATTATTAAGAGCAAAAAAAGTTGATAAGACAATATATCCCGGTATGTTATACAATTTGATGTATCAGGGATATGAAGAGGGCAAGGGAAGCTATTATTACTGGAGAGATAAAAAATGGGATATGCTCGACCAGATAATAGTTTCAGGTAGCCTCTTGACAAATGAAAAAGGCTTGACTGTGCCTGAGCTCAGAGGGTGTATATTTAAACCTGAATGGATATTATATGAAAATGAAGATGGAATCAAACAACCTGCCAGAACTAAAGGGAAAACTTATTACGGAGGTTATAGCGATCATCTCCCTGTTTATTTCAATCTTTTGATAAAGTGAGATTTTATTAAATAAAAATCCCTCATGTCTTCCCGATGACTATCGGGACAAACATTCCACTATTCCATTTTATCCGGGCAACTGAAATTAATGTTTTTGTGTCTAATATTTAAATGATACTCGCGTTTCTGTTAATAAATTGGTTGAAAAAGTAAAAGGATTTATTTTCAGAACAGTTGATATCTTTAGTAATTTTATATCGAAATAAAAACATTTCAGTTTTAAGACAAGAATATAGATGTTGTTATGATATTCTATTATTATTTATGAATTTTAATAAGGTTTTAAAATATATTTTCCTGAATGTATTGTTGTTAGGTATAGGCTTTCCGGCTTATAGCCAGTGTGACGTTACTGTTTATTTAGATTCAGTGCATGTTAACAGCACCTCCATATGCCTGGGCGATTCCGTGGATTTTTATTCTGATGGTAATTGTGTAGTAATGGATAATGATTTTAACAATGGTACTATGGGATTTGGCTGGAACAACTATACTCAGCCAACTTTTTCAAATCCGTGTACACCACATCCAAACGGTTCAACATATCTATGGCTGGATGCAAGTTTTACAGCACCCCGATATTTGATAACTGAAAATTTTAATACTTCTGCCGGTGGTGTTATTTCTTTTGATCTGTGTTATGCTTTGCAGTTTGGAACTAATCCTTGTGAAGGGCCTGATGTTGATAATGAAGGAGTTTCACTTCAGTATTCAAATGATAATGGAGCAATCTGGGGAGATATTATTTACTTTTGTCCTGACGGCACATTTATGCCGTCAAACCCGATAATACCGGGTAATTATACTTCCGGTGCAACTCCTTTTACAAGCTGGGATTCATATTCTTTTCCTATACCTCCTGCTGCCCAGACACCTTCAACACGTTTCAGATGGATTCAAATGTACTCTTCAAATACACAGGATAACTGGGGGCTGGATAATATTAATATCACAGTAAATATACTGAATTTTTCATGGTCGCATGGAGCCACACAACTGGATCCTCCACCGGTAACACCACAGGTTACAACTACCTATACAATATATGTTATGGCTTCGAATAATCCAAACGATACCGTCTCCTCCGACTCTATAAGGGTAATTGTACATCCACCACCACCTGTTGATTTAGGAGTTGACACTGTAATTATTTGCTATGGTGATACAGTTACCCTCACTGCTGCAAGTGGAGCCATGGAATATCTTTGGAATACAGCTTCAACAAAAAATGCAATTACAATAATACCAACACAAAACTCAGTTTATTCAGTAACATCAACAGATAATATCGGTTGCACTAATTCTGACTCAGCTATTGTGTTCGTAAATCCTATTCCTGCTATACACGTTATAAACGATAAAGCCTGCATTGGTGACTCAGCATTCCTTATAGCATCTGGTGGCATCCAATATTTATGGAGTACAGGTGATACTGTTCCGTACTTGCCTCTAATTGTTGACACGAACAGCTTATATTATGTAACAATTACAGATGTTAATGGTTGTTCAGATGTTGGAATAGGGCAAATACAGATAAGCTCTTTACCGGTCATTGCAGTAACTCCCGATACAGCTATTTGTTATGGCGATAGAATTAAATTGTTTGCGAGTGGCGGAGTTGATTATTTATGGAGTAATGGAAGTGTTATGAGAACGTTTAACGCAAAACCACTTGTCGACACAGTGTTTTCTGTTATCGTGACTGATTCTAACAGTTGTATAAATTACGACACCGTGAAAGTGATCATTAATCCCTTTCATGAAATATTCGTGAATGTACTGGAAGATACAATATGCAGAGGTAAAGGTACTTTGATTACTGTAAAAGGTGCATCATCATACAAATGGAATACGGGTGAAATAACTCCTTCAATATATGTTCATCCAAATTATAGTACCTATTATAGTGTTACTGGCAGCGTAACTTCTAACGGCATATTATGCCACGTGACTGAAATGATAGAGATAAAAGTAAAAGAATGTAATACCTTTTATATACCAAATGCCTTTTCACCCAAAGGAATAAATAATGTCTTTAAACCCAAAGGTGTCTTTTTTGACATCTCAAGCTATTCATTCATGATATTTGATAAATGGGGTAAACTCTTGTTCGAAACAAATAACCCTGAAATAGGCTGGGATGGTCGTGTTGATGGCGAGTGGGTTCAGCTGGGCGTATACGCTTATAGGGTGAAATACATAAATATGCTTAAAGAAGTATTTGAAAGAGTTGGTACAGTCACAGTCGTGAAATAATCAATCCAAAATTTCGTTAGTAGCATTATTATAAAAAATCCCTTTGGTTTATTTAATATTTCTAGTGAAAAGAGTAGTTGTTATCTTCGTTTTTATTATTGCACTATTGCCACCTTTGATGGCACAGCCACCAAAATACAGTAACGAGTTTCTTGCTATTGGTGTTGGTGCACGGGCACTTGGGATGTCAAATGCAAATGTTGCTATCGTAAATGATGTTACATCTTCTTATTGGAATCCTGCCGGATTATCCCTTCTCTCTCACGATTGGCAAGTAGCAGGAATGCACTCTGAATATTTTGCTGGTATAGCAAAGTATGACTATATGGGAGTAGCTACAAAAATTGATGAGAATACAACCGCAGGCTTTTCAATAATAAGGTTTGGTGTGGATGATATTCCAAATACAACTGAGCTTATTGGGTCAGATGGCAGGTTTCACTATGATATGATCACTACATTTTCAGCTGTTGATTATGCATTTTTATTTTCTATTTCCGGGAAAAGTTCAGTCAAAGGCCTTAGATATGGAGGAAATGTAAAAATTATCTACAGAAGAATTGGTGATTTTGCAAGAGCATATGGATTTGGATTTGATCTGGGAGTACAATATGACCTAAAGAAATGGAAATTTGGTGCCGTGGGAAAGGATATTACTTCAACATTCAATGCGTGGAGTTTCGATATTTCAGAAAAAATGAAAGATGTCTTTATCAGTACAAATAATGATATTCCTGAAAACTCACTTGAAGTGACTCTTCCAAGATTTATCCTTGGCGTAGGTAGAGAGTTTGACCTTGGTAAAGGCTTCTCCTCTATCGCTAATATCGATTTTGATGTGACTTTTGATGGTGAACGAAATGTCCTAATTAAATCAGATCCTATATCTGTTGATCCCCGCATTGGACTTGAATTTGGATACAAGCATTTTGTTTTTCTTCGCGCCGGAGCAGGAAATATTCAGAACCAAATTGAATTTGGAGGAAAGACAACAACATCATTTCAACCAAATATCGGTGTCGGGATTGTTATTAAAAATCTGGTCTCTATTGACTATGCCCTGACTGATCTTGGTGATCAATCCATTGCGCTGTACTCCAATGTTTTTTCTCTGAAATTTAATTTTAACCGCAAAACGTCATTATAATTTCCAGGAATTTTTTTTGCCACAGATTTTAAAAGTGCCATGCTGAGCGGAGTCTTCTGACCATGCTAAGCGGAGTCTCCTGACTCCGCTCTAAAGATTTTTTGCCACGAATGCACCCATGCTAAGCGGAGTCTCCTGACTCCGCTCTAAAGATTTTAATGCCACGAATATAATAATTAAAACTATTATTTTTGTACTTTTGAAAGAGTTATAACACTAATATTAAATTTATGTTTGATATAAAAAATTTCTCTCCGGTTGATAGATCTGATATCATAAAAAGGTTAAAGGAAATTGATTCTCGAGATCTTATTAGCTTATCCAATATTGAAGCATTAAAATTTACTCTTGGTATTATTGACCTTACGACACTAGAAGGATCTGATACAAAAGCTCGAATCCTGGATCTGTGTAAAAAGGCATCATCATATTATAATCAGGATAAAGGAATACCAAACACTGCTGCAGTATGTGTGTATCCCCCCTTTGTTAATTTAGCAAAAGCTGCCCTTACAGACAATGGAATCAAAGTAGCCTCTGTTGCAGGTGGATTTCCCAGCGGACAATCTCCTTTGCATGTAAAATTAAGTGAAGTAAAGTATGTCATTGATCAGGGTACTGATGAGGTTGATATGGTGATATCAAGGGGGAAATTCCTGGAGAATGAATTTAATGAAGTCTTTGATGAGATTGCCTCCATTAAGGAGCTTTGTGGCGATATTCATCTTAAAGTCATACTTGAAACAGGAGAACTTCTCACACTTGATAATGTGAAAAAAGCCAGTGAACTAGCAATAAATGCTGGTGCAGATTTTATTAAAACATCTACAGGCAAGATCTCGCCTGCTGCTACTAAAGATAATGTACTCGTAATGCTTGATGTTATTAAGGAACATTATAAAAATACAGGAAGAAAAGTAGGAATCAAGCCTGCAGGAGGGATCTCTGATCCGGATGTTGCTTTTAATTATCTTAAACTAGTTGATCATACTCTTGGTAAAAAATGGTTGGATAAGAACTATTTCAGAATTGGTGCAAGTCGCCTGGCAGACAATGTGTATAATGGCATAATTATTGAAAACATTCTTTAAAGATATTCACTGACAAATTGATTAAGTAAATGATGAAAAAATATTATAAGCCTTTATATTTATTAGGAATCGTCTTATTAATTGGATTTTCTTCCTGTGAGCCGGATGATGACATTAATATTGGTGATGGTGATGATCGTGATAAATTTGTTGGCTCATGGAATTGCACTGAAAATAGAGGATCAGGTAAAAAAATTTCCTACACAGTTAATATTGGAAAGTCACAAAACAGTGTTGAAGTCTGGATAGAAGGTTTTGCCGGTATTGGATTTGGTGATACTGCCACCGGAATCATCGCAGGAGGTAATATTAACATATCTTCACAATCTCCTTGTCAGGGATGGGTTGTGGAAGGAAAGATAGTTTATGAAGATAAGAATTTACTCAGTGGCAACCATGAGGTAATCGCCGGCGGTGATCAGACAAACTATACAGCTGAATATACTAAGTAGTATTTAGAGTACTTAAAGTATTTAGAGTACTTAGAGTTCCGGGAGTAAAATGCTGGAAGTTGGAATGCTGAAGGCTAAAAAGTAAAAGGGGAAGCTATTCACTATTCCCTGTTCGATTTTATCTCCTTCTTTACAGAAATTTGTTCTTTTGTACTGCTGTCCTGATTATCGATTATGTTTTTTTTATCACTGATTTCACTTTGTATTTTATTTAAATTTGTGATTACATCAGAATAGATATTATCAAGTTCCTTAATATCCTTTTCATAATAAAACAAACTTTCTTCAAATTCTTCCTTACTTATATTATATTTTGAAAAAACTGATTCGTAATACTTCTTTGATAGTTGTTCAAATTTAATAGCACTCTTTTTTTCGTAAGCAAGTTTAGCTTCAATAATCTGTATATCTGTGAGAATATCTACCATCTGTTCCCTAGTAAGAATATTTGGAACATCTTTATCTTTTGTATTACATGATAAAAAGAACAGTAGCAGAATAAAATAAACTTTATATAACCTCATTTTAATGCGAATTTAAATTTTCATCTCTTAATCTCTTAGTCTCTTAGTCTCTTTTTTCCCTGCTACTGCCACTGCTTCTGCCTACTTTTAAACCTTTATTCCATTTGACTATTATACTCCTGGTTCATAACCGATAATACCTCATTGGTTATATTAAATGTATCTTTTGCAAGGAGTATCCCTCCCCCTTTAGAATATCCGAGTACATAGTCGTAATTATGTTGTAAATTATATCTTTGAAGAAAGTTTGTAATGCTATCGACAAGAATAACGTTCATATTATATTCTTCTAATGCAAGCTGTTCGGTATATTTATCTCTTAAGTCGATCAGCTTTTGCTGCTCTTCCATTAATTTCTCATAGATAAGTTGCGCGCTTTTTTCGGAGATGGATTTTTTTGCTACTTGCTCCTGGAAATAGTTTGCATCTTTTTCGTATGCAGTTTGTTTCGATAATATTTCCGCTTCCATTCGATCCATTTTTTTATTAAGGTCTTTCTTCATTGCTTGCACTAATTCATATTTTTGCATGATTTCATCAGTGTTTACAAATGCAATTACATTTGTTGTTGCACTAATATGGGATTTTACGGGAGGAGGAAGCTCTGTTGCCTTTTTATCATATTTAGATAAAAAGAAAAGAATGTATATAACAACTAATCCAAGGAATATGATAATATTAAAGAAGTTCTTTCCTTTATTTTTCTGTACCTGATTTGCTTCAACAGGATGATCTTGTTTTGATGATTCAGGAATTGAATTGTTTTCTGTCATTTTGTAAATATTTATAAGTGTTGACTAAAATGTAAATGTATAAGAAAGAAAATCTTTCTTAATTTATGGATTATAATTACATCATTCATTGGAATACTTAGTTGCCAAATTCAGAAATGAATTTTATTCTTATCATTCTGATTTCTTCTTCGGAATATTCATCTTCTCCTAGTTCATTAAGAGCTTCGCTTGTTGAATCTGATTGTGCTTCTCTGAAAAATTCAAAAATTTCTTCCTGGTGATATGGGTCAATATATTCATTTACGTAATAATCGATATTAATTTTAGTTCCAGCAGAAACGATGCTTTCAATTTCAGAAAGAAGCTCACTAACTGTCAGGCCCTTTGCGTGAGCAATATCTTCGAGAGGTAGTTTGCGATCAATGTTTTTGATAATATGGACTTTAAGTCCTGATTTATTTACAACTGATTTTACAACCATATCCATTGGGCGAATAATTTCGTTTTCATCAACATAATTTTTGATCAGGCTAAGAAAGGGTTCTCCATGTTTTTCTGCTTTTCCTTTTCCAACACCTGTTATTTGCTCAAGTTCAAGTAGAGTAACAGGATATTGTATTGCCATATCTTCAAGTGAAGGGTCCTGAAATATAACAAAAGGAGGTAACTTTTCTCTTCTTGAGAGATCTTTTCTTAGATCTTTGAGAAGGGCAAAAAGTGTTTGATCTGTAGTTGAAGTTTTGTGGGCAGCTCCTGCTACATTGAAGTCATCATCATCAAGTTTCTCATAGTCATGGTCTTTAGTGAGCATGACTGAGTAAGGTTTTTTCAGGAACTTATTTCCTTCAGAAGTTACTTTCAAAATCCCATAATTCTCGATATCTTTAATCAGAAAACGCTCAATAAGAGATTGTCTGATAACTGCATTCCAGAATTTTTCATCAAACTCACCTCCTTTGCCAAATTCCTCAAGAATGTTGTGTTTTGAAGTTTTAATATCACTGGTTGCTTTGCCTATTAAAATATTTATTATATGTTTAGTTTTATTTTGTTGTTTAACTGCGAGTATAGTTTCTATAACTAATTTAATATTATCTTTTCCTTCGAATTTTTCTTTTGGATGCAAGCAATTATCGCAAGCACCACAATTTGGTTTATTATATACTTCCCCAAAGTAATGCAGCAGGAGTTTATGTCGGCAAACTGATGATTCAGCATATGCAACAGTTTCGAACAATAGCTCTTTTGCAATTTCCTGTTGTGCAACATGCTTATCTTTCATGAATTTTTTCAGCTTCAGGATATCATCATAGCTATAAAATGTAATGCAATTACCTTCTCCATCATCTCTACCGGCTCGTCCTGTTTCCTGATAATAACCTTCCATGCTTTTTGGGATATCATGATGAATCACAAAGCGAACATCCGGTTTATCAATACCCATACCAAAGGCAATGGTAGCAACAATAACGTCAACATCTTCCATAAGGTACCTGTCCTGATTATCACGGCGTGTGGCAGCATCCAGACCTGCATGATAAGGTAAGGCCTTGATGTTGTTTACCTGTAAAGTTTCAGCAAGCTCTTCGACTTTCTTCCTGCTTAAGCAGTAAACGATTCCGGATTTCCCATTATTGGATTTAATATATTTAATAATATTCTTTATAACATTTTTTGTTTTTGGCCGAAGTTCATAATACAGATTTGGTCTGTCAAAAGAAGATTTATAAACCACAGCATCTACAATATTCAGATTCTTTTGAATATCCTGTTGAACTTTCTCTGTGGCAGTAGCAGTAAGGGCAATTAACGGAACTTTCTGGCTGATTGCTTCAATGATAGGCCTTAACTTACTGTATTCAGGCCTGAAATCATGACCCCACTCAGATATACAATGAGCTTCGTCAATAGCATAAAATGAGATCTTGATTTCTTTAAGAAAGTTTATATTTTCTTCTTTAGTGAGGGACTCCGGAGCAACATATAGCAATTTTGTTTTTCCTTCTCTTAAATCTTCCTTAACCTGAGCTATTTCAAATTTCGATAGTGATGAATTTAAAAAGTGTGCAGTGCCTTCATGGCGCTCAAAATTTCTAATTGCATCTACCTGATTCTTCATCAAAGAGATCAGGGGGGAAATAATTATAGCAGTCCCACTTTGTATCATCGCAGGGAGCTGATAACATAGAGACTTACCACCACCTGTAGGCATTATTACAAAAGTGTTATTTCCGGCAAGTACATTTTTAATTATTGCTTCCTGGTTTCCTTTGAAACTACTGAATCCAAATATTTTTTTTAGATAATCATGTAGTGAAGCATCATCCTTTTTCGCCATTATAACCTTCAAATTAAATCATTATACCATATTGGAAGTATTTTCATAGTAAACTTCCAATCTAAGATTGAGAATATTAAAACTTTTGATTTATTTATTCCAAACCTTTTATACAAATATAATCAATATTTTCAGTTTTATTAAAATAAATAAAAAAATATTGCTTTTACTTATAATACACTTTCCCTGATTTGGGATGTTTATACAATATTACAAAATAAAATATAAATTTATAAATAATATCATTAACTAAATAATACAATTATTGTTTTTTTGTTTATTTATATTTGCAGTACTAATTAGTGTTTGTCTTTTATGTTACATATTTCAAAGGTTGCATGGAGCATCGAACATCGGATTTTGTGTAGAAAGTTATTTATCAGTGAATTATAAAACGATTTCCGTACCTTTTGCCCTATCCATTTTTATAATAATTTGGAATTTATTGACATACTCTAATTAACACAATATTCATAGATCTATAATAAACACAAAAATTTAAGTATTGAAAACATTTGAGGAAATAAAATCAATAGCTTCTGATACAATAATTGACGAGGCTACAGCAATTAAAAAGCTGAAGGATCATATAGATGATGATTTTGCAAAATGCGTTGAATTGATCTTCAATTCTTCTGGCAGAGTAATAATTAGCGGAATAGGTAAAAGTGCCAATATAGCAACAAAAATTGTAGCCACCCTTAATTCAACCGGCACTCCTTCAATTTTTATGCACGCAGCTGATGCTATTCATGGCGATTTGGGAGGTGTCAGGAAAGAGGATATAATTATTTGTATTTCGAAAAGCGGGAACACTCCTGAGATAAAAGTACTTGTTCCTCTTCTTAAAATGAGGGGCAATAAACTTATAGCTCTGGTGGGCAAAATGGATTCATTCCTTGCAAAAGAAGCAGATCTTGTGATAAATGCAAGTGTTGAAAAAGAAGCATGCCCTAACAATCTTGCTCCTACTTCCAGTACCACAGCTCAGCTTGTAATGGGTGATGCCCTTGCAGTTTGCCTTCTCGAATGCCATGGTTTTTCTGTAAGCGACTTTGCCAAACACCACCCGGGAGGATCAATTGGAAAAAAACTATATCTTAAGGTTGTTGATCTTTGTATTAATAACGAAGTCCCGGTCGTAAAAATAAATGATAATCTTAAATTAGTAATTATCGAAATATCATCAAAACGATTGGGGACTACTGCTGTTCTAGACAATGATAAGCTGGTCGGTATCATTACTGATGGCGATATCAGAAGAATGCTGGAAAAAAATATTAAGCTTGAAAATGTAATTGCTTCAGATATTATGTCAGCAAACCCCAAAACAGTTGATAAGGAAACACTGGTGGTTGATGCATTTGCAATAATGCATAATAATAATATTACTCAACTACTGGTTTTAGAGGATGGTAAATATTTTGGTGTTATACATCTTCATGATATTATTAAAGAAGGGGTATTCTAATTTCTGCCATGAACAAGGTGTATAATTTCTCATATGATTATCAATAACAGGAAAATATATTACAGCTTTTTAATTCTGCTGATCTTTCTTCCTGTTTGTGCTTTTTCTCAAATAACGAAGATAATGGGTAAGGTTGTGGACTCTGAAACAAAAGAATCATTGCCTTTTGTTAATATGTATTTTAAAGGCACAACAATAGGAGCAACTACTGATTTTAACGGGGAATATCATATCGAAACAAAGAATGCACTCGATTCTGTTTATGCTTCGTATTTAGGATATAAAATTGCTGCGCGCAAAGTTGTTAAATATAAATTTCAAGTTGTTGATTTTGAACTTAAGGCTGATAAAATAAATCTTAAGGAAGTTGTTATAAAGTATAAAGGTAATCCTGCGGAAGTAATTCTAAAAAAGATTATTGAACATAAGGAATATAACAACCGTAACCGATTTGATGCATATCAATTTGAAGCTTATACCAAGATTGAAATAGACCTGAATAATTTTTCAGAAAAATTCAAAAACAAAAAGCTATTTAAAAAATTTGATTTTGTATTTGATTATGTCGACACATCAACCATAAATGGGAAAGCATATTTGCCTTTTTTTCTGTCAGAAACATTGTCTGATAGGTATTTTAGGAAGTCTCCAAAAGCTGACCGTGAAATCATCAAAGCTTCCAAAGTATCAGGAATTGATAATGAAAGCATTCTTCAATTTTTAGGCGACCTGATACAGAATGTTAATGTCTATGATAATTACATTACAATATTTCAAAAGAACTTTATAAGCCCTGTTGCAAATTTCGGCCTTGCCTATTACAGATATTATCTGGTTGACAGTACTTTTATTGATGATAAATGGTGCTATCAGCTGATGTTCAAACCGAGAAGAAAGCAGGAACTAACGTTTACAGGCGAATTCTGGGTACATGATACCAGCTTTGCACTTACAACAATCAATATGCGGGTAAATGATGATGCTAACATTAACTTTATTAACGACCTTGTAATTGAACAGGAATTTAGCAGAGTTGACGGGGAACATTGGATAATTTCAAAAGACAGGATGATAGGAGATTTTAACATCTTTGTAAATTCCAGGGAAACACTTGGGTTTTTTGGAATAAAAACGAGTACATACAAAGATTTTGTTTTTAATCACCCCAAAGAAGATAAATTTTATACCACTCCAACAAATATTATTGTTGAAGAAGGTGCATTTGAACATAGTGATGATTATTGGGAAAGACAAAGACATGAAGATCTGTCAAAGGATGAGAAGATCATCTATCATATGATCGACACTCTTAAAACAATTCCGGCATTTAATACCTATAAGGAAATTATTAAAATGATAACTACTGGTTATTATGTGACAGGAAAGTTTGAGATCGGACCCTATATGTCGATGTATAGCTTTAACAGCCTCGAAGGGAGTAGGTTCAGGATAGGTGGCAGGACAAGTAACGATTTTAGTACGAAAATTATGCTGGAAGCACATGTTGCTTATGGAGTGAGGGATGCTATTTTTAAATATGGTTGCGGTTTAACATATATGTTTGATAAAAACCCCAGAAGAGCATTTGGGATTTCATATAAATATGATATTGAGCAATTAGGGCAAAGCCTCAATGCATTCCGTGAAGATTTTTTTCTCGCTTCAATTTTCCGCCGAAACCCTGCGGATAAATTGTCGATGGTAAAACAACTAAAAACCTATTATGAGCATGAATGGTTTAACGGTTTTTCAAACACAATTAATTTTATTAACAGAAATGTTATTGCGGTTGGATCAGAGAAATTTATTATTCCGGCAGATGATGGTTCGCTGCAGGAAAAGGAAAATATTCTAACCTCCGAACTACGCCTCGATACACGTATAGCTTACAGGGAAAGAATATTGATGGGTGAGTTTGAGCGGATCAGTCTGGGAGCCGATTTTCCTATATTAGAACTCCAGGCGGCATATGGTATTCCCGGTCTCTTTGGTGGTGAATATGAATATTGGAGATTACAATTGAGCATTAGCGATTGGTTTAATGTATGGTCTGTTGGCTGGTCAAAATATGTTATAGAGGTAGGCCGGACATGGGGTAGGCTTCCTTATCCACTTCTTAAAATACATGAGGGTAATGAGACATATTATTTTGATGAATATGCTTTTAATATGATGAATTATTATGAATTTGTCAGTGATAAATATATTAGTGTTTATTATTCTCATCACTTTGTTGGATTATTTCTGAATCGAATTCCACTACTGCGTAAACTAAAATGGAGAGAAGTCGCCTTTATCAAGGGCGTAGTAGGAGGCCTGGATGAAGAGAATAAAGATATTGCTCTTATTCCTGGTAAAGTCTTTGAACTGACGAAACCTTATTTTGAAGGAGGAGTAGGAGTGGAGAATATTTTTCGTTTTCTGAGGATTGATGGAATATGGAGGTTGTCCTATCTTGATCATCCGGATATCAATATTTTTGGAGTAAGAGCAACCTTGCATTTTGATTTTTGATTTTATTGTTACTTTTGATGAATAAATATTTACTGAATGATTTTACGAACTGATAGTGTTGTTAAAAAATACGGCAAAAGAACGGTTGTGAAAAGTGTTTCTGTTGAAGTAAAACAGGGTGAGATAGTAGGTTTGCTGGGACCTAACGGTGCCGGAAAAACTACAACATTTTATATGATAGTGGGATTGATAAAACCTTTATCAGGCAAAGTTTTTCTTGATGATATTGATATTACTGATGAACCTATGTATAAAAGGGCCAAAAAAGGAATAGGGTATCTTGCTCAGGAAGCATCTGTGTTCAGGAAACTTAGCGTGGAAGATAATATCAGAGCAGTCCTGGAATTTACCAAATTTTCTAAATCAGAACAACAGGAACGCACCGAATCATTATTAGAGGAATTTGGCCTTCAACATGTTCGTAAAAGCTATGGCATAACACTCTCCGGAGGGGAGCGAAGAAGAACTGAAATCGCCAGGGCACTTGCTGTCGATCCTAAATTTATTCTTCTTGATGAACCCTTTGCAGGTGTTGACCCTATTGCAGTAGAAGATATTCAAACAATTGTTGCGAAATTGAAAGAAAAAAATATAGGAATTCTTATTACCGATCATAATGTACATGAAACTCTTTCAATAACCGATCGTGCCTACCTTCTTTTTGAAGGCTTTATCCTTAAGTCAGGTACCGCTAAAACTCTTGCAGAAGATGAGCAAGTAAGAAATTTATACCTTGGAAAAAACTTTGAATTGCGGTAAGTTAAGGCCTTAGCATTATTCTCTGTCAGAGTAATGACAAAATAATATATAATAATAGTATCACAGGGATAGCAGCACATTGAATCCCAATGAGTAAAACAAGCGAAATTATTAGAAAAATGTATCTTTTGCTGTTGTTTTTCCAGCCAAGGGTTTTAAACTTCAGAGAAAAGAGTTTTATCCTGCTGACCAGCAAGTAGGAAAGAACCAAGGTTATAATAATTAAAAAATATGCTTGGTGAAGTATGTTGCTGAACTCTTTGAATGGAAATTCATTGGTTGATGTTGCACTTGCAATAATTAAGGGAAATGAGGCAATTAATATGGCGTTTGCTGGGGTCGGTAATCCGGTAAAGAAATCTGACTGACCCGGATCAATATTGAATTTTGCAAGACGCAATGCTGAAAAAGCAGGGATCATAAAGGAGATGTAGGGAATAACATTGACATTATTGATCAGAATTTTAGGAGTTTCAGGGTTATTTGACATTAAAACAAAAAGGATCATTCCGGGAGCAAGCCCGAATGAGATTACATCTGCAAGAGAATCCAGCTGTTTTCCATATTCAGAAAATGACCGAAGAAAGCGTGCCGTCATCCCATCTAAATAATCAAAAAAGCCAGCTAATACAATTAAATATGCTGATAACACCAACTGATCCTCCAGTGCAGCAACGATTGCTACACTGCCACACAATAAATTCATGATGGTGATAAAGTTTGGTATGTGCTTTTTTATTGGCATCATGTAACAAATATATATATTTTTGCCGGATTATTCCATAATACAAAATGAGATTCAATCCTAAAAAAATTTCCATTGAAGATTTTGCCTATGGCCTGCCACAGGGAAAAATTGCTCAATTTCCATTAGAACAGCGTGATACATCGAAGCTGTTGTTATTGAAAGATGGTAAAATCTCACAAGATAAATTTTTTAATATCCCGGATCATATTCCGGAAAACAGCCTTTTGGTTTTTAATAATACAAAAGTTATACAGGCAAGATTATTATTTCAAAAGCCAACAGGAGCCACAATAGAAATTTTTTGCCTTGAAGCTGTTTCTCCTGTTGCAGAAATTCAACATGCCTTCCAACAAAATTCACCCGTTGTCTGGAAGTGTTTTGTTGGAAATGCCCGAAGATGGAAATCAGGAGGGATAACTAAAAATATAAAAAATGGTCAGCGAGAGATAGTAATAACTGCAAAGAATGTTGGGAATGTGGATAATACTTTTCTGATCGAATTCTCATGGAGGCCTAAAGAATTGATTTTCTCTCAAATCCTTGAAATGACCGGACTGGTTCCTTTGCCACCATATATTAACAGGAAAGCCATTGAACATGATAAAGAAACCTACCAAACAGTATATGCCCGGCATAATGGATCTGTGGCCGCACCAACTGCCGGGCTGCATTTTACCCCGGAGATTTTTTCATCACTCAAAAAGAAAAGTATAAAATCTGAATATCTTACCTTACATGTAGGTGCAGGAACTTTTACCCCTGTGGTTAGTTCTGTAATAGAAAATCATAAAATGCATATGGAACATATTATGATTGACAGGAATACCATATCTAATCTTTCCGGGTTTAATGACGGAAAAATAATTTCTGTTGGAACAACAACTGTCCGCAGCCTTGAAAGCCTGTATTGGTTTGGAGTTAAATTACTTATTGATAAGGATCATAAGCAAAATTTTATTATTGGCCAGTGGGATCCTTATGAACATGAATATAAGCAGAATATAAGCAAGAGCGAATCTTTTATGGCTGTTTTGGAATATATGGACAAAAATGAACTCTCTTCCCTGCAAGGCATAACACAACTTATTATAGTGCCGGGCTATGATTATAAGGTTATTGATGGCCTAATAACAAATTTCCACCAGCCTCGCAGCACTCTGCTGCTTTTAGTTGCAGCTCTGACCGGAGATATCTGGAAAAAAGCCTATGATTATGCACTAGACAATGATTTTCGCTTTCTCAGTTATGGCGACTCCTGCCTGTTTTTGCCTTAAACTAATTATCAAATTATCTCATTTTCAAATTAATATTTCCTTACCTTTGTTTTCATAATAATTTAAAATTCTACAAAATGGAAAAAGAAAAAACAAATTTTGAACCTTCCCAAAAAGGAGATCAAAAATGCCAAAAAAGTCATGGAAACCTTATTGGAGGACTTGTTCTGATTACTCTTGGGATTTTATTCCTGATCGACAAGTTTGTTCCGAGAGTCGATTTTGGTGACCTCTGGCCAATAATCCTTGTTGTTGCAGGAATTGGGCTGATCTTTAATAGTTTCTATAAATCTAAAAATCATGAATGATGAGCTATAAAAAAATATTTTGGGGAGTGATTCTGATCACCATCGGTGTACTATTTATTCTAAAAAACCTTGATATAGTCTATTTTAGTTGGGCAGCTATATGGCGTTTATGGCCTGTTCTTCTTATTCTTTGGGGGATAGCGATTATTCCTGTGAAGAATTGGATGAAATTAGTTTTTTCAGTTGTCGCAATTGCTCTTGCTTTTACATTCGTTTCACACAGGCCTTCTTTTACTCATGAATTCAGAATACATAAATTTTTCGATGAGTCAGAATGGGAAGATCAACAGATCACTGTCCCTTATGACTCAATTGTTCCCGAAGCTAAACTTAAATTAGATGCAGCGGCAGGTAATTTTAAAATTAACAAAATCACTGACAAGCTTATTGAGTTTAATAAATACGGTTCTTTGGGTAATTACTCACTCACATGCAAGGATGATGATAATGGAAAGACTATAAAAATTAAGCTGGAAAACACAATTATTAATATGGGCCGAAAATCAGATAAGGTAGATATACAGCTTAATCAGCATCCGGTTTGGGATTTTGATCTGGATATCGGTGCTGCAGCATTTAATCTTGATTTATGCGAGTTTAAAGTTCAAAACCTGGATATTGACGGAGGAGCTGCTTCCATCAGGATTAAATTGGGAGATAAGCATCACACGACAAAACTCAATATTGATACAGGTGCATCCTCAATACGAATTAGGGTTCCTGAAACCTCTGGTTGCCAGATTAAATCAACAACTGTCCTATCAAGCAGGAGCTTTCATAGGTTTAATAAGATAAAAGAACATACTTACCAGACATCAAACTTTGACGATAGCGATAATAAAATCTATATTGAAATCGATGCTGCTGTCAGCAGTTTGAAGGTAATCAGATATTAAGGGAATTGCGATAAAGAAAAGTTAAAGCCTGATGCGGGAAGAGAACCGATACAAAAAGAAAAATAAAGCAAAAAATCCAGGCAAAGAAATGTCGTTCTGGGAGCATCTTGAAGAGTTAAGGTGGCACCTTACGCGATCTATTATTGTTATTCTTGTTTTGTCGGTTGTAGCATTTCTGAACAGGCATTTTGTTTTTGACACAATTATCCTTGCTCCTAAAGATTCTGGTTTTATTACAAATGTACTATTATGTAAATTATCGGAAATATTATCACTTAAAGCATTGTGTATTGGTGATCTTTCTCTGAAAATTATTAATATTAATATGTCGGGGCAGTTTCTAACTCATATGTATATCTCCATTGCGATAGGAATACTGATCTCATTTCCATATCTTATATGGGAAATGTGGAGTTTTATTGCTCCAGCTCTTCACTCACGTGAAAAAAAATATTCTTCAGGAGCAGTTTTTGTAAGTTCTTTGTTATTCCTCCTGGGTGTTCTGTTTAGTTATTTCCTAATAGTTCCTCTTACTGTAAATTTTCTTGGAACATATCAGGTTAGTGAGTTTGTGCAGAACACTATATCTCTGAGCTCATATATCAGCACAGTTGTTTCAGTAACATTTGCTGTTGGTATTGTTTTTGAATTACCAATTCTTGTTTATTTCCTTACAAAAGTTGGTATCCTAACTCCGCAATTTATGAAAAAGAACCGCAAAGTAATGATTGTAATTGTGCTGGCACTTTCTGCTATTATTACACCTCCGGATATCTTTAGTCAGATTTTGGTGGGATTACCGCTCCTTGCTTTGTATGAATTAAGTATTGGTATTTCTAAAAGGGTATATGCAAAGCGGGAAAAACTAGCTGGTTAACAATCTTTACAAAGTTCAAACTCGTAACCCGCAACCCGTAACTCGTAACTGATAGATGGTTTGATTCAATTCCTTATAAAGTCCATCACAATATCCAACAATTCTTCTGGCGCATCAACATGTAACCAGTGACCTGCATTACTAATTACATCTATTTGTGCCTCCGGAAAAATTTGAAATACCTGATATATATTTTCGCCTGTGATATAGTCCGATTTTTCTCCACCTATGAACAGGGTAGGTTTATTAAATATTGTTTCAGTTTCTATTCCATCTGCAATTTTTTCTAGGTTTTCTGAGACAGATGCAACATTGAATTTCCAGCTAAAAGTATTACTCTCTAGTCTTTGGATGTTTTTTAAAAGGAACTCTACAATTTTTCTTTTCTCAATGATGCCAGCTAATTGTTTTTTGATCTCTTCCCGGCTATCTAAACCACATAAATCCAGAGTTTTTATTGCTTCAATGATCTGCATTATTTCAGGAGATGGAGTTTTACTAACAGGGCTTATGTCTAAAACTATAAGTTTTTTTATTATTTCCGGATGACTAAGTGCAGCAAGCATTGCGACTTTTCCTCCCATTGAATGCCCGATCAATATGATATCACGGAGGTTTTGCTCTTGTATGAATTCTACCAGATCATTTAGCAGAAATGTATAATCAAATTCATTACTGTGCGGTGATCTCCCGTGATTTCGAAGATCAGGAATAAAAACTTCATATTCTTTTGCCAGTTGTTTGCCGAAAGTAGCCCAGTTGTCTGACATGCCAAACAGGCCGTGGAGAATGATGACTGGTGCGCCATTGCCGTATGTTCGATAGAATAGTTTCATGCTAATAAGTGACTAGAGTTTGAAGTTTGGAGTGCCTTGTAATTATATTAACATGATTGCTCATAATAACATATCCATAAAATTACAAAAAATTTTAATTCAATAATCAGGAGATTATTTTTTATTTGGAGTGTTGTTACAAGCTTAACTTTATTATTTGAACATTCCGCTTATAAGTAAGGTAATATCAAATGAAGAGCTGTAAGTACCTTTCAAAATCAAGGCTTCAACAGCTTCTTATGCAGGTACTCCCGCGATAGGATTGCTGTAAGTACCTTTCAAAATCAAGGCTTCAACAGCTTTGGTTGGCTTATCAGCTTTTTTATTTGGGCTGTAAGTACCTTTCAAAATCAAGGCTTCAACAGCGGAATAAACGGTATGCCAATCGTGACCATTGCTGTAAGTACCTTTCAAAATCAAGGCTTCAACAGCCAGTAGTAATTTGTCAATCTTGGCTTTGTTGCTGTAAGTACCTTTCAAAATCAAGGCTTCAACAGCAAAAGAACTATCTACTCAGGAGTCAGTTAAGCTGTAAGTACCTTTCAAAATCAAGGCTTCAACAGCCAACAGATTTTAACCTTGAAATACCTTGCTGTAAATACCTTTCAAAATAAAGGCTTCAACAGCCGACAGATTTTAACCTTGAAATACCTTGCTGTAAATACCTTTCAAAATAAAGGCTTCAACAGCAGCCAACAGATTTTTAACCTTGAAATACCTTGCTGTAAATACCTTACAAAATCAAGGCTTCATCAGCAAGATAAACAAGAGTTCTTTGAATTAATAGGCTGTAATTACCTTTCAAAATAAAGGCTTCAACAGCTGCGAAACGAAATAAGAAGAGTACACGTAAGCTGTAAGTACCATTCAAAATTATGGCTTCAACAGCAACCATTACGGTTTCGGTATCAGACACTTAGCTGTAAGTACCTTTCAAAATAAAGGCTTCAACAGCCGACAGATTTTAACCTTGAAATACCTTGCTGTAAATACCTTTCAAAATAAAGGCTTCAACAGCGCAACGTAGGCATAGGCACAACTGCACCACGCTGTAAGTACCTTTCAAAATAAAGGCTTCAACAGCGAGCAATCACGCATGACTCGCGGCTCTAAGGCTGTAAGTACCTTTCAAAATAAAGGCTTCAACAGCCTTATTTATGAAAAGCACTAATTTCATTGGATTATAGGATGTTTTTAATTCAAAAAAATTACTTTACAATATTGTTTTTTACAAAATCACATCATTTTTTAATTTCTAATTTTTCAATTTGATCCGTCTCTTTTTTAATGAGGTGTATAATATTCTGATGTATTTCAATCATTTTTTTTGCCATTTCAGGCTTTTGAATTTGTATAACCACTTCTTTTGTTTCCTTAACACTAAGAATAAATCCAAATAAAATACTGCGGTATTCAAACAGTTTTTCTTTTATCTCTTTTGAAATATATATGCCCAGTCCCGAGCCATAGTGAAAACCGGCCAGGTTTGAAATAAAATCCTTAGCATTGGCAGTGTTCACGTAATATATCTTATTTCCCCCTTTAACTTTCTCCCAGGTAAGTACCGATATGGCATTTTCAGTATCGGTTGTATAGGCCAATAATTTCCAGCATTCTTCAAGGGCTTTCAATTTTCTTTCGTATTTAATGCGTTCAAGTCCGATAAATGTTTCCCGCTTTTTCTGCCTGATTGCAAAGCGGTACGCCAACCATGCAGCAAAGATTATCCCTGCCAGTATAAAAGCTCCGCTTACCGTATTTTCGACTATTTTATGCCATAATGGGCTTTCTTGAGCCGTGAGACTGTTGGAACAGAATATATAGTTAAAGATCAGTAAGTTCATCATAGTATTGTATTAGAAGATTTTTAAATTGCAAGATAACAGATTTATTTTCTACTTCTGTATCGCCTGATTTGTAATTCCTGAGTTCATTGAACTGTGAGCCATCAATGAAATCTTTAAATAAAACATATGCTGGATAATTGCTGTGGTTGAAAGCGTTTCGTAGTTCTTTAATAAAGCCGAATCGTTCATCACCTTCATTTATCTTTTGTTTTAATATTTCCGTATGGTAAATATATCCGTTTTTGTTTTTAGGGATATGAAATGCGCCTGTAATATCTTTTTCAAAACGAAATATCCTGTCAAAAACTTCCATACGTGCCTTTTGAAAAAGTTCCAGTTCTTTCTGTAATGCCTCGTAATGAATCTCCCGGTCAGATAAATAGGGCAGCAGGCTGCTGATGCGCCTATCTTTCAGGAAAGCCCTGAAATCGCCATAATTTTTAATTTTAATGGTTTCCCTGACTATGGTTTTTATATACCTGGCTGATAACTTCGATTCAGCTCCCTTTACTTTCAACACTTTGTCGGTATTAGTTTCATAAGTAAATGGCATTTGTAGTTTAACAGTTGTTTGTAGTGAAAGAAAGCCTTTCTCAGAGTCAGGTTTTATGGAACCAAGCTTATAGTCATCTCCTAATTGAATAAAGGGTATAGCTTCAATGGTTTTCTTCTTCAATGTCCCATTATCTAACACAAAATATTTCCTAAATATATCATCGATCATCATAAACATAACTTCATCGCAGGTTTTAGCCAAACGAATCTGTTTTTCGTTTTCAGTAAAATCATTGTACCTGGCCATATACTGGTCATAAACTTTTGTTTTTTCCTTTTCATCGAATATCCTATTTCTTTTAATATGTTGCTCAACTGTTTTGGTTAATGATCTGGTAATTTCATTATCTTTTTGTCCCTTCACAGAAATAGTAGTTTTTTTGGCTAATTCTCCGGTATCGAAATAAACCTCTGGCAAAGCATTGCGTTTTTCGCTTATTTTTCTTGAGTCAAATAATTTGTTTAGGAATTCATACGATTTATTATAAGAATAAAATACCTGTGGCTTATCATTCAATATCCGTCCTAGATATTGATCAATCACATAAGCTGCATTTACTCGCTCCATCTTTTCGATCTCAATAGCAAAAGGCCGTGAATTATCATTTGCTTTCAATATCCTGATGATCGACTCCAGAAACAATCCCCTGGGTAGGTTCATAACTGTTTCCTTTTGTAAGGTGTTCGCAAGTTTAACAAAATAATCACGTCCTTGCTCTTTGCTTTTTCCCCCCAGTTTAAGAAAATGGTACTCACTGTACCTTTTTTCATTTAAACATTGCTTGAAATAGATATAACGGTGATCAAGATATTTTTTGTAGAAGTCGAGAATACCGATGCATTGGTTAATATCAATTTTATATAAAAACGGATGAATGTTCTGGGATCCCATTAAATTGAAGAGATGAAAAGTTTTTGATAAGGAGTCTTTGTTTTTCCCAAAATATGCAAGCTTGGACTGCAATATTTGGAATTCGGTACTATTTGCTTTTCCATCCATATTGTTATATGGTTTCTGTAAACTAATCATATCCCTGGCCAGAAAGTCAGCAAGGTGGCCACACTTCATATCAATATAATCCTTAGAACCTGGCTTTTTTAAATAATGTTGTTCCTGCCGTTTTATCTTATCAAGCTTTTCACTAGTTTCTGTCACAAGCTCACTTAGTCGCTTTGAAGCTTTTGCTTCAAAACTCATCACAGGTTTTGATGTAAGGTATTTAACAATGGCGCTGGGTATTTGCGATTTTTTTAATCCACGATTTTTAAGTTCAGCTTTTAAGGTTGTATCTGTAAAGCTGGGAACGATTCTATTATTTTCAAGATCATTAAAAAAACCACGGATTTGATTTCGGTGGTCATTGATTATTCTTTCCACCGAAGGCAAACCAATATTTTGTTGTTTTAAGAGATGATAGAAAACAATCGAAGGAAGTTCATAAAGGCTCAACCAACAATCGGGAGTTTCATTTCTGGGTTTATTTGTTTTATTATTATCACCAAAATCGGGTAACTCAGGCCATATCTTGTTATTTTTTCTTAGGGCGACATAGTTATTTATAAACTTGATGCCAATATTTTGTCCGTTGATATGGTAATGTGGAGTTGTATCAGTTATGTAAATATTTGGGTTATCAACTTTCTTGTCTTCCAGTTTAAGAGTTTTCTCAACCCAATAAGCAGGCCGCATTTTATCAGCAAAATCTTCCAAATTTCCAAAACTTGTCATTCGCTTTATCCATCTGCGTTTTCGAACTATTTCTTCAATTTCTTGTTCGTAAACATGGAAACAATAATTCCCGAGGTCGATATGGAATTTTATGTTTTGAAGATTGTTATCCAGATATCGAAGAGCAAAATAAAAGAACCGGTTTCTGCTCCGTTTTAGAACAGGCATAGCTTCATATTCATCGTTATCGTCATACGTGTTATCTTCTTTAACAGCTTTAAATTTTTCACGATCTTCGATACTCAACAAATGATAAAGCTCTTTAGGGCATCGTTTCAGTTCGTTCACCATATCAAGCAGCAGTCCTTCGATGCTATTATCGCTGGTCAGACGTGGCTGCGGAATACGAGGGCTATAATTGGTATACACTTCAAGTGTCGCTTTCTGACTTGGTGATTCACTAAGTTTAAATCCCACCAAACTCTTTAAGAATATTTGAGCATCTTTGCGCTGTAATCCCAGGCAGATGAAAAATGCCAGACCTTTCTCAGAAACGTTTCTTTCATCATCGGAAAAGTTATAATAGAAGTTTTTATTTTCTTTTCCCTTTGGTCCTAATCTAACCAGATGATTAACATCCTCAGTCTTCAAATTAAAACGGTCTTTAACTTCAATTCGTGCCGCATCAAAAAGAATACGCATCCCATTTATAATTACTTTATTCATTATTACAGGATCATGAACTACATGTGTATAAAAATTCCGGTACTCATATAGTTGTTTAATCAGAAGTTCAAAAATCTCATAATAGTCAAGTGGCTCTGCCTGATTTTCCTTTCTTTTGTAATAAGCGTAATTGGTAGTCAGGTGGCTGGCAAATGGAAAATGATACATAAGTTTTTCAATAATATGCTGTGTTATTTCCGGCCTCTTATTATTTTTTAGATATTCCCATAAATCTGCATTCATTATATTGTCATCATTGGATAAATCAAATCCCAGGCCGAGCCTTTCGGAGATATCCCGAAATATGATAAAAACGTTTTGTTTAGCAGTATTAAGATATCCTGAAAAAAAAGGCTTATCCTGTTCATTGGTGAACTTTTTGTAATTGGGTTTTTGATTTGTTTCCATAATTTTTTTATTATGTATATCAACAATTTGGTTTCCTGAGATCGTAAAATTTTATTTCCCAGTTAGTTATAATCTCCCACAAATATATAGAATGTTTCTCAATATTGGAATGATAAAATTCAATGGGGCTCTGGTGCTTTGATATGTCTTTTTTGACTCCCTGTTATATGCAAAAAAAGCAGAAGGTTTATTAACATGGTTAATTATTCTTAATTCATATAAAAAGCGCGGCACAAATTCCAGATTCTAAAGTTCTATTTTTTTAAATGCTCTGCATTCCTGCCTGCAGCAGGTTGTCTGACATGCCAAACAGGCCGTGGAGAATGATGACTGGTGCGCCATTGCCGTATGTTCGATAGAATAGTTTCACTTTTAACTTAATAAACTTTGGAAAAGCTTTGTTGGAAAGTTTGAATACAGAAGCCTGTTGTAATTAATAAGGTAACTCATATTTCAATAATTAGAGCAAAGCTTTCCCAAAGTTCTACATTTAAATAAGTTCAGAACTAATAGCACGATTAGCAATAGCCAATGGTAATTCATATACAATTCAGAACTTCCTTCTTAATAATTTTAGTCACTTTAGTCACTCGTAATTTTAGATCACTTTAGTCACTTCTTATTTGCCTCAGATATAGCTGCACAGTGTTCTCAAGCCCCAAATATAAAGCATCACTGATCAAAGCATGGCCTATTGAAACTTCTTTCAGCCCGGGTATATTTTTTGCAAAGTAATTCAGGTTTTCCAGGTTAAGGTCATGGCCTGCATTGATCCCCAGATCACAATCATTCGCAGTATTCGCAGCTAAAATAAAATTTCTTATGGCTTTTTCTTTATTTTCTGAAAATTCTGTTGCATAACTTTCTGTATAAAGTTCTATTCTGTCAGTTTCTGTTTTTACAGCATTCTTGATCATTTCAGAATCAGCTTCAATGAATATTGAAGTCCTGATATTCTTAGATTTAAATTCCCGAATGATCTCTTTTAGGAAACTTTGATTTTTTATAGTATCCCATCCTGCGTTGGAGGTTATTGCATCAGGAGGGTCAGGTACCAGCGTTACCTGTGTAGGTTGCACAGATAATACCAGATCAATAAATTTTTTGTTAGGATAACCTTCAATATTGAATTCCGTTGTAATTATCCTTTTTAAATCCGGAACATCTTTATATCGTATGTGCCTTTCATCAGGTCGGGGGTGAACAGTTATTCCGTGAGCACCAAAACGCTCAATGTTGGCTGCAGCTTTTAATACATCCGGAATATTGCCACCACGGGCATTTCGTATTGTGGCAATTTTATTTATGTTTACACTTAATTTAATCATAATAATTTCAGAGTATTTATCTACAAAACTAATAAATTATTAAGTTTGTAAAAAATAAATCAAATCATGATAGCAAAACAATTGATATCAGATTATATTACACCGGTTAAGTCAACTGATACCGGCCTTGATGTTTTGGGAATGATGGATGAATACAGGGTTTCTCATCTTCCTGTTGTTGATAATGTTGAGTTCTTAGGCCTTATTTCAGATTCAGACATATATGATCTGAACAGGTTTGAGGAAAATATTGGAAATTACCTGCATTCTTTGTCACATCCTTATGTTACCGAATATCAGCATATGTTTGAAATTGTTAAAGTAATTTCTACATTAAAATTATCGCTGATACCTGTATTGGGTGAGAAAAATCAATATTTAGGATCCATTGAAATAAATAATCTTGTGCATACTTTTGCCGGCTTTGCTGCTATAGATAACCCTGGCGGAATAATTGTTCTTGAAATAAATGTTAAAGACTATCTTTTAACGGAAATTGCCCAAATTATTGAATCCAATGACGCGAAGATCCTCAGTTTGTATATAACTTCTCATGCTGATTCAACAAAATTAGAGATCACCCTTAAAATTAATAAAATTAATCTTCAGCCTGTCATTCAAACCTTCAACCGTTATAATTATATCATAAAAGCTTCATACTCAGAAATGAATACTGGCAATGACTTTCAGGACAGGTTCGATTCATTAATGAATTATTTAAATATATAACTAGTAAGTATATAGAGTACTTAAAGTGCCTTGAGTACTTGGAGTTGAAATAATTCATTAACTTTGATAATTAAAATAATATATCTTTGATGAATATTGCAATTTTTGGTAAAACGCTCCCGGATTTATATCTGGAATATGTTAGGGATCTCATACAAAAGCTGGAATCTGTTAATTGTAGGCTTTATATTTACGAACCATATTTTGAGCTCCTTAAGAAAAAAATAAGGTTTAACTCAAAGATTGAACTATTTAAAAACCATCGTGATCTTATTAATAATGTTGAGTGTCTTTTTTCAATAGGCGGTGATGGTACCTTGCTTGATACATTATCCCTTGTCAGGGACTCTGGCATACCAATTTTGGGTATAAACATTGGTAGACTTGGTTTCTTATCAAACATTTCCAAGGATGAAACATCACAGGCGGTTGATGGTATTATTGCCGGGAGGTTTACTCTGGATAAAAGGGCTTTACTTCGCTTGCAATCTCCAACAAATTTGTTTGGAGATTTAAATTATGCCTTAAATGAACTAACAGTCTACAAGAAAGCTCCTTCTTCAATGATTACAATTCATGCCAGTGTTAATGATAATTATCTTAATTCATACTGGGCGGATGGTTTAATAGTTGCTACTCCGACGGGTTCAACAGGATATTCGCTAAGTTGTGGAGGCCCAATTATATCCCCGGGCTCAGGAAATTTCATTATTAATCCAATAGCAATTCATAATCTTAGTGTACGCCCAATCGTTATTCCTGATAATAGTGTTATAAAAATAAGAGCAGAAGGAAGGCATGACAGCTTTTTTGTAAGCCTTGACTCAAGGTCAGCAATCATTGACTCAACAACTGAACTTATTATTGTGAAGGAGAAGTTTCACATTAACCTTATCCAGATGGAAAACGAAAACTTCTTCAAAACTATTAGAGATAAGCTTATGTGGGGTAAGGATATTCGAAATTAATGACGAGTTTTTAGCTGTATAATTGAAAAAATCCTTAATTTTACCCCATAAATCTGAAGTTTGCTATTTTAATTATGGAAAAAGAATTTGAACAGTGAATTATTAAATAATGTCATATGAAAAAGATTTTATTTTCATTTCTGTTTCTTTTTGTTTTTATGATCGTTAATGTGCAGGGTCAACGTTCTGAAGTTGGTTTTTTTGCCGGTGGATCATATTACCTCGGAGATTTAAACTTTAGGCAACATTTTGGAATTACAAAACCTGCAATTGGAATACTCTACAGGTATAATATTAACACCCGTTTTGCTTTGAAGTTAAGTGGGACTTATGGTACATTAATTGGTGATGATGCTTCCTCTTCAGGAGAGAACAAACAGCGAAATCTAAGCTTTGAGTCTCCTGTTACAGATCTTTCGGCTAATATTGAATTTAACTTCTGGCCTTATTTTACCGGGAGTAAAAAGCATAAATTTACACCATATATTTTTGGCGGATTTTCGATTTTTACTTTTAATCCAAAAGCATATTTTGAAGGGGAGTGGTATTCTCTTCAACCTTTACATACAGAAGGACAAGGTACTACCGTTTATCCCGACAGAAAGCCATATTCCAGAACTCAACTGGGACTTTCCTTTGGTATAGGTTTTAAAATCAGCCTTTCAAGAACAGTATGTCTGGGTGGTGAGTGGGGCCTGCGTAAAACATATACCGATTATCTTGATGATGTTAGCACTACCTACCCTAATCCAGATGTGTTGATTAAAGAATATCCCGATAGTATCTCTGCCTTTTTATCCAATAGATCATTAAGTATACCGGGTGAACCGGATATAATTACAGGAATGCAAAGAGGTAATTCTGAAAATAATGATTGGTACGCTTTTGCAGGAATAACTCTCACATTTAAGATAAGAGGCAAAAGAAAATCAGATTGCAGAGAAGACTTCCAAAGACAACACAATTATGAGCAATACCAGTATTAAGGGTTCAAATCATGTTAAGTTTGAGAATAAGTGATGGACGCAAAAGATATTAAAACTCAAATAGATTTAGATAATCTACCCCTTCATATTGCGATAATCATGGATGGTAATGGGAGATGGGCAAAGAAAAAGGGTAAGCTGAGAATATTTGGTCATGAAAATGGAGTGAAATCTGTAAGGGACACTGTTGAAGCTGCCGCCGAACTTGGCATTAAATATTTGACACTCTATGCATTCTCAACCGAAAACTGGAATCGCCCGAAAGTTGAGATTAAAGCTTTGATGCGATTACTCGTTGGTGCACTAAATAATGAAACAAAAACACTAAATAAAAATAATATTCGTTTATCAGCCATCGGAGATTTAAAAAGCCTGGAATCCGGTGTTTATAAGCAATTGATGACAACTATTAATAAAACGGCTGAGAATACACGAATGACTTTAACCCTTGCCTTGAGCTATAGCTCCCGTTGGGAAATCGTTAATGCGACGAAGAAAATTGCCGATATGGTGAAACGCAATGAGATGTCGGTCAATGAAATTTCACAGGATACGTTTCGTTCAAATCTCGAGACATCGGAATTTCCTGATCCGGAGTTATTGATAAGAACCAGCGGGGAATACAGGATCAGTAATTTTTTACTCTGGCAAATAGCATATGCAGAGTTATATTTCACTTCTAAATTGTGGCCCGATTTTAGGAAGGAAGACCTGTATATGGCCATAATCGATTATCAGAACCGTGAGAGAAGATTTGGTAAGACAAGCGAACAAATTTATAACGACTAAGTAATGAGATTGAGATATTTTCTGGTAATTATTCTTGCATTTATATGTATAATCAACTCAAAAGCACAAGTCTCTATTAGGGAGGATATAAATAATGTTGATTATTCTGACCCACAGGAGTATGAAATTGGTGGAATAACAGTAACTGGTGTTAGCTATCTGGATAATAATGTGTTAATAGTTCTTTCAGGTCTTAGCGTCGGACAAAAACTATTTATTCCTGGAGATGAAATTACCCGTGCAGTAGAAAAATTATGGAAGCAGGGCCTTTTTGAAAATATCAAAATATCTGTTGAGAAAAAGCAAGGAAGAACAATCTTCCTGAATATTGATCTCCTTGAACGATCCAGATTATCAAAATATTCCTTCGACGGGATCTCTCGCGCTGATGCTGATAAAATCCGTGATATTATAAAACTCGTCAGAGGTGATGTAGTTACAGATAATGTTATTATCCGGACAAAAAATTCTATACTGACCTATTTTAATGATAAGGGATATCTCAATGCCGAAGTTGATATTATCCAGAAGGTAGATACTGCTACGGAAAATACGAAAATGCTTTTTATTAATATAAATAAGAATAGCAAGGTTAAAATAAATCAAATAAATGTAAGGGGTAATGAATACTTTAGTGATGAAAAAATTAAAAAATCCCTGAAAGATACAAAGGAACAAGGCGTTTTTAAACCATTTGATGTTCTCGATACTTTATTATTGAATACCCCTAAATATGTTCTTCGCCTTGATCCTAAAGGCTTGTTTCAAACTACAATTCTGACAGCTAAAAGTAAATTGAAACTCAGGATTTTTAAATCATCAAAATTTATTGAAGATGATTTTTATGAAGATAAGAAAGCTCTGATTGAAAAATATAATGAACTAGGATTCAGGGACGCGAAAATTATTAATGATAGTATTTATAATATTGATGATCATTCAATAAATATTGATATTACTGTTGATGAAGGAAAGAAATACTATTTTAGAAATATTAACTGGCTTGGCAATACAAAGTATACTTCTGAAGAATTAAACTTTATTTTAAAGATCAGAAAGGGAGATATATATAACCAAAAAATACTTGATGCCAATCTCTCCTTTAATCCGGAAGGATTTGATGTTAGCTCACTCTACCTTGATGATGGATATCTTTTTTTCCAGGCTGTCCCTGTTGAGGTACTGGTCGAAAATGATTCTATTGATATAGAAATCAGAATACGTGAAGGTAAACAAGCCAGAATTAACAAAATATCAATTAAAGGGAATGTAAAAACTAACGATCATGTTATTATACGGGAAATAAGAACCAAACCGGGGCAATTATTCAGCAGATCAGATATTATCCGAACAACAAGAGAGCTGGCTCAGTTAAAATATTTCAATCCTGAAACATTAAATCCTGTTCCTAAACCAAACCCTGTTGACGGTACTGTTGACATTGTATATGAAGTTGAAGAAACTTCTGCAGATCAAATTGAATTATCAGGTGGCTGGGGTTATGGACGGATAATTGGAACCCTGGGTGTTTCTTTCAATAATTTTTCTACTAGAAATATTTTTAAGAAGAACTCATGGAGACCTATTCCTGCAGGTGACGGACAAAAACTTAGCTTGCGCCTCCAATCATATGGTGTCGGCTATTTTAGTTATAGTGCTTCCTTTACTGAACCATGGCTTGGCGGAAAGAAACCAAATTCCTTAAGTGTAACATATTTCCATTCATTATATACAAATTCATTACCGAAAGCTGACTCTAACAGAGCAACTTTCATAATTAATGGAGTTTCTGTTGGATTAGGTAGAAGACTAAAATGGCCTGATGACTTCTTTACATTGTACCAGAGCCTGAACTTTCAAAATTATGTTCTGGATAACTATGGTGGGATATTTTCATTTAATACAGGATATTCCAATAATTTTAATTATGGAATAATTATTAGCAGAAACTCAATTGATGCACCAATTTACCCAAGATCTGGATCGGAAGTATCTCTGTCGCTTAATGTAACCCCACCATATTCTGCATTTCAGAATAAGAATTATCTGACAATGGAGGATGCTGAAAAATATAAATGGATAGAATATCATAAATGGAAAATTAAAATTGCATGGTTTACTAAATTAGTTGGAAACCTTGTCATGAGTTCAAGATTTAAATTTGGTTTCCTCGGATCATATAATAAGGAGTTAGGAGTTACTCCTTTTGAACGTTTCTATCTTGGAGGTGATGGATTATCAGGATATAACAATATGGATGGACGTGAACTTATCGGACTCCGGGGTTATGGTAATAATACATTAACTCCGGGTTATCCAAATTCTATTGGTGGAACCATTTATGATAAATTTACTTTTGAATTGAGATACCCGCTTTCACTAAACCCCAGTGCTACTATATATGGTATGGCGTTTCTTGAAGCCGGAAATGCATGGATAGGTTTCGATAAATTTAACCCTTTCCAGGTATATAGAGCTGTTGGTTTTGGTGTAAGAATATTTTTACCTATGTTCGGAATACTTGGGTTAGACTGGGGCTACGGAATTGATGAAGTGCCCGGAATTCCCGGAGCTAACGGTGGACAGTTTCATTTTTCAATTAATCAATCTATTGATTAATTAGTAATTTTGTGATTTATAAAATTTGGTATATTATTTGCAATCTGAAAGTAAAGGAATTTCGAAAATATAAATTAATACACTGAATTGTTTACAGTGAAAGGAGGAACAAAATGAAAAAATTAATTTTAACAGGCACTTTTGTTTTAGCAACTCTTATGCTAACACATGCACAGAAATATGCATATGTAGATTCTGATTATATTCTGGAGAGTATTCCTGAATATACTGATGCTCAAGATGAGCTGAATGAAATTTCCATTCTATGGCAGAGAGAAATTGAAGAGAAATTTGCCGAAATAGATAAATTGTACAGATCGTATCAGGCTGATGCTGTTCTTTTACCTGAAGATATGAAGAGAAAAAGAGAGGAGGCAATTATTAAAAAAGAAAGAGAAGCGAAAGATCTCCAAAAGAAAAGATTTGGACAGGATGGAGATCTCTTTAAAAAACGCCAGGAACTTGTAAAGCCAATACAGGATAAGATTTTTAATGCCATTGAGGAAATCGCAAGGCTTAAAAACTATGCATTCGTATTTGATAAGTCCGCGGGTCCAACAGTATTATATGCTGATTCAAAATATGATATTTCTGACGATGTTCTTAGAAAAGTGGGAAGCGTTCTTAAAAGCGTTAAAAAAACAGTTAAGGATAGTGGTTATATGCCAAAAGTAAAAGTTGATGGGGAAGATGTTATAAAAGACAGATAATAAATTTCTTTGAATCAATAATTATTATATATTTGCGAAAATAAAAAAAATAAATAGATATGAAAAATGTTATTAAATTTGTTCTGATTATTAGCTTGGTTTGTTTCTCTATTTCAGTTAATGCTCAGACAAAACCCAAATTTGGTCATGTTGATTTTGCAAAATTGTATAGCCTCATGCCTGGGCAGGACTCTGCTCAGATAGAGTATCAGGAATTTGCACAATCTCTTAAAAATACCCTGGATGCAATGCAAGCCGAATTGGAAAGTAAATATCAGGATTATCAGACAAGCGTTAATACATTATCTGCTATAATAAGATCAACTAAAGAAAAAGAAATACAGGATCTGCAAGGAAGAATTGAAGAATTTCAAATGTCAGCACAGCAGGAACTGCAAAATAAAGAAGGGGAGTTAACAAAACCTATTATTGATAAAGCCAGCCAGGCTGTTAAAGAAGTTGCTGAGGAGAATGGATACACCTATATTTTTAATAGCTCCGAAGGAATGCTTTTATATTCGGATCCCGGGGATGATGTGCTCTCGCTTGTGAAAAAAAAATTAGGAATTGAATAGAAATTACAAACCATCTGAAAAGATGGTTTTTTTTTGGCTGTAAATTATTGTTATGTGGAAATCAAATTATTAGTACTTTTGCCTCCTCTAATTAAGATTAAGATTAAATAAAAATGAAATATACAAAAGAACAGCTGATTGAGATTTTGGGAAATGTTCTTTATTTTCCGAAAGGCAAGGATATTGTTTCTCTGGATATGGTAAAAGATATCAATATCAAAGGAAATGTGATAAAATTTGCCATTGAAATGCCAAAAAAGGAAGAGAAGAACTCAGCTCCTTTAATTCAGAATTGTGTCAGAACTATAAAAGCAAAGCTTGGTGATGATGTGGAGATCGAAGGGAATATTTCTATTGAGTTTCCTGATGAAGAAAAACTACTGCAAGGAGCAAAAAATATCATTGCTGTTGCATCCGGAAAAGGCGGAGTTGGAAAATCTACTGTTGCAGCCAATCTGGCAATTGCTCTTGCTAAGCTTGGGAAAAAAGTAGGCTTAATCGATGCAGATATTTACGGGCCTTCTGTTCCTTTAATGTTCGATTTACTTGATAGCAAGCCAAATGTTACTTCAGTTGATGGAAAAACAAAAATTCTTCCAATTGAAAAATACGGTATTAAGGTTCTTTCAATAGGATTTTTTGTTGATCAGGATACTGCATTGATGTGGAGAGGACCTATGGCTTCAAATGCATTAAACCAATTGTTTAAAGATACAGAATGGGGCGAACTCGATTATTTTATTGTTGACCTTCCACCCGGAACAGGAGATATTCATTTAACTCTTGTCCAATCTCTTGCTGTTACCGGAGTTATTATTGTTAGTACTCCTCAGGAAGTAGCCCTTGCTGATGCACGTAAGGCTTTTGGAATGTTTACACAGAAAAATATTAATGTTCCTATCCTTGGCCTGGTTGAGAATATGTCGTATTTTACTCCTGCTGAACTTCCTGATAATAAATATTATATCTTTGGTAGGGAAGGTGCAAAAAGACTTGCAGAAAAATCACAAGTGCCGTTTCTTGGAGAAATACCACTGCTTCAAAGTGTTTGTGAATCAGGTGACAATGGAAGGCCAGTTGCACTTGACGACAATTCACCAATTGCAAATGCATTTACTAAAATTGCTAAGAACCTTATATAATTACTTTTAAATTTATTATTGTTAATCAAAATAGCTAAAATTATGAGTCAAAATAATGATCCGGAATTGAAAAAGAAAGTTTTAAATGTACTCGAGCAGATAAGACCATACCTTCAGGCTGATGGTGGAGATTTGCAATTTGTGAATATTACTGATGATATGGTAGTTAATGTTGAATTGCAGGGTGCATGTGGTTCATGCCCCTACAGCACAATGACACTAAAAAATGGTGTTGAAGGAGCTATGAAAAAAGCAATTCCGGAAATCAAATCTGTAGAAGCTGTTAATGTATAGTCTGAAGCAGATATCTTATGTTGAATTCCTTGATGGTGCTGAGCTGATATTTTTAGCTTAGATATCGTGCAACTATGGGTATTCTTCTTCCCATACCAAATGCTTTTTTCGACACTCTTAATATTGGAGGAGTCTGATGCCTTTTGTACTCGTTAGTGTTAACCAGTTTTAGAATTCGTTCAACAACTTCTTTCTCAAATCCCATATTAATTAATTCTGATGGACCTTTTCTTTGTTCAATATATTGATATAGAATTGTATCAAGAGTTTCATAATCAGGAAGGGAATCAGAATCTTTTTGATCCGGCCTTAATTCAGCCGAAGGGGGTTTTTGGATTGTATTAACAGGGATGATCACCTTATCTTTGTTAATATAATGAGCAAGCTGAAATACCTCAGTTTTATAAACATCACCCAAAACTGAAAGTCCACCACACATATCCCCATATAAAGTTCCATATCCAACAGCAGCCTCACTTTTGTTGGATGTATTTAGCAAAATATAACCAAATTTGTTTGAAAGGGCCATTAAAATTATGGCACGTAATCGTGCCTGAATGTTTTCTTCTGTTAAATCGAATTTCAACCCGGTAAAATATGGATCCATGGTATGTTCAATGCTTTTAAATGCTTCTTCAATTGAAATAACTTCATAAGGCGATCCTGTATTCCTGGCTAGCTCTAGAGCGTCATTAACCGAATGATCAGATGAGAATTGTGAGGGAAGTAAAACTGCTTTTACGTTTTTGCTGCCCAGAGCTTTAACTGCAAGTGCAAATGCCACTGCAGAATCAATACCTCCTGAAAGACCAAGTATCGCTTTGTTAAAACTCAATTTTTCAAAATAGTTTTTTATCCCCATTATCAAGGCATCATGGATCAATTCAATCTTGTTGTTTGACTGTAATGAAATTTTTTTTGCCTCGGATGTAATTGGTTTCGATATCTCTTCGATATCAATTATCTTAAAATCTTCTTCAAAATACTTTAGCTCTTCATAAACTTCTCCTTGTGCATTCATTGCCAGTGATCCACCATCAAATAATAATTCAGTTTGTGCTCCGACATGATTCACGTATAATAACGGGAGCTTATATTGTTTTGCATTATGTGCCAGGAAGATTTTACGTTCATTTGCCTGTGAATAATGAAAAGGTGAAGCTGCAATGTTAATAATTATATCAGGAGACTGCCTCGAAAGTTCATCCATTGGTGATATTGTGTATAATGGATGTTCACCTGTATACCATAAGTCTTCACAAATTGTTATTGCAAGCTTAGTACCATCCAGATCAACTATCTTAAATGTGCTATTAGGTTCAAAATACCTGTACTCATCAAAAATATCATAGTTTGGAAGTAATGTTTTGTTATGGATGGATTGAATTTTACCATTATCAATAAATATTGCAGAATTATATAACCGTTTACCTTTATTGTTTGTGTTAATGGTTGGAGATCCTATGATTGCTGCAATGCCATCACATTCTTTAGCAATGTCATCAATACCTGAATAGCATTTTTCAATAAAATCATTAAACTCCAGGAAATCTCTTGGAGGATAACCTGAGATGGCGAGTTCAGAAAAAATTATCAATCTGGCATTCGCATCTTTAGCCTTGCCAATAGCCGCTTTGATTTTATTAATATTATTTTCAAAGTGGCCAATATGATAATTTATTTGTGCTAATGCTATTTTCACTTAAAAAAGTACTCCCAGATTAAATTCTATATAATTAGAAATGGCATTTTCTTTAATTGTTGTATCAATGGTATTTTTACCATTAAGGATATCAGAAAATCCATTATTAAACACTATTTCGAACAAGAGAAAAGTAGAGCCACCAAGAGAGTATTGAAATCCTGCTCCAACTATCAGGGATTCCCTCATAAATGTAATATCATCCTGGATGTTGTTTTCAGTCTCCGCTTCAACATTAAATACATCCTTGGATTTTGCTCTGAGGTTAAAGCTGGTCCCAAGACCGATCTTTCCGTAATATGTAATATACCCAATTTGTTTTGTTCTCATTTTTAAGCAAATGGGAATCTCGAGATATTGGAGGTTATATTTTCTTTGAAGAATACCCTCAACTGAATCCTGAACATATGGATATTTTAATTTACCGTTATTATAGGCTACATTGAAACCTGTATTAATTGCATAATTTGTCGAAATATTAAATTCGGTAATAAACCCCCAATTGAACCCAATAACTGACCCTTCTGATGAATAACCTTTAGCATCAGGTTTAATCCAACCCAGATTTGGCCCCGCTTTAATTCCAAATTGTATTGGTGGAGGAGTATCCTGTGCAGCCACAGTGGATGTAAAAGAAAACAATATTATTAATCCAATACATATATATCTATTCTTTAGCATAATTAATGATTTGAATGAAACAGCATTAAATTATTTAACAGCAATGATTATTCATCTTCTGTAGTAATACAAAAGTAAATAATCTCACTGAGTTTATGTATCAAATTTTTTAATAATTTTTACTGTTTTATTTTTATTGTTATTTTTATTGAATTAATTTTAATTTTGCATATGGTTGAATTGTTAAATTAAAAACTAATAAGCATGAAAAAATTAATCCTGTTTTTTGCAATAGCATTTCTTAGTGCTGGCGTGTATGCACAAGTTCCTGTTTCCTTTGGCCCAAAAGTTGGTTTTACAACATCTAAACTTACAACTGATTTGTCAGGTTATAAGGAAGATGTCAAGAATGGGTTTCAGGCCGGAGCTTTTGTGAGGGTGAAACTTAAAAAGTTCTATTTACAGCCGGAGATTTATTATGGTGTTAAGGGTGGGACTATAGATGCAGCTAATTTTAATTATGATGTTGACCTTAATACTCTTGATGTTCCGATTTTAGTCGGGTATAGGGTATTAGGTAAAAATGTGTTTAATTTTAGGATCTTTGCCGGCCCGGTTGCTTCATTCATTGTGAATAAAAAGATAAAGCTTAACGGAAATGAATTAGCTGATGAAATTGCTGACAAATCTATCAAGGATGCAATCTGGGGTATGCAGATGGGTGCAGGGATAGACCTGCTTATATTTACTCTTGATGTTCGTTATGAACTTGGGTTGAATGATATAAACAGTGATGATACGGGTGCGGAATTTAAAAGCAATACATTCGTTATTAGCCTTGGCTGGAAAATACTTTAGCTCTAATTTATTTAGTATTTGAAATACGCATAGCCATTAAGCTGTGCTGCTTTTGATATTGTACTTCCTGACACAAATTGATTTTATGAAAAGATATATTATTCTGATATCATTCTTTATATCCTCTATGTTGCTTTCATGCAGCGGTGATGGCAAAAGTAGACTTCATGTGGATGTTTCGAAAGTTAATATTGAAGATATTAAAGTAAAAAGATATGGCAAAGATTTGTTTGCTGTAGATCCGGATAATATTAAAAAGGGTTTAGATGCATTGTCAGAAAAATATTATTTTTTCCTTGGAGGGAATATTGATGATACTTTAAACCTGATTCAGATAAAATCTTATATCACAGATCCTTATCTAAAGGAAATTTTTTCAGCAAGCATGAAGAAATACCCTGAACTTAATGAGTTAAATGAGAATTTGACTGTTGCTTTCAGGCATTTTAAGTATTACTTCCCGGATCAACAAATACCATCTGTCTATTCTTATATCTCAGGACTTGATTTTGAACATCCGCTAAGGTTAATTGATACAGTTATGATCATTGCCCTGGATATGTATCTTGGCAAAGATGCGAAGTTTTATAAACAAATTGGCTTACCTGTATATAAAACCACTTATCTGGATGAGGCTTATATTACTCCTGACTGCATGAAGGAAATAGCGAGAGAAAAAATTTCATTTGATGTTTCGGGAAAAACTTTATTGGAGCAAATGATCTATCATGGTAAAATACTTTATTTTTCTGATGCAATGTTGCCTGATTTACCCGACGAGACAAAGATCAAATATACAACTGACCAGCTAAAATGGTGTCAGCAAAATGAATCTATTGTTTGGAGTTTTTTTATTGATCAGCAATTATTATATTCAAAAGATTTAGCTGCTATTAGTAAGTTTATAAATGACGGGCCATTTACTGCTGGACTATCAAAAGAATCCCCGGCGAGGCTCGGACACTGGATAGGGTGGCAGATTGTTCGAGCATATATGGGCAATAACGATTTGAGCCTGAAGGATCTTATTAACCAGAATGATGCTCAAAAAATACTTCTAGAATCTTCTTACAAACCCGGAAAATAATTTTTTCTAAATTTTCGATTACCTTTTTCTGAAAAAACATACTAAGAGGTGTTAGGTCGATGTTATGGAGGAGGCCAGGGCTTAGGTTAAGATCAGAGCTATTCATCTTTAGTGTGTTCATCAAGAATTTTTTCCTTTGCCTTCGCCTCAGCCATTTATTAATGCATAAGCATTAGCTTGAATGATACTGGAAATATGTTGGTAAAAACTTACGGAAGTGCACTGTATGGGATTAATGCAATAACAATTACTGTTGAAGTAAATATCGATAATGGTATACAGTTTTTTATGGTTGGGCTTCCTGATAGTGCTGTTAAGGAGAGCCACCAAAGGATAGAAGCTGCATTGAGAAATAATGGCTTTAAGATCCCCGGAAAAAAGATTGTAATAAACATGGCTCCTGCAGATATTCGCAAGGAGGGATCCTCATATGATCTTACTATTGCTATTGGTATACTGGCAGCATCTGAGCAAATTAAAAGTGATGAGATTAGTGATTACATAATAATGGGAGAACTTTCTCTTGATGGAAGTATGCAAGCAATGAAAGGAGCACTTCCAATTGCTATTGAATCAGCTAATCAGGGTTTCAAAAAAATAATCCTTCCAATGCAAAATGCCCATGAAGCTGCTATAGTTGATAAACTTGAAGTTTATGGAGTGGAAAATATCAAGGATGTTATTGATTATTTTAATAAAAAGATAGATCTGGAGCCGCTGATAATTGACACAAGAAAGGAATTTTATTCGCGTATTGATGATTATGAATTTGATTTTTCAGATGTTAAAGGTCAGGAAAATATTAAAAGGGCGATGGAAATTGCAGCTGCTGGTGGCCACAACGTGATTCTTATCGGACCACCAGGATCTGGCAAAACTATGCTTGCAAAGAGATTACCATCAATTTTGCCTCCTTTAAACCTTCATGAAGCCTTAGAGACTACCAAGATACATTCAGTTGTTGGAAATCTTGGGAGTAATAATTCGCTGGTATCTGTACGGCCTTTCAGAGCACCTCACCATACTATTAGTGACGCAGGGCTTGTAGGTGGGGGATCGTTTCCGCAACCAGGTGAAATATCTATGGCACAAAATGGAGTTCTGTTTCTTGATGAATTACCTGAGTTCAAGCGCTCTGTCCTGGAAGTTATGCGTCAACCTATGGAGAATAGATTTGTCAGCATAGCCAGGGCAAAAGTTACTATTGAATATCCTGCAAGTTTTATGCTCATAGCAGCAATGAATCCATGCCCATGTGGATATTATAACCATCCTGAGCAGTCATGTGTGTGCGGTCCGGGAATAGTTCAAAAATATTTAAATAAAATTTCAGGACCTCTGATGGATAGAATTGACATACATGTAGAGGTTGTACCTGTTCCATTCAGAGAATTGTCTGATTTAAGGAGCTCGGAAACAAGTAAGGAAATAAGGAAGAGGGTTATTAGTGCAAGAGAGATACAGGAAAAAAGATTTATTGATTCAAAGGATACTCATTGTAATGCCCAAATGTCTGAAAGAAAAGTAAAGGAATTATGCCAGATTGATGATGCAGGGCAAACTATCCTGAAGAATGCTATGGAAAAACTTAATCTATCAGCAAGAGCCTATGACAGGATACTTAAAGTAGCCCGGACAATAGCTGATCTTGATAATAGTGAAAAGATACTGAGCGATCATCTTGCGGAAGCAATACACTTTCGGAGTTTGGATCGTGAGGGGTGGGGAAGCTGATGGAAAAGTTTGGAGTTTAGAGTTTGGAGTTGTGGCTTTGGTAATAAAAATTATTGCGGTGTGCATAACGTTTGAATGAACGCCCGTTTTAATGTCGATTATTTTTTGTTGTAAGTAGTTAATTTTTGAGTATTATGTACCAATCCCAATCTACTGGATTGCCATAACCAACACTTGGAGTATATAAGAATAAATTCACTTTACCACCTGGATTGCTATTCATATAGTTTGAAACCAATTCCAGGTTATTTATAGAATTCCATATGTCTGAATAATTAATTGTATCTGGATAAAAAGCATAATTATCATACATAACATTTTTAAAAAGAGAATCGTTGGGTTTTTGAGTTATAGTATTTATTGTTGTAAAGTCACTTTCTGAATCTAAAGTGGCAGGGTAACTTCTAGTTCCTAATCCCATCCAAACAATTGTTCCATTAAAAATCAGTTCATTTAACTCTTCGTAGAATAATTGTACTGCACCAAAATCTAGGGGAGGTTGATAAGTTGATGAGATAGTGAAATCAGGATTAGCAGAGAAGATCAATTCTTTCCCTCCTTCAAAAGTATTTGTTAAATAATCTACTTTCAATAAGGCAACTTCATTTTTAGAACTACAAGGAATAACAGGATCATTATTTTTGCAACAAGAAAACAATATTCCAAATGAAATAAGTAGAGTGAGAATTATATTTTTCATACTATTTATATCTGTAGTTTTTCCAGAATTACTTACAACGCCAGTACGTCTAAAAAGCCACTGTTTTATTAGAAATTAAACAAATATAAGCTTATTTAAGGGTACTTTGAAATAATGAGTAAAGAATTTCTTATAAAAAATGCATCTGTTAAAATAGCTTAATCTGGCCCATTTTTGACGATATATTGCTAAAACTAACAAAACAAGTACCTCCAGGTACTTTTTAAGTTCATTCTTCCCAACAATGTTTATTAACCGGCGAATATTGTAAGCTGTGAACATTAGTCCCACATCTGAACTTGCCCGTTTCTTTCCTTTTTTCGTTAGTATATAGCTAAATCCCCATTGGCGTTTTATGGTTCCGTAGGGGTGCTCCACAATAGCTTGCCGTTGGCGGTAGTAATCTGGGTTTTGTTCTATTCGATCTTTGTTTTTGTCGATGTATTCCTGATATTCACTGCGCTGTATCGCTTTACCGTATTTAGCTTTGGAACATTGATCTTTCACCGGACAGCTTTTGCATGCTTTGGTGGTGTATCTTTTAAAGTAAAAGGTTTTGTCTTTGTGCCACCTGCCATTGGTAGTAA
>Ga0222657_1000009_pt1 | contig 205022 bp, 152 predicted proteins | sample AntAcemetagen474_FD_179858 | JGI IMG/M metagenome (GOLD analysis project Ga0222657, IMG submission 179858) | Saline water microbial communities from Ace Lake, Antarctica - #474 | ecosystem: Environmental > Aquatic > Non-marine Saline and Alkaline > Saline | place: Antarctica: Ace Lake... | reverse complement strand
TTGGATATTACATCTAAGATAATGATTCTCAGGCTATTAATTAAATTTATTTTTTATAAGTTATTGACATTTAATTGTTTATAATATTGATTTATTTGTTCAGTTTCAACCCTTGATTCGCATTAATTATTAATGGTTAATGATTAATGGTTAATTATTAATTGTTAATGATTAATTATAAAACTTTAGATGCTAAGCTTCCTGTCATTTTCAAATTAACACATTTTCAAATTTTCAAATCAACTAATCACCTACCATCCAGAGGCTAAAACATCAATAACGTGAATCACCTTCAATGGCAGTTTATGTTTTTTAATATAAGCTTCCTGGTGCATCAGACAGGAGAGATCAGTAGAAATAATATATTCTGCTCCTGTATCCAGTGCATTATGAACCTTTTGTTCGGCCATAGCCGTCGAGATTGCTTCAAACTTCACTGAGAAGGTACCTCCAAAGCCACAGCATACATTCCTGTCTCTCATTTCCCGCAATTCCAAACCTTTAACATGGTCGAGCAGTATCCTTGGCTCATCCTCTATTCCATATTCCCGTAACGCAGCACAAGAATCATGATAAGTAGCAATAGCATTGAAACTTGCTCCAAGATCTTTAACTTTCAGAATATTTACCAGAAAGTCGGTAAATTCATAAATATTTTTTTTCAGTTGCTTATATTCGTTATGTAATGCACTATTATGAAACAATTTAGAATAATTGTTCCTCACCATCCCAACACATGAAGCAGAAGGACCAACAACATAGCGGTCGTTAGGAAAGTCCTTAATAAATTTCTCCCCTACAGCTTTTGCTTCATCCCAGAAACCACCGTTAAAAGCAATTTGCCCGCAACAAGTCTGGTTTTCATTATAATGAACACCTATGTCGAGTTTCTCCAGTATCTTGATCATGTTAAATCCTGTCTCAGGATAAAACTGGTCGATGAAACATGGTATGAAGGCGTCGACTATCATAATTAATTTAGCGGCTTAGAACTATTTAACAAGTATTTAAAGTATTTAGAGTATTTAGAGTATTTAAAGTTGTAATTCGATTTAATACACTCCAGGTACTCAAGACACTCCAGGTACTCAAGGCACTCCAGGTACTCAAGGCACTCCAAGTACTCCAAGTACTCAAGGCACTTCTTAAAAGCTACAAATATATTTAAAATTATTTAAAATCCTCAGTTAATAATTAACAAAATGTTAACTGATTTTTAGACCGAAGGTACAAGGTTTGGGGGTTGTGGGCTATGAATTAGGGATTATGAATTATGGATTATGGATTAAATATGACAGCGGCGTTTTTTACATTTTATCAGCCTGTGTTCATCGAAGCGTCCACGCTTCGATGCTTTTTTAAAATGGTTAAATCAAACCCAAGCTTCTGCATATCATCCCAAAATCCTGGATAAGACTTGCTTACTACAGCAGGATCTTCAATTATAATTTCAGGAAATAGTATTGATAAAGGGGCTAAGGCCATTGCCATGCGGTGGTCGTTATATGTTTTGAAAGTAAGGTTTTGCCCTGAAGTGAAAATATTTGCCCCGGAAGGAAGAATGCTGAGTTCATCACCTCTGACCTCAACTATATTTCCAAGCTTACTTAATTCAATTTTCAGTGCACTAAGCCTGTCTGTTTCTTTGATCTTTAAACTTTGCAGGCCACTAAGTTTTGCGGGAATATTCAGTCCGGCACAACAAACGGCAACTGCTTGTACTAGGTCAGGATAGTTGGTAAAATCAAATTTAAATCCCTTCAGTCTGTATTTGGATTTTGATAGCCGTATACCGTTTTCAATGAATTCTGTTTCAACACCAAAGTTTTTGAAAACATCTGCAATCACAGCATCACCCTGAATACTATCTTTTTCCAGGCCTTTAAGAACTAAATTTACCTCTTCAGAAAAAGCTGCCATAAGATACCAATAGGAAGCTGCGCTCCAGTCGCCTTCAATACTGATATTTCCAGAACTGTAAGCTTGTCCGTCAACTTTTAAGGTATTATTTATCCATTCAACATTAGCTCCAAATTGTTCCATCAAACTAATGGTCATTTTAATATATGGCTTAGAACTTATTCTTCCTTTAAGTTGTATAGTCAGGCCTTCAACCCAAGTGGGAGCGATCATTAAAATGGCACTAACGAACTGGCTACTTATTCCGGCATCAATGTCCACCTCTCCCCCTTTTAAAATTTTACCTTTTATGTTGATTGGAGGATAGTTTTTGACAGCGGTATAATCAATATCAGCCCCAAGTCTATTTAAGGCATCAACTAATTCTCCCACAGGCCTTTCCCTCATTCTTGCATCACCGTCGAGCATAAATACTCCCGGCTTAGTTGCAAGAAAAGCTGTTAGAAAACGAAATACCGTACCTGCATTTTTTGCATTTAATTCTAAAACATCAAATATCTTACTATTATCGTGTTCATGAATCTTATCCAGAAGTTTTTTAATGATAATGGTATCATCTGCAGATGAAAGATTTTCAATCTGAAAATTCTCTTCACATAATGCCTGAATTATCAATAAGCGATTACTGATACTTTTGGAAGATGGAAGAGTGATCTCGCCTTTCAGGGGTCTGTTGCTCTTTTTTAATATGGCTTGCATTTTCAAAAGTAACTGAGGTTTCAAAGATTCAATAATCAAGATACTCTAATAAACTAGATTTTATCACTTGCAGTTTACAATACTTATCAATTCTCGCATCCCCGATTTCTTTAAGAAGCGTGAAGTTTATCTGTGCGTCAATATTTTTCTTATCATGCATCATGATGTTTATCAGTTCAGGAATATCATCATTGCTGAATTGAGGTAAGTTGAATTCAGGATAGATAAGCCGGAAAATATCTTTAGAGACTTGTTCATTTAGTCCAAGAATTTTTGTTGAGATAATAGATTCGATCACTAGTCCAATTGCCACTGCTTCGCCATGGTATATTGGTTTATTATTTCTTCTTGATGATAAAGTTTCAAATGCATGTGCGATTGTATGGCCAAAATTTAAAACCTTCCGGAGGTTTTTTTCAAAAGGATCCTGATCCACAATATTCATCTTTATTTTTACTGATGGAATTATCCAATCGTACCAATCGTTAACTTCTTCTATATTCATTTTGCAAATTCTCTCCCAAAATATTTTGTCATATATCAGTCCATATTTTATGACCTCTGCAAACCCGGAGATCAAATGTTGTTTTGGAAGAGAATTTAGAAAATCTGCATCTATGAATATTGAATCAGGGTTTTGGAATAATCCAATTTGATTTTTCAGATGATCAAGATTAAATCCGGTCTTCCCTCCCAGGGCAGCATCCACCTGAGCCAATAATGATGTGGGAATATTTATAAACTTTATGCCCCGTTTAAAGCTTGCCGCTGCGAAGCCTCCCATATCGGTAATAACGCCACCTCCCAGATTGATAAGTATAGATTTTCGGTCTGCACCGCCCTCAGTTAATTTTGTCCAGATATATTTACAATTATCAAGAGATTTATTTTGCTCACCACTTTCTATCTCGATCAGATTCAGTGTTTCCAGAGGTATTTTTGTTTTCTCCAGAAACACTTGCAGGCAATGTTTGCGTATATTTTCATCAAGCAAAACAAAAATTCTGCACTCATTTGCGTTATTAGAGACAATATCCTTTAATGACCTAAGGCTTTCCTTTCCGATATTGACGTTATATGTTGTAGTTTGGATTGTTATCATATTTTCATCAAATTTCAAAATTAAGTAAAATTATTGAAATGTTGCGGGTTAAGTGTTTCGGGTTAAAATTCGTAATTCGTAATTTGCAATTCGTAATTAAAAGAATATTATATTTGCAAAAATCAAAATCTCAAAAAAATGAAAAAGAAACTTTTATTTGCAGTTATTTTAATTGTTGTTTCAGCAGTAATCTACACTTCATGTGACAAGGATGATGATGGAACGGGGGTTACCTCTATTATCGTAAGTCCGGCCGACACTACAGTCTCACACAGTAAAGGAGCAATTCAATATTCTTGTGTGGTAAATTATACGAATGGGCAATCTATCGATGGAACAACTCATGTTAGCTGGGGTTCTTCTGACGTTAACACAGCAACTATTTCGAATGCCGGCGACACAAAAGGGTTAGCATCAACAGTAGGAAGTGGTGTCACGATGATTACTGCTTCATTAGAAGGTGTTCAGGGTGCTGCTACTTTAGAAGTATCAGGTTTAAGAGGAACTGCTATAAACGAATATATTAATAATTATTTAGGATCGGAATTGAGCAGTCTTGGCTGGACCGGTGCTGTTGCCGGTTGTATTGCGGGGGATATTTCAATGGATGCTCACAATAAGGTGATCCAAAGAATGAACTATTTCAGAAAGATTGTTGGGCTACCCGGTACTATAACATTTAATGTTGCACAAACCGATATGTGTCAGGAGTGTGCTTTGATGATGAAAGCAAATAATTCTCTTAGTCATAATCCACCTCCTTCCTGGTTATGTTATACAGCTGACGGAGCTTATGCTGCTGGTGGTTCAAATATTGCATGGGGTATATATGCAGTAAATGCAATAACCGGATATATTGAGGATCCGGGAGCAAATAACACCAGTGTGGGTCACCGTACCTGGATTCTTCTCCCTGAACTTTTTGCAATGGGAGACGGATCTACTGATAAGTCGAATGCTATTATGTGGAAAGAAAACCTTGGTTCAGTTCCCGCAAGCGCACCCGATTATATTGCATATCCTCCAAACGGTTATATTCCTTCATCACTGGTATTCCCAAGATGGTCGTTCAGTATTTTTGAAGCTGGCTTCAGCTCTGCTACCGTTACTATGACAGATGCTTCCGGAAACAATGTCAGCCTGAATATTATTGACAGGATTTCAGGATATAAACCTGACAACAGAATAGTCTGGGAACCTTCAGGTATCAACACAAGTAGTGTAACAGATGTAACATATACTGTTACAGTTGCAAATGTAACTAATACTTCTCAGGCATCTTATACATATGATGTGATACTGTTTAAACCACCAACAGCAAAAACCGGATACCAGAAAATTAAAGAAGAAAAGGTGGAATTCGAAATACGCTAGAAGAAAGTGGCAGTGGCAGTGGCAGAAAATACTGCAGCTGCTATTGCCGCTTCTTCTTACTGGAAGGCAGCCATAAGCAATTCGATATCCTGGAAAGGTAGTTTATAATATTCGCTGATATGTTTTTTGGTAAGAATGCCATTAAAGAGGTAAATGCCATGGCGCATGCCATAGTCCATTTTTACCATATTTGTCATCCCTCCTTCTTCTCCAATTTTTAAAAGCATAGGAACAAAGAAGTTACTAAGGGCATAGGAGCCTGTGTTAGGCACTCTTGATGCAATATTGGGAACGCAATAATGAGTTACATCGTATTTTTTATAAACCGGATCATCATGACTTGTTACTCTTGATGTTTCAAAGCACCCACCCTGATCAATACTGACATCAACAATAACTGCACCGGCTTTCATCTCTCTAACCATATCTTCGGTAACAATACATGAAGTCCTTCCCTCTCCGGAATGTATGGCACCAATAGCAACATCAGCCTCCCTTATTGCTTTCCTTAAAGTCTTGGGGTGAAGTATTGAAGTGTACATTGTTGTTTTGAGATTTTGCTGAAGTCTTCTGAGTTTGTATATTGAATTATCGAATACCTTTACGGATGCACCCATTCCGAGTGCAGCTCTTGCTGCATATTCACTAACAGTACCGGCTCCTATGATAACTACTTCTGCAGGAGTAATGCCGGAAAAACCACCAAGCATCATCCCCTTCCCAAAAGCCGGGTGACACAGGTAATCAGCTGCAACATATATTGAAGCGATCCCGGCAATCTCACTCATCAAACGAATTACAGGAAATGTTTTAGTTACATCTTTAATATATTCAAATCCCAGGGCTGTAACCTTCTTCTTCATCATTTCCTTAAAAAATTCACTTTTCTGAATTGTCAGGTGGAGTGCTGAAATAACTGTCTGCCGGGCTTTGAGATATGTGATCTCATCAAGAGTAGGAGGTGCAACTTTTAAAAGTATATCACACTTAAAAATCTCGTCTCTATTATAAACGATCCTTGCTCCAACTTCACTATATTCCTTATCAGAAAAATGTGCATCCTTGCCTGCCATAGTTTCAATGAGTACACTATGTCCGTTGGCAACTAACAAACCAACTCCTTCAGGAACAAGAGCGATTCTTTTCTCCTGAAATGAGATCTCCTTTGGAATGCCTATGGTGAGGGTTTTTTTACTTTTGCTTACTTCGAGCATTTCCTCCTGAGGCATCAGCCCTTCTGACGGAGAAATTTTTCCGAATCCCTGCTTTTTATCTTCCATATATGTAAGGATTACTAGTTAGTATATGAATATATCCTATGTGCAACTTCGTGTCTATTCTGTGTAACTCTGTGACACACCTATACCGCAGAGCTACTCAAAGAAGTCTCAAAGAACCACAAAGATCAATTAAAAATGAATTATTCTTGTGCTATTATCTTCAGATTCAACTATCTTGATGTATACGAAATTTTCAGGTAAAAGTTTTTCAATTTTCTCAGGCCATTCAATAAAACAATAATCTCCACTAAAAAAATAATCCTCATATCCAAGATCCAGCACCTCTTCAATTCTTTTTATTCTGAAAAAATCAAAATGATATATATTCTCTTTTTTAGAATTCCGATATTGGTTAACAATGGCAAATGAAGGACTAGTAGCAATATCCTCAACATCTAATACTTCACATAAGGCTTTTATCAGGGTAGTTTTACCAGCTCCCATAATGCCGTATAAGGCAAAAATTCGCTGATCAGGATACGTTTTCAGGATCTTTTTCGCAATTGCACCAAGATCATCTGTTGAGTAGCTGGTTAGTTGCATGTTTTTTAGTATTGAGTATTGTGACTTTTATTTCCCGTCTTATGTCTCATATCTTTTTTCTCACATCTATTTAGCAATCAAACTAACATACGGGATAAGAACCTCTTCCATTGATATCCCGCCATGCTGGAAGGTATCCCTGTAATATTTTACATAATAGTTGTAATTATTAGGGTATGCAAAGAAGTCATTTTTCTTACTGAAGATATATGAAGTACTTACATTCAATTTTGGCAGAAAGGCATCGTTAGGATTCAGAACTTCAAAAACTTCCTTTTTATCATATTTAAGACTTTTACCGGATTTATACCTCAGGTTGGTTGTAGTATTTCTATCGCCAACAACTTTTACCGGGTTATTTACTCTCACTGTACCATGATCTGTTGTAATTACAACCCTAGCTCCTTTTTCTGATAAATATTTAAATATTTCAAAAAGAGGTGAATGTTCAAACCACGACATAGTAAGAGAGCGGTATGCTGCTTCATCATCAGCCAGCTCTCTGATCACTTCCATCTCAGTTCTGGCATGAGAAAGCATATCCACAAAATTATAGACTATTACATTTAGCGGATTACTCATAAGGTTTGGCAGATTCTCAACCAATTTTTTGCCGGCACCAAGATTCAAAATTTTGTTATATGAATACTTCACATCTTTCCCAAAGCGCTTCAGATATTCACCAAGCAATTCTCCCTCAAAACGGTTTTTTGAGCCATCTTCATCTTCATTTACCCAATATTTAGGATATTTCTTTTCAATTTCCGATGGTAATAATCCTGCAAAAAGTGCATTCCGTGCATACTGAGTTGTAGTGGGCAAAATGCTGTAGTAAATCTCATCACTTTCAATCCTGAAATATTCTTCAATTAAAGGTTGAAGAACTTTCCACTGATCATAACGGAAATTATCGATAAGAATCAGGAATATCGGATCCTCCCCTTTAATCTTCGGAAACAACTTTTCCCTGATCAAAGTATGAGATAGCAGAGGTTTTTCTTTTTCGCTGCTCCTGAGCCAATCCAGGTAATTATTTTCAATAAACTTTGAAAAAACCTGATTTGCTTCATCTTTCTGCATTTTCAAAACTTCATTCATCCCACTCTCTTTCGACTTTTCAAGCTCAATTTCCCAATAAACCAACTTCTTATAGATTTCAACCCATTCCTGGAAATTAAGATCATTTGTGATCTCCATGCCAATATTTCTGAATTCCTGCTGATAAGCATGAGTCGTTCTCTCACTTACTAATTTTTTTGTTTCCAGATTCTTTTTAAGACATAATAATATCTGATTTGGTTTAACAGGTTTTATCAGATAATCTGAAATATTAGAACCAATGGCATCTTCCATAATAGCCTCCTCTTCACTTTTAGTTATCATAACTACAGGAAGATTCGGATATAGGTTCTTTAACTGAGATAAAGTTTCAATACCTGAAAGTCCGGGCATGTTTTCATCCAGAAAAATGATGTCAAAAATCCGGGTTGTTAAAACTTCCAGAGCCTCATCACCACTTATGGATGAATGAACCGTATATCCTTTCTGTTCTAAAAATATTATTAAGGGTTTAAGCAAATCTATTTCATCGTCAACCCAAAGAATGTTTACCTTATTCATATTATAAAATTACTAATTATTTAAGAATTATTTGAATTAATATACACCTTTTTAAATGGTGCTAAGTTCATTTTTTGTTTTATCCGCATATCGATTGGAATGTTGGAGTATTATAAAATCAGCAATTTTTCCAGTATTCCGGTATTTCATATTTCCTTGTTCGCTATAAAAAAGCTCCTGATTCGTACAATTCAATGCTGCTTTTTTTTGATTAACTTTTATTATTTACATAAATGTCGTAATATTGAAATTTATTGTACTGTCAGGAAAATATTTGTATATTGGTTTCCTAACTGGCAAAAAAGAAATCTTGCCACAAAAACACTAAAGCACAAAAACCCACAAGAAGATACATCCAAATATAATAATGGGAAAGCTTGAGCCTAATAAAAGAAAAATATTCAATGATCCTGTTTATGGTTTTATTACTATACCGGGAGAATTGATTTTTGACATAATAGAACATCCTTATTTTCAAAGGCTGAGAAGAATTAAACAACTTGGCTTAACACACCTTGTGTATCCCGGGGCCTTGCATACACGTTTTCATCATGCAATGGGAGCAATGCACTTGATGACCCAGGCGATCAGCGTTATCCGCTACAAAGGACACCAGATCACCGAAAAAGAAGCTAATGGTGTTTTGATTGCAATTCTTTTACATGATATTGGGCATGGCCCCTTTTCACATGCATTGGAAAACTCTATTGTTTCAGATCTGAACCATGAAGATCTGTCTGAAATTTTCATGGACAAGTTGAACCAACACTTTGATGGAAAATTGTCGCTGGCCTTGGATATTTTCAGAGACAGCTATAAGAAAAAATTCCTCCATAAACTGGTTTCCAGTCAGCTCGACATGGACCGTCTTGATTACCTGAAGAGAGACAGTTTCTTTACCGGAGTTTCCGAAGGAGTAATCAACTCCGACAGAATTATTAAGATGCTGAATATTGAAGGCGATCAGCTTGTTGCTGAAGCAAAAGGAATATACTCCATTGAAAAGTTTATTATAGCCAGAAGATTAATGTACTGGCAGGTATACCTCCACAAAACAGTTATTGCTGCAGAATTTATGCTCGTGAAAATATTACAACGAGCAAAAGTACTTGCTGAAAAGGGTGAAGCACTCTTTGCAACTCCCAGCCTTGAAATTTTCCTTCAAAACAGATTTAATAAAACTGATTTTCTCAATGATAAAACATTGATCACTACATTTGCAAGGCTTGATGATTTTGACATATTTACATCAATAAAAGTATGGACATCGCATAAGGATAAAATATTATCAACTCTATGTACCAATATGGTCAATCGTCAACTATCCAGGATAGAGATAAGAAACTCGAAATTTCCAAAAAACTATATTAAAGAGATCCGGGAAAAGACGAAAAAGGAATTTTCTCTATGTGATAAGGAAGTCGATTGTTTTGTTTATTCATATCCCATTACTAATAATGCCTATAATCCTCTCCATGATAAAATAAACATCCTTCATAAAAACGGAGATGTGGTGGATATTGCAGAAGCTTCCGATCAGTTAAACATCTCTCTTCTCTCTAAAGCTGTTACAAAATACTTCCTGTGTTACCCAAAATCAGTCAAGGCAGGTAATAATTGATTTTTACATAAACACATCAATTTCAAAAATTCAGGCTATCTTTGTAGTTAGTTAAAGCTGGTATCAGGTATAATTGTTAATTATTAATCGTAATCTGTAATTAAAATAACATGGAGTTCACTGCACGACAAATAGCCGAAATACTTAATGGAACTATTGAGGGAAATGAAGAGGTCAGGGTTTCAAAACTTTCAAAGATTGAAGAAGGTGAGACCGGTTCATTAAGCTTCCTGTCAAACCTAAAATATTCACCATTTATTTATTCCACAAAAGCATCAATAATAATAGTAGGCAATGACTTTGTTCCGGACAAGAAGTTTGAGACTACTCTGGTCAGGGTGAAAGATCCTTATTCTGCTTTTGCACAGCTTTTGGAAGTATATAATCAGATAAAATCAAAAAAACCCGGCATATCAACAAAAGCACATATCTCAGAAGATGCTGTTCTTGGAGAAAAAGTTTATATAGGTGAATTTGCCTATATCGGCCCGGGAGTGAAAATTGGAGATAACACACATATTTATCCATTCACCTACATAGGCGACAATGCAATAGTTGGAAATAATTGCACTTTTTTTCCCGGAGTAAAAGTTTATAATGATTGTATTATAGGAAATAATTGTACAATGCACGGAGGAGTAATTATTGGTTCAGATGGTTTTGGCTTTGCACCACAGGAAGATAATAATTATAAAAAGATTCCACAGACAGGCAATGTGATTTTAGAAGATAATGTAGAAATTGGTTCCAATACAACTATCGACAGGGCAACTTTAGGCTCAACAATAATTCGCAAGGGGGCAAAACTCGACAATCTCATACAAATAGGTCATAATGCAGAAATAGGCGAGAATACTATTATTGTAGCACAATCAGGTATTTCAGGTTCAACAAAGATAGGAAAGAACTGTATGATTGGAGGTCAGGTCGGAATTGTTGGTCACATCAGTATTGCTGATAATGTAATGGTAGCAGCACAATCAGGTATTGGTTCAAGCATTAAAGAAAAAGGCAAAGTTGTACAAGGCTCACCATCATTTGGTATTAGAGATTACCAAAAATCATACATACATTTTCGAAATTTAAATAAGATCATTACACGCCTTGAAGAGCTGGAAAAACGGTTTAAGGAATAAGGTTTAATGTTTCAAGCTTGTAATTCATAATTCGTAATCCGTAACTCATAACTTTTAACTCATCACTTTTAATATTATCTTTGCACCCAATTATGACAGAAAAACAAAAAACGTTAAAAACCCCCATTTCAGTTTCCGGTACAGGCTTACACACCGGGAAAGATGTAACACTCACTTTCAAACCTGCGCCTAAGAACCATGGTTATAAGTTTAAAAGAGTTGACATTGAAGGATCACTTCCTGTTGATGCCATAGTAGAAAATGTAGTAGATACTTCCAGGGGAACAACGATCGACCACAAGGGTGTATGTATCTATACAATTGAACATGCTCTTGCAGCACTTTCCGGATTGGGTATTGATAATGCTTTGATCGAGCTCAATGCTGAAGAAACTCCGATACTTGATGGAAGCTCAAAACTTTATGTAGATGCAATCCTAAAAGCAGGTATAGTTGAACTTGAAGCTGAAAGAAATTTCTATGAACTGAATACCAATATTTCTTACTCTGATCCTGAAGGTCAAATTGAAATGCTTGCTGTGCCTGATAAAGATTATTCACTCTCTGTTACCATTGATTATGGGACGAAAGTATTATCAACACAACATGCTAAAATAAACAGCATTAGCGCCTTTAAGGATGAGATTGCAACCTCAAGAACTTTTGTGTTTCTTCATGAATTAGAACATCTCTTAAATAACAACCTTATTAAAGGTGGTGATTTAAGTAATGCAATAGTTTTTGTTAACCGTGTGGTATCTCAGGAAGAGCTGGACAGGCTTGCCAAACTATTTAACAAGCCCACTGTTAAAGTTCTTAGCGAAGGTATTTTGAATAACATTGAATTACAGCACATCAATGAACCGGCACGGCATAAGCTTTTAGATGTGATAGGTGATCTTGCTCTTATTGGCAGGCCTATCAAAGCTAAAATACATGCATATAAGCCCGGCCATCAATCTAATGTGAAATTTGCAAAACTGATAAAGGATCAAATAAATAAGGAAAAAAAACAATTTGTGGTTGATATTAATAAAGAACCACTATATGATATCAAAGATATAATGAAGATCCTACCTCACCGTCCTCCATTTCTTCTAATCGACAAAATACTGGAAATGAGCGATAAGCATGTAATTGGATTGAAGAATGTGAGCATGAATGAGGGGTATTTTGTTGGTCATTTCCCTGGTGAACCAGTTATGCCGGGAGTATTGCAGGTAGAAGCTATGGCTCAAACAGGCGGAATACTTGCACTAAGTACCGTACCGGATCCCCAAAATTACACTACTTATTTCTTAAAACTGGAAGAAGTGAAATTCAGGTCAAAGGTTGTGCCTGGCGATACTATTATCTTTTATCTTGAACTGATCAATCCTGTTCGTAGAGGCATATGCTATATGAATGGCAAGGCCTATGTAAATAATAAAATTGTTGCAGAAGCAACACTCTTAGCTCAAATTGCAAAAATAAATAACAAATAATGAATCAACCTTTAGCATACGTTAATCCACAAGCCAAAGTTGCAAATACTGTTGTTATTGAACCATTTGTTAACATAGAAAAAAACGTAGAAATTAACGAAGGTACCTGGATAGGCTCCAATGTTACAATAATGGAAGGTGCCCGTATCGGGAAAAACTGCAGGATATTTCCGGGCGCAGTTATATCTGCTATTCCTCAGGATCTTAAATTTCAGGGTGAGGATACTATTGCAAGAATTGGTGACAATACTACAATACGTGAGTTTGTTACAGTTAACAGGGGAACAAAAGCAAATTACGAAACAGTGATTGGTGATAATTGCCTTATTATGGCTTATGCCCATATTGCCCATGATTGCATTGTTGGTAATAACTGTATTCTTGCTAATGCAGCCACCCTTGCCGGCCACATTGAGATTGACGACTGGGCTATCATTGGAGGCCTTGTTGCTATCCATCAATTCGTTAAAATAGGAGCACATACAATGATCTCTGGTGGGTCACTTGTAAGAAAAGATATTCCACCATACGTTAAATGTGCACGGGAACCTCTTTCTTATGTTGGTGTTAATTCTATTGGTTTGAGAAGAAGAGGATTTTCCAACGAGCAGATCAACCAAATTCAGGATATTTTCCGTGTCATATATCTAAAAGGATATAATGTTACACAGGCTGTTGAAATTATTGAAGCCAAAATCCCGGCAACCCCCGAAAGAGATGAGATACTTTCCTTTATTTCAACATCGAGCAGGGGTATAATGAAGGGATATGGGAAACTTTTGCAATAAGATATAAGACTATGAGATTGTGAGATAAGAGATTAAGAGATAATGTGATAATGGAAGAATAATGGTAATGGCAGTCAGGAGTAAATTCTGCACTCATAACTCTAAACTTCTTTATTGAATATCTGTATAATTACAAAGTGGATTTCTAATTCAAATAAATGATAAAATATGGCAACAACTTCTGATTTTAAAAATGGACTGTGTATTAACTTTAATAATGATTTATTTACTATAGTTGAATTTCAGCATGTAAAACCGGGTAAGGGGCCTGCTTTTGTCAGAACAAAACTAAAAAGCCTCAAAACCGGAAAAGTGATTCCAAATACTTTTAATGCAGGTGTGAAAATTGATATTGCAAGAGTTGAGAGACGAAATTATCAATACCTGTATAAGGATGATATTAGCTATCATTTTATGAACCTTGAAAACTTTGATCAAACCTTCATTGATAAAAACCTGATAAACGCACCTGAATTTCTCAAAGATGGACAAACTGTTGAAGTATTATTTCATGCTGACACCGAAACTCCACTGTCATGTGATCTTCCGGCATTTGTTGTACTTGAAGTTACTTATGCTGAACCAGGAGAAAAAGGGAATACTGCAACAGGTGCTTCCAAGCCTGCAACCCTTGAGACAGGAGCAGTTATTAATGTTCCCCTTTTTATTAATACCGGTGAAAAAATTAAAGTCGACACGCGTACCGGAGCATACGGTGAAAGAGTTAAAGAATAATCGTTAATTTTTGCCAGACTAAAGCAATGAAATTATTTGACGAGCTTACACTTATTCAGGTTTCTGAGATGATCAATGCAGAGTTTGAAGGCCTGCCGGAAACAAAAATTTCAGGATTGAATGAGATACATATGGTAGAGGCAGGCGATCTGACTTTTGTTGATCATCCAAAATATTACGACAAAGTTCTTTGCTCAAAGGCATCTGTCATCATCATAAATAAAAAGGTCACGCCACCAGATGGAAAAGCATTATTGTTTTCCGATGATCCTTTCAGAGATTATGTTATCCTGGTTAAACGATTCAGGAAATTTGAATCCTCTAATTCCAAAATAAGTAACACAGCCAAGATCGGAGAAAACTGCACAATTCAACCCGGAGTTTTTATAGGTAATCATGTAAAAATAGGCAAGAACTGTATTATCCATTCCAATGTTAGCATTTACGATCATTGCGTAATCGGGAATAATGTTATTATTCATGCTAATAGTGTTATTGGTGCCGATGCATATTACTTTAAAAAAAGGCCGGATCACTATGATAAACTTGAGTCATGTGGCCGTGTCATTATTGAAGATGATGTTGAAATTGGTGCATTAAGTTCTATCGATAAAGGTGTTTCCGGTGATACTATAGTGGGTAAAGGAACAAAATTCGACAACCACGTCCAGGTTGGGCATGATACATATATCGGGAAAAACTGCCTGATTGGCTCTCAATGTGCTATTGCAGGTGTTACCAGAATTGAAGATGATGTTATCCTCTGGGCAAGAGTTGCTGTAAACAAAGACCTTACCATTGGTAAAGGAGCAATTGTTTTTGCTACTTCAGCAGTTGGTAAATCATTGGAAGGAGGCAAGGAATATTTTGGCACACCGGCTATAGAAGCAGGTGATAAGTGGAAAGAAATGGTAGCATTACGACAATTGCCAGATCTCCTTAAAAAAATTCGTTAATGATTAATGATAAATTGCCTACTGTGGACTGCCTGCTTTCTTCCCGTAATAAAGATCCAGGGCTACAATAATTGCAGTAAATCCCCAGAAAGGAACAGATGCCTTATCGGAATCCAGAAAATTATTAAGTGTTCCATGAACATAATAAGTTACCAGGCCTAGCATTAACACTAAACTAATGGTTTTTACTTTCTGATCGGCAGATCGCCTGAAAACTCTCATAGCAGTATACAAGACACATATTACAATAGCAAGAAAACTTAACATCCCCGGAACGCCTGATTCAGTCAGAGGACCAATATATTCACTGTGTGCATTACCCCTGTCTCCGGCATTAGTTGATATTATTGTTTTCTCCTTTGAAAGTTGGTACGGTGCATATAAGAATTGATATGTTCCGGGACCAATGCCCATTACAGGATGATCCCTGAACATACGAATAGCTGACTGCCAGCGGTTTATCCTTTCAAGGTTTGAAGCATCAGAGGAAATATTGGTGATAGATTTGAGATGATCTTCAAAATTTGTGGATGATTCCCGGGAGTTTTTTTCCAGCTTATCGTATATCTCATTCTGAAAAAGAAAAAACCCGGATACAATAGCTACCGTAAATAATGCTATCCATTTGAACTTAATTTTCAGAAGTATAATAAAATACACAAAAACAGCAGCAGCTACACTTAACCATGCTGCTCGACTGTATGAAAAAATTAGTGCTACTACAAATAAAACAAAAACAGCCGATATAGTAAATTTACGTGATCCTGAGTTTTCAGAATTAAATATACTTACAAAAATAAAAGGTAAAAATAAAGCCAGAACAGCACCATAAACAGTATGATCATTATAGAAAGGGGTCATTACAACATGGCTGGGATCTTCTTCAAAGCCACTTAATGCATGATTGTATAGCGAATAGAATATTACAGCTGATAAAGCAATGATATATAACCACAAAAACAAACTGATATTCTCAAACTTCTTAAATAGCTTAACTCCTATGAAATAAAAAGGAACTATAAACCATAATCTGGCTAAGAGAAATTTAAACGATACAAGAGGCAATTCACTTGTAAGGCTTGTAATGAATATCCAGACCAGGTTGATCAAAATAGCAATGGTAACAGGATGCCTGAGTAACTTCTTGTCGATAGTATTTTCATAAAACAACTTAAGGAAAAATACCAGTAAAACACCCAACATCAATGGTTCCGTGGGGATAGAAACACCTATTCCAATATCAAAGCTCCTGACATTGATTGCAAATGGTGTAAGAAATGTTATTATGAGAATAATCTTATCGAGGGAAAAAATAAAGAGTAAAACTACGATCAATAATAAAGGTAATAAGAGAGCCCAATAGAAATCATTAACTATCAATATTGTATTAACAACAATAAAAACAGCACTGATAAAGTATACCCATCTTAATTTTTGTTTTTCCGTCAAATCCAGATTTATTTATAATACTAAAATGGTTAAATTGTTAGACAGCTTATCGTAAACTTTGAACCCTTACGATTTTTTTAACCTGGTGTTTTCGATTATAGCTATAACAATTAATGCAAAGACAAAAGCTGCAAAGGCAGACAAAAGAACTATTATCCATCTGACAGGATATGATTTTTTATCAGCAACATAAGGTTTTGTAATAACCGAGCAATGAGTATATTCCCTGTTATATGATAAAAGAGCATTATCATAATCCAGTTTAAACTCACTATAGCCATCAGATTCAGATCTGGCAAGTTCTGTAAGCACAAGCAGTTCAGCTCCTTTTTTCTCAATATTTTCTTTTAGCTCTAATACTCCTGATGTATTTATTTGTGAGGCATTTGCTCCATCAACAGTACGCAAAAAACCTTTGGTAACCTGCTCACTCTGGCTTTTGTAATCAAGTAAGCCATATTCGGTTGCTAACTTATATATTCTCTTTTGTATTGAATCCAGTGCAAATCTCTTTTCATTCACCAATTGTTTGTAATTTATCATTACCTCATAAAACTTATTTTTATGTAAAGCCCTCACCTTTTGATTATAAAGCCTTATCATATCATTTATCATATTCCTTGCAACATATGGGTCTTTATCAAGCACTTCTATTCGGATTGATTCAAATTCTGTTTTTCTTATACTCACATTTTTACTGAACTCCCATTGTATTGTTGAATAAAAGTATTCATAGGTTGAATCAATTTTATAGTGTTCTGCAAGATTAAAAATCCTGATCAGGCTATCCTGAATATCTCTTCCATGTATTAATTGTAACATTTGCTCAGTCTCGCTTTCATCTGAGTATGGAAAAACATTTGCAGGATATAATATCGCATATGACTTAAATTTGGGTGTTATAAAAAGCGGGCCTGAGAATATGGCTGAAAGGACAATAGCAATAATAACAATAATCACTAAATGCCATTTCCATTTATAGAACAGGTTTAGGAGATTAAAATTATTAAAAAAATTATCCATGAATAATGTATGTTGTTTTGTTTCTATTCTGTTGCTTGTGCTTTCTTCAATTTTAGTTCTTTCTTCTTTTTCAACAACTACTGTAGCTTTTTGATGTTTTATTTCTGCTTCCTTTTGAGTCGCTTGTTGAGCTTTTATTTCAGTGACATCTCTTTGCTTTTCAGGAGCGCTAAATACTAATTTTTTTTCTTTTTTTTTTAAGTCAAGATTTTTTAAAAGGTTTTCCAAAATAATGATCACAATCAGAGTTAACAGAACAGATGATATAGTTGCGACCACCATGATAAGCCATCTTATTGGATATGATTTTTTCTCAGCCTTGAAAGCATAATTAACAATAAACTTATGTGGAAGTTCTTCATTAGCATCCACTTTTGCTTCTTCATATTTTGCTTTAATATGGCTGAGTTGTTTTTTCTCATGTTCCAGTGCATCCCTAAGCGAAACATATGGCCCGCCATATTTTGCCAGTATGTCAAGTCTGGCTTCCAATGCCCTGACTCCTGATGCATTTCCTCTGGCAATTTCAATTGCAAGTTGCTGATTGATCATCTCCGACTGGGATTCATAATCGTGCACTCCAAAACCTCGTAAAACTGTTAATGAATCTTCCATTTGCTTCACTTCATCTCTCAGTTTAATATATTCCTTCTCAACAATTTCAAAGGCCTTAATTGCCCTTCCCTTTTGCATGTGGTTTTTTGTTGAATCAAGCAATTCAGCTATATCATTTGCAATATCAGCAGCCATTTGAGGATCAGTATCGAGGACAGATATCTCAACAGCCATAAACTCAGTTCGCCTGAAATGTACATTACTTTCATACTCCCTATACAAAGAAGTTCTTTTAAACTTCGAAGCAGTGTCAATATTGTAATGATCCATCAAGTTGTATTTCTCAATAACTTTATCCTGGATCATATTTGAGTGCAAAATCTGTAGCAGTTGTTCCGCCTGCTCCTCTTCTCCAAATTCAAGAATATCCTGATCAGGGCCGGCATTTTCACTCATCAAAGCTTTGGAAATCGAATTGGTTGAAGTAGGGAAAAGAATTACAATCGACTTAAATTTCGGAGTTATAAAATACGGTAAGGAAAAAACGAAAGATGCAAGTATTGAAATTACAGCAACAATAACCAGTGGTTTCCACCACTTAAAAAGAAACAGTACAAAGTTTGTAGAGTCAAAATCACTATTATCCTTTTGGGTATTTATCATGTGCTATTGTTGTAAAAATAATACAAGGTTCAAAAGTATTAAAAATTTACTATACTACCAAAATTTTTATAAAAATCAGTACCTATTTACCCGCTCAAGTTGTTTGATTCCTAACTGCTCAAAGTTGATTAGTTGAGTATGTTAAGTAGTTGAGTAAGGAAGAATATGCAATTAGAAATTCTAAAGCAGATTAAAAATCATTCTTCCTTCAGGATACTTAAGAATGATTTGATATTCAATAATTTCAACAGGAAGGCAAATATGAGTGAAGCTATTATCATAAGGATAAAATTGATCTCCCAGTCAAGCTTTATCTCCTTAGAAAAGAAATTGATAGCAATCACCCCGGCAATAAAGAGAAGCACAGTGAAAAGGAAGCGATAGTTTATCCTGAACCTGAATACCTTTTGCACTAAAAATACTTGAATAATAGCAGTCACAAATTGTGCACTGATACTGGCATAAGCAGAACCCAGTGCATGGAGTTTTGGGATCAGCAGGAAATTCAAGATAAAACTGATCAGCATGCCACTGGCAGCAACAATATTCAGTGCTTTCAGGTTTCCATTTGCGGTAAGCAGAGTTCCAAAGACATAGGTAATGGAAATTGCTACAAAGCCACTCATAAGATACTTAAAGACTGAAGCCGATTCATCAATATGTTCTATATATAACAAATCCATTAATTCATAACTATAAAAATATGAGCCAACAGCAACTACAACAGATAAGGTGATCAGTATAGTAAATGCCAGTTTAACCAATTCTTCAACATTCTCCTTTAGCTTGATCATTTTGGAAAAAATCGGAAGTAACAGCACTGCAAAGAGAAATGCAATCATATTGGTGGCATCCAGTAAGCGGTATGCTGAAAAATATATACCAACCTGTACTTCTCCTTGCGGATCCGGCAGCAGCCTCTCTATCAAAACAGAATCTATCCTGTTATAAAAAGTCATTAACAACACCAGCACAGCAAATGGAAAACTCTGTTTAATGATCATTACAAAAAACGGCCAGTTCCATTTTAATTTCCTGAAAGCTGCTTTTCTTATCACTATAATAAGGACAATTAAGGCAGTTAAGAAATAGGCTGCAGTCTGCGCATAAATGAACCATTCAATCTGAAAGCTGGTTTTTGTAACATTACCCCATAATAGAACCCCGCAGATAATGATCATAATTATTCTATCGAGGACAGATAGAAAACTCTCGGTTTTAAACAATAGCAGGCCCGAGATATTAGATCTTAAATATAAAATAAAGGATATTAAAAACTGGTTAAATGCCAGGACACCCAGAAACTTAAGTTGGGTAGAATCATAACCTATGATCAATCCAATAGTAAATGTCACAATAATATAAACAGCTGCCAATACAATTTTCAACACTACAATGCTGGAAAAGTGTTTATTGAGAAGGTGATTATGTTGGGCAATATTCCGATTATTGAAATTTGTTATCCCAAAATCAAGTAAAATATTAAAAAGAAAAGAAAAGTTGAAAATCGTAATATAGAAGCCATAATCCGCAGCACCTACAACATTATATACCTCCCGGTCGATCCCAAGTATCCAGAATGGCTTTATGAGAAGATTTAAAAAAAGAAGTAAGCCAAGATTTGTTAAAAATTTCTTTTGCATCTAATGCAGCATAAGGTTTGATCAAAACTGTCGTAAACAAATCACTACAAATGTATCAAATTTTCCCTAAAATCCTGACACTTACAAACTGTTTATTGATAACTGATAAATGTTAACTGATAAAGTAAAATAATTCGTAAATTGGCCACATAATAATCCCTTATCACTAAACCATCAATTAAGATAATGAACATTGCTATTAATACTCGTTTACTGATAAAAGACAAGCTGGAAGGCATTGGATGGTTTACATACGAAACCCTGAAAAGGATCACTGTCGATCATCCCGAGCATAATTTCATCTTTTTATTCGACCGTAAATTTTCTGAAGAGTTCATTTTCTCCCCAAACATCACTCCAGTTGTTATTCATCCACAGGCTCGTCATCCATTGCTATGGTATTTATTTTTTGAATGGGGCATTCCTCGTGCACTAAAAAAATATAAAGCTGATTTGTTTCTTTCTCCTGATGGATGGCTATCCTTGAGAACAGATATAAAATCACTTGCTGTTATTCACGATCTGAATTTTGAACACTATCCTGAGTTTATTCCATACCATGTGAGGAAATATTATGAATATTTCTTTCATCGTTTTGCACAAAAAGCAAAGCGGATAGCAACAGTTTCGGAGTTTACAAAGCAAGATATATCAGACAAGTATGGAATAAAAGAAGATCTCATTGATGTTGTTTATAATGGAGCCAATGAATTATTTTCGCCGGTTTCAGAAGAAATTATAAATAAGACGAGAGAAAAATTCAGCAATTCTTCCCCTTACTTTCTATCTATTGGTTTGATACATCCCAGAAAAAATATTGCTAATCTTTTCAGGTCATTTGACAAATTTAAAATCAATGATGATCAGAATTTTAAATTACTTATTGTCGGGCAAAAAAAATGGTGGACAGGAGAGATCAGGGATACATTTGAAAATATGCAATTCAGGAAAGATGTGATCTTTACCGGGCGCCTTGATTCCCATGATCTGGGAAATGTCATTGCTTCTGCTTTTGCAATGACCTATATCAGTTTCTTCGAAGGTTTCGGCATACCAATTCTGGAGGCATTTTCCTGTGATGTACCCCTCATCACCTCCAATGTCACTTCTATGCCTGAAATAGCAGGAGATGCTGCTTTACTGATCGATCCTTCATCTATCGATTCAATTAGCGCAGCAATGACACAAATAACAAAAGATAAGCAATTAAGATTAGATTTAATTAATAAAGGAAAAATTCGCCGGCAAAATTTCAGCTGGCAATTAAGTTCGGAAAAACTTTGGAATTCAATAGAAAAAACACTGAAAATATGAATATTTTGATTCTTGGATCAGGTGGCAGAGAACATGCCCTTGCATGGAAACTCTCACAGAGCTCACATTTAAGTAAGTTATACATCGCCCCGGGAAATGCCGGCACAGAAAAGTTTGGAGAAAATGTGCCCCTCTCAGTAATGGACTTTGATAGCATAAAACTATTCGCACTGAAGAAAAACATTGACATGCTTATTGTTGGCCCTGAAGCGCCACTGGTTGACGGAATACATGATTATTTTTTAAATGATCCTATTACAACTTTTAGAGTTATTGGCCCTCAAAAAGCCGGTGCATTATTGGAAGGAAGTAAAGATTTTGCTAAAGATTTTATGAACAGACATAAAATCCCAACAGCTCCCTCCAGAACTTTTACAAGCGATGAGCTTGATGAAGGATATAATTATCTGAAAGAATTGTCTCCACCATATGTTCTTAAAGCTGACGGCCTCGCAGCAGGAAAAGGCGTTATCATTACTAATGATGAAGATGAAGCACGGCAAACATTATATTCAATTCTTAAAGAAGCAAAATTTGGCGATGCCGGGAAAAAAATTATAATCGAAAATTATCTCGATGGAATTGAATTATCAGTATTTGTTCTGACAGATGGAAAATCATATAAGATCCTGCCTGTAGCTAAAGACTACAAACGAATAGGTGAAGGAGATACGGGTCCTAATACCGGAGGAATGGGATCTGTTTCACATGTTCCCTTTGCTGATAATGATCTTATGAATAAAATAGAGGAGAGGATCATAAAACCTACAATAAACGGATTACAACAAGAAAATATTATGTACTCCGGATTCATCTTTTTCGGACTGATGAATGTAAAAGGTGATCCATACATGATTGAGTATAATGCCAGAATGGGAGACCCCGAGGCTGAAGCCATAATACCACGGATAAAAACAGACCTTCTGGAGATGTTTATAGCCACTGCAGAAAGAAATCTGGAGAATACAGAAGTCGTTATTGATGACCGTTATACTGCTTCGGTTATGCTCGCATCTAAAGGATATCCGGGCTCTTATGAAAAAGATAAGCAAATTAATGGACTGGAAAAAGTGAAAGATAGTATTATTTTTCATGCAGGCACTATCAAGGATAAAGAAAGCATAAAAACCAATGGGGGGCGTGTCCTGGCTATCACTTCATTCGGCAATACTCTTGAAGAAGCACTATCACAATCATACCGTACTGCTGATATAATCAATTTTGAGGGGAAAATATTTAGAACGGATATTGGCAGAGATTTGCTCATATAAAAATAAACATGTTCATTAAGTTGTTTAAATCAGGTTATTCATTACAACTCATTGTACTCTTTGTTGTAGCAATACTACTCTGGGTACCAAGTTTCATTCAACCCCTGTCTGCCTCTCACGAATACTCGCCTGCACCATTTTATAATTATGTGTATTACTTCCTCCGAAAATTACCCTTTTTACAAATTATTATTGCCTTTCTACTTATTATTATTGAAGCGTTTTTATTAAACAAAATCCTTATCAACAATAGGGTAATCAGGAAGAACACCTTTATGACGGCCTTTGTCTATATAATCTTAATGAGTCAAAATCCGGAACTTCATACACTTTATCCTGCTTTACTTTCCAATTTTTTATTAATAATAGCTTTTTATTACATACTTAAACTATATAATGAAACAGAGGCTTATGCTCAGGTCTTTAATGCCGGTTTTCTTATCGGAATTGCATCTCTTTTTTATCTGCCGGCCATTTTCTTTATCTTCATTATGTGGATAGGATTAATCATCTTCAGTATATTTTTATGGAGAGAATGGCTCATATCATTAATTGGACTGCTTATCCCCTACCTCTTCTTATTTGTTTTTTATTTCTGGTTTGATCGTCTGGAAGATATGATTGATAATTTTTTCGATTTTTTTAGAAATATCAGGGAGTTTTGTTTTAATCTGAGCGTTTATCAGCTGATCATCCTCTCGATAATTGCACTTTTTGTGCTTCTTGCAATTAATCGTATTCTCACTTTATTGAATAAAAAAACAATCAGCCTCAGAAAAAAATCAATAATCATGATCTGGTTCTTTTTGATTTCTTTGATAACTGTTGTTTATGCCAGTGATGCCGGTATTAAATATCTGGCACTCACTTTTGTGCCCACTGCAATCCTGATCGCTTATTACTTCAGCGATATAAGAAAGAAATTAGTTATTGAGATTATTTTTATTGTAATGATGATTCTAATATTTATGTTTAGGGCTTTTTATCATGCTTAAAATCAGGTTTTCCAAACACAGCATAGAAGCAGGTTGCGATGAAGCCGGAAGAGGTTGTCTGGCTGGCCCTGTTTATGCTGCTGCAGTCATTCTTCCTGACAATTTTAATGATGATTCCATTAATGATTCAAAAAAGCTAAGTGAGAAGAAAAGGAATATCCTTCGCGAGATAATTAAGGAAAAAGCTCTGGCATGGGCAGTCGCTTCTGTAGACAACATAGAAATAGATGAGATCAACATACTGAATGCATCTATCCTGGCAATGCATAAAGCAATTGCCGCTTTAAACCATGATCCGCAGCTACTGCTTATCGATGGGAACCGTTTCAAACCTTACTCCGATATTCCATATAAATGTATAATTAAGGGTGATGCAAAGTATAGATCTATTGCAGCGGCGTCGATACTGGCAAAAACTTACCGCGACGACTATATGGCAAAACTCCATGAAAGCCATCCTGAATATGGCTGGAATGAGAATAAAGGATATCCCACCGGAAAGCATAGAGATGCAATTAAAATTAATGGAATTACTGAATTTCACAGAAAAAGCTTCAAGCTGAATGAACAACTGAAACTAGTACTTTAGACTATTAACAATCACTTGTTGATTTATTTTACTATTTCATAATGCTTTTTTCTTGAAATTACCCTAATTTTACTATATTACTCTAATACTCTAAATACTCTAAATACTCTAAATACTCTAAATACTCTAAATACTATAAATACTCTAAATACTCTAAATACTCTAAATACTCTAAATACTATAAATACTCTAAATACTCTAAATACTCTAAATACTCTAAATACTCTAAATACTATAAATACTCTAAATACTCTAAATACTATAAATACTCTAAATACTTTCTTCTATGAGTTCTACTAAAAAAACTATCCTAATACTATTATCTTCCATAACTCTGGTGATAATAATATTTTATGCATTTGTTTTTTACAGACAAATGAAAGAACCAGTATCACCTGCCATTAATGCAATTCCGCTAAATGCTTCAATAATATTTGAAACTAAAAAGATCACAGAAATTCGAAGTAAGCTCTCTTTGGATAATGATTTATGGAAAGAGCTTTTAAATATTGATGCCGTAAGAATTCTTGAAAAGCAGATACAACAAATTGATTCAATAATCTCCGGAGATAGCCGTGCATCAAAAATAATTCATGAACAACCATTCTACATTTCTGTTCATACCTCAACACTAAACAAAACAAACGCTCTGTTTATCCTTGGCCTTCCAAACAATCGTGAAAGATCGTATATAAATAAATTTATTAAAGAAGCTCTACATGATGGTTGTTTGGTTTCAATATACGAATTTCGTGGAGTGGAAATCTGCAAATCTCAAATAGCTGGAGATAAGCCTTCATTTTACCATACTGTTTATAAAGGAGTATTCATTTGTAGTTTTGATGAAACACTTGTTGAAACAGCAATAAATCAACTTAACAGTAAAACAGTTATCACTGATGACATTTCATTTCAAAAACTTAGACATACAAGCGGGAAAAAAGTTGATGCCAATATTTATATCAATTTTCAAAATGTTTTCAGAACGATAAAAAACTTTTCCGGTGAAGATACTAAAGAGTTTATTAAGCCCATGCAGGAAATTGCACAGTGGACTGAAACTGACCTGCTGATAAAAAAGGATGAACTGCTATTGAACGGATTCACTTCAGTAAGTGAAAATGACAATCGGAATTACCTTAAGATATTCAATGACCAGTCTCCTCAAACAATTTCCACTACAGCTTTTATGCCTTACAATACAATTTTCTTTATTAATTACGGCTTTGATGACTTTCCAGGATTTAATAATTCTTATAAGTCTTATCTTGAAAGTAACAAATTACTTGATTCCTATAATGAAGATGTGAATTCTGTTAATAATAAGTTCAATATCAAAGCTGATAAAAGTTTTATCTCCTGGGTTGGAAATGAAATAGCATTGATTATTACCGATCCGGGTAAAGGAAAAATACCTTCAAATACATATGTTGTTGTAAATGTTAATAATATTGATACGGCTGCTAAAGAACTGGAAAGTCTCTCAGAGAGCATTCAAAAAAAGACCAACGCAGCTTCATTTACAAAAAATTATAATGATCATATAATCCGGCAAATAGCCATCCCAAATATTCTATCCACTCTGTTTGGGAAAACTTTTGAGGGAGTGGAATCAAACTATTATGTTTTATTTGGTAATTATGTGATTTTTGCTAATGAAGTTTCCTCACTGATCAGGTATCTGGGTGCTTTGCAAATGAAAAAAACTCTGACAAAAAATGAAAATTATATCGAATTCTCAGATAACATCTCTGAGAAATCAAATATATTCATGTATTGCAATCTAAGAAAATCACTCAATATGATCAGGAAAAACTCTAATAAAGAACTTGCTCATATAATTGAGAAACATTCCTCGGTGTTTAAAAACTTTGAAGCTTTCTCTGTTCAGTTTAGTTCAAACTCTCAACTCTTTTATACCAATATTTATTTAAAATATAATCCGTTTTACACTGAAGAAAAGTCTTCATTATGGGAAGTTAATCTTGATGCAGCGATCATTGGAAAGCCACACCTGATAAAGGATCATACCGACAACTCAAAAAAAATTATTGCTTTTGATATAAATAACAACATGTATCTGATTGATCAGGAAGGCTCCTTAATATGGAAAATCCGGCTTGCGGAAAATATTATCAGTGATGTATATCAAGTCGATTATTATAAGAATGGTAAAATTCAATATCTTTTTAATACAAAAAACTACATCTATTTAATTGACCTCAAAGGAAACAAGCTTCCTGATTACCCTGTAAAGCTTCCGGGAGAGGCCACCAACGGAATAGCCTTGTTTGACTATAACAAAGAGAAAGATTACCGTATTCTTGTCGCTTGCGATAATAATCGAATATATAATTTTAATTTGAAAGGCAAACAAGTGAAGGGTTGGAAAATGAAGAAAACTTCAGCAGGAGTATCTAAAACTATTAAGCACATCACCTCTGCTAAGAAAGATTATATAATCACAACTGAAGACAATGGCAAAATTCATATCACCGACAGGAAAGGGTTTGACAGAATAAAAACGGGAAAGTATACTAATAACTCCCTTAACTCAGATATTTATTTAAATAAAACAAACAGTCGTGGAATATTTCTTACCACCAATAATGATGGCGACTTAATATATATCTCCAAGGGGTCAAAGATTAAAAAGACAGAATTTGGGAACTTCTCAAAGGATCATTTCTTTTTATATGAAGACATAAATAATGACGGCAGTATAGACTTTATTTTTCTTGATAAAAACAAACTGGTCATTTTCGACAGGTTTAAAAAGCTTTTACTTGACCATAGCTTTGAAAACAATATAGAGATTAAGCCCGTTTTTATCAGGTTGAATAAAAACACCAGCCTGCTTGGAGTTGTTGATTCACAATCTGAAAAAATAATTTTGTTCGATAAGGATGGTGTTATTGAAAGCGGTGTTGATCTTATCGGAGGAACAGATTTTATTATTGAAAAGACAGGTAAAACCGGCGAGAAATTTTTAATAACAGCTTCAGGAAATACTATTTTCAAATATGACATCCTGCAATAAATTAAATAGGCAAGCAAACTACTAACTGCTACTGCAACTGCTACTGCTACTTCTTAACCTTCCTCAGCCATAATTTCTGCCCTAATTCCGGAATTGATCCTGCAGGCATATTATTTTTCTTGTAGAGCTGTTTTAGTTTTATTCCATGCAATTGTGATATTGAATGCATGGTTTCATAAGGTTTTACTTTGTGATAGGCCTTGCTCCCTTTTTTCTTCTTTGGTTGCAGATATATGATATCCTTCTCTCTTATCCTGTCTCCCTTTTTCATATCATTATATCTTGCAAGTTGCCAATCAAGCATTTCCAGCTCATCAGAAATTTTCAGGAAGTTATCTCCTTTCTTTGCTCTAATGAACCTTATTCCATTATTTACATAGACTTTTCTATTACTGCCACTAATTGATATTGACTCAAAATCGTCGGGATCAGAGCTTTCAAAATCAAGAGTTATATCCTGTGTATTCTTTTCAGATTTACTTTTTGAAGTTCGTGTATATTGTTGGCTGTCGTATAGAAATAATTTATTTTCCTCAATTATCCTGATCAGGATATGGGCATACTTGGGATTAGTAGCATAACCGGTATTTTTTAATCCATGAGCCCATCTTTTATAATCGGTAATGTCATGTTCAAAAAGTTCAGAATATCTCTCTCTTGAAGACAAAAAATAGGAATGGTCACTGTATGATTCCTCCGGATTATTATACTTCCTAAAACACTCATCCTTTTCATCATCATCCATATGAAAAGTTTTTCCTGTCCATTCTTTATGGCATTTTATTCCAAAATGGTTATTCGCTTTTTTAGCTAGCTCACTATTCCCATTTCCTGATTCCAATAAGCCCTGGGCCAGAGTTATACTTGCCGGTATCTTAAACTCATTCATCTCCTGGATAGCAATATCCTTGTATTTATTGATATACTGATCAGGGGTGATCTTGTCATTCCCTTTCTGTCCCATCACAAGTTGTGATGTCAGAAAAAAAATAAAACCAAATACTATAAGAGTCACCTTCTTCATCGTTCAAAAAATAATAATTCAGCATTCAAGCTCATGGGCAAATATATTAAATTAACTCTTGAAATATTTCTTTACATTTGAATATTAATAACAACTTAATGTCGAAAACATTTGAAACCTGAAACCTATAAAGTATGCAAGCTATAAAAAAGTACTTCCCCCACTTAAGCAGCCTGCAATATGAACAGCTAAGCAATTTGGGGTCACTATATTCGGAGTGGAACACCCGCATTAATATCATCTCTCGAAAAGATATTGAGAATCTATATGAACATCACGTACTACACTCACTCGCCATAGCTAAGGTTATTCGATTTAAAAAAGATTCCAGTATCATGGATGCAGGCACAGGTGGTGGATTTCCGGGAATTCCCCTGGCTATAATATTTCCGGATTCAAATTTTCACCTTATCGATTCAGTCAGGAAAAAAATTAAGGTTGTTCAGTCGATTTATACCGAGCTTAAATTAAAGAATATTATTGCACAGCAATACAGGATTGAAGAAGTAAACAACAAATTCGATTTTATCATCAGCAGGGCTGTCACCTCATTACCACTTTTTCATACATATGTAAAAAATAAAATTGCAAAAGAATCATTTAATGATATCCCAAATGGGATACTATATTTAAAAGGAGGAGATTTTAAGGATGAGATAAAGAAGCTGAATAAAAAACACAGTATTTATGAATTGCATGATTTCTTTAATGAGGAATATTTTCAAACAAAAAAGTTGATACATATATATTGATCATTAATACTGAGCTCTGTTCATAAAAACCAAAATAAACACCTCATAAACTTTGTAAGTTCACGAATTTTCATTTAATTAGCTAATTCATTTCCAATAATCAGTTATTTCAAACTAAAACTTAATAATTATGGCAGAACAAAAGAAATTTGTGCCCTTTGTTTCAGCAGAAACGAATATGACGGAATTCACTATCAGGGCGCTGATCATCGGACTTATTTTAGCAGTTGTTTTGGGTGCTGCAAATGCCTATCTGGGTTTAAAAGCTGGGATGACCATTGCTGCCACTTACCCTGCTGCGGTTATAGGTATGGCACTGATAAAAATTATGAAGGGGTCAATCCTTGAAGAAAATTTTGCACGTACAGTGGGTTCCATTGGTGAATCTGTTGCAGCCGGTGCAATTTTTACTATTCCTGCATTTTACATCGTATACCTTACAAACAAGGAAAGTGGTATAGAAGTTGAGAACTTCTTTACTTATGGCACTACAACCATGATTTTAATAGCCGGTGGTGTTCTGGGTATAATGTTTGTTGCCTTATTGCGTAAGGTAATGGTTGATGATGCTGATTTACCTTTCCCCGAATCAGTTGCGGCAGCTGAGATACATAAGACAGGGCGTACGGGTGGCGGAGGATCTAAACTTTTATTTGGCGCCATGATTTTCGGAGCAATTGTTAAGACTCTCAGCGAATTTAAATTGTTTGCCGGATATTGGGAGAAATTTATAATATTCACAAAACAAACAATCACTGGTACCGCTTTTACAGGACAAGGAGGTATTATGCTTGCCTCTCCCGGTATTAGTCCTGCTTATATGGGAGTTGGATATATTATCGGCCCCAGGCTGGCTTCGTTAAACTTTAGCGGAAGCCTTCTTGCATGGGGACTGTTAACCCCAATGATCCTTTATTTCATTGCACCGGGAATAGACATACAGGCAATTGCTGCAGGTTTCATAAGCGAAAATCCATTATTAAGCAATGCTGCTGCCGAAGATAAAGCCTGGATACAATCAGCTTATGATGTATGGAAATACATTGTTCGTCCGATAGCAATTGGCGGTATGCTGGTAGGAGCCATTTATACTCTCTGGATGATGAGAAAATCTCTTTTCGATGGGATATCAAGATCAGTGGGTGACGTTAAGAAAGCAGCCAAAGGACATGAGGTAAATATTCCAAGAAATGAAAAAGACATAAGTTTTACCTGGATAATCGCTGGAATTGTTCTTGTCGCGATTGCAACATTTCTCATAACTAAGTACATTTTCCATACTGACTTACTTGTTGCGTTTGTTGCTGCAACTGTTATGATAATCCTTGCATTCTTCTTTGCAGCAGTTTCCGGATATCTTGTTGGTTTAATGGGTTCGAGTAATAATCCAATCAGTGGATTAACTCTCACTGCTCTTGTAATAACTGCACTTATTATGGTCATTCTTGGTGTTAGTGGCCACACTGGTGTTGCTGCAACCCTTGGAGTAGCAGCTATTGTTTGTGTTTCTGCAGCAGTTGCAGGTGAAATGTTACAGGATCTTAAAGCAGGGCATATTCTTGGAGGTACTCCATGGCGTATGCAGGTTGGCGATATAATAGGTGTGGTAGCTGCAGGCGCTGTTATGTTCTTCATATTAGATTTTCTTAATCAGGGTGATATTGCAAATGGTATACGCGAAGGGTATGAAGGTGGTTTTGGAAGTAAAAAATTATCTGCTCCTCAGGCCAGCCTAATGGCTATCCTCTCTGATGGAATTGTTGGAGGACGAATGGCATGGCCTCTTATTATTACTGGTATGCTTATGGGACTTGCTTTCATTCTGATGCAGGTAAAAAGCCCAATGCTTGTTTGTGTAGGTATGTACCTCCCTCTTGAAACAACATTTGCCATATTTGTTGGTGGACTTATTAAAGGAATTGTACAATCCTATAAGAAGAAAAGGAAACTTAACAACGCTCAGGGAACGAGGGTGGAAAATACTGGTATACTACTTGCCTCAGGACTTATAGCGGGAGAAGCTCTGGCAGGCCTCGTTTTTGCCATTTTTGCAGTTGGCGAGATCTTCCCTTCAGCTATATTTATTAAACCCTCTTACCTTCTTGGACTTCTGTTTTTAATTATGATAGCACTTGTTTTAATAAGATTACCTCTTAACAATGCAGGTAGCGCTGATGAACCAGCTCCTCCAAGTGCCGGACATTAGAATTAAACAAATTTATTTAGTTGAAAAGGTGGAATATGATTTATTCCACCTTTTTTTTATCTTTGACAGTGAGTACCAAAATTAAGTCCTGAGCTAATACAAATAACACAAACAGGTTAACCAGTAATCAATTAATATTTGATTATTGACATTTCGAATTTATTTGATATTTGTTTTTTGGTATTTGGTGCTACATTAATAAAATCTTTAATTTTATCCACATATTAAAAAAAGCAGGCCATGGGAATGAATTTTTTTCAAAGACGTAAAATCCTTAAGGGTGTAAATTATCTTAGTCTCACACCAATCCGTCTAAAAGAACATGAAGATATTGATGATGGGAAGGTAGCTATTATCTTTCCAAAGTTCAAGAGAAAAAGCATGCGGAAATTTTTTGTCCCCGGAAATAAATCAGAATTTGTTAGAATTAAACTCGATGAATTAGGTACTGCTAGCTGGTTAGCTATTGACGGGAAAAAATCAGTTAAAGATATATGTATAGACCTGGAAAATAAGTTCGGTGAGAGGATTCATCCTGTTGAGGAAAGAACTACTAAGTTCTTTAGCAGTTTATATGAACAACGCTATATTACTTTCGCTGAGTTAAAGAGAGCTCAATAGTTAAATTTCACAGGATTAACTGGTGTTTCGCAACCGTCCTTGCTCCTGTTTTTTACTGAACTTGTCCAAAGTTTTAAACTTTAGTTAAGCTGTTTAGGGTTATCAACTTGAACTTGTCCAAAGTTTTAAACTTTAGTTATGCTGTTTAGGGTTATCAACTTGAACTTGTCCAAAGTTTTAAACTTTAGTTATGCTGTTTAGGGTTATCAGCTTGAACTTGTCCAAAGTTTTAAACTTTAGTTATGCTGTTTAGGGTTATCAGCTTGAACTTGTCCAAAGTTTTAAACTTTAGTTATGCTGTTTAGGGTTATCAACTTGAACTTGTCCAAAGTTTTAAACTTTAGTTATGCTGTTTAGGGTTATCAGCTTGAACTTGTCCAAAGTTTTAAACTTTAGTTATGCTGTTTAGGTTTATCAACTTTGGACAAGTTTAGTATATAAAAAAAGGCCTGCTAAAAAGCAGGCCTTTTTTATAGAGTCAAGAGAGTGATCAGATCACTCTCTCGTTATTAGCTTATTATTCAGTTACAATCATAGATCTAGTCTTTACGTAATTTCTGGTTTCACCTTGTACTTCAATCTTGTACATGTAAATTCCAGCAGCTAACTGTGATCCATCAAATTGTACTTTATAAGTTCCAGCATCTTTACTTTCATTGTCAATGATTACTGCAATCTTATCTCCAATTGAATTGTAAATAACCAGGCTAACATTTCCGGATTCAGGTAATGTGTACTCAAATTCAGTAACATTATTGAATGGGTTTGGATAGTTATAACCTAATGAGAATTCGCTTGAAGTAAGTACTAATTCAGGAGCACTTAACTTAACATTGCTAAGAACTGTAGCAAATCTGTCAGCCAATTCACTTCTTCCGTTGAGTGTCAAAGGAATAATGTTATTGGTATTGCTCTGTAGATCTTTAGCTCTTAAGCTCAGTACTATCAATGCATCATTTTTAGTGAGGCTAAGTTCTTTCATATTATAGTATGAAATTCTCAGTTCACCATTATTAGCTGTGTAAACAAGTTCTTTAGCAGCACCTGATTTGAGCTCAACACCTAATACATCTACCATATCAGCAGGATATGTGAGTATTAAGGAGATTGCACCGATACTTAGATCTTGTTCTACGTAGATTGGAAGTTCAAACTCAACGAATGAAGTAATTTCTTTCGTTCCCTTAGTTTCCAGTGTGATGCTTGGTGCTACCTTAATAAATGGAGGTGTATAAGAAGCATTTACATCACCGAAGCATAGAGAAGCAAAGTCATTAGTTTCATCGAAGCCGGCAAGAACAACAGTATTCTTTTCGAATACCCAGTCACCTGCAGCGAATCCAGGAATCATTCCAACAAATCTTTGCTGTACATTCAATGCATCTGCAGTATTCACAACAGCATCAGCATTTACATCACCAGCTTCAAGATAGAGGCCTGTTAATGTGTTCAATCCAACAAAGTGCTTCATGATCAATAACGCATCACCTGAGTTTCCACCGCCCCATGCTTTTGTACTGGCACCATCAATCAGATAGGTGTCATCAGCAAGTGAGGTGAACTGATAGAATCCGTAAGCGTCAGTTGTTACAGTTTGAACAACTGTACTACCTTTTATCAGTTTAACTTCAGTGTTATTCATAGCTGTAGCAGCTGTGTTAAGATAATTCACATAACCTGTTATATCAGCACCAGGAGTCACAGTAACTTCAACATCATCAACATCAAAACATCCGTTAATGTCAGTAACTTCTAATGTGTAAATAGTAGTAGCAGCAGGGCTCGCGTCAGGATCAGCTATCGTAGGATCACTTAATCCTGCAGCAGGAGTCCATAACCATGCGAATGGGCTATTGCCAGTTGCTGAACCATTCAGCATTACAGATGTACCATATACTATGCTTACATCAGCTCCGGCATCAGCAACAGGAACAGTATTAACTGTCACAGTTACATCAGCAACAGCTGAACAGCCATCAGCATTGGTTACAGTCACATAATACTCAGTTGTAACAACTGGGCATACTGTAATAGCATCTGTCTGATCTCCTGTACTCCATTCGTAATACATACCACCTGTGGCAGTCAGAGTTGTGCAAACGCCTTCGCAGATTGCAACATCTGGTCCTGCATCAGCAACTGGTACTGGGTTAACAGTCACAGTTACAGAAGCAACATCATAACAACCATTGTTATCAGTTACAGTTACCTCATAAGTTGTTGTTGTAGCAGGACAAACAGTAATAACACCCATTTGATCTCCTGTACTCCATACGTAGAGGCTACCACCTGTAGCTGTCAGGGTTGTGCATTCGCCTTCGCAAATTGCAACATCTGGTCCTGCACTAGCAACCGGGTTAGGATTAACTGTTACAGTTACAGAAGCAACATCATAGCAACCATTATTATCAGTTACAGTTACCTCATAAGTTGTTGTTGTAACAGGACAAACAGTAATAACACCCATTTGATCTCCTGTATTCCATACATAGAGGCTACCACCTGTAGCTGTCAGGGTTGTGCATTCGCCTTCGCAAATTGCAACATCTGGTCCTGCACTAGCAACCGGGTTAGGATTAACTGTTACAGTTACAGAAGCAACATCATAACAACCATTGTTATCAGTTACAGTAACATAATATGTTGTAGTTTGAGCAGGACATACTGTGATGACACCCATCTGGTCACCTGTACTCCATACGTATAAGCTACCACCTGTTGCAGTAAGTGTTGTGCATTCGCCTTCGCAAATTGCAACATCTGGTCCTGCATCAGCAGTTGGGCTAGGCAAGATACCAACAATAGCATCCATAGCCATATCAGCACCACAACCATAAGTGTTCATTGCATACGCTGTATATGTTCCGGCAAGTGTCTGTAAACCAAAGTCAATTGTACTTCCAGTTCCACTTACAACAGTACCAGTAGCAATACCATCAAGATAGAGTTCATAGTTAACATCAATCTCAGATCCAGAGAGGCCAACCATTACTCCACCTGTACCGTCGCAATAATCTCCACCGCCGGTTACATCAAATACCATAGGTACAGCAAACATTTCGACATAGGCATCACCATTCATATTATATGTACATGACGTACCATAATAAGTACCAACAACAGTATAATATCCGATGTCAGTCATCAGGCCAAAGCTGAAAGCAGCACCTGTACCCATAACCGGAGCACCAAATACGAGACTGTTGAGATATAGTTGATATTCAACTCCAACTTCAGAGTTATCAAGTCCAACATCAACACCACCAGTACCGACACAATATCCGCCACCACCAACTACGTTGAACGCTGTTGGAATAGCATTAACTGTGGTTGTGTGATATGCAGTATTAGAGCAAGTACCATCTGAATATGTATATTCAATTGAGTATGGTCCACCTACACCTGCAGCAGCAGGATCAAAGAAGGCAGTACCGTCACCGTTATCAGTAACTCCAGCACCGGAGAAGCTTCCATCAGGAGCCATATTACCAATAAGTAATGATGGTGCTGAATTCATACAATAATTAGGTAACAGTCCTGTAAAGTCAACCTGAGGCATAGGTAATGCAAATACTTCAGCATAACCTGCCATCATAACTTCACATACCGTTCCAATATTAGAAGCAAGTATAGTATAAATACCAGCAATATTCTGATTTGCAAATGTTAATGGACCAGCAGTACCCATAAGTTCAAGGCCTGAAGGTATACCATCAATCAGTAATGCATATCTGACACCAAGTTCAGAGTTATCTAAATTGATATCAACACCAGGACCACCTATACATACATATCCTCCACCGGATACTGTAAATATTTGTGGTAATGGGAGAACATTAACAACAGCCTGTCCGAATCCAATATTATAACATACAGACCATCCGCCGCCACCATAAACTGTATCAGTTACTGACATAATTTCATAGGTGGTTGCTACAGATGGGCTAACATCGAATGTATAAGGAGTTGTTGTAATATATACTGTATCATAGTTAGTTTGATCTGTAATAATGATCGTCCATGGTGATTGGCCGGTTAGATCAACAGTAAGAGTTGCAAAGTCGCCTTCACAAATATCTGCTGATCCGGATAGAGTTGCAGTTGGTAATGGGAACATTACAACTTCAATTGTACCAAGCATCATATTTGTACATCCTGTCACAGGATCTGTTGCCGCAACAGTATACATTCCAGTTAATGTAAAGTTACCAAATACTATAGGCAGTCCATCTCCAATAACAGGTCCGCCAATATTCATAACACCATTTCTGATAAGTTGATATTCAAGTCCTGTTTCACTACCGTCAAGTATGATCTCAACACCAGTACAACCGATGCAGTAGCATCCGCCACCGGTTAAGTTAAATTCATAAGGCAGTGGGTTAACAGTAACAACAACTTCATCAGAAGCAACACATCCATATGAATTTGTTACAAATACTGTGTATGTAGTTGTTACAGCAGGGCATACTGTCATTGAAGCATTAAAGTCTCCGGTATTCCAGAGATATGTTCCACCACCAGTAGCTGTTAATACAGTACAGTCACCTACACAGATACCAACATCAGAACCTGCATCAGCATTTGGCACAGGATCAACGGTTACTGTTACTGAAGCAACGTCATAACAACCATTGTTATCGGTTACAGTAACATCATATGTTGTAGTTACTGGAGGGCATACAGTGATAGCGCCCATAGTTTCACCAGTACTCCATACAAACATAGTACCACCAGTTGCTGTCAGCATTGTGCATTCACCTTCGCAAATTGCAACATCAGGACCAGCATAAGCAACAGGATTAGAATTAACAACCACTGAAGTCATCTCAGTTATGAAACATCCATTGATGTCATAAATGCTGACATAATAGTCACCAGCAGCAGCAAGTGATGCACCAATTATCACAGGATTTTGTACTGTAGAAGTAAATCCGTTAGGACCGCTCCATTCAAAGCCTGTAATACTAGCTAATGGTGTAACATCTGCATATAATTCTAATACTTCTCCATCACATATAGGACTGTTAGAGTAAGCATATCCCTGTGCAAGTGGATAATTAACAGTTACGGTCGCACTTAAATTTAGCATATTGAAGCACAATGAGTCTGCAACTGAAATCAAAGTGTATGTAGTTGTAGAAGTCGGGCTAATTACATAGTCGTATGACCAGGTTTGGATACCCAATACTATTGTAGTATCAACACCATTAGTCATTATGAAGCCCCAAGGTAGTATTCCACTTGTTAGAGTCACGGTAAGTGTTGCGTTGTCGCCTTCACAAATATCAACATCACCACTGAGTGTAGCGAAAGGAATTGGCCAGAACTCAACGGTTGCATCTCCGTTCATCAATGTAGAACAACCTGTATAAGGATCAGTTGCAAGGATAGTATAAACACCTTCCTGAGTCATATAACCCCATGTAAGGTTAGTATCTGTACCATATTGGATATCACCTGTTCCAACACCATTCAGTATCAGTTCATAGATAAATCCATATTGTGAATCGTCGATACCAACATATAGATGTGTACAGCCAAGACAGCAAGCACCACCACCTGTTACATTGAATAAGTAAGGTAATGGATTAACAACAATAATTGCAACGCCACCCATATTTCTTGTACATCCAAGAGCAATGTCGTTAGCAACCACTGTATATGTGCCGGCAACTGTTTGTAATCCAAAGTTAAGTGGACTACCTGTACCAACTAACATATTGCCACTAGCAACACCATCAAGATATAATTCGTATTCTACACCTGAGTCTGATCCTGATAATCCTACATTATGTCCAATGCCACCGTCGCAGTAAACACCACCACCTGTTACATAGTATAATGTTGGAATATTAACAGTAACCACAGCATTACCCTGACCAACGTTGTCACAATAATAATCCATAACCATAGGCACGGTATATGTTGTTGTAACTACCGGACTAACCAGAGTATCCCAAGGTGTAATCATTGTTGTATGAGATGTAGTAACAGTACCATCACTTATCTGAATTACCCAAGGGGCTGTACCGATAAGGTTAACTGTTAATAATGTAGACTCACCAACACATATTGTAGCATCTCCTGTGATCACAGCTTCAGGAAGTGGATATTCGTATACGCCCGCACTTCCGATCATTGTTCTAGTACACATTGATACAGGATCAATTGCTAATACAGTATAAACACCAACGGCAGTCTGGTTTGCAAATACAAGCATCATTCCAGTTCCCGGCAGTGTAACACCAGTGGATATACCATCTAATAATAAGGTATAATTAATACCAACATCAGAACCTGCAAGTATAATATCCGGACCAGGATCACCAACACAGTAAGGTCCGCCACCAAGTACTTCATAAGTATTAATATTTGGATCGCCCATAATTTCGACATATCCGCTCATATCATCTTCACAACCAGTGGTAACATTTACAGCAACAGCTGTGTAGAGACCATCTATTTGCAGGCCGAAGCTTATAGGGCCACCTGTACCTGAAACAGTTGTAATAGAATCAGTAGTATATCTGTAAAGTGTGTAATCAACTCCAATTTCTGATCCGTTAAGACCAACTTCTACACCAATACCATTGCAATAGTATCCTGAACCGGTAACTGTAAATACCTGTGGTAAAGGATTTACTGTAACAACAGCAATATCGCCGGTATGGAAGCAAATTGAGTCAACTACAATTATTATTTCGTACTGAGTAGTAACAGTAGGACATACAGTCATACTCCATGGTGATGACATAATTCCATTGTAGGAAGTAGTGTCTGTACCATCAGTAATTTCTAATGACCATGGTGGCATACCAGTTAGATTAACCATAAGGTCAGCACATTCACCATCACATATTTCCTCATCCTGAGCAAATATAGCTGTAGGAGCAGGCTTAAGTATGATCTCAGCATAATCGTTCATCATCACGAAACAGCCTGTAAGTACATTAGTCGCAAGAACTGTATATACTCCAGGTATTTCTTTCAGACTACCAAATGTGATAGCAGAACCTGTACCCTGAACAACAGTATCGATGATTGTACCATCAATTATCAGTGTGTACTCAATTCCGATTTCTGATCCGTCTAATCCGATCTCAAGACCGTAGCAACCGAAGCAATAATATCCACCACCTGTTACAGTGTAAATCTCAGGCAATGGGTTAACAATAACTTCTGTTGAGTCACTATTCACACAATTATTAGTATCATATACCACGAGGTAATACATACCTGCAGCCATCATTCCAACTCCTGTGATCACCGGATTCTGATCTGTTGAATAGAATCCGTTAGGCCCTGACCAGTACCAGCTGTTGATAACAGCAGTACTTGTACCGTATAATTCAAGGTCATCTCCAGCACAAACCGGAGAATTAGAACTTGCATTTACATCCGGTAACGGATATACAGTAACCTCAACTTCATCAGTGTCAGTACAACCATATTCGTTGGTTACAGTAACTGCGTATGTAGTAGTTGTAGCAGGACAAACATTGATTACAGAAGTTGTCGCACCAGTACTCCATTCGTAGGTATCATAGTTACCTCCGCCTGAAACTACCAGGTCAGTACATGCACCAATGCATATTCCGACATCCTGTCCTGCATCTGCAATTGGTAATGGGTTAACTGTTACGACTACTGAAGCATAGTCAGAACAACCATTATTATCAGTTACAGTAACAAAATATGTAGTAGTTATGGTAGGACATACATCGATAGAAGCATCAGTTTCACCTGTACTCCACATGTAATCGCCACCGCCGGTAGCTGTGAGTGTTGTGCAATCGCCGTAGCATATTGCCACATCAGGTCCGGCACTAACAACTGGTAATGGATTAACAACTATAGTAGCACTTCCTGTGCTTGTATTGATACATCCATTGCCATCAGAGACTTCAATAACTGTATAGGTCTCAGTAGCAGCTGGAGTAACAGTATAAATATAAGGTGTAAAGAATATACCATTATGAACAGTACCATCAGAGAACTCAAGGTTCCAAGGTGGTGTTCCTGTCATTTCAACATTAATGTCAGCACTTTCACCGTAACAGATTGTATCGTCTCCGGTAACAATAGCTGTAGGTAAAGGATTAATGATCACAGGTACGCAACCATACATATCATTTGTACATTCGGTTGTTGTATCAGTAGCGAATACAGCATATGTACCTGCACCGGTAATATTACCGAAGCTAATAGCATATCCTGTTCCATAAACAGTAGCTATCAGTGAATCATTACAACAACATGCTGGTCCCCAAAGAAGCTCATATCTAACTCCAAGCTGTGAACCAGTAAGCCCGATTTCAACACCAACTCCACCATCGCAATAAGAACCACCACCTGTTACTGTAAACCACAATGGTAATGGGTTAATAGTAACTTCAACCTTACCGGCCATCATAACCATACATCCGGTTGTGTCATTAACAGCGTGTGCTGAATATAAACCAGGTATACCCTGAGGGCCAAATGTAATAGTACTGCCTGTACCGGCAATAAAGAGACCCATTGGTGATGTGTTGAAATACAATTCATAGGTAACAGCTAACTGTGAATTATCAAGGTCGACGTTAACACCACTTCCAATACAAGCAGCTCCACCGCCGATTACATTTTGAATAACTGGTAATGCATCAACTCTTACATATGTTGAAGCACTGTTAAAACAGCCATTTGTATCAGTTACTGTCAATGTATATGTACCTTCATTAACAGAGTCAGCGTATGTGATAACAGGATTCTTGTCGTATGAAGTAAATCCGACAGGACCTACCCAATAATAAGTAGCAATCTCACCTTCATCAACTGCAGAACCATAAAGTTGTATATCATCACCCCAGCATACAGGTGAGTTAGAATTTGCCAATGCTTCAGGCAGTTCATAAACTGTGATATTACCATTTTTATAATGTGCAGTTAACTCAGTGAAGTTAACATCATTATACTGACATTTACCAGGTGATAAAGTATCCCATGTAAGGAAGTCAGTTCCACCAACAGAACTAAATTTAAGTTCGAGTAACGTACCGTTCCCGATATTAGCATTTTGTGTGTTGAACCAGGATATAATAATCTGGTTACCGAACTGGTTAACGAATATAGTTCCAAATGCTAATGCAGGATTCAGGTTAATATAACTATCAAATAACAATACACTTGTGTCAACATTAAGTGTCAAGGATATAGAAGCTACTTGGTAGAAATGTTCTACAGTAATAGGAACAATAACATCACCCGCACAAGTGTAAACATCTTCAATAATAGTTGTTATAATAGGCATAACTGTCAGTACAGCTTCGTCAGAATTCAGTCCGGCAGTTGCATATAAACATCTTCCGTTAACAACAGCTCTGTAAGAATTACCATCCATATCAACAGTGATACCTGTGAGTGATAATACGTTAGTTGTTGCTCCGCTATAAATACCACCATCTACAATATCAAACCAGTCGACACCATTAGTGCTTTCCTGCCATTGATAAGCAACAACAGTAGTACCCTGTGTAACAACCGAGAATGTACCACTCTGACCTTCTTCAACTGCAAGATCCATTGGTTGAGTGATGAAATTAGCATTAGTATCCATCATCACGGTTACGTATCCATTCATAATGTTAACACAACCTGTTGCAACAACCTTAGCTGCTATATCATATAATGTATAAACTCCAAATGTTGTTGTTTGATCACCAAAGCTAATTGGACCTCCTGTACCTGGTATAGTATCTACAAAACCATTACCAATAATATGCAGGAAGTAATCTACTCCAATTTCAGAATTAGAGAGTCCAACTTCAACTCCTGTACCAGCTGGGCAATATATTCCACCACCTGTAACATCATAAACAACAGGAAGTGGCAATACAACTATATCAGCACTACCAAACATGAAGTTAGTACATCCGGAAATAGTATTTATTCCTAGTACAGTGTAAACTCCTCCGAGAGAGAGAGTATCACCAAATGTGATAGGTCCGCCATTACCCGGAACAACATTGCCTGTTGCCATACCATCTCTGTATAATTCATAATACAGTGATGCCTGTGAGTAATCCAGTCCGATTTCAACTCCATTACCACCGAAGCAGAATGAACCACCACCGGTAACATTAAATGGAGCAGGTACAGGATTAACAATTATAGTAACACTACCGGCCATACTATTTGTGCAACCAGTAGTATCATTAATACCAAAGACGGTATATACACCAGGAGATACCTGTAAGCCAAAGCTGAAGGCAGAACCTGTACCGGCAACCGGTGCACCGTGTATCACGCCATTAATAAACATCTGGTATGTAACATCAAGCTGTGTATTTGCAAGTCCGACTTCAACACCGGCACCTCCATTACAGTAGCTTCCTCCACCAGTAACAGCAAATCCTACAGGACCTGGAATAATAATAATATCAACACTTCCTGTCATATATGTGTGACACAAGGTCGTTAGATTTAAAGCATAAACGCTATATGTTCCAGGGAAGTTATGATTTCCAAAACTGATAGGATTTCCGTCGCCGGCAACAACAATTCCAAGAGCAACGCCATCAGCGTAAAGTTCGTACTCTACACCAATCTCGCTACCATCAAGAGTGATTTCAAATCCGGCACCACCAGCACAGTAAGCACCACCACCGGCAACATTAAACATAGTCGGCAATGGATGTACCATAGCATTTTGTGAAGTAGAATATACACAACCATCAGCAGTTGTATAAGTATAGGTAATTGTGTTTAAGCCTGATACTGTAGCATTATATTCAGCAGTACCATCGCCATTGTCGACAATACCAGGGCCTGTAAATACACCATTAGCATCCTGAGGGATTCCTGTTAATCCGCAACTTCCGTCTCCAACAACATAATGAAGATTGCCATTCCACATTCTATTAGCGTTACCAAGAGCAAATGGATATGCTCCACCCTGTCCACCATCAATAGTTATATTGGGATCTGAGTAAGGAGGTGTGGCCGGAGGTATGTTTGAATAACTCATGGAACCGCTGGCAATGGTGGTTACATACAATCCGTAAGTTTCACCTGCATTTATCACAAGCCCTCCAATAGGCACGGGAGTGGGGGTACCAACTCCTCCAGTAGGTGCGTCGTAAGAACCAAGCAGTGTCCATCCAGCGGAGCTCATATTATTTCCAACCCATGAACCAGGTCTGTAATAAACTTCTACAGTAGTAGCTCCACCAATGTTTACATCAAAACTTGAAATGGTAATGGTGTTTGTTGCTATAACATCAAACATATTTCCATCAAAACTATTACCAGCTGCCCAAGTTGTTGTAAGAGTTCCGGGAGCACCACAGATTCCGCCACCACTGCCACCAGATCCATCACCAAGACAGTATTCTGAATTCAATCCGGTAAAGTCAGGAATAACACCAGGAAATACTACAACAGTAATATAATCAAGTGCAGCACCACATCCACTGGTTGCTACTAACTCATACCGTGTAGTAACGGTAGGACAAACTGTAGGATTCTGCAATAGCGGATTATTAATACTATTTGCATCACCCCAAGTAACATTCCATTGGTATGTATTACCACCTGAACCGAATAACTGTATGCAGTCGCCTTCACAAATGCTGGCTTGCGTAGGTGAAATGATAGCAACAGGGAATAAATCTATGCTTATCCAAACATCATCAGATGCAGTACATCCGTTAACATCAGTTACAGTTACAATATATTGTGTAGTAACTAAAGGATTAACAACAGGATTTTGACTTACAGAAGTAAATCCTGCAGGAACTGATTCCCAACTAAATGAATAAGGTATAGTTCCACCACTTGGGATAGCATTTAGATTAGCCGTACTTCCGGTACATATCTGCATATCCAGTCCGGCATAAACAGCTGGTATAGGATTAACAACAACATCAATAGAAATTGTATATGGACATCCGGTTGCACTTATATAAGAATAAGTAATGGTGTGTACACCAACACCTGCTGAGTCAGCAACAAATACTGTATCATTAGCTGTTATATATACACCAGGACCTGAGAATGTGCCTCCGGGTTCATAACCATGCAATACAGCAGGAGGAGCATCCAGGCAATAAATTGTATCCAGTCCAATGATTGCCAGAGGCGGAGCCGGATCAATACTAATAGTTATGTTATCTGTGCCGACACAACCAGGTGCCAGTGCATCAGAAACATTAGCTGTATAAGTAATAGTGTTCACAGGAATTGCAGTTACGCTTTGAGTTGTAGTACCACTCAATCCAGTCGGTGGTGTCCACAAGAACGTATACATAGAATGTGGATTGAGAATATTGGCTGTCAGAGGTACTGAACTTCCAAAACAAAGAATAGTGTCATTTCCAATATTAACAATAGGAACTACATGAACTGCAACATATACAGAAGCATAACCAACACATCCGTTAATATCAGTAACAGCAACGGTATATATGGTAGTATCATTAGGATTAGCAATTGGATCAGGAATATTTGGATTACTTAATCCGGCAGCAGGAGACCATAACCATGTGAATGGGCCATTTGTAGTATCCAGTAACACTGCATCAATTATCTGTCCAAAACCCTGGCAAAGTATCATTGTATCACCATTGAGTATATCAATTTGTGGCAATGGAAGAACAACAACATCAGTACTTGCTGTTGCAGTACATCCATTAATATCACTTACCATTAAGGTATATGTACCTGCATCAGCAGCACTCATATTTGGCCTCAGTGGGTTTTGATCCATAGAGATAAATCCGTTAGGACCTGTCCAGTCATACATCGCAATTGGATAAGAACCCATACCTGCTCCGTATAATTCTAAGATTGTTTCAGCGCATACTGGTGAATTTGAAGATGCTGCAGCTGTTGGTAAAGGATTAACAGTAACAATTACATTATCATCATCAGTACATCCATTTGCATCAGTTACCGTAACAGTATATGTAGTAGTTACAACAGGACATACATTAATTGTAGCAGTCATGTCTGTAGTACTCCATTCATAAGAAACGCCACCTGTCGCAGTAAGATCAGGACAATCACCTAAACAAATATCAATATCCGAACCTGCATCAGCTACTGGTAGAGGGTTAACTATAACAGTAACATCATCAGCATCTGTACATCCATTAGCATCAGTTACAGTAACTGTATATGTGGTAGTAACAGTTGGGCATACATTAATTGTAGCCATCATACCTCCATTGCTCCATGCGTAAAGAACTCCACCTGTTGCAGTAAGATCAGTACATTCATTTAAGCAAATTTCAACATCGAGGCCTGCATCAGCTACCGGTAAAGGATTAACAACAACAATTGCAGTATCACTATCTGTACAACCATTCTGGTCGGTTACAGTTAAAATATAATCACCTGACATACCAGGTATAGCATTAGGTATACTAGGGTTCTGCATTGAAGACATAAATGCCAGAGGGCCAGTCCAGTCGTAATCTGTTAATGCAACAGGATCCAGACCTACAATTTCTATCCTAAAATCTTCAATTTCACCAAATCCTACAGTTTCACAAGCGGTAGGAGCTGAATACCATTTAACCCTGATACGCATCACTGTCGCGCAGGCTACAGCATCAACCGGTACAGTAAAGCCAACACTAATAGTAGTGTTCCCTATACCAGCAGCACCAATATATATTTCCTCATTACCGCCGTCAAATACGCCGTTTCTGTTCCAGTCGATATATGCATAAAGAATCTCATTACCATTAGCATGAACAGAAGTTGTAATAACATATGATTGTCCGGCATTCAGTGTAGTGAACAACGTTGATGTCTGATCATCATATCCGTTTGGATTAGTTGTAGCACCACTGCTATAAGTTGCACCATTCAGATCAACTTCTGTTATCCAATCCAGACTGTTGTTAGCAACTGGTAAACAGTAACCTGTTGGCAATACACTTCCACCTGAACATGGTACTAATAAAGAGTCTCCACCATAACCGTTACCTGTAAGATCGATAGTTTCATTTTCACATATTGGTGAATTTGAAGAAGCAATCGCAGTTGGCAGGTTAAATACGTGAAGTGTTTCATATGCATAATTTGTACATCCGTTTCCGTCTGTAAAAGTATATGTAATTGTATGATCTCCGGCTCCTGCAGCTAAAGGATAGAAAGTATTTAAACTACATCCATGACCTGAATAACCACCTCCGGCAGGGAATCCACCGGTAAGAGCAAATGGTGCTCCATCAAGACATATGCTTGGTTGAGCAGCGAGGAATACAAAAGGAAGTGGATTAACAGTAACATGAGTTAATGCACCGTTAGTACCACAAGAACTTGTTACAGCAACATGATATGTTGTATTTACATGAGGTGAAACCCATGGATTTGCAAGTGTTGATGTAAATCCCGGAGGAGTTGATACCCATTGGTAACTTGTTCCACCTGTAGCTGTTAATTGTACAGAGTCGAAATCGCAGATAACAATATTTTGTGGATAAATATCTGCAATAGCCTGGTTGATAGTATTTATTACTACTGAATCCGGCTCACTTACACATCCGTTTGCATCAGTCACAATAACATAATAAACTGTAGTATCTGTTGGCGAAACAATTGGGTTAGCAATATTAGGATCACTGATATTAGTAGTAGGTGTCCAGCTATATGTAAATGGTGGTTGTCCGACACTAGCAACAGCATAGATCTGTGTAAGGTTATCGGTACAAACAGTAGCATCATAGAATGCATCAACAAATGGCTTAGGCCAGGTATAAATAGTTATATTATCTGTAGCTGACAAACCTAAAGCATCTGTCATTGTAACTGTATAAACAGTTGTAGGAGCTATAGGTGTAACCTCAATAACTGCACCAAGTATTGGTGGTGGTGGTGGGATATAAGGGCAATCACCAACTCCTACAAAATTATATGCGGTAGACGGAACGCCACTAAGGCCATCGGAATATATTTGCGTACCACCTTCATCATAAATATAGAAAGAGCACTCTGACTGATATGACCCGGTTGGAAACCATTGTACATGTATGTCATCACCGGTACTCACAGAAAATGGGAATGCAACTGGCCCTAATCCAGTTGATAATGTAACAGCGTTTAATACCGCAGTACCGTTAACAAATACACTGATAGTATTGCCATTCCATCCATCGCCATAACTATCCAGAAGTGAGAGTTCATAATTACACGAACTTGATGGGGCTGTAGGACAATCAGCAGTCCCAACAAAATTATATGCAGTAGATGGGGCGCCACTGAGGCCATCAGAATAAATTTCCGTACCACCTGCATCATAAATATAGAACGAACACTCTGACGCAAATGACCCTGTAGCAAACCATTGTACATGTATGTCATCTCCTGTGCTTACAGTGAATGGGAATACTAGGGGACCTGCACCAGAGGCCAGAGTTACAGCATTTATTACAGGAGCTCCATTAACAAAAACACTAATAGTATTGCCATTCCATCCATCGCCATAACTATCAAGGAGCCTGAGCTCATAATCGCATACTGGATTTACAGCAAAGCCTGTCATAGTTCCTCCGGTAGGGTCATCAGCCCATTGATATGATATTGGAGCTACTGCATTAGGACTAGGAGTAGCTGTCAGAATACTTGATGATTCAAGACACATAGTTATAGGTACACCGGCAAGGCTAACTATTGGCCCAGAAGTAAACAGCACATGGTCGATTGCCATATCACTGGTTGAACTGGTTCCTGTCAAAGCCATCCACCTTACTTTTACTCCGTAAATACCAGACCATGGACTAAGATCAATTGCAGCACCATGCCAAGCTGTACCCTGGTTACCTGATAATGTCCACTCAACCGGAGACCATGTTGCCCCGAAATCGCCGGAAACAACAACACTCAATGATCCCATAGTGGCACCATACATACTATATTGGAACGAACACACAGGATGTGGAAGTGAGGTAAGATCAAGAGGGGGGCTTGTTAAATATGCATTCCTGTTATAACATGATGAAGATTCAGTAAATAAGTATTTTCCTGAACCACCATACCCACTGCTTGGACCTGTACTGCCTGTGGGTGTAGTACCCTGACGTGGTGTCCAGTCCGTATTACTTGCAGGATTCTCAATAGGAGGAAGCTCGTTAATCCAGTTATTATCCAAAATCACGTGGACATTACAGCTTCCGTTTAAACTTGGGTTGGAATCAAATGTTTCAAGATGAGGGAATATTACAATAATAGGATCGGCCATTGTAGTAAACGACCACACAGCACATCCTGCGGCAGCACCAATACCATTATAAGGAACTATTGACCAATAATAAGTTGTGCTATAAGCAAATCCGCTAAATGGATATGATGTCAAAAAACCTATATCCACACCATTATATATATTTGTAGGTAAAGCTGTACCTCCGCCATCTGTACCCATATAGATATTGAATCCGCCTGTAACTCCACTACCTGGTGTCCAGCTCACATCATCTGAAATATTCACACCTGTAGCTCCATCTGTTGGAGAAACTAAGTTTGCGCATGGAGCAGGGACAGTATTCAAATCAATATTTATATTATCAAGCCATACGTAGTTATCATCATATTTCCCATTGTGCAAAAAACGAATCGAAACGATGTTACCAAGGAATCCATCCAGGCCAATAGTCGTTGAACGCCAAATCTCTCCTAATGAACCAAAGGACTGTGTCCCGAATATCTCTACCCAGCCACTGCCACTATTATCATTGGCAAGTATCCAGAAGTTATTATAAGTATCTTGATATTGGAAACCCATATTGTAGTCAAAATCCATAAAAACTGACGTAGCAGTTGTCATGTCAACCATAACGGTCATATATTTCGTATGGCTATAATTTGTACCACCCGGTTGAGCTCTATCCCACGCATTTGCAAGACTTGAAGGAGTAGTAAATCCGGTAGATGTATTAGACCAGATTTCACAACCGTATGATCCGGTAAGAGCAGCAGTTGCATTAACTTCAATCTTGTTGCCTGTTGCAGTTCCGATATATGTATCCCAATATAATGCAAGATTTCCTGTTTCAAAGCCATCAAAAAATGGAATTGTTTGAACAGGGATATCTTGTACAATGAATTCCCATATAGGGCATCCGCTTGCAGTTCCGAATGAATTGTAAGGAACTATCTGCCAGTAAACAGTTGTTAAAAATGGCAGCATTGCAGGAGGTGTCCATGAATTACCGGAAACCATAATACCATTGGCAATATTTGTTGGAGCTACTGTGCCTCCGCCGTCGGTACCCATATAAACATAATAGCCATCAGCATTAATTAAAGATACCCATTCAACATCAGTATAAGCTGACACATCGATTTGTCCGTCTAAAGGATCAATCAAAGCTGTACAACTCGGTGGTGCAGTTGGGTCAAATACTGTAATATTATCAATAAAGAGATCCGGACCAGAATCTGACCAACCGTAGAATTTAATTATAACTGAGCTTCCTATCCAGGCAGAAATATCTTCTACTCTTGTAACAAAAGTACCTGGAGCACCATTAGTAGCACCATCTTGAGAGTCAAACGCATCAGATCCGGTAGGACCAAAAAGGTGGGTTAGAACAGTCCATGTACCGCTTCCCACTACGCTTATTGAAACTGTAAGTTCATCAAGTGGATAGCTTGTCAAATAATCATGTGACCAGTCATATGCCAGTTCTGCGACTGACAGAGAGCTAAGATCCATTACAGGTGTGATCATTTCATAACCAGCGTTATTAACTGAGTAATAGTTCGCTTCGGCACATTGAGCTGCAGCATAATAAAGCCAGGGTTGCCCGGCAAATGTAAAGCAGTCGGGTGGCCATGCATTGAAGTCTTCAAGCCATGGGAAAGTTGAAACAACATCACATGGTGTGGTTCCATTTGCAGCAGCAGGGGGAGAATATTGAAGAATAGGATCAACTGCCCATATCTGATAATAATATGTGGTATTAGGCATTAACCCCACATCACTAAATGCAAATCCCTGTCCAAGGTGAATAACTTCACCTACTCCACCAATTGATGATCCTACAGGATACAGAGTTCCATCTACAGGATTATTAAATGTAGGAGAAGTATTTCTAACCAGCATTACATCACTACCGGCAGCATTATTGTTCCATACCAGTGCAATTTCGGTAGCGCTAACCACTATAGCATTAAAGTTAGTTACAGGACTGACAAGCACATTATAGAAAGAGATATAATCCAATGCCATATCAGTATCAAAATAGTTTCCTGTAAGCCCTCTCCATTGAACAATCACATTAGGCATACCAGCAAATGCACCAAGACTTATATTACCTTTATTCCATTGGTTACCCTGATTACCTGATATTGACCATAAAGGAACTGACCATGTAGCACCATTATCCACTGAAGCAACAACTTCTATTGATCCCATAGTTGGGCCGCTATACATATGGTACCAAAATTCACAATAAGGATCTGTAAGTGCGCTAAAATTCAGAGGTGGACTTGAAACCCAGGCATTACGGAGATAACATCCTGATGTCTCAGTGTAGAGATACTTTCCTGTTCCATTAGGATAATCACCTGTGGGACCGGTATTTGTAGAGGTTGTAGTACCAGAATGTGGTGCCCAGTCCATGGCAGGTGCAGGCTCAACAGAACTTGGCTCATTAACCCACCAATTATTCAATGGGAATGTTGCTGAACAGTTTCCAGCTACACTTGGATTAGAATCAAAGGTTTCAAGATATGGGAAATTAGAAATAGGCGCAAACCATGTTGTTGCAGTCGCTTCTGCGTCAGGAGAGTATTGGTTTATTGCGTCAACAGCATATGCCTGATAATAATATGGAGTACTTGAATTTAATCCAATATCGCTATATGCAACGCCGGGTCCATTAAAAATAACTTCACCTACTCCGCCAATTGAACCTCCAACGGGATAAATTGTACCATCAGCAGGAACATTAAATGTTGGGGCTGTATTTCTGACAAGCATCACATTATCGCCGGTTAAATTATTTGTCCATGAAAGATCAATTTCTGTTTGACCAAGGGCTACAGCCTGGAAAGCACTTACCGGCTGAACCAGTACGTTGAAGACTGTAATATTGTCAATAAAGAGATCCGGGCCATAATCTGACCAACCGTAGAATCTAATTTCAACTGTGCTACCTATCCATGCGGAAATATCTAATTCCCTGGTAACAAAAGTACCCGGGGCACCAGTATTAGCACCATCTTGAGAGTCAAACGCATCCGGTCCGGTAGGACCAAAAAGGTTATCAATAACAGTCCATGTACCACTTCCCACTACGCTTACTGAGACTGTGAGTTCATCAAGCGGATAGGATACCGAATACTGATGTGACCAGTCATATGCAAACATTGGTGCTGTCGTACCGCTAAGGTCAATTGCAGGTGTTATCATTGTGTAGCCGGCATCATTAACTGAGTAATAGTTTGCTTCGGCACATTGTGCGGCAGGATAATAAAGCCAGGGCTGTCCTGAAAATGCAAAACAGTTGGGAGGCCATGCACTAAACGGTTCAAGCCATGGAAAAGCTGTAATAATACCACATAATGTTGTTGCAGTCGCTTCTGCGTCAGGAGAGTATTGGTTTATTGCGTCAACAGCATATGCCTGATAATAATATTGCGTGCTAACATTTAAACCCATATCATTATATGCAGTTCCGGGTCCATTAAAAATAACTTCACCTACTCCGCCAATTGAACCTCCAACGGGATAAATTGTACCATCAGCAGGAACATTAAATGTTGGGGCTGTATTTCTGACAAGCATCACATTATCGCCGGTTAAATTATTTGTCCATGAAAGATCAATTTCTGTTTGACTAACGGCTACAGCCTGGAAAGCACTTACCGGCTGAACCAGTACGTTGAAGACTGTAATATTGTCAATAAAGAGATCCGGACCAAAGCCTGACCAACCGTAGAATCTAATTTCAACTGTGCTACCTATCCATGCGGAAATATCTAATTCCCTGGTAACAAAAGTACCCGGGGCACCAGTATTAGCTCCGTCCTGAGAGTCGAACGCATCCGGTCCGGTAGGACCAAAAAGGTTATCAATAACAGTCCATGTACCACTTCCTACTACGCTTACTGAGACTGTGAGTTCATCAAGCGGATAGGTTGCCAAATAATCATGTGACCAGTCATATGCTAACATTGGTGCTGTCGTACCGCTAAGGTCAATAGCTGGTGTTATCATTGTGTAGCCGGCATTACTAACTGAGTAAAAGTTTGCTTCGGCACATTGTGCGGCAGAATAATAAAGCCAGGGCTGACCTGAAAATGCAAAACAGTTGGGAGGCCATGCACTAAACGGTTCAAGCCATGGAAAAGCTGTAATAATACCACATAATGTTGTTGCATTAGCACCTGATGCCCAGGAATACTGATTAATAGCATCAACAGCAAATGCCTGATAATAATATGTAGTACTTACATTTAAACCCATATCATTATATGCAGTACCGGGTCCAAGGAAAAGAACTTCACCTACACCGGCGATAGAGCCACCGACAGTATATGCTGTACCATCTACCGGTGCATTAAAAGTAGGAGTTGTATTTCTAACAAGCATCACATCATCGCCTGCTGCATTATTGGTCCATGCAAGATCTATTTGTGTTGTACTTATGGCATTTGCAGTGAAGCCTGTAACAGGATCAACCAGTGCCGGTGATCCTAATGGAATATTCCAGGTTGATAAAACCTCACCTGCACTAAGTGCCCTGTTATAAACCCTGAACTCATCCAGAACTTCTCCAGCTCCGATACTTGTGCTGGATGAATAACCACCAACTGTAAAGCCAGTGCCATTAATAGTTAAACCAGTCGCAGTTGAAGTAACATTTAGAACTCCGTTGAGATAACCTTTTACACTTGATCCATCATAAACCCAAGTGCACACGGCGGCTCCGAATCCAACACCAGTAATAATACAATCAAATCCGGGGAGTTGTCTTAACATTAAATTACCATTACCGGCAACTCCATTGGTAAAACACCTGAAACCTGATGCACCAAGATCACCAAAATGATAATATAAGGTGCTTGAGTTAGGTGTATTATTCACATACAACGAGATCGTCCAATTGCCAGCACCAAGGTTAGTATTCCAACCGGTAGCGATATGATTTGCGCTGGATGATCCTCCGTTACCAACAAGGCCTGTTCCAAACTGCCCTGTACCTCCAACAGTTAAACCAAGTATTGGGGCTGGGTTAATACCAACTGGTGCGCTTGCATGATTCACAGCTGTAGCACCTGTAATATCAAACTTGTAATAAATCAACTCAGGTACTGCCTGGGCATAAAGACCTGAACCAAGGATTAAAAGCAAGAATGAAATTACGCTAAACCTTATCAGGCTCTGCACATTCGTAAACTTTGTTTTCATAAGCATTTTTGTTTTCATTAGTGAAACATTTGTGTTTAATGGATTTGTTTTCATAAGTGTAAAAATATTTGTTTTCATAGGCGATAATTATTTAGAACCTTTAATGAATATTTCTTGGCATCTTGTATATATATATGGAAATTTTACCTGCAAAGTAAAAACATTAAAATCAAAATTGCAAACAAAACTTCAAAAAATTGATTAAATATCAATAACAAATTAACAAACGTATTTCAATATATTAATTTACAATTATTTACATGTTTATAACTAATGGTTTTTATTGGCCTTTCAAACAATGAAACAATCCGCAAAACCTGTGTTCTGCACATAAAATATCGAATGTTATACTAATGTTTTGTCTAAATGTTTCAAAACATCGGTAAAACAAACAGTAATATTATTAAAATTTTTGTCCAAAATATCTTTTCTATGTATCAGATTTAAATTCCTAATTACACTTTCAGTTGACAAAAATAATAAATTATTTGATCTTTTAATAAAAAAATAAAACAAAAAAAGTTTTTTTATGTTATTCACTCTGCTGTGATCTATTATTTGCAGCAATTCAGCTTTTCATATTAATACTGAATAAATAATATTTACATTTGCAAGTCAAATATAGTACATAAACTCCATAAATTCAACAAAGCATGCAATTTAGTTATTAACAACGGATATTTAATAAGTACATAGAGTGCCTTGAGTACTTGGAGTGCCTTGAGTACTTGGAGTGCCTGGAGTACCTAGAGTGACTGAGGAAGATGACAAAAAAATAAGTTATATAACAAATAAAAAAAGGAGAGAAAATGAGTAATGAATTAACGAATCTTAAACCGGCTGTATTATGGAAAAATTTTGAAGGTATCTGTGGTGTACCGCATCCTTCAAAAAAAGAAGAAATGATCAGGCAGTTTCTGATCAACTTCGGGAACAAGCACAAGCTGGAAACAATTGTTGATGAAGTTGGAAATGTAATTATCAAAAAACCTGCTACCCCTGGAATGGAAAATGTGAAAGGCGTCGTATTACAGGGACACATCGATATGGTTCCTCAAAAGAACAGCGACATTGTTCATGATTTTGAGAATGATCCTATACAGGCGTATGTAGATGGTGAATGGGTTAAAGCCCGCGGAACAACTCTTGGATCGGATAATGGTATTGGAGTGGCGGCAGCGATGTCGGTACTCGAAGCTAATGATATCTCCCATGGCCCAGTTGAAGCACTGTTTACTGTGGATGAGGAAACAGGGATGACAGGCGCCTTTGGTCTGAAGCCAGGCATTCTGAAAGGTGATATTTTGATTAATATGGACTCTGAAGATGAAGGTGAATTATATATCGGATGTGCAGGTGGTGTTAATACGAACATGAAGTTTCATTATTCTGAGGTGCCTGTTCCTGCCGGATCAGCTGCATACAAGATCAGCATCACAGGACTTAAAGGAGGCCATTCAGGCATAGATATTCCACTAGGAAGGGGCAATTCAAATAAAATTATTAACAGATTGTTCTGGCATGCGACTGCAGATTTCGGTCTGCGTATTTCAAATATCGACGGTGGCAGCCTTCGTAATGCTATCCCACGTGAAGCATTTGCTGTTGTCACAATTCCTGAAAATAATAAAGAAAAATTCGAAACCTTCGTAAAAGAATTTGAACAAACAATTAAAAGCGAATTAGGTAAAGTTGATCCTAACTTTCAGATTGAACTAAGCAGTGTTGAACTTCCTGCTACCCTAATTGATGAAACTACACAAGGGAAACTTATTAACACAGTATATGCTTGTCCAAATGGTGTTATCGGAATGATAGCTGACATGCCCGATGTTGTAGAAACCTCCACCAATCTTGCTATTGTAAAATCAGAGAATGGCATTATTGAGATTTATACATTACAGCGAAGCTCTGTCAATTCAAAAAAAGATGACCTGGCAACTATGGTTCGTTGTGTTTTTGAAACTGCGGGTGCTGAAGTTGAACATTCAGGAACATATCCAGGCTGGAAACCAAACCTCGACTCCCCCGTCCTTGTAACCATGAAGAACGTATATAATAACAAATTCGGGAAAATACCTGATGTTAAGATTATTCATGCCGGATTGGAATGTGGATTGATAGGTGATGTTTATCCTGAAATGGACCTGATCTCCTTCGGCCCAACAATAAGAAATCCTCATTCACCGGATGAGATGGTTAACATTAAATCTGTTGAAATGTTCTGGGATTTTCTGGTTGCTACGCTAGAGAGTATTGAATAGTGGTTAGTTGTTAGTGGGTTTTTGTTTTGCGTAATTCATGGTAATTTGCTTCGCGTAATTTACCCTTCGGGTGTGATTCACTTCGTGTAATTCATTTGCTACTATTACAACCTAATTACCATCGAATTACCATTGAATTACTTTTTTATCTTTATTACCCATATTTTTTTGCATAATTCAATAATTCTTTCTTTATTTGCAGTGTTTTAAAATGTAATTGTATTTATGAAAGAACAAATTCGATTATATGGACGGATATTGCGAAGCGCTTTTTCGCAACTTACTAAGCCACAGCTAAAAGTACTGGCTGAACTTATCATTGCATTATCCCGGACGGCAAGCTTTACACTTAGAGACATTGCCTCAAATTTTCAGGGTGATAGCGATGTTAAACATAAATTAAAAAAACTACAGTACTTTCTCGATGGGCTGGATCTTAATAACGATTTCTGGAAGTCATATATCTCTTTAATATTATGTCTGCCTAATCTAAAACTCTCAAAAAGAGACAAAATATCCATAACACTAAGCTCTCGCAATCTTGGACCAAGTTTTAGACTAATAACAGCAAGCATCAGCTATAAAAATAAATCCCTTCCCCTCTTTCTTAAATTATGGAACGATTACGGATATCCTGCTAATTTCAAAACCGAAGTTGAAACTATTCTGCAATTGCTAAAAGAGCTATTACCGGTGAAATATAATTATGTGTTTATTATTGACGAAAGTTCAGAGGAAAAGAATTTAACTGAAATATGCGCATCTCAGGAAATTTACTATATTATTAGAATAAGGCCAAAGAGTCTAAAGCTTAAAGACGCAACGGATTTCACTGATATTAAACTATTCCCTGATGGGGTATACCAGGACGCAAATACTGATGTTTTCCCTGCACACTTAAATTCAAATGTTGCCATAATAAGCATCCCTTCTGAAGATGATTCAAGATCCTGTATCTACTTCGCCACGAATCTTACAAATAAAGAAAATATTTTTAACTACTACAGTAATAGAATGTTCTTTGAAGAGGATCTGTCTTTACTTATTAATGAACTTAAATGGTCGAAATATTCAAAAAAACTACCTGAAAGGTCCAGATTTGAGAAACTGCTTATTGCAAGTTGTATAAGTTATGCTTTAAATTCATCTGAAGAAAAGGATATTGTTAAAAAACTGCAACATATTATTGTGAATCTTTTACGAAATAAAAATTAATTTTCATTACCTGTTATTCGTTTTGTTTTTAGGCTTCTTTTACTTTTCTATGGTTTTTTTGGGGTATTATAATATTTAACTAATTTATTTCCTTTATGAAACTTAAAAATTGCTTTGCGAAACTTTGTGGAATAGCTGTTACACAGAGTTCCACTGAGAAGACACAGAGATTCACAGAGTTTATATAATAATTATTTCATGTATTCTTGCTTTTTTTAAAAAATAATTTTTATCTTTGCACTCCGAAAATAAAATAAGATCAATAATATGAAAAGGACGTTTCAACCATCCAGAAGAAAAAGAAAAAATAAGCATGGGTTCAGATCCAGAATGGCAAGTGTTAACGGCAGGAAGATCCTTGCATTCAGAAGAGCGAAAGGGAGAAAAAAACTAACTGTATCTGACGAAAAACTGGATAAAAAATAATTTTAGCCGGGTAAATTCTTTCAATAATATCAAATTAAAGAGACATTTTATTATTTGTCTCTTTTTTTATTGTCTGCACTTAAGGTTTTCTCAACAAAAAATAATAAATTCGCAAAAAAAATCATGCTAAGGTTCATACTCTGGATATTAATTTTTTACGTACTCTTCCGTGTCCTGGTGAGATATGTGTTCCCTTTCCTCGTGAGCTATTTTTTAAAAAGTTCCCAGAACAAGTTCTACAGGCAAAACCCTAATATTAATAAGAAAAAAGAAGGTGAAGTGAGCATAGATCACGTTCCGGAAAAAGGTAAAAAAGGAAATAAAGATAAAAAATTGGGGGAGTATGTTGATTATGAGGAGGAAGAAGAATAATGAGATAATTTGAAAATTTGAAAATGAGATAATTTGAAAATGAGATAATTTGAAAATTTGAAAATGAGATAACTTGAAAATGAGATAATTTGAAAATTAACACTTATTAACTGATAATTGATATTATGAAAGATATTTCATTTAAAAAGCTTGCACCATATTTATCGGCCTTAGTGATCTTCGTGATAATTTCAATTGTATATTTCAATCCGTTACTTGAAGGAAAAAAACTCAAACAGGAGGATATCACGCGCTTCAAAGGGATGTCAAAAGAGTTAGTTGATTTCAGGGAAAAGACCGGAGAGGAAGCTTTATGGACTAATTCAATGTTTGGTGGAATGCCGGCATATCAGATATCCGTAAAATATAAAGGAAACCTCATACGCTATGTTGATGACATTTTGCAACTGGGACTACCACACCCTGCAAGCATTGTTTTCCTGTATTTTATCGGCTTTTTTGTCCTTTTACTGGTTCTTGGCGTTGACCCATGGTTGAGTATCGCCGGAGCATTTGCATTTGCCTTTTCCTCCTATTTTTTTATAATCCTCGAAGCCGGACATAATTCAAAAGCACATGCAATAGGATATATGGCACCTGTTATTGCAGGTGTTATCCTCACCTTCAGAAAAAAATATATAGTGGGCGGAATATTGACGTCCCTCTTCATGGCATTAGAAATTAATGCCGGGCATCCTCAGATAACTTATTATCTCTTCATGATACTGTTGATACTCGGGGTATTTGAGTTTGTTAATGCCATAAAGGAAAAGATCTATATCCCATTTGGGAAAGCTGTCGGCATTCTTGTAATAGCTTTTATCCTTGCTGCCGCCACACATATTACAAACCTCTGGGCCACTTATGAATATGGCGAATATACCATAAGAGGCAAATCCGAACTTTCAGTAAATGAAGAAAATAAAACATCAGGCCTTGATAAAGATTATGCAACTGCCTGGAGCTACGGAATTTCTGAAACTTTTTCTCTTATGATCCCAAATATTAAAGGTGGAGCTTCCAGACCTCTTGGTGAAAACAAAAAGGCAATTGAAAATGTTGACCGTAACTTTAAAAACTCTGTCGCCAATTCTTATCAGTATTTTGGCAATCAACCTTTTACATCAGGGCCAGTGTATGCCGGTGCTTTTGTCATCTTTTTATTTATACTCGGTCTATTTATTCTAAAAGGCAGACTGAAATGGATATTGTTTACTGCAATTCTGCTCTCTATAATTCTTGCATGGGGTAAAAACCTTATGTTCTTTACTGACCTGTTTCTTGATTATTTTCCTTTGTACAACAAATTCAGGGCAGTTTCCATGGCTCTCGTTATAGCAGAATTATGCATCCCGCTTATAGCAATTCTCACTCTGAACAAGATTTTAAATGATCCGGGGATCCTGAAGAAGAACCGCAGGGAATTTCTTATTTCCCTTGGACTTACCGGAGGGATAGCTTTACTTTTCTACATTCTTCCTACTGCCTTTTTCAACTTCCTTTCAGAACAGGAAGCAACAACCTTTGCAACATATAAAAGCGATGGGAAATATGATCCTGCCCAGGTTGATATGTTTATTGCCGGCCTTGAATCGGCAAGGATATATATTTTCAAAGCAGATGCTATCAGAAGCTTTTTATTTATCCTTATAGGTGCTGTTATCCTCTGGTTATATTCAGCTAAGAAGATCAAAAAACCTCTGTTCATAGCAGGAGTCATCATCATCATACTCATTGATATGATCGTTGTCGACAAGCGCTATCTGAATAATGAAAATTTTGTCAGAAAATCTCAAGCTGAGAATCCTTATCAGATGACTAATGCTGATCAGTTAATTCTTGAAGATAAAGATCCGAATTTCAGAGTGTATAATACTACAGTACGTCCGGATCAGGATGCACGTACATCGTATTACCATAAGTCGATCGGGGGTTATCACGGCGCCAAACTGAGGAGGTATCAGGAGTTGATCGACCACCATATCTCTAAAAACAATATTGATGTATTTAATATGCTTAACACAAAATATTTTATTGTTGCCGACAAGAATACTAATGACCTGATGGTTCAGAGAAACGTTAGTGCACTTGGAAATGCATGGTTTGTTACCGGCTATGACTTTGTTAATAATGCTGATGAAGAAATAGCTGCTTTAAGTAATTTTGATGCAGGTAATACAGCAATCATAGATAAAAAATATTCCAGGTATCTTGATAACTATACTTATGTAAGCGATACTCTTGCTACCATTGAATTGACTGAGTATTTACCAAATCACCTTACTTATAGATCTAAAACAAATTCTGACCAGCTGGTTGTGTTCTCTGAGATATTCTATGATAAGGGATGGAATGCTTATGTTGACGGGCAGCTGAGCACATATTTCAGGGCTGATTATGTGCTACGTGCAATGATAGTCCCTGCAGGAGAGCATACAATTGAATACAAATTTGAACCCAAAGTATACTATACTGGAGAAAAGGTATCGCTAGTAGCGTCAATTATTTTGATATTGCTAGTTATTGGGTTGGGAATACAGGAATACAGGAAAGGCTGAGGCTAAGGCTAAGGCTAAGGTTAAGAAAAAAAACAGTAAATAATAAATCTTTCAAAATATTCATTTTATGCCTTTTAAAGATTTTAGTGAGATGCCTGTTTGGCAAAAAGCATTGAAACATCACGTAAGAAATAGAATATTTTACTCATAAAAAGAACGAAAACCTTAGCCTTAGCCTTAGCCTAATATAATGAAGAAAGTCCTCATAATCACATATTACTGGCCACCAAGTGGAGGAGCAGGTGTTCAACGATGGCTGAAGCTTATTAAATATTTAAGGATTTACGGCTGGGAAGCTGTGGTATACACTCCTGAAAATCCGGAAGCTCCTTCTCTTGACAATTCCCTGATGAAGGATATTCCTGAAGATCTCAAGATCATTAAGACAAAGATATGGGAGCCCTATACAGCATATAAAACTTTTATAGGCAAAAAAGATCAGGCTATTAATGCAGGCTTTTTATCTGAAACGAAAAAGCCCAGGTTTAGTGAAAATATTGCTGTATGGATAAGAGGAAATTTGTTTATCCCTGATGCCAGGAAATTCTGGATAAAACCCTCCATCAAATATCTGGTCAAATACCTTGCAAAAAATCCGGTTAACGCTATTGTCTCAACGGGGCCTCCTCACTCCATGCATATGATAGCCCTGGGGATCAAAAAAAAGCTCTCAATACCATGGCTTGCAGATTTCCGTGACCCGTGGACAAATATAGATTTTTATGATCAGTTGAAGCTTTCTGTCCGGGCAGATAAGTTACATCGAAAAAAAGAAAAAGAAGTAATACTAGCAGCCAACAAAATAGTAACTGTTAACTTGAATATGGCAAAGGAATTCGAGGAGATGGGTGCAAAAAATACAGCTGTTGTAAGCAACGGGTTTGATGAAGATGATTATTCTTTTGATAAAATCTCACTAAGCAAGGAATTTTCTATTGTACACCTGGGCTCAATTAACAAAGACCGTAATCCTACAGCTTTATGGGAAGCCCTTAAAGAACTTCTGTCAGAGATTGAAAGTTTTAAAAATGATCTGAAAATTATTTTTATTGGCAAAACTGATTTTTCTGTTATTGAAAGTATAAATCAGAATAAGCTTGCTGCATACACTAAAAATTTTCATTATTTACCGCATACTGAAGCACTTGAAGAAACAGCTAAAGCACAGATTTTGTTGCTCCCTTTGAACAATACACCCAATGCACCTGGAATTACTACCGGAAAAATATTTGAATACCTTGCAATTAAACGCCCTATCTTGTGTATAGGACCAAGTAATGGTGATTGTGCCCGGATTCTTAATGAAACAAATTCGGGAAAAGTAGCAGATTTCGGGGATAAGATGAAGATAAAAAGTATTCTTGAAAATTATTACGAACTATATAAAAACAAGGACTTGTTTGTTGAAAGCAAAGGATTGCAAAAATTCTCAAGAAAAAACCTTGCCGGTGAAATTGCCGGGTTATTAGATTCTATTACTTCTGTAAGTGAATAAGTTTATTATCGAATTAGTAAATAGTATTTACCTCAGTGTTTTAATAAAGTTCACACAACGCTCGCTGGCTTTACCATCGATCTTATAAGCGTTTCTGGAAATATATTTATCATATGCCTCCTGATTAATACTCAAGTCACCTTTTAATATTTTTATAATATGATTTTTGAGTTCACTATCGTTTGTTACCTGAAATGCAACTCCTTCCTTATGATATCCTTGCATATCCAGCTTAAGAGGATCGTGAATAATTAGCGGCTTATAAAAATAAATTGTCTCAGTTCCTACTGTAGAAAAGGCGGTTATTAAAATATCACATACTGAAAGCAAAAGGAAGAGATCCATATCATGCATTATCTTATAATTCGAACAAGCAGTTTCCTTTGCTAAATTATGGTAATAACCTGCATCATTTCTTTCAATAGGATGAGGCTTTATAACCAAAAACACCTCCTCCAAATCTCTTACTGCACTAAATACATCAACTGCTGCTTGTCTGCGTAATTTCGGATCTTGTTGAGGTTGTGAAGCAAAAACAACAAGTTTTTTCCCTGGCTCTATGTGTTTTAAGATACTTTGCTTATCAACTGACTTGAGCTTTGGAATAATGTCTGTCCTTAATTGCCCTGTAATCTTAATACTTTCATAAGGAAAATTCCCATCATTCACCAGTGTATCCCTCCACTTATCACCCCAAAGCAGGGTATAATCAGTCATTACTCTCTTTTCCTTGTCATGCTTTGAATACATATAAGCTATGTGCAAGTCCGAAAGGGCACCATGCTGTATTCCAATAGTTGTCATACTATTCTTTTTTGCTGCATCAAGTATACTTTTTACTCCCGGACTATTTTCATCAATAGCTGAGATTGTCTTGAAGGTGTATTTTAAAAAGAATCTGTCGTAAGCAAAATATTTCAGAACATACAACATACTACTCTTATGGAGTGCTCTGTAGCGTGAAATAATAAATTCCTCTTGTTTTGAAAGTGCTGAATTTTCAATTTTCTTATAAACATCAAATAAACTTACAGAAATATCTTTCAATTTTTTACGAATCTTTGATGATAATATAGCACGGAGCAAAATATACTCTCCATAAAACCTTGTCTTATCTTTATGAACATTAGAGAAATGTGATTTCCTGATCCTGAATTTACCGCCGGAAAGGAGTTTTGGCATCTGGGCAAAATTAAGAATAACGAATTCTGAATCAAGCTTATCAAACAAATATGAAAGCACGTAGTTATCCTGTACCATCTTCAATGTGTTAATATCAAGACAGGATTGCCTTTGTGCATGATCCAGAACAATATGATCAATTTTTCCAAGTCTTTTTATTCTTAACAGAGCAAAAAAAGACCTTATCAGGACAAAGAGAAAATAATTAAAAAAGGAGAGATAATTTGGTTTTTTTGATTTTGTATTACTGCTTCTTCTTATAATAACTTCCGATGAAAAATCAGAATAATTTTCAAGATCACTATTTTCAGCAAAATATATCACCCTTTCATATTCAGACTTATGCATTTCTATCACAGAATGTTCATAAGCAAGTTCACGCATATAAAAGTATGTCCTGAACTTTTGATAATAATATATCCCGGCTTTCTCAAAACTAAACCAATCGCTGATACTTTTATCATTTACGATTTTATCTCCAAAATCAACCATTGTCTTCAACATACTATGGTTAATTTCGGCTTTTTTTTCAGGTGGAAGCTCAAACTTCGTAACACCAACATCCTCCATTTCAACACTCAGCACTTTTAATGAAAATATCTTATACTTTTCACTACCGGCCCATGCCCTTATCTCATCCATTTCTTCCGGACTAAGATCTCTGTTGATAATAACGCTAATCATAATTATAAAACTACTCGTTTGATCTCTTTTCTGTATAATATTGACAAACTTACAAAAATTGTAAGTATAACCAAAACAGAAGTGATGTATGGATTTATATTAAAAATGACTTTAAGAATTTCAAGAATGATCGTTATGGCAACGATAATAAGAGGATAAACAAACACTTTATTAATATTCCAGCTGATCTTTACTAATTTGTTCTGATAATAATAAATTAATATGACTTGTATGAACAATGCAACTATTGAAGCTGCCACGGCTCCATATATTTGCCAGATGGGTATCAGGAGGAAATTAAGTCCAAGATTTACTATTAAAGCAAATGTGTTTATATAAAAGAAAATTCGGGTTTTTTTCAGATAATAAACAGGGTTTGAAAAGACAATAAACTGCATTCTGACCAAAAATCTAACAAAGATGATGGTAATTAAGCTGCTTGCAAGTTTGAGATCCGTTTCATACAGAAACGACAGATACAACATTGTAGGTATTATAATTATTGCAATCAACACCTGTGTTTGAGCCAGCAATATGTTTGAGATCTTTTTTATCTCCTCCTGTTTTTCCTTTATTCCTAATGACATCATTCTAAATATCTCAGGCTGGGCTGCCCCGGCAAGGCCCTGTGCGATCATTTGAAAGCCGAGCGCAAATCTCAATGCAGTGTCGTAGATACCGAGATCTGTTGGAGAGGCCTCAAGGAAAAACCTGTCGGCAAATAATATCCCCCATGAAACCAGTCCATATTGAAATAGTGGCCTTGCAAATTTATTAACCGCTTTCATCAGTTGGAAATCATACTTAAAGCCACAATGATAGTATAAGTATATCAACAGGCTTAATGCTGTGACTCCGCTCCCTATGCATGTTCCATAAATATACCCTATAAAGCTCATATCATAATAAAAGAGGGCAATAAGCTGTGCTACTGTTCTGATTATTCCAAGGGCTACATTTATCAATACAAAACGAAATACCTTTTTCTCATTTCTATAAAGCGTTGCCACGCTGATGTTGATAGCCCTGTTAATTCCAATTATTATCGATGCATAACCATATTTTGAAAAGTCCTGCAATCCTTCCTGTGAGAACTGACTGCCGATAAAATTCCCTAATATCAGTGCTATTCCTATTAGAATAAGTCCTCTAAAAAGAATTGAGCTAAGTATACTTGAGACCAGGCGGTTGTAGCCTTTTCTATCATCCATATAATCATAATAGAACCTGTTGATGGCATTACCCATCGCATAAATAGCAAAAGTAAAGGCAAGAGTACTTATAGCTTCAGTAATAGCCAGCTGGGAAAAATCTATTGGACCTAATCTGTCATAACCCTCGATCACAGGCATGATCAACAACTGCAAAAGGGGAGGAAATGCAGCTACAAGAGTGTAGATTATAGATAGCTTAAAATATTCCCTGATGTTAAACTTCATAATTAATTTGAGTCTGTCATTAAGCCTTGTTTATTATCTGATAAAAATAAATTAATATCCAGCTTGTTTTGATTTTTTAACAGCCTGGGATATGCTTGCATTAAGTTCAAAGCCAACAAGAAGGATTATTGAGTTAAAATATATCCATAACAGAAAGACGATCAAAGTTCCAATTGATCCATAAAGAGTGTTGTATTTGGAAAAATTTCCAATATAAAAATTAAAGCCAAGCGAAATAAGAAGTGCCAATAATGTTGCAAGGGAAGAGCCTGCAGAAATAAATCTATACCTTTCTTTTTTCACCGGTCCAAAATAATACAGAAACGATATCATAAAAAAGAACATAGCAAGTATTACAATCCACTTTCCAAACTGAATAAGGTAATAGGTGATGTTTGTATGTAACATCCCTTTATCTACCATAAAATTCAGACTTGTAGTCCCTAGGGTTATCAAGCTTATTGATAAAATTATCAGAATCGAAATAACTAAAACCAGAAAGATAGATGTTATACGTTGCTTCATCCATTTCCTTGTTTCCACACTATGGTATGTGTTGTTAAAAGCCTGTATCATACTGCTTACACCTTTCGTAGAAAAATATAAGGTCATAATGAAACCTATTGACAAAAGGCCTTTCTGTGGTCGTGTTATAATGTCTTCAAGGGTAGCTTCTACCATTGTGAAGGCATTTTCAGGAATTACCTGTTTCATAAGATCCATGAGTGCATCCTGAAAATTATTGATTGGGATATAAGGGATCAGGGTAAAGAAAAAAAGTATAGCGGGAAAAAGCGATAAAAAAAACGAGAATGCTATAGAGGATGCTCTTAATGTAATGTATCCTTTCTGCATACCCTTAATGAAAAATACAAGTACATCAAATAATGGCATGCCGTCAAATCCGGGTAGGATTATTTTTCTTGACCACAGATGGAGTATCCTGACAGTCTTTAAATTAAGTATCCTGTCGACATATTGTTCATATATTAATTTTGCTTTCTTTGCTGACAAATCAAATCATTATTTAGATCAATAAACTTCAATCTATTGCTTTCATACTCATATCCAGGCTTCTGATCTGGTGTGTAAGGGCTCCGACTGAGATAAAGTCGACTCCGGTTTCAGCATATTCCCTGATATTATCGATAGTTATACTGCCTGAGGCTTCAGTTTCAAATTTCCCTCCTATCATTCTAACTGCAATTTTCATGTCGGAGACATTAAAATTATCAAGCATAACCCTGTGAATGCCACCAATAGAAATCACTTGTTGCAATTCATTAAAATCCCTCACTTCTATCTCTATTTTCAGGTCTTTATTATTTTTTTCGAGATACTTTAATGTTGAAGTTATTGCCTGCTCAATCCCGCCGGCGAAATCCACATGATTATCCTTGATCATGATCATGTCGTATAATCCAAACCTATGATTGTGTCCTCCGCCTGTCTTTACAGCATATTTTTCAAGTTCTCTCAGCAGCGGAGTAGTTTTTCGTGTATCCAGAACCTTTGTTTTTAAACCACTAAGTTTATCCACGACCTGCCTTGTATAAGTCGCAATGCCACTCATACGTTGTAAAAAATTAAGGGCAAGCCTTTCTGCTGATAATAATGATATGGAGTTTCCTTCAACTTCAAATGCAATATCTCCCGGATCTATTCTGTTCCCATCTTTCAGTATTGCATTAAAAGTCGTAGCAGGATCCACTTTATGAAAGACTTTTTCGGCAATTTGTATTCCGGCCAGTATACCTGTTTGTTTCACAAATAATCCTGCTCTTCCCTTTGCTGTTGTCTGAATTGTTGCCATGGAGGTATGATCCCCGTCGCCCAGATCCTCAATAAGAGCATTCTCAATAATTTGATCGATAGTCATTATAAAAATATCAGGTATTAATCTAGTATAAAACCTTATTCAACCTCAATTTGCATCTGATGAATAAGGGCTTTCCCATTTGTATTCTTGATGAGAAAATATAAACGGTATGAGTTATTGGAAGCTGTAAGAGTACCTATTGCATATCGCGAACCGTCATTCGATGAGCCCTCATGGTTGATCTTAAAGGATTTAGGTTTGTTTTTTTCAAAAAAATCTTTGATTATAAGCTCAGCCTGAACTTTACTATATGTTCCATCTTTCCCAGGAACACTAAGATCAATGGTCGTATTGAAATGAATTGCCAGTTCTTTTGCATTTCCCTTAACAATTGCATTTTTTATCTCATCCATGCTTGCAGAACTTTCCTGAGCAGAGGCTAAAGAAGCTGAAAAAGCATTGGCAAAGATCAGGATCAGAACAATTAATGATGTAGATTTCATTTCTGTAATTTAAATAATATTAGCAAATACCAAACCAAAAACACTAGTGTAGAATTAAATAAAACCAGAGTACTTTAATATGCAAATTTAATAAATTTTATCAATAATATCATGTGAAAATAATAAGGGGCAAAATCTTATTTTTATATGCCTGGATTACTTTAAGGGAATCTGACTTTTTTATCTCTTTGTGTAACTCTGTGGCTTCTTTGTGTAACTTTGTGACATAGCTGTCATCTGCAGACAGGGCTATTACACAGAGAACCACAAAGAAAAGACTCAAAGTTTCACAAAGAAAAACCTATGCCAATTGTATATAAAGAAGTGAAGCTTGTATAAACTTGGATTGCTTTTTAATTTCCAAACAACATTACTTAAAAGTGGTATAAAAAGAGTGATAAATTGAAGCCAGCACATCAAAATAATATTTAGCCTATGGGCTGCGGACTACCTACTGTTAACTGAATTTTTATTATATTTGTTTAAATTTTACTTATGGAAAAGATTGCAATATTCCCCGGATCATTTGATCCTATTACTAAAGGGCATGAATCAATTGTCCTGAGATCATTGGAGCTGTTTGATAAAACAATTATAGCAATTGGCGAAAATGCCGACAAGGAAGATTTTTTTTCAATTGAACTGCGTACGAAGTGGATAAAGGAAGTCTTCTCAGAATTCCCTTCGGTTAGTGTGGTAAAATACAAAGGGCTTACTATTGAACTTTGCAAACAATTTAACGCTAAATATATTCTCAGAGGCTTACGTACGTCAGCTGATTTTGAATTTGAAAGAAGTATCGGACAAATAAATAAGAATTTACTCCCTGGCATTGAGACCATATTTCTTCTGACAAAAGCTGAGCATACAGCAATAACATCTTCTATTGTACGTGAGATATTTCGTCATGGAGGTGACATTCAACAATTTATCCCTGACAAACTGGATATTAGTAAAATCGACAGAAGCAAGCTACAGGAATAAATATACTGTTTTATCGTTTAAATTTTCGATTGTTAAAAGCTTAATTATTGTTTGAAACAAAATGATGTCTAAATATCTTATAATAATAATATTCTTCACTTCATCGTCTTTCCTTTTTGCAAAAAACACTGTTATTACCGGTAGTGCTCCGGCTTTTACAGGCATGACTGTCAGGCTGACAAGCTATAAAGATTATATTTCAGATAAAGAATACATGATAGCATCAGCAAAAATTGACAAGAGTGGTAATTTCAGTCTTGCCTTTGACATTAGTACAACTACTTACGCTTTTCTGAACCTTGATTTTCGCAGATCTGAGATATATTTAATACCGGGATCTTCATATGATTTAAAGATAAAATCTCCTGCTGGAAAACAAAAGAATGTTAATCCTTTTCTTGCCGAAACAATTTTGGAGTTTGAGATTATGAAGGCAGCAGATGATGACATCAATTTACTTATCTATGATCTTAATGTTCAGTATAATACTTTCATAGCAGATAAGAATAATTTTAATGCCTTATACAGGAAAAGGGATAAGTCAAGAATAGATACTTTTAAAAACCAGGTCAGTCAACACTTTCCGGATATTACAAATCTATATTTCAGGAACTTCGTTAAATATAAAATTGCCTCTCTCGAATATCTTGCAAGGATAACATCAAAGAAAAATCTATTTGATAAATATTTTATTGACAAGCCTATCTTATACAATCACGTTGAATATATGGATTTTTTCAACCAGTTTTTTAATAATTACATTATCTCTTCTCCACAAATTAAGTATAACGACCTTATTGTTGCAGTTGAGCAGAAACAGGATTATTTTTCTTTGCTCGACTATCTTGGTAAAGACACATTACTAAGGAATGAAGTCCTTCGTGAAATGGTTATGCTAAGAGGCCTGAAGGATATGTTTAATAAAGCTGAATTCACAAAATCTAAGATCATTAAGATATTAGATGATTTTTCTGTAAAAAGTAAATTTGAAAAACACAGAGATATCGCAAAAAATCTTGTCAGTATGATGAACAAACTTCAGCCCGGCACTGAAGCTCCTGCTTTTAGTTTAAAAGATATGGAGGGAGATACAGTTTATCTTGAAGATTTCAGTGGTAAATATGTATATTTATGTTTCTGGACAAGCTGGTGTGTGCCCTGCATCAAAGAATTTGAGGCCCTCTCAAAGATTTATTCCGAATATAATAATGATATTGAATTTCTGGGTATTTCAGTTGATAAAGAATATTCAAGTATGTATCATTTTCTGAATGAGAAGAAATATCCCTGGGCCAATTTTCATTATGATAATGATATCGACCTCATTGAAGATTATGAAATAAAAACCTACCCATTATTTGTTCTGATCGACAGGAAGGGTAAGATCATCAGGTATCCTGCGCCATCACCAAGTCAAAACATTGAAATGATCTTCGGAAAATTACTATTCGACGAAAGTCGGAGGTAGGGATGTGAAAATTGAAAAATTAACCTTCCCATATCTACGCTGGTCCTTTAAGTTCGGAAAAGTAGAAAAATCGATAGCCTTGGAATGTTCAATAATTAACCACCCTTCCTCATTAAGCATCTTCCTTCTAAAAACAAGTTCCGGAATACTTTTAATTCCTTCCATGTCGTATGGTGGATCTGCAAATATCAGATCAAAACTTCTTTCATCGTTTTTTAAGAATTTAAACACATCTGATTGAATTACCTCCAGGTTTGCAAGCTTAAGAATTTCCGCAGTTTTTTTTATAAAAGCCGAGCATTTATGGTTTATATCAACTGCCAGAACTTCCTTTGCACCCCTGGAACAGAACTCATATGATATATTTCCTGTACCTGCAAACATATCCAGGACTTTTATATCCTCAAAATAAAAATTGTTATGAATGATATTAAAGATAGATTCTTTTGCCTGGTCAGTAGTAGGACGGACAAGTAACTGAGTGGGAGCAATGATCTTCCTTCCCCTGTATTTTCCACTTATTATACGCAAAGGTTGGCATTTAATAGATTATAAAAAAAATGAGGAGGAATATCGTCAAAAACATCAATATAGCGGAAATAATCATTCCGTTCAATAAAAGAGACATCCCTTATGTAGTTGCAAATATTTTTATGTGCTTCCGATTCCTTCTCAATCTCCCCCATTAAAACGAGTGAAATACTTTGTGTATCCAGATTCAGCTGCTGAATAACATTAAATAAATAAAATATCATGTCTTCATCAGCTAAAACCCTGTAGGTATTAAAATAAATCAGTTCGCCCTCTCTTGAAATGATCAAGTCAAGCTGTTCAAACTGTACATTAACAAATAATTGCGTTTTTAGTGTTTTGTCAACAAGCTTCGAAAACACATTCATTAACAGTGTGCTTGAATAATGGCATATTTTACAATTTTTGAATATCCCTGAAAGTTTGTTCTCCAGGAAATCGGGCAAAGCATAAACATTATAAACATCCAGCCCTGCCAGCTGATCATAATAAAGCCTCATATTCTCTTTTTTCCTTTGGACAAAATCCAAATAATCTTCTTTGCGTGATATATCAAACAATAAAGAGGGAACAAGGGTTGAACGTCTATTTACATAGATAACACGGACTTCTTTGAAAGGGTTTTTTAACCATTTAAACTGAGAGATCAGTTCATCAAGCTTTTCAACATATAAGGTATCTGTTGTACCTCTCTGTTTTTTTGATTTTTTCTGATGCAAATAGTATGACGAAAGCGCAATATATTTATTCGAAATTTTATCGAGAATACAGTATGAAAACCAGTCTTTTGAAAGTTGAATGGACAAGATATAATTACAACTTACCTCTTTGCTTATATCTTCATCATCAGGACAAATATCAGTATTGACATACTCATGCATTTTCTCAGGAATAATATTATTCCCAATTTCCGTCAGTGGAAGGCTCCGTCATTGAACCAACCTTAAGGTCGCTAACAGATTCTCTGGAAACCAGTTCTTCATTAAGACCTTTAAGATAAATTTCCTTTCTGGCGATAGCTTCAAACACATTTACTTTAACCTTTCCCTTTTCAATTTCACCAGCACTCATAATAAACTCCTCTCCATCTGAAAATGGTATGAGGGCAAGATCTTCAATTTTGAAATTTGGGCCTTTGTGCTTAAACAATGAATCTTTCACGAGCACGAATGCTATGGTATCATTGATAGTTTTAGTAAAGGTAGTATCTTCCGGATCAGGAATAATTTTGACAACAGGTATTTCTCCGGTTTTTAAAAAATCAATCAGCGTATCAAAACTATGAGCATAAATGCCATTTATTGCTTTAAAGGAAAATTGGGCAGATCTGATATCTTTCAGACTCTGAATAACAACATCTGATCTTCTGCGCTGCTCTTTATCAAACCGTACAGTTTTCATAAAGCTTTCTACAACGAAATAAGCTAAAACAATAATTACTATAAACAGAACGACCTTAATAATAGTATTTTTCATCCTTTAATAATGTTAATGATTTATATTCAATTGTTATATATGCAAATCAAGGGTAATAGGTTATATGGATAAATTAACACTTTAAACTTGGAAACAATAACTAACCACTAACCACTAATAACTAATCACTAATAACATCAGTTTTTGTTGATGTAATTGCAAATTTAAAGCTTTTTTTCAAAAGTAATATTTTTCAGACTTTTATTTCAAGAATTCTTTTTAAAATATAATTAACTATCTTTTGGAATTTACAAGAAAGTTTGCTATTTTTGAAGGAATCACTAATCACTGTTGTATGGTAAATTTAATAAAATGTATCATAGATTCTTCACTTCACTTCGTTTCGTTCAGAATGACAATCATTTAGGATATTAAGGGATGGGGTTGAAGGCGGCTTCACCGCCATCCCTTTGGAAAAACACGGAATAGCTTGTCATTCTGAAGCGAAGAATCCATTAATTTTTCCTCGGACAGTAGTGAATCCCTATTACATCCGGGATTATGGAATTCAATAACATTTGCCTGCGATGACAAATACATTATTAACCATAAAAAGATCAACATTATGCAAACTTATCTATTACTTACCAAATTGTCAACTGACCTTTCAATGCAAATGAAAGACAGGGCAGAAATAGGGAGAAACTGGCTAAAACAGGTTAGGGAAAAATGTCCTGAAGTTAAGTTTATTGCTCATTATGCTTTACTGGGAAGGTATGATTTTCTTGACATTTATGAAGCACCTGATGAAGAGACTGCAGCCAAAGTATCGTTTATCAGTCAGGCACATGGAGCTTTATCGTCAGAAAGCCTGGCAGCTATACCATACAAAAGATTTCTGGAGATCACGAAAGAAATTTTCTAATTTAATTTCTAGTTTGGCGAAGCGTCCACGCTTCGCCATATATAAAATAGCACATCGAAGCGAGGACGCTTTGATGAACTAAGAATTATCTAATATCATCATAATCAGGTATATCCTTAAGAAATTGGTAATTCATGGTCTCATAGTCAATCATGCAGCAATAGTGCTTCAAACCATTTGTAACGATAAGGTATTTTACTTTTAAAGTCATATTATATCTTGCGATCTGGTCAAAAACATCCTGTTTAATTTTAACTGAAGGAGCTTTGCATTCAACAAGCAATATAGCTTCACCTGATGTATTGTATACCACAATATCTGAGCGTTTATGCATTTTATTCAGCTTTAACGACATCTCAACGGCGATAAGAGATATGGGATAGCCTTTTTCATTTTGAAGATATGCGATGAAATTTTGTCTCACCCATTCCTCAGGTGTAAGAGCAACAAATTTCTTACGGATATCATCAAATATTTCCGCTTTTTCGCCTGATGAACGAATACGAAATTGGTATGATGGGAGGTTTAGGGTTTGCATTATCTTATTTTATCAGGTCGCTCCTACGGAGCTTCGTTGGTTTCTTACTAATCCCGTTTCTATATACAGGGCGCTTCTACGAAGCTCTATATTTTAAAAAATCTTATCTTTCTATAAACAGGGCGCTTCTACGAAGCTCTATATTTTAAAAAATCTTATCTTTCTATAAACAGGGCGCACCTATGGTGCTTGCTATTGTCCTTTACATCCCTAAGCACTTCTTAAGTTAGTTTTATTGATATAACCAAGCATATTTTTACTGCCACAGTCTCGTAGAGACGACCTGTTTATAGAAAATTCAACCATAAAAACCATCAAGCTCCGTAGGAGCGGCCTGTTATTCTATCCAATCAAATAAATATCTTTCATCAAATTTAACATTAAATTTACGAAGAAACTCATAATACTCTTCCTTAAATGATTTTTTACTGTGATGATATTCCTGATTATTGATATATTTCACAACCCTGTCAATATGGGAATCTGAATATGAGAAAGCCCCGAAACCCTTTTGCCACCTAAATTTACCTTTAATCCACCTGTTATCATTTATGAATTTTGAGGACCCGGCTTTTATATCACGGACTAAATCTGAAAGCGCAATTTCTGGTTTCATTCCAACAAAAACATGAACATGATCATGCATGCAGTTAATTGCCAGAAGTTTTTGTTGGCGTTTAGTAACAATTCCTGTGATATATTTGTGGAGTTCTTCTTTATGATTTCTATGAATAAGATTTATTCTGCCATGCACGGTAAAAACAATCTGGATGTAGATTTTGGTGTATGTATTGGCCATAGCTATTGAATTAATGTTTAGAATTTTGAAATGTGTTTAATATTTAGGTCGCTCCTACGGAGCTTCGTTGGTTTCTTACTAATCCCGTTTCTATATACAGGGCGCTTCTACGAAGCTCTATTAATAACAGGTTTTCTATTTCCCTATAAACAATTCGCACCTCGGTGCTTGTTATTTACCCTGTACGTCCCTGATCTCCTGTTCATCGTTGCGTCCACGCTACGATGCCAATGATCTGGCAAAGCGTGGACGCTTCGCCAAGCAAGCCAGGGGGTGAGGTTTAATGATTTTTGAACAATGCCTTCAGAGGCCGCATTATCCTCATCAACAAGCTAACATCCTCTGTAATTATCTCAGCATCTCCCTGCATCTCCGGATGGAATTCCAGGGTTTTGCCATAGGTGGTCATCAAGCCTTCGGGTAAGCTAACCTCAACAAAATAGTGATTATCTTCAGGAACGAGAGATATTTCATCTATTTTACCTTTGACGATTCCATATTCAGAAGGAGGGAAATTTGAAAATTTAATATTCACTTCCAATCCCGGCTTAACCTTTCCCGATCCTTTGAGAGGCAGCAGCATCCTGCCAATCATAGTACTGGGAGTTTCAGGAACAATAGTCATTACCTTTTCTCCTGTGCTAACATTATGATTCACATTCCATATATTTGAAAATGTTATTATGCCATCGACAGGGGTTTTTAGAACAAACTTTTGCTCCCATGCTTCAATCATTGAAAACAGTTTTTCAGTTGTTTCAAGTATTTTAATCCGGACACCTCTGCCTTTTTCTTCAAAATTCAATTTAATATCAAGTAGTTTTTGTTCAAGCTGAAGCATCTGTATCTTTTCTTTTGAAAGCTCCTGCAAGAAATTCTCAAAGTCAAACTGTTTCTGAAGATAAGCACTAAATCTTCTTTCAAATTCTGTTTTGGAAATGGATCTTTTGCTTAACAAAACTGAATCTCTAAGGTAGTCATCCCTGCAAAGTTGCAGATCTTGCTCAAGTATGTCTTTTTGATTTTTCTGGCGATTGTAATATGAGTTGTGTAAGCTGAGCTCCTTATTTAGCATATTAATTTTTTCAGAGAAATATTCCAGATCATTAAATATTTGCAAATCATTACAGGCATTAATGAAAGTGAAATATGCAGTTTGAATTTCACCCAGGCTTAAACGCTTATTAATACTGTCAAAGGGAATAATAAATCCTTTATTTAGTGATTTCTCAAATATTGTGAGGTTGTTTTTCAATCTGATGACATCCTGATAATTTGCAGTATTTTCAATCACTCCAAGCCATTGTCCTTTTGTTACTTTCTGTTTATCATCAACCAGCAAAGCTTCAAGCTTACCGCTACTCCTTGCAATAATCGAGGCTGGAGGGTTTTCAGCAGTCAGAACGATAGATGTCCTGATAAGATCAGGGTATTTAAAGAACCATGTCCCACAAAGTAAAAGAACAATCACAACAAAAATCACAGCGATCCCTGCCCTGATGATCCAATGTGGGATATATCCCATTATCTCACGACTGGCCTGACTCCTCACGTTGATATCATAAAATTCCTTTTTATCCATCTTATAAAATTTTAGTCACTATAGGTACAATTTTGTTACTTTTTACTTGCTAAAAAAAATCAATAACGTCTAGCACTTGTCATGATACTAACCTCCCAACTCCAATTGCTCCTTTACAAGATTGTAATAGGGGCCTCTGTTTTGTACCAGTGTAGAATGTGTTCCAGCTTCAATCATCTTCCCCTCATCTAAAACAATAATCTGGTCAGCAGTTTTAACCGTACTAAGGCGGTGAGCAACAATAACGACAGTCCTGTCAACAAAAAATCTTCGCAGGTTCGACATAATTATACTTTCATTATTTGTATCAAGAGCGTTGGTAGCTTCATCAAAAAATAAAAACTCAGGTTCTTTATAAACTGCCCTGGCAATAAGTATTCTTTGTTTTTGACCCTGGCTCAGGCCGATTCCTTCCTGTCCAATCTTAGTGTTTAAGCCTAATGCAAGAGTTGAGATATAATCGGTGATATTTGCTGTTTCCAAGGCTGCCTGCAGCTTCACAGTGTCAATTGTCTCATCACCAACAGCAATATTCCGTGCAATGGTATCAGAAAAGATAAATCCTTCCTGCATCACCCCGCCACAATGATCTCTCCAAACACGTTTACTTATGGTGTCGAGCATTGCATTACCAATTCTGATATCTCCATTTGTTGGTGGATAAAAACCCAACATCAGTTTTATCAGTGTGGTTTTACCACTTCCACTAGTACCAACGATAGCTGTGATCTTATTTTGTGGTATAATTAGATTAATTTCCTCCAAAGCATTTTTAGAAAGACTACCGGTGTATTTAAAGCTCAGATTGGAAATTTTAATTTCCCTGTCATCAGGAAGAGTAAGAATTTTATTGTCTTCAGGATTTTCCTCATCCTCTTTATCATGGATTTCTCCCAATCGCTCCAGGCTGATTTTTGCATCCTGCCAGTCGTGGAAAAAACGTATCAACGACTCTATTGGGGCATTTAGCTGTCCAATAATATACTGAACTGCCAACATCATACCAAGAGTTATGTTACCATCAATAACAAGTTTTGCTGCCAGGAAGGTGATTAACACATTTTTTGTTTCGTTAAGGAATAAGCCGCCTGCTTGTTGATACTGGCTTAATGAAAGTCCTTCAACCCTGATCTTAAACAGCTTTGCCTGAATATTTTCCCAATCCCACCTTTTTTTTCTTTCGCAGTTATTCAGCTTGATCTCCTGCATCCCTGTGATAAGTTGAAAAAGTACATTCTGATTATCCGCCGCTCTGGCAAAACGTTTATAATCCAGCTCCCTCCTTCTCTTCATAAAAAGATAGATCCAAAGCGTGTATAATATGCTTCCAATTAAAAATACTATAAAGATCTTCATGCTGTAGATAGCAAGCACTATACTGAAGACTATGAGGTTCAGGGCTGAAAAAATAATGTTTAAGCTTGAGCCTGTCAAAAAGGATTCAATTCGCCTGTGATCACCTATCCGCTGCATGATATCACCTATCATCTGGGTATCAAAAAATCCTATTGGCAACTTCATAAGTTTTACAAGAAAATCCGAGATCAGGGAAATATTTATCCTTGTACTTATATGTAAAAAGATCCAGCTTCTGATAAAATCTACGCTGGTGCGGCTTAGTGTTAACATAAGCTGGGCAATTAACACCAGGTAGATAAAGCCTATATCCTGATTATTGATCCCGATATCAACTATTGACTGTGTCAGGAATGGAAAGATCAGCTGAAAAAGGCTTCCAAGCATCAAGCCCATCACCAACTGGTAAAGATATTTTTTGTATGGTTTAAGATATAAAAACAGGAACTTAAGGCTTTTCTTATTTGTTTTCTCCCCTTCATGCTGGTAAAAATCAGGTGATACTTCAAACATCAATACGACGCCTTCACTTTTATCTTTAACAGCTGTACTTAAGAAACCGGTTAAAAATTCATCAATTGGGTAAGTAATTAGCCCGTATGCAGGGTCAGCCACATAGACTTTTGTCTTGGATATTTTGTAAATAACAATGAAATGATTTTGCTTCCAATGGATTATTGCAGGCAACAGTATTTCTTTCTTAAGTCTTTCAAAGCTCATGCGGGCAGCCAGTGTCCTGAAACCAATCGCTTCAGCTGCTTCACTTATACCCAGCATTGACACACCTTCACGACTGATATTACATTTCTCCCTGAGTGTTTGTAAAGAGTAGGACTTACCGTAAAACCTGGCTATCATGCACAGGCAGGCAGGACCACAATCCATTGCATCCAGTTGCTTATAGAAGGGAAATTTTGCCATAAAAATTCAGTTCTTTTATGACCCCAGCCGGGGTCACATAGTTTTCTTTATTACATTTTTCTATCAACATTTGATTCCTCCGGAATTATTGTTTTACCTATTGCAATTCAGGTTTTCTTATTTGTATTTTTTTAAAGATATTATTAAAACTATTTATTATATTTTTTCTGTGCAATTTCAGAATTATAATACCTGAACAAAAAATCATAAATCACCATCTCATGCATCCTGTGTTTAGAAATGAATATGCGATTCATAGACATATGTATAAGGCTGGAAACCACGCTTAAAAAACCAGGCTCTCCCCCGTCCTTTTTATATTGTTCAAGGATTTTTTCTATAAGCAGCCGGTTTGAATCTGAACGCTGCTGAAGGACATTCAATATTTTAACATTAAGACTCTCCTTTTCAGTCCGCATCACAGCTTTTATCCCACTGAATTCTTCTCTGTATTTTCTGTCAATCTGCCGTTTCAGCCTTCTGTTCATTCCAAACTCCTTTCCGAAACCCTCTTTTAAATTTGCAAGAAGATCACGTGTTTCATGCAAACTAAGACCAAAATCATGCAGCAATACATCTACTGACTTCATTGCAAAATGCCACCTGACAGATTCTCCCTCGTCGCCATCAAGCAAAGCCAGCATATTTACTGTCATCACCGAATCAAAATAAAATAACTCTTCTATCATCTCCATAACTTCGCAGCCATATCTTTCAACCTCCCGCTGATAGCTATCAATTTGTATCTTCCAAATAAGGTTTTTTTTAATATATGGTTTTAGAAGATGGTTTAAACCGGAGATAATTTTATTCAAAGAAGACTCAGTGGAATAATGAAACCTAAGTCTCAGATGAAACTCAGGATCAGAATAACGCACAAAAAACCATTTATCTATGACATTCTCTGACAAGAACTCCACAGTAAGTGGTTTTATAATATCTTTCAGAATAAAATCAGCCATCCTGTACCCTGTATAGAATTTATAATATACCCACTCATCGCCCGGAATAAAAATTCGTTCAAGAGAATTTTTTTTACTCATTAATAGCTGTTTTATTTTCTATAAAATGAAAGGATAAGTTCACTGGAAAAGCTGCCTTCCTCACTTAATACAATGCTGTTATCATCATTAAAAAGAAATTCCTTTATCTGAAATACCGGTCTGTTTTTGACCAAAGAAAACAACATCCTGATACTTAGCACACTGCAAAAGTCTATCATTAATTCATTATCATAATCACAAAGCACAACTTTTTGAGGTATTTTATTATTTCTCCTCCAATCATCAACTTTACTAAGCAGGCCATTATCATCAGTAATTTTCAATAGGTCTTTTATATCATGCTTTGACACATTCCAGCTTGCAAGTGATAATATGATATTTTTATACTTTACCCGTGGCAGAAAACCATATTCATCACTATGAACACCCCAGTCAAAGCTAATTGAGCCCACCTTTCCCTGCAATTGCAGATCGCATAAAAACTGGTACACTGCTAATGCATTATCACTAAAGTTGTGAGCAGTGCTCAACCTTGGTATAATTATTTTGTTAAGGCGTTTTGATCTTAGAAGGAAACGATTATCCCTCACTGAAACAACAAGATCATCAGGTTTTATCTGCCTGGATTCAGCCACTGATGCTTTCCCAAGGAAAGGCAATTCATATTCTCTCATTATTGGACGCTGTAATATATTAGCTGTTCTGGCCTGGGGTAAATGTATAATTTCAGCCAGGATAACATTCGGATCGTATGACTTTTCCTTTTCAGATATTTCTTTAACAAGCTCACAAACTGCATCATCTGCATAACAAAACCTGCCAGACAAATTTGCAGCCCCTGAGCCTCCAACCTTATCTAAAATGATATCATAAGTATCTTTATTTTTTATCACCCTGATAAGTGTTGCAAAAGTATCAGGGAAATCATCCCAGCTACATTGAAAATTCTTTAATTCGTTCTCCTTAACCACTACTTCGTAGCTTCCATCAATTAAAGCCTGTTGATATTTTTTAAGATAAAAAGACTGTATACCATCCCAGGAAATATTAGTGCTTGTTTTATTGCCTGAAAACACCAGATCATCAAGAAGAGGATTTACCCCACCCTCACCCGGATTCAATCCATATCCCGGACCAAGATCTGTATCAAGAGCTTCAAGCAAAGGTATTTCGCGCTCCTCATATCTTTCAAAAAACTTCCTCCTGAATTCCTTTAATCGACTAATCCCGGAACTGCTCGAGAGTTTTTTCAGAACCTCTATCCCCTTTAGTGTATCTGAGACAATCCCGACACTTATATTACAAGTATGTGCCGGCTTTTTCATATCAACCTGGAAAAGGAATTTTTTGTCGATGCTTGTATTAACTTGCTTAAGTTTTTTTGTAACATTTTTATATACAGATACATTTTGACCAATACCATTTTGATCAATATTTTTGATCATCTTATGCACATTTTTTAGTATACTAAAAATTGCCTGATCATTATTAATTCTCTTCAGTACAAGTAATATTTGTTCCAGAAATTCAGGGCCGCTTAATGCTGGTTCCAATTCACTCACCAACAATTGACTTTCAAGCAATTCATTGAGAAACTCGTTTCCCTCCTCTTCCGGGATCCCTGATTTATGAAGCAGTAAACGTAAATCTTCTAATAATACACCCTTAGAAGCAGCTTTGATCACCCTCTCAAGGTATGGTGAGCGATCTACACTAACTAAATGATGCATCCTTTTCGAATTACTGTAGCTGTATTCAACATACCTCAACTGATTGTCAGTAGAATAAATACTCGTATTAGGAAAGAAGCGAAGCTTTTCTTTAATTTCGGAATTTCCAGCAAGATCATGTGCAAGAGCACAAAGGTAATTCATATCGAGGCGGGTATGCCTTTTGTAATGTTCACTGTTCATCAGGAAAATTTTTGTTTCAGAACTAATATTCCCAACAGTAAAGCCTGCAAACAGACCGAAAGGTGTCGATCTACCGGACATTCTGACAAGATACTTTATCAGGGCAAAAATTAGATTATCGGTCTTATTTCTATAAGTGGATTTTGCTTCAAAGAACTTTTTAAGCTCTTTATGCAGGTCAGGTGAAGCCAGAAAAATTGCCTCTTCAACAATATTTGTATTAAAGATCCTTTCAAGATCAGGCAGGGTATCCTTCTTATTGTTTAATATCTCATCAGTAAAATTCAAGGGAAAGAGCGGGGTACGCATGATAATTTTCGAAAAGCTGTTATATGGTATTTTCGCTTTCAATTAATTATTTTTTCAATTATTAGAATTGTGCGTTCATTTTTACAAACTAACTTCCGTCTTCCAACTTTTAACTTAAGGCACTCTAAGTACTCAATAGTAACGCTTCATCCCATGAAGGTTCGATATCTGAGACAGCAGCAAGCATTGCCAGGCCAACACCTGTTATCCCTTCAAGAAAGCCAGCTTCATTTATATAGCTACTGTTAGTATCAGAAACGTAGGATTGGTAACCGGCAAAACCATTAAAAAATTTCGACATCTTTAATGATTCATCAAACCAATACTCCGCAGCATTCTGAAAATCAGCAATTTTCGTTAAATTATATATCCTGTTAAAAATATGAGCTATCCCGGCAGTACCATGACACAAACCAGCATCTTTCACCGCATTTTCAATAAGATTTGTACGTTTTGTGGAATATCTTAAAATTTCAAGAGCTTTTTCCTCCCAAACTTTATTAGAGGTAGATTTTGCAGCAGAAAAGAGTGCAGATGCTATACCCAGATCACCATAGCACCAGGCAAGTCGACTAGGCTGAGGATTACCATCTTTTACCGCCCAGTTTGGAAAATAGGACAATTTTTTTGAAATATCCTGTTCATTTCTCAGCAAAAAATTGACTGCCCCTGACAACAACTTTCCTGTCTTCTCCTTGCTTATATTTTTTGCATAAGCCTTGCCTAAAAAAGCAATAATACTTGCAATGCCATGAGATAATCCAAGGTTACAAGCCTTTTCCTCTTTGTCATGTGTCATCGATGAAATCCAACATATCCCACCATTTTCTGTTTTACTGGAATTCTTATCAAGTTCATTTATTAGTTTTTTAAGTGATCTGCTTCGCTTTTCATTTAGTACTTTTAAAAAGTACAAACCAACACCAAGTGCACCATGCAGGTAATCATAATTCCCTGATCTGATCTCCATCATCATCATGTTATACAGAAATTGATCAATATCACTTAGTGGATCATCATCATATGTTTCAAACAGCTTGTATTGATTAAGGTGATTTATTGTCCATCCAATGCCAGCCAGGCCTCCAGCGAAAGTGTAATAAGTTTTGCCTGAGTTAATCTCATCAAAAATGGAGGAAATCAGTAATTGTGCGTGATGATAACATTTCTTATCACCAGAAAATTTAGCATAATAAAACAAAAACAAGGCTATTCCTGTTTTTCCCGACATCAGGCTGATACTTTCAATGCTTTCAAGAGGCATATTGAGCAGAACATCAGCAATTTCTGAAGTTTTGGATTCCAGTTTCCTTTTCAACTCATTATTGGAGATAGTGGTCCAGGTCATAATTTCTTAAAATATTAATTCTAAGTTTTAAAATGTAATTACCTGATAGCCCTTTCCCAAATATGCACCCATTGATGGATGACCTGACATTTCACCGAGTAAGGGTAATCCCTCTTTTTCGACAGCTTCAGCAACACCCAGCTTTATTGAGCATGCTTTGCATACAGCATCAATCAAACCAAGTTTTTTAGCCTTCTGATAATGTGACGACAAAAAATGACCGGGTTTACTCATCTCCGGTACAAGTTTAACTGCATCTCCCTCAATAACGATCAGGCCTTCACGGCCATGTTCATGAAGATCAATTGCATTTAATAATACATGGATAAAGCACAAGGGATCACCCCGAAAAGCAAATAGTACGATTTTTTCTTTTTTCATAACAATCAATTTATTTCAATTTTCTGATCCTAACTTCACAATCCTCCTTATCTTTTAAAAGCTCTATCAATTCATTAACATTGGTACTGCCATAATGATAGGGATACAGGATTTTTGGATTGAACATTTTTACAGCATCTGCTACCATTTCAGGGGTCATGGTATAAGGAACATTCATTGGTAGAAATGCAATATCGATATTGTCAAAATTTTTCATTTCCGGTATATTTTCGGTATCCCCTGCAACATATACTTTTGTGTCCCCGAATGTAAGGATGTAGCCATTACCAACTCCTTTTGGATGATATGCTTCACCATTTTCTCTTTTATGGACAATATTATATGCCGGCACTGATTCGACCTTTATTCCATAAATCCGTTTTAGTTCATCATTTCCCATAATATCCCCGCTGCCAATTTTCTCTGCACAAACTTCAGTACATATTATTACTGACCCTTTTTTCTTAATCTTATTTATGCTATTTGTGTCAAGATGGTCACCGTGATGATGAGTTATAAGGACAATATCAGCTTTAGGCATTTCAGAATACTCCGCATATCTGCTAACCGGATCGATGTGAATCACAAGATCATTGTACTCAAACAAAAGAGTTCCGTGGCCAATAAAAGTCATTTTTAGATCACCACCTGTAGTTTTTATTATGTCTGATTCGTAAGTAGTCTGGCCAGATAAGACAAAAATGCTGATGCTGAAAAGAAACAGCGATAAAGTTAATTTTTTCATATGATCAGAGAATTTCATTAAACTTTTTTAATTTCACGCAAAGTATGAAAATAAAACCTGGCGATCTTCGCGTTTCATTCTTTGCGCTCTTTGCAAGAAATATCTTATCCAAAAATACATAAAAAAATTTGAAAGAGAAAATAGCATTCAATTGCTAAGAAATCTGTATTTTTGTTACTGATTATTCAGTATGAAATTTATACATTGTATGATGAAAACTAAAAAAGAAATCGTTGAAAACTGGCTTCCAAGATATACCGGAACGAAGCTGGAAGACTTTGGAGACTATATTATTCTTACAAATTTCAGCAAATATGTTGACCTGTTTGCACGCTGGGAAAATGTTGAAGTCAATGGATCTGACAAACCTATGCCAAATGCAACATCAGGTAAGATCACCATTATCAATTTCGGTATGGGCAGTGCAAATGCTGCTACCATCATGGACTTGCTGGGGGCTGTCAAACCCAAGGCATGTTTGTTCCTCGGAAAATGCGGAGGTTTAAAGAAAAAAAATAAAGTTGGAGATTTTATTCTGCCAATAGCAGCTATCAGGGGTGAAGGTGCTTCAGATGATTATTTCCCTGCAAAAGTACCGGCATTGCCGGCATTTAATCTTCAAAAAGCAATTTCTACTACAATCAGGGATCAGGGAAAAGACTACTGGACAGGAACTGTGTTTACCACTAACAGAAGGGTTTGGGAATATGATGAAGAATTTAAAGATTATCTCCGCTTAACGAGAAGTATGGCAATTGATCTGGAAACAGCAACCATTTTTATGGTAGGTTTTGCTAATCATATCCCCACAGGAGCACTACTCCTGGTATCTGACCAGCCAATGATATCATCAGGAATAAAAACTGAAGAAAGTGATAAAAAAGTCACTGAAGAATATACAGAACAACATCTTCATATTGGCATTGAATCGTTAAACCAACTTATAAACGATGGATTGACTGTGAAACATTTGTATTTTGATTATGACGAATCATAGAGAGATGTGAGATTATGAGATATGAGTATTGAGATTGTGAGACTCTAGACAATCTGTATAAATGGCTAAACGTCTAATTATCTTCATGGCTATATTGCTAAATTGTTAAATAAATAAAATACTTGCCACAGATTATTCACAATATTATTTATTATTAACGTGTTCATGATTTCACTTCATTCAATACACAGATTATAAATAATTAAGTTTTATCCTTATTTCAAGATTCCTTAAAAGAATCTTTTAACTGTAATGAAAAATCAAAAGAGAGGAAATTAACAATATAGCAATTTAACAATATAACAATTTTTACGATTTCACGATTTTAGTATCATAACTTAAAACCGTATACAGTTACATAAAATTAAACAAACATGACTTTTGACCAAATAACAACCGATCTCGAGAATAAGATTTATCATCCTGTATACTTCCTTTCAGGGGAGGAACCCTATTATATTGATGAAATCTCAAATCACATTGAGGAAAATATCCTCAGCGAAACTGAAAAGGAATTTAACCAGACAATCATTTACGGCAGAGATACAGATATTGAAACTATTATTGCAAATGCAAAAAGATTTCCCATGATGGCAAATCATCAGGTTGTGATAGTCAGGGAAGCACAAGACATCAAAGATATCCGAAAAAAACCCTCAGCTTTTGAGAAACTCGATACGTACATTAAATCTCCTCTCAAATCTACTATCCTTGTATTTTGTTATAAATATCATAAGATTGACAAAAGAAAAACGATCTTTAAAAACATTCAGAAGAATGGTGTATTGTATGTTTCTACAAAACTTTATGATAATAAAGTTCCGGAATGGATCAATAATTATGTTAAGAAAAAAGGATATTCAATAGCACCCAAGGCTAGTTTTTTGTTATCAGAATATATCGGAACAAGTATCGGGAAATTAGTGAATGAAATCTCTAAGGTCATGATAAATATCCCACAAGGAACAACAATAAATGAGGATATAATTGAAAAAAACATTGGGATCAGCAAAGATTTTAATGTATTTGAACTTCAGAGTGCTTTTGGGAAAAAAGATATTTTAAAAGCCAATCAAATCGTAAATAATTTCGCTTCAAATCCTAAGGATAATCCATTGATAAGAACCATAGCTTCTCTATACAACTTCTTTTTAAAGGTCATGATCTATCACAGCCTTAAAGACAAATCATCAAGGAATGTTGCATCTGTACTTTCTGTACATCCATTTTTTGTTAATGACTATATTATTGCTGCAAGAAACTATCAGGTTAATAAACTTTCCTCTATCATTTCTTATTTGAGGACTTATGATCTAAAGTTTAAAGGTGTTGGAAACTCATCTACCAATGATGGGGAGCTATTAAAAGAGCTTACTTATCTAATACTACACTAAATTTATTTTTAAAATCTTGTTTTTGTCTATGTAATTTAAAAGTAGCAGTGGCAGGAGCAGTGGCAGCAAAAAAACATTAACAAATTATACTGCTACTGCAGCTGCTACTGCAACTTCTTTATTAGTTCGTCTAATGTCTAAGAAACGACATATCTAATTTCAGGAAAATATACTATCAATCACCTCTCTATATTCTTCGCAAATGAATTTTCGCCTCATTTTCATTGATGCCGATAGTTCTCCATTGTCGACTGTCCATTCCTTACCCATTAATTCATACTTCATGATCTTTTCAGCTTTTCCGAAGTGTTCATTATATTTAGTGGCTTCTTTAAGAAAACGCTTTTTTATCCTTGGCAGAACTATCATCTCCTCATTTGTTGTATACTCAATCTCTTTATACTCACACCATTGCTTTAAATGATCAAAAGAAGGAACTATCAGGGCTGCAGCAAATTTCTGGTTCTCTCCCATTACAAGAATATTATCTATGAATGCTGATTCCTTAAATTTATTTTCTATGATCTGAGGATTTACATATTTTCCTAGTGATGTTTTAAAAATCAATTTTTTTCTTCCGGTGATCTTAAGAAAGCCCTCTTCATCAAGATGGCCAATATCTCCAGTATGCAACCAGCCTTCATTATCAATTGATTCTTTAGTTAATTCCGGCTCTTTAAAATATCCAAGCATAATGTTCGGGCCTTTTGCCAGTATTTCCCCATCCTCAGCGATCTTAACTGTTACACCTGTTAATACAGGGCCAACAGTCCCAAACTTGACTCCATCATCTTCCATTGTGCAGACTGATATAACTGGGGATGCCTCGGTTAGTCCATATCCTTCAAGAACTTTTATACCTGCTGCTGTAAAAACTCTGCTAAGGCGTTCCTGTAATGCTGCTCCACCAGATACAAGCAGCTTAATATTATCTCCGAAGGCCACACGCCATTTACTAAAAATCAGCTTATTTGCAATTTTTAGTTTAAACCTATATATGCAGCTATTTGCCCCACCAGGCTTAAATTTCAGTCCTAGTCCTACAGCCCAGAAAAAGATCATTTTTTTAAGATAAGGTAGTTTACGCCCTTTGTCGATTATCTTGTCATAGATCTTTTCAAGCAGGCGAGGTACAGTTACAAACATATCAGGCTTAACCTCTCTCAAATTGTCAGCTATCTTTGCAATGCTCTCAGCATAATAGATTGATATACCGAGGGAGGCGTACAGATAAATCAACACCCTCTCAAAAACGTGGCAAAGTGGAAGATAGCTCAACGCCCTGCTGTTCTGGTCGAGTGGAACAATTTCTCTGATAGCCAAAACATTACTTACAATATTGTTATGTGATAACATAACACCTTTAGGATTGCCGGTTGTGCCTGAAGTATATATCAGTGTTGCCAAATCATTTGGTGCCACATCCGACATTAGAGATTTAAGCTTTGTTTCATTTTCATTAGTTTTACCCAATTCAATAAGTTCGCTTAGGTGTTTTACTCCTTCATGTTTGTTTATTGTGTAAACATCTTTGACTCCCTGTATTTCAGGTAAGATATGCTCAACCTTTTTTAACAATTCTTTACCTTCAATAAAAACATATTTTACTTCTGAATGATTCAGAATATATTTATAATCTGATTCACTGATTGTTGGATAAATCGGGACATGAACAGCACCAGTCTGCATAATTCCCATATCCAACATATTCCATTCAGGCCGGTTGCCTATTATTGTTCCAATTTTATCGCCTTTCTTTACTCCCAGGGCTATTAATGCATAGCTGATATTATTAACAATTTCAATATATCTATTAATATCATATTTCACCCATTTTCCATTCACTTTACCAGCTAATACATCATCTTTTGGCTCAAATGTTTCCAGATAATAAGGCAGAAGGTCAAAAATTCGTGTAATTTCCATGAGACTGATTGTTTTAGTGTATAGAGATTATTAATTATTGTATTAAGGATTTAGACTAAGAAATCTACAGCACATATTAAACTTTCATTAGCCACAAAAACACCAATCGCACTCAGTTGTAAAGAGTACAGATTTATATAGCGTCAGGTATGTTTTTTGATTAATAAACTATGTCCCAGTATTATAAGAATGAAAACAGGATAAAATTAGTTATTTTTTTTTACAATGCAAAAATCATGCTTATTTAATTCTATCTTTCACCCACTCTCGGGCATTAACAAATGCTTCTATCCATGGGGTAATCTGATCATCCTTTCTTTCCTCGGGATAATGTGCCCATTGCCAGGGAAAAATTGCTCTTTCCAGATGTGGCATCATAGCAAGATGGCGACCGTTATCAGAGCTTAAACAAGCAACGGCATGATCAGAACCATTTGGATTTCCGGGGTATTCTTTATAACTGAATTTTCCTGTTATATGATATGAGGATTCTTCATGAGGAAGTTGGAATTTCCCCTCTCCATGTGCAACCCAAATACCAAGTCTGGAGCCGGAAAGAGATTTTAGCATCACAGAATTATTCTCAATAATATCAACATTAATAAAACCTGATTCGAACTTCCCTGAATCATTATGCTTCAAAGCTGGCTTTTCTGCATGTTCCGGGTATAACAGATCGAGCTCAATCATCAGCTGGGCACCATTACAGACTCCAAGACTGAGGGTATCATCTCTCTCATAAAATTCCTCATAGGCTCTTTTAGCTTTTTCGTTGTATAAAAATGCACCGGCCCAACCTTTTGCAGAACCCAGAACATCAGAGTTTGAAAATCCTCCAACAAAAACAATAAAGTTTATATCCTTAAGGTCTTCACGTCCGGAAATAAGATCAGTCATGTGAACATCTTTCACATCAAAGCCGGCATAATAAAGTGAATAAGCCATTTCCCTGTCGCCATTAACACCTTTTTCGCGAATAATGGCTGCATTTATACCACTCCTGTTACGTCTGTTATTATCAATATTATATTGCTCATCAGTACCTTTGAAGGCAGGTAAAAATTTGAATTTTATTTCCTGATGTTTATAATTATTGAAACGTTCCAACGCGAGTTTATCCCCGCATTGCTTTTTATCAAACAAATAAGAAGACTGATACCATGTATCTCTTAATTCATCAACAATACATCCATACACTTTGTTTTTATGGATGATTTTAAAATCACGTGACTTTACCGGAGAGCCGATAACATAAAATTCCACACCTCTTTCCTTTAAAAATACTGTAACATTTTCAGTTTCGACAGTTTGTATGATAATGCCGGGATTCTCACTAAACATTAACTTGATAATATCTGATTCACCTATTGAATCAAGATCAATATGCAGTGACATATCATTTGTAGCAAATGTCATCTCCAGAAGTGTTGTGATCATACCACCGGCAGAAATATCATGCCCTGCAAGGATTTTTTCCTTACTGATAAGTTCCTGTATTGCAATAAAAGCATTTTTAAAATACTCATCATCACTGATATCAGGAGTATGATTACCAATTTTATTTATCAATTGTGAAAAGCTACTACCTCCCAAACATTTCTTGCTACGTGAAAAATCAATATAAATAATCTTAGAATCGCTGACATCTTTCAAAACAGGACTTACAGTTTTCCTTATATCTTCCACTTCAGCGACAGCAGAAATAATAACTGTTCCGGGAGAGTACACAATATTATTTTTATCATATTTCTGTGTCATTGAGAGAGAATCCTTACCTGTAGGTATATTAATCCCGAGCTTACAGGCAAAATCACTCAATGCTTTCACAGCTTCATAGAGTCTGGCATTTTCACCTTTATTTCTTGCTGGCCACATCCAGTTGGCGCTAAGCGATATTCCCTTTATTCCATCAGTTAAGGGAGCCCAGATAATATTTGTTAAGGCCTCTGCAAGAGAAAGTCTCGAACCATTTGCCGGGTCTATCAGGCCACTCCCCGGGGCATGACCTATTGCTGTTGCCACACCCTTCTTTCCTTTATAATCAAGGGCAACAACTCCAAGATTGTTAAGAGGCAACTGTACTGAGCCGGCTGTTTGCTGTGTTGCAATCTTTCCGGTGACAGAGCGATCCACTTTATTCGTAAGCCAGTCCTTGCAAGCAACAGCCTCAAGCTGCAACACACCAATAAGATAATCATGGAAATTATTAAAATCGTATTCTACAGGGGCAAATTTATTAGGAATACTTTCATCTGTAAGTATCGTTTTTGGTGGTTTCCCAAACATTTCATCCAGACTCAGATCAATGGGATGCAGTTTTGTATTTCTATTCTCAACTTTAAATCTGTTGTTAGCAGTCACTTCACCAACGACATACATTGGAGCTCTTTCACGGTTGGATATTCTTTTGAGAAGTTCAATGTCCTTCTCTTTCATTATCAGACCCATTCTTTCCTGAGATTCATTACCAATGATCTCTTTATCAGAGAGTGTCGTATCTCCAACAGGAAGTTTTCCAATATCGATAGTCCCGCCTGTTTCTTCAACAAGCTCAGAGAGGGAGTTAAGATGCCCGCCTGCACCATGATCATGGACAGATATGATAGGATTTTTGTTAGATTCAATCATTGCCCTGATGGCATTAACGACTCTTTTTTGCATTTCAGGATTAGATCTTTGAACTGCATTTAGTTCTATTGCATTCTCAAACTCTCCTGTTGCGACAGAGGAGACAGCACCACCACCCATGCCAATACGATAATTATCGCCTCCCATAACAATAATTTTATCGCCCTTTTGAGGAATATCCTTATGGCTATCCTCTTTTTTTCCATATCCAACACCACCTGCAAGCATTATTACCTTATCATACCCATATTTTTTATCATTCTCGAAGTGCTCAAAAGTTAAAACACTTCCACATATCAAGGGTTGTCCGAATTTATTACCAAAATCGCTTGCACCATTTGATGCTTTTATCAGAATTTCTTCCGGTGAATGGTAAAGCCATTTTCTTGCAGCAAATTTTTGTTCCCATAGCCTGTCATGTTTTAATCTAGGATAAGCTGTCATGTATACAGCTGTTCCGGCTAAAGGCAAACTCCCTTTTCCTCCTGCCATCCTGTCGCGGATCTCACCTCCCGAACCAGTAGCAGCACCATTAAAAGGCTCAACAGTGGTGGGGAAATTATGTGTCTCAGCTTTTAAGGAAATTACAGTATTGATATCTGTTACATTAAAATAATCAGAAGTGTCATGCGATCCCGGTGCAAATTGCTCAATGCGTGGACCAAGGATAAAGGCAACGTTATCCTTGTATGCTGAAACAAGTTTGTTTGGGTTTTCTTTTGAGGTCTTTTTAATTAATGCAAAAAGGCTATCCTCCTTTTCAATACCATCGATGATAAAACTGCCATTAAATATTTTATGACGACAATGTTCCGAGTTTACCTGGGCAAACCCATATACCTCACTATCAGTAAGCTTTCTACCAATTTTATTACTGACAGCCTCAAGATATTCAACCTCATCATCACTAAGTGCAAGCCCTTCTTTAATATTATACTCAGCAATATTTTCCAGGAAGATCAAGGGGTCAGCTTTTTTTTCGATAGTAAATATTTCCTGATCAATCTCTATATATAAAGCTTGTAACATGGGATCATATCCAGATTCTTCAGAATCGACTTCATTAAACTCCTCAACCCTTTTAATGCCATCGATACCCATGTTTTGTGTTATCTCAACTGCATTTGTACTCCAGGGTGTGACCATTTCTTTTCGCGGTCCAATAAAATATCCTTGTAATGCATTTTGCCCAATCAATTCAAATCCGGCAAATAACCAATTAAGTTTTTCAAGATCATAATCCCCTAATTGCTTATCTGTTTGAATTACAATACAAGCTGCATCTTTCTTATAGAATAAAATCATATTTCTTAAAATCTCTTTTTTGATGCAAATATATAAAATGCAAGTCTAATTAATAAAAAAAAGGATACATGTTTATGTATCCTTTGAATTCATTGACCTTTGCAGTGATATGCTATGTCGTGTCCAAAAATCCTATGAAGACAAGAATCTTTCAGCTTCAATAGCTGACATACATCCGGATCCTGCAGCTGTTACTGCCTGGCGAAAAACGTGATCCTGTACATCACCACAGGCAAAGACACCTTCAACGCTGGTATATGTAGAATCATTTTTTGTGATTAGATATCCATTATTATCCATCTCCAGCTGTCCGGTAAAAATAGAAGTATTAGGAACATGGCCAATGGCAACAAAAAATCCATCTATCTCCAGCTTTTTCTCAGCATTGGTTTTCACATTTTTCACTTGTACCCCTGTAACGACCTTACCATCTCCAAGTATTTCAAGCGGAACATGATCCCATACTACCTCGATATTGGGAGTTTCGAGTACTTTTTTCTGCATTGCTTTTGAAGCACGGAGCTCATCTCTACGATGCACAAGATAAACCTTATTACAAAGTTTGGCAAGATATGTAGCTTCTTCAGCAGCGGTATCACCTCCACCAACAACAGCAACATCTTGTCCTCTAAAGAAATAACCATCGCAAGTGGCACATGCTGATACACCAAAGCCATTATACTTTTGTTCAGATTCCAGGCCAAGCCATCTGGCAGAAGCACCTGTTGCAATTATAACTGTTTCAGCTATTATTTCTTTTCCATCATCAGCCACAACCTTAAATGGTCGTTGGGAAAAATCAACTTCAGTAATTATCCCCCATCTGATATCCACATTAAATCGTTCGGCCTGCTGCTTGAATTGTTCCATCATTTCAGGACCCTGGACTCCTTCAGGATATCCTGGGAAATTCTCAACTTCTGTAGTAATTGTAAGCTGACCGCCAGGCTGTAAACCTGTATAAAGAATCGGTTTTAATTCAGCTCTTGCGGCATAAATTGCGGCAGTATATCCTGCAGGGCCTGAACCAATAATTAAACATTGTACTTTTCCCATTTTTCTATATTTGATATTTATAAATAATATTTTATTCGAATAATGTTTAAGGCCTGCAAAATTATCATTTTTTTTTGAATCAGTAAATAACAAAACAAAATAGTTGCAGCGGCAGTGGCAGTGGCAGTCTCACGTAAACAGTAGATATTAGACAGCAGGTAATTCTTTCATTAACTTTAAACCTGAAACAGAGAGTTACTTAAATAAAATCCTGCGGCTTAATAGAAAATATTAACAAATTTTTTACTACCCTTGCGCTAACGTTTTCGGGGTGTGGCGCAGTTGGCTTATTTTTTTTTATAATATTGTTTATCTGCTCTTTATATATTTATTCTTAAATTTTATTTCTTTTCTTAAATTATTTGTTGTAGTTTTTCCTGTTGATCTTATGATGTCTAAAACAAACTATCTTTTTTGTTAAGTTGAGGTTGAAACATAATGAAGGGGTTGTAAATAGACAAAAAGATTTTGATAAATGATTTAGGTATCTCTTTGAGTATTCAAAAGTAAGAAATGATATAAATGAATATATTGACAGAACTAAAACCGTAGAACCTCTTGAAACAACCAGTTCTAATTTCTGATACAACGAACTGAGATTGCCAGTCCACCGCCTCCATGGCCTCTTTCTATCTGTGCTTTATCGAAGCGAATATTACGAAAGTAGTTAAGGCCTACTTCCGAAGTATAAAATAATGCTTTGTAACCAGGACCCCAGAACTGATTCTGTACAAAGTAACCTCCCGGTAATGCAGTAAAACCAAATTTGTCAGTAGCACCGGTGTTTGGTACCTCCCAATAAATATTACCGGATTGTTTTAAGTTACCCCCGGCATCACTGCCTCTCCAATTATTCTGTTTCCATTCAGAATTTCCGGTTTTGTACTGGCTATCAACATTGCCTTCAAGTATTTGCCATTCAAGGTCATCAGGGATATGCCAGCCGGGAGGACAAATTCCCTGTTTACCCTTTTTAGAATATTTCATCATCTCATCCCAGAAATATAAACCACCAACAATATCACAGATCATTGGATCATTCCCCATACAATATTTCTCGATGGTATCGTTGTCAGTTTGTTGTAGGGGAGCATCAATCCGTATTCCCACATTAAGATTCTCTTTCATCCAGCACTGACTGAATATCTGAACAGTGTTGTAAATCTGTCCTTCGTAGTTTATGTTTGGTGTTCCCGGACATGGGATGTTAGTCGCAAATTGTACGGTATAGGTTTTATTCGTATCCGGGGCATCAACGAAGCCTGACTGCAGTGTGTCAGTATAGCCGATATAATAAAGGATGTCGCCAGGGTAGAAATAAAACAAAGCCTTTGTAGCTTTTGAACTTTTTAATTCTGGCATGTTTATATCTTCACCCTGGTATTCAAGAGAGCATAAACGCTTTTGCCGAGAGTTTCCATTTATAATTTTAATACTACTGCTACCCATGCCTTCTTTACTTAATGCAGTAAAAAAGTAAACCTGTGAGCTTCCCGGAACAAATTGGAAATTATGATAACCTTTATTAAGTAATATTTGCGATTCAATTATATTATGACCAAGCATGTCAGTTAGATGTAAGCTCAGATTTTGTCTTTCAGGTACATAAATTTTTATCGTGGTGTGGTCTTTCACAGGATTCGGGTAGTTTTGGTATACTTGCAACAAGTTATCCCCTTTGTTGATTTCATTTAATCCAACCTGGTATAGAGAAAGTACAGTGTCGGGCCAGTGCAATACTGTGTCACCACTGTGAGTGTGGTTGATAATTTTTATGCTGTCGAGTTGGATGTAAGAGCTGTCGTTAATTGCTGTAAAGGTAATTTCATTGACAGTTTTTTGGCCAGATACACCAAATACAAGTGTAAGTGTAAGCATAGTAAGAATCGTTTTTGTTTTCATAGTGTAGGTTTTAGGTTCTTCATAATGAGAAAGGACGAAGTAGAATTAATGCGCTTTTAAAAAGAAAACTATGATGGTCATTATGGAAGCAATAAAATCACATAAAACACTGGTGAACATTAAAATGGATACATAAAGTATATTCTTATGATTTAAGAATGCAAAAGCACCATCTGAATAAATTAATCCAAAAATTATCAGGAGAATCCCAATAACTAAGTATCCAGGGTTTCTTTTTTTGCTTTTACGCTTACTATAATTTATAATTATTATGTAACCAACGAAAATTAATAGATGAATTATTATTGCGAGTAATACTCCGAATGCAGCACCTGTAGGATTTGCATTAGGTTTTGTATCATTAAGAATACCAGGTATTATTATTATCATCAATATTATAGAAAGCAATAAAATGCCAGCTGCTAAAAATGAGATCCTTTCATTTCTTTGTAATTTATTCATATCTCTAATTTTAAGTTTATTATAGTCTGTAAATCACAAAAAAGAAGTTGGGCTTACCTCTTTACTAAATAGTAATTGCTAAGATATAGAACACCGACCAACAATGGCAATGAGATCATAATCCATGTACCATACATCATGCCTGTAGGGCCAAAAAAGAAAATCATGAATACTCCAACCGCAACAAGCAGTATACCTCCAAAATGCTCACGTTTCCATGCAATGATCAGTGTTATTATAAAAGCACAAGTGAAGATGTTGTGCATTAAAAATGCCACCAACTCCTCACCGAATGAAGCCCCTTCTCCAAATACATCAAACGAGAACATCATGAAAAACAGAGCCACAAGGATCAAAAAGATGCGAAGTACCCAGCTGAGGTATTTGTTACCTCTTTTTATTTTGTTTTGTTTTTCCATAATTTGTAGTTCTATTATAAATATTCATACAACATCTATAACATTTACAGACAAAGATAACATGTAGAACAGGGAATTTTGCTTAACCCAGGTTAAGAAATGTTTTTTACAAATCTTCTCCTGATGCGGCTGAGAGAGGGTGGCTGTACCCCAACATAGGAAGCAATTAAATACAGTGGTATCCTCTGGGTTAAATCCGAATACTGGCTAACAAAACGTTTATAACGCTCTTCGTGATTTTGCATGTAAATTGCCAGTAACTGGGTCACCATCACATCAAAACGGTGCTCGATTATGATGCGGCCAATGAGGTTTCCGTTTTTTGTAGTATTGAATATTGTTTGAACATCGGGATAATTTATAATGAGCATTTCACAATCTTCGATTGCCTGAATGTTCTGGATAGTAACAGTTTTGTTTGTAAAACTTTGATAGTCAGCTATAAATTCTCCTTCTTTTGTAAACTCAAACGTTGCTTCCTCCCCATCTTTATATACAAAATATCTAACAAGGCCTTTATGAAGAAAGCCAACGTATCTGGCAATTTCACCGGCTTTCAGAAAGAAATCTCCTTTTTTAAGAAATAAAGGTTTAAAACTCTTTTCGAGAAGTTCTATTTCATCTTTGTCTAATTCGGTAATTTGACCGATTTGTTCCAATAAGCCTGAATGCATTTTAGCTAAAATTGAAATTTGAGTTTATATAGTGCCAGTTTTTTTGTCAAATAAGAGAACGAAAATATCATATACCATAAATGGTACTCTATCCTAATATGAAATCAAAGATATTAAAAATATTAATGATATAAAAGGGAACAGGAGAATCAGATTAATAAGAATCACAATTCAATCAGTATTTTCCCTTTAATAAAGTTGTACACTATTCTTCGGAATACTCACTTAACCATTAACCCACAACTCAAACCTACCTATTGTTTTTACAAAACCTTGTAATAAGGTAATAAGCGATTAAAAAAATTCCTATCTTTGCGCCAATAAGCTCGGGGTGTGGCCCTTCGACGGGCTCAGGATAAACTCCGTTGGCAAGTGTTATTCTAAAATTTGAATTCTTTTTTGGAATTTGGATTTTGGAATTTGAGATTTACATTATTCGGGGTGTGGCGCAGTTGGCTAGCGCTTATCTATAATGCTGTTAATCTATCTATTATAGATTTTTTCTTAAATTATATTCCTTCTCTTAAATCTTTTGTTGTGGTTTTTCCTGTTGATTTGAAAATGCCGGATAGAATTTAAGTTCTAACTATAAGTTAAAGCAAATTTTGTATTCTCATTTCTCAATAATGAGTTATTTAAAGGTGTAAGGGCAATAGATAATGCGGGAGGAATTGGTGTTATCTCAACAGTCGTGGAAAACGGCCTATACGGCTGAATTCAATTTTTGTCGTAAAGTTCGTAAATATAGTTCGCCGAATTATTATACTATCATATCATAAATTATCATAAAATGTATTTATACTACTCACTTTTGAATTTAAAATAGACTTAAAAGGTTCTGCTAAGCCAAGTATCTCAGTAGCCCCAATAGATTCTTTACCAGCACAAAAAGAAGCAATATTTATCATAAGAACGGATTTACCTTCTAAGCACGATTTAAAAAAACACTTATTTTCAGTGACCCAAAGTTCTAATTGACTGTGTATAATTTCATTTGAAACATTTCCATAATATTCACCATGTATTCCATCAATTATAGCAGAAAACGCATCTTTATTCTTGTGATGAAAATTTTCAGGTTTAGTAGTAATGTATGTAGCTAAGAAATAATCAAAGAAAAAATGAACTAAGTCATCATTCTTTCTTTTGCCAATCATTTTAGCGAACTCGCTTGCAGCTGTATTAGAATGCTCATAAATTGTATCAGCTAATTTGCGATAGTTACTACAATTAATCTCATAATTTTGCTGGACATAATCAAATGCAGGATTATTCTCATCAACAATCCGGTTACTCTCTGTTTTCTTTTGAGTAATTGCTGTATTCTTTTTAAATAACTTTTTAAATAAATTCATCCTTTAAGTATAATTTAGTTTGATTAATTAAATAAATTTAAAGATAGTATAAATGTATATATTTTTCATATCGTTTCAATAATTATTTATTAACATACTTTTAAATTCAAATTCTCCATCACCAGAAAACATCTCAACATATTTTTATTATTTCTTTTCTTTTTTGAATTTCAATACATCAATGATGTAATAAAACCAACTACTTTTTCAATCATACTTAATATTATTTTCAATCTTTCTTAGCCTTTGGCTATTAGGTTTCATCAATACAAATTTACTTATAAAGTAATTATACCGTTCTGGATTATCATCATAAAAAATCTTTGGAATATGAAAACCAACGGCATAGGTTAAAGGCGTTTTAAATATATGATAAAATATTGCTTGCATCTCAATTTCTAAATCTACTTGTCGCATAATATAGTTAAATTTTGTTTCAAAGGCTTCTATATTGCTTACATATACTTTTCTCGTATTGTAATTATAAGTGTCTAAATTTGCCGATTTCTGTAACTCGTTTCTTGACTCCTCCTCAAAGCCCTTGCTTTTATCTTCCCATAAATCCCAAATACTCACACCTGATTGTATAATATCACTCACCTCAACAATATTTATTGCAAATGTAATAAGACTATCAATTTGCCTGCCTCTAATAATTGTATGTTCCGACACACCTCGGTCTAGGCTCCAATTATCCGGAAAGTCCATTGAAAATCCATATATAAAATTTGAATAGATTAATGAAAGAGAGTCTATATGCTCAATTGTGTTACCATTTAGATGGCTCTCTTTAAATGAAGGTTTGAAATCCGAATTATTAGTTGAATTATCTTCTTGTGGTTGGCTAGAATAAGAGTTGAGATTAAAAATCTCATTTTGTTTTGAATATTCTTTAATAAACTTTTTATTCTTCGACTCTATTGAATAATGAATTCCAGCTCCAATAAGACTTAGAATTATAAAAATAAATAGAATGATTGGGAACTTGACTTGATTATTATTTTCTATCTTTTTCTTTAATTGGAAATAAATGACAATACCTGAAATTATTGCAGGTATTATTGACATTGTAATCTCACTACCAGCATAATATGATGACTTGATTAAAAAAACTATAAACCCATATAAAATCAAACTAATTAATGGGATTAACACAGCATAAATCCATATCTTTGATTTACTTACAGGTTTACTTGAATATGCACTTATTAATGCGATTAACAAAAAGATGAATAGATTTTCCATAATAGTTCTGTTTTATGGTTGAATTGTTCTATATAATTCTGACTAAAAATTTTCATCCATCAGTCTTAAAACCATATAATCATTTTTTGCTTTAAGATTCTTAACTGATTCCTCTCCATCATAAAGTTTGTAATAGTTTAAGTAAATAAGACGCTCTTTAATCAGCATCATATTGGATGACGAAATCATTACATATTCAAAATCCTCACCTTGAAATTTAATTAGCAATATAAATGTTCTAATATCAGTATGTGGTGAATAGCTATCTATCAACACAGGTTGTCCAAATGAAATATTGTCAAAATATTTTTCTACATTATTCTTTATTTCACTCCAATGCTTTTTAAAATAATTATTTTCAACCATATCTGCCATCTTATTTAGATGAAACTGACCAGCTTCCGCATCCGCAAGACTTTTAGCACCAGATATCCTGAAATAATCATCAAATGTTAGTTCATTAATCATAGACACTTGTTCATATGTCTCATCATTAATATAAAAAGCAAGTAAAATGCTTGCTTCTTGTCCAAAACGGTCAGCGTATTCTTTGACATTTGGAAGAGAATAACATTCTTTCATTCCATCAATGATAGGTAAACAAATATCTATTTTGCCATATTTAGCTTTATTATCGCAATTATCAGTTGAATTGTTATTTTGTCCTGAATTTGAGCAACTAAATAAAGCTAACAATGCTATTAAGCCAACTAATTTTTTCATAGTGTCGTTTTTCAAAACTTTTTTAAATTATAACACAAATATAAGAAGATTTCTATAAAAAGGGAATCTTCAATAATAACATTATTGAAGATTATTCCCCAACCTGCTATTTGTTAGGTGTTTATGAATTGCGATTGTAAATTATTTAAAATAAAACCTTATTAATATAAAAATACCTTGGTTAATAAAGATTAATTCCTTATATTAGCCTAAGTAATTTAAAACAAAATACTATGAATAGAACAAGTGATTATATTGATTATGACAAAGCGCTAAACAAAGGATTAAATCTATTAAAAGACAATAAGAAATGTAGAATTGGATTTTATATCATCTTTTCTATTAATACAGGGCTTCGTGTAAGTGATATTTTAAAAATCAAGCATGAAGATTTATTAGATGATAAAATGATAATAGTAGAAACGAAAACTAAAAAACAAAGAGAAATTATGTTAAACGAAGTTGTAAAGAAAGCATATTCAAAACTCCTTTCTAAGCTTGAAGAACAAAATATCAATTATAATGAAGAAGATTATATTTTCACAAGCCAGAAAGGTTCTGTCTATCAGACACAATCTATTAATGATGTGCTGAAAACTATCTTCAGTTCAAAAACATTACAGATTTCTTCACACTCATTGCGTAAAAGTTTCGCAAGACGAGTTTATAGCAACCTCAACGAAAGTGAAAATGCCTTGGTTCTTCTAAGCGACATTTTTTCTCATACAAGCGTAGCAATAACAAGAAGATATTTAGGTATTAGAAAAGAAACGATACAGAATGTTTATTTATCACTTTAATGGTATACTAACCTTATACTTACCGTTATCGAAAACCTTAAAAACAAATAATAGTTCATCTACTAAACTTTCGCAGACAAATAACCAACATTATCAAACCTGCCTCCGTTGTCCATACTTGATAATTCCTACAAAAAACACACCGCCTAATGCATTGCCCAGAATGGAGATAGCTTCAAAACTTAAATAGTCCATGATACCGATCAATCGGCTTTAACCAAAATTTCACTTTATTAGGAGACCAAATAATATTTTTCTCTAAATCAAATAAAGTCACTTCCATTTCAAGTCTTTTTGTGTTTTCTGTGGTCGTGTATTCATTCCAAGTAAAGTACCTTCCTGTTTTGGTTGGTTTTTCTTTGCTATAATCTACTTTAATATATTTCTGCATTTCATTTAATTTAAACTCCGTTTTATTAGATTTCAAACAAATATAAGCCTATTTAAGGTATATTGAAATAATAAATAAAGATATTAAGATAATAGATGTCTCTTTTAGATTCTCTTATTCTGGCGCATATTTTAGGCTGTTGATAAAACTTATAAAACAATTACCTACTGGTGTTTCTGAGTTCATTTTTCCCAACAATGTTAATTAACCGACGAATATTGTAAGCTGTGAACATTAGTCCCACATCGGAGCTTGCTCGTTTCTTTCCTTTTTTTGTTAGTATATAGCTCAATCCCCATTGGCGTTTTATTGTTCCGTAGGGGTGCTCCAAAATGGCTTTATTCTTGGTTTGATACTATCCTAAAACCATTTCTTTCTTTTGAAATAGATCAATGGGAAGATAAAACTTAAAATTAATAACTCCCTTTCCTGGTGAAGTACCATAAGCGAGTTGTCCCAGACGTATATGTATTGGAGTAATTAATACAAAATCATTGTATTGGTATTTGTAGGTTATTAATTCATTGAAATGTAGTATCATTTTTGCTATAGCCTGACCGGGGTTCAAACCTTTTTCAGGCTCAGCTGCATGTGATGACTTACCTTTAAGGTTGATGGCCATTCCACTCGAAGAAGCTGCAAAATGGTTGTTTGATACAACGATTTGGTTATGTGGATATCCCGGAAGGTTATGAATTGCAAAAATATAATCAGGTTGAAAGGGTTTAAATAACTTATCCTTAATTACCTGTATCGCACCTTTTCCATTTTCCTCACTTGGCTGAAATAGAAGTATAACCCTACCTTTGTTTGGGCGATGTTGTTTTAAGTAATATCCCAATCCAGCAACCATTGTCATATGCCCGTCATGACCACACAAATGGCCATTTCCCCTTGTTATTGATGCATAACTTAAGTTGGTTTTTTCCTCGATTGGCAATGCATCCAATTCTGAACGGAACATTACTGTTGGTCCAGGTCGTTTCCCGTTAAATACAGCAATAATACCATATCCACCAATATTGCGAACTATTTCGTCAGGTTCAAATCTTTGCAAAAACATGATGATCATTTTGGCAGTATTTACCTCATATCGTGCAATTTCAGGATTTTTATGAAGCAATCTACGAAAATTTATTAATTCGTTTTTTATATTCATGATATTATTTAATCCAGTTTAAAGCTTTTCCTTTTTAACCTCATTTCAAGGTATGGCGTTTCAAAACCAACCTTTTTATAAAGATATTTTGCTGGATTATTAGGTTCAACATGCAGTGAAATATCTCCCTTAGTATAAAACATTGATTCTTTCATTAGTTTTTTTCCAAGACCTTTTCCTCGTTCATCGCGGTGTACAGCAATATAAACCAGTATGTTTTCAGGAATATATCCTTCCATTCCGGTTTGATTCATTACCACAACACCTTTTATCTCGTCGTTTTCAATAGCTTGTAGTATAAATCCACCGGCCATTGGGGCAGAGGTTAACGCATAGTCCATGGCTTTGGAAATATCCTCTTTAGAATCACCAAATTCATCAAGATGTTCATGTAAAAAATTGATAATTTTTTCCTTATCTAATGTTGTTAAGATGTCTATGCAAGTGTTACGTTTAAATTTCATAATATTTTAATTGATAGTGTTTTGAATAATAAAAAATTAAATATGTAACTATTGCCCCAGAAATTCCAAAAATATATGCCGCTAGCCCATAAGGTAATTCTGCTTCAATTGTTGTAAAAATGAATAATGCCAATATTTTCGAGAAAGTTATTATTAACTTCGGTCATAATTTTGTCAAAATGTTCTATAGGAACAATTAGATATAATTTTCCATTGTGTTCTGAAGCATATTGCTGGAATGCACTACATTTCTTAATAAACTTTTCCTTGTTATTATCAATACTGTTTCCCATTTCTAATTGAAAAATATAGGCATTTTCATTATGAGTTGCTGTTATGTCAGGTTTAAATTGATCTCCTGATATCTTATCTACAACCTTTTTTGGGTTTTCAGTATTCAACAGATCGGTTTTTACATTCTCATAACCCCTATCTTTTAGATACTTATATACTTTCTTTAAGAGACTTTTGGTTATTTCGTAGTTCATAATTCGTTATATTTGTTTCTGTACGTACAAAAATACAAAAAATTCCAATACAAAAAGTGTAACGAATCAAAAATATTATATGTTCATAATATCGATTATATTAATTACATCTCCGATTGTGAATTAAATGGGTTCTTCAATGGTGATAATTGGTGAGGCAGAAATTTCTTCAATATCAAGACTTTCAATCAATATATCAAGCGCTTCGTTGACTTGATTAACTTTGGTTGACGGAAGTTTTTCAAGTCGTTTTGAAAGCCGTTTGTGTAGAAGCTGAGGTGAGTCTTCAAGCAGCTTTGCCCCCCTGGAAGTCAATGAAATAAAGACTGTTCTTTTATCACTTGGATTGGGTAATCGTGCAACAAGGCTTTTAACCTCGAGACGGTCAATGATTCCTGACATGGTACTTGAATTCAGGTTTAAATACTTGGCGATATTTCCTTGGGTTGACTTCATATCTTGTTGTCCAGCCAAAAAATCAAGGCACATTAACTGCGGTATGCTTACTCCATATTCTTTCTGAATTTTTTTTGATTCAAGATTTATTGAGCGAAGAATCTTGCGAATTTTAATTAGTATTTCTGTATATTCCATTGAAATAGTTTGTGTAGAAAATATTGTGTAAAGATATTAAAATTCATAATAGGATAGGCGAATAGTTATTCCTAACTATAATTTTCAAATGCTTAAATATGACTTGTGCATCTAGTATAATTTTTGGATTCAACCAGGGGCCTCTCATTTAAAATTTCGTATCCACTGGTGTATGCCGATTTGAATATGGTGCGTTTGGCATTTTGAAACACTTCATTTTCAACTAGTGATTAATTTTATTTATTGCTAATAACTTCATTTTTAAATCTACATACCAAATGCACTTTATTTTTTGTTGGCTGTAGTATTTAGTATTGGTTTGATACTATCCTAAAACCATTTCTTTCTTTTGAAATAGATTAATGGGAAGATAAAACTTAAAATTATTAACAGAATAATAATTGGATATCCCAAAACCCATTTTAGTTCTGGCATATATTTAAAGTTCATCCCATAAATTCCTGCAATTAAAGCAGGTAGTGAAATACAAACAGTTATGATAGTAAGGATTTTAAAAATCTTGTTTTGTTCTAATTCTATTTTGCTATTTATATTTCCACTCAAATCATCTAATCTATTAAAGTTATATTGTAAATAATCTGCTATTACTGTTAGATCATCTATTTCCTCATTAATCTTATTGAATTGATTATCGTTATATTTATCGCTCTTTTTTAATAAAAGAAGAATCCTTTGGAACTCTGAAAGAGATTCCCTAATGAGGAGATTATTAAACTTTAACTCTGTAATGTAATCCAGGTCATTCTCCTTAAATTGTTTGGATTTAAGAGTTTTTTGAAAAAGGTCTTTAATTTTTTTTGAAATTAATTCGACAATATCTGCATAGTAATCTGAGATTACCCCAATTTGAAAAATGAATAGTTGGTGATAAGTTTCAAAAGTAGTATTCTTAAAATTATATATAAACTGTGTTAATTGATTTAAACTTTCTTCTATGTCGGGTGAAAGAAATGTAAATACAATATTGTTTTTAATCAGAATATAAATATCCTTTTCCTCAAAATAATTATTGGAAGAATAGCTTGGAATTGTAAAGTTCAAAGATAGTTGGGCATTTGATTCAATATAATGTGAACTTATTTCTATATCCTCTTTTTTGCTAAAGGAAGCTAAGTCAAGATCAAATTTTTTGGAAATTATTTCCAAATCTGAATTAATGAATCCAATAAACCGAATACTAAATATATTATTTGGTTGATATTCAATTTCATCAATAGATTTATAGTTTTTTACATCATTATTTTTATAATAGATTTCAATCATATATTATTATTTATATTACAGCGAATGTTTCGGCTATGAGTAGTGCAGGATTTCGAAGAGCTACACTTTAATTCTTCTACTGAATTTCTTTACTTGCGTAATTTTTCAATTTAAGATGAACCCTACATTACGTATTAGCCTTTATTAGCTATGGTTTTTTAGCTTTTTCTCAATATATTTTGAGTTCATAATTCTGATCAACCCCAAATAATCCAACTTGAATTCAATTAAGTCTCCAACTTTGTATTTCTTTTTGTTTTCGTCAAGGTCAATTACTATCATATCTGAACTTGCACCTGCTATTTTTAAGCTTTTATCAACTAATTCAAGATGGTCAGGTTCTACGTCAAGCAGACCTAAATCAATAATTGCCCTGTATGAAGTTTCGCCAATGTTAGTTTGGTCAAATTCATAACTGTCTCCTTCAAAATTTGTCCCCATTTCACCCATTGGAACAAGTAGTTTTTCGGTTAATTCAATTATTTCAGAATACAAACTAAACACATCAGAGTGCATTTTTTCAAATTTTGTATTATTATAAACATCTGTTCCGAGAAATAATGTTTCACCTACTCGAAAATGATTAATTCCTTTTGGTAAAAGGTTTTGAAAAATCAAAGGTATGGTTACGGAAGAACCACCTGAAACATAAGGAATTTGCTTGTCAAATTTTGCTTCAATTAATTGTTCATATAAACTTAACTGAATTAATTTATCGTGATTCGGCAGAACTCCATACAAACAAGAAAGGTTTGTGCCAATTCCTATAACTTTAATATTTTCCAATTTAAAAACACTTTCATAAAAAGCGATAAAGTCTTCACCTAAAACACCTTCTCGAAGTTCACCAAGCTCTATCATTATTATAATTTTATGAGTCTTATTTTGTTTTTTAGCTTCTTTCGATAAAAACTTAATAGTTTCAAATTCCGTATTCATGCTAATATCTGCATATTTAACAATACTTGATATTGAGCGTTTTGCAGGTGGCTTTATGTAAATAGTTTCAATTTTAGGATTAATTGATTTAATTTCCTTCAAATTGGAAACACGAGAGTCGCATATTTGGTTGATGTCAAATTTTAGCAGTTCGGTTAAAAATATTTTATTACCACTTAGCATTTTTGATACTATAGACCATTCAATCTCATTCTTTCTAAAGAGATTATTAAGGTAATCAAAATTTAATTTTAGTTTCTTAATATCTAATGTTACAAATGCCATAATTATATTTTTTCAATAATAGTTCGTTTTATTAATCCTGATAAATGTGCTAATACTTCATAATTAAGCTCATCACTTATATCGCTAAAGGCACTTACTTTAATCTCCAGATCGTTTTGTTTCCCAATAATGACGACTTCATCCCCAACTTTGGCATTTGGTACATTTGAAATGTCAGCAATAATCATATTCATATTTACAACTCCAATCACACTGCATCTTTGACCCATTATTAGTACCCTGCCTTTATTGCTCAATGACCGGCTATATCCCGATGCATATCCAATTGGGATGAGTGCAGTTTTGACATTTGTTTGTGCCAGATAGTAAATTCCATAGCTGATAAATTCGCCACACTTAACTTCTTTAATGGACATGATTTGACTTTTCCAACTGAGAATTCTCTCTAATGGGTCTATTTTATTGGTTTTGTTGTTAATATAGCGAATAAAAACTTCGATGCTAGACCAAAAACCGTAAAGCATGATGCCTATTCTCACGATGTCCATTCTTGCTTTTGGATAAATAAATGAGGCTGCAGAATTTGCCACGTGTTTATACTGTGGTTTGATGTCATTTGTTTCCAGAACACTTAACATTTTATGATATTTCTTTAACTGTTTTTGTATCCTTGGATGATTTGAGATGCTTTCTGCTCCGGCAAGATGTGTGCAAAACCCAACTACATTTATGTATTCTTCATTCTCTTTAATAATGGAAATAGCCCTATTTAAGTCATCCATATCCAAACCCGAACGATTCATTCCTGTTTCTGCTTCGAGATGAATTTTTACTTTGATATTTAGCCGTTTAGCATAAGTCAGTGCTATTTGTAAGCGCTCGATATTAAAGATGAAGAATTCGATTCCTTTTTCAATTATGTCGGCCATATTTTTATCAGAAATCCAACCCATAATCATTATTGTTTGAGATTCTGAAAGGCTGTTATAAACCCTTATAGCTTCGTCATAGCTGAAAACCGAGAAATGATTTATTCCATGTTTCTCAAAAAGAGGAACAATTTGCTCAATGCCATGGCCATAAGCGTTGGCCTTAACAACAGCTGATATGATAACCTTCTTGCCCATCTTCTTCTTCAAAAAAGTTACGTTATTCTGCAGCGATTTTTCGTCAATGGTTATTACGGTACTATCTGTCATTTTTTAAGTTGATTTTTTTATAAATACTATAAAACATGTTTATCCCGCTTTCAATTATTTCATCCGGGAAATCGTAATTAGGATTGTGAAGTGGTGGCTGTGATATTCCTGCACCCAACCCAAACAAACAAGTCTTGTAAAGTTGTGAGTAATACCCAAAATCTTCAGACCATTTAAATGGGTTTTCAATGGTTTCAATGTCTAAATTGTTTTGTCTTGCCGATTCTTCAACATAGCTCAGACACTCATTATTATTAACACTTGCAGGAAATTCTTCAGAATAGGAAATTCTGCATTCTAAATTTTCCGCTTTCGAAATTCCGTTGATTATTTTTTCAGAATGAGAAGTTAATACTTCCATGTCTTCATTTTCAAAAGAGCGCAAAGTGATTCTAATTTCTGCATAACCAGGTGATGTCCCAAAAGAGATTTCACCCAATTGGATATGAATGATGGTTAGTAATGCCAAATCTTTAAATAGGCTTTTATTTTCTTTTAATTCATGAAGCTTATTAATAATTATAGAAATGGCATTTGCCGGACTGATGCCGTTTTCGGGTTCAGCTGCATGAGCAGTTTTACCAAAAAGTTTTATCGTCATGCCTTTTGATGCAGCAGAAAAACTTCCGCTTTTTATCACGATATTGTGTCTTTCAATACCGGGAATATTATGAAGCGCAAAAATATAGTCTGGTTTAAGATTTTTAAATTCAGCATCTTCAATCACATCTCTCGCTCCTTGCTCTACTTCCTCGGCAGGTTGAAACAGCAAAACTATCTTTCCGTATTTGGGAGCTTCATTTGCTATTTTTTGAGCTAAACCAGCTAAAATGACCATATGACCATCGTGTCCGCAAACGTGCGATACATTTTTATTGGTAGAAGCATAGGAGAGCGAAGATTTTTCCAATATAGGCAGTGCATCCAATTCGGCTCTGAATACAATCGTTTTCCCGGCTTCTTTGCCTTTAAAAACAAAGGCTTTCCCTGTTTTACTCAGATTAATAATTTCATCTGGCAAAAAGGTCTTTATGAAATTTACCATCCTCTCTGAAGTTTTGTATTCATTATTTGAAACTTCGGGATGTTTATGAAGTTCATGCCTCAACTCAATAATTTTGGTTATCATTTCGCTGCTTTTTTATAGATGAAGGTTATTGAAAAATAAACAATTGCCGAAGCCGTAATCCCAAAGATATTTGCATCAAGGTCGAAGGGTAAATGGAGATTTGATATAATCAAAGCTACGGTAGTTGTTCCTCCAATTATCATTGATAAAATGGCAGCCAAAGAATTGGGCTTTTTGCCATACAAAGCAACTAAAATCGGAATAAATAAACCAGAAACCATGAAGGCATAGGAATAGAGCATTAATTCAAGAACATTGGTCATATAGGAAGCCAGCAATAGTGCTAATGCTCCAATACTGAGCGTAATGATTTGAGATGCCAGTAATTGCGATTTTTGATCTTGTTTAAATTTGAAAAGTTTGCTTAATATATCGGTTTGTACATTTCCTGAAGCTGCCATCAGACAACTGTCTGCGGTGGAAAGTACAGCTGAAAAATATGCAGAAAGCATAAGTCCCATCAGTCCTACAGGCAACACTGTATTTAATAAGACAGGTAATCCCATTTCAGGATCCATCCCTGCACTCAACGAATAACCGATATCTGCAAACATGCCATTTTCAAAAGCTACCCTCGAGAACAATCCAAGTGTAACACCCATAAAAGCCATCAAGGGCCATTCAAACAAGCCCGCAATAAACCAGGACTTTCTGGCATGTTTTTCACTTTTAGAGGCATAAATACGTTGGTACAAAGTCATTCCTACAAACCAAATTGGTATGATGGTAATTCCCCAGTTAACCAATTGTTGCCAATGAATATTGCCCAAAGAAAGGAATTCGGATCCTAAGGTTGCTTTTATAGTATCGATTCCTCCAATAGCATAATAGGTAAGCGGAATCCCGATAAATATAAAACCTGACATAAGGATTATCCATTGTATGGTGTCAGTATATATGACGGCTTTCAGACCCCCAATTCCTGTATAAATAACAGCTATTACACCCATGATTATGAGCGCAGTAAATAAATCAATATCCACAAATGTTGCAGATGCCAGCTTTGCACCGGCCAAGAACTGAGAACTTGTAAACCCAATATAACCAATGGCTGAAATTATTCCTGCTATCAATGCGACTTTGCTATTGTAAAAATGTTCGAATATTTGAGGAAAAGTAAAAAATTTATGTTTTACAGAAAGCTTGCTGACGATTGGAATTAATACTACAGCACTTAGCCAGGCTCCGATTAAACCTGTAAAGAGCATCCATGATCCTGCAAGTCCAATAGTAAATCCTAATCCGCCAAGTCCAATTGAAAAACCACCTCCCACATCTGTGGCTACAACCGATAATCCAATGTGCCAACTCCCTAATGACTTTCCTCCAATATAGTAATCTTCAATATTTTTATTTTTTTTAAAGAAGTAGATACCTACCCCAAGCATTACAGCAAAATATATAATAAAAATAATTATGTCTATAAAATGCATAATATGTATTTTAAAAATAGAACTTGCTGAAAGTTGAGTTACAACATGTTGTCTAAACATCTGATTAGCTAATTTATATAGATGAAAATATTTGCAATAAAAATTCGATGTTTTTACACCTTTGCATTATTGATATTTAGTCCATTAATATCCGATTTAATTAATCGACTTTAAACAACTTCATAGTATAAATCCATAATAATAAATTTATGCTAATTAAATGAGTTTAACAAATTAATTGCTTGAGCCTTTAATTAAACGCATTTCTATATACTTACTACTAAACCCCACTTTTTCATAAAGATACCTTGCAGGATTATCTGGTTCTACATGTAATGCTATATTTCCTTCTGCCAATTCAATAGTTTGCTTCATTAACAATTTTCCTATTCCTTTTCCTCTAAGATTTTTGTGTGTGGCAATATATACTAAGATGTTTTCTGGAATATAATCTTTCATCCCTGTTTGATTAACTACTACTACACCTGAAATCTCATTTTCTAAAAATGACACTAAAATAAATCCACCAAAAGAAGTTGTTTCTTTTAATGCATAATTAACAGCTTTTTCAATAGCAGGTTTTGTGTCTCCATATTCTTGCAAGTTGTCAAATAAGAAGTCAATCAAATTTTCTTTTTCTCTTACATCAGGTTTGTTTCTTGTATTAAATACTTTTGTTTGAACCATAAAAATTTATCTTTTTAAATTATTAATATTTAGTCTATTATAATGAAATTTTCGAGAAATGCATTTTTTTTTTAAAATTAATGGTAGCTAAGGTTGAAGACTTACCCTTTTTAGGACAAAACTAAATTTGACATTCTTCTACTATTGAGGTTGAGGTCCTCCCCTTATCCGACATAGCCAAAGTTAGAGATTTCAAGCGTGTTTTTATCTCTGTTAAGAGCTATAAAGAACTGCTACTTACAAATTGATGTATTTTATGCTATCTCAATAAACGCATTGGGTGATGTATATTTTCGCACTTTCATCCTACGACCATATAGATAGGTAATAACAACACCATCACCAGCCCATAATGCGTTCTGAACTTTTGAACCTCCACCTAAATCAATAATCATAAATGAATTACTTCTATTATAAACTTTTACCATTCTATCAGTAAAAGATACTACACCAAAATTTCGATATTCAGCTAACCAACTCATATTAATTATTATTGTTGATATGAATTTATATTTTGCATACAACTCCAGAATCCACTCCCGGCATGTATTTTATTAAAATAATTACTACCTTTGCACCAACTATTTCGGGGTGTGGCACAGTCCGGATATATTCCTTTAAAATTCTGTTTCTCTGCTTTTTATATATTCTTTCTTAAACTTTTCTTCTTTTCTTAAATTCTTTGCCGTAATTTTCCCTGTGGATTTTAAAAGGCCTAAGTGCCCATTCCTTATTTTCTCAAATACTCTCCTTCCAAAACTCCCCTTCACAAATCTTCAATAATGTCATTAATGAAGATTATTACCCGCTATCTTATTTATCAGACTGTTATGAATTGTGATTGTAAATAATTCAAATTAAACCCTTATTAATATAAATATAATTAGGTTAATAAGGATTAAATCCTTATATTAGCCTAAGTAATTTAAAACAAAATACTATGAATAGAACAAGTGATTATATTGATTATGACAAAGCACTCAACAAAGGATTAAATCTATTAAAAGACAATAAGAAATGTAGAATTGGATTTTATATCATCTTTTCTATTAATACAGGGCTTCGTGTAAGTGATATTTTAAAAATAAAGCATAAAGATTTATCAGATGATAAAATGATAGTAGTAGAAAAGAAGACTAAAAAGCACCGAGAAATCATGTTAAACGAAGTTGTAAAGAAAGCATATTCAAAACTCCTTTCTAAGCTTGAAGAACAAAATATCAATTATAATGAAGAAGATTATATTTTCATAAGCCAGAAAGGTTCTGTCTATATGACACAATCTATTAATGATGTGCTAAAAACTATCTTCAGTTCAAAAACATTACAGATTTCCTCACACTCACTACGTAAAAGTTTCGCAAGACGAGTTTATAGCAACCTCAACGAAAGTGAAAATGCATTAGTTCTTTTAAGCGACATTTTTTCTCACACAAGCGTAGCAATAACGAGGAGGTATTTAGGTATAAGACGAGAAACGATACAAAACATTTATTTATCACTATAACAAATATAGGTTTAAACTCTTGAAACCAATAATGGAATGAAATCAATTTCTTACCCTAAAAAATGATACTTAAAAAAGAAATCTTCGTTTTTTGTATAGAATTGAAAAAATAATCTCTATTTTTGTAATAAGCTGAAATAGATATGTTTTAACTTTAATAAATCAAATAATCAAACTCCTTATTTTGGATATTTTCGTCCCTGTTTTCAGAATTACAAATAAATAATGAAATATACTATTATTGCAATACTGACCTATATTTCACTGACCGCAGCAGGTCAGGATAATAGTAATTATTTAAACTTAAAAAAAGAAAATAAATACAAACACGAAATTGGAATTAATCTATATAACATTACTGAAGTCAAACATGATTACTATCTCACTCTCAATAAGAAATTTTTTTTTAATCATAGTTTTGTAAATGGGATAATGTATAAACGACATTGGGGAAAAAATGCCATAAGAGTTGGGTTTGACTATTACTATTCAAAGATCAGTAAGGAGGTGAGCAGTAAATATCACAGCTCTAAAAATGAAGGAAAAAGCGATATTGGAGAATTCAGAATCGGCTATGAGAGAAAGATGACCACTTCTAAATTACAACCCTATTTTTCTATTGACCTTTCTATAACTTATGGAAATGTTAAAGGCATTTATGGTGGTACAAACTTGGGGGGGTGGTATGCAGAGCACCCTTACGACATAAGAGTTGAGGAATTGGGAATTGCACCATCGATTGGACTTCAATACCATGCTTGGGACCAATTTTCTTTTAGCATAGAGATAAATGTAAGTTTCGTAGATTATTATCATAAGAGCAATAATGATTCGTATCTGTATGAGGGAGTGAAGATTTACTACAATCCATTACGATTACTCTCTGTGAATTATCATTTTTGAAATTAATAAAACTGCCACTACGCATAACATCGTTATGCCTAAATGATGAGAAACTCACATTACATAGTATTTATTTTGCTACTGACATCACTATCTTGCAAGAAAGATGATGAAAATCAGAATCCATGAATAAATTAAAAAAAATAATAGTTCTGATAGGACTTGAGAAAAGATTAAAATAGAACATATTTCATGAAAATAAGAATATTAACTTTTATTGTTTTGGCATTGATCTCAAGCACACTTAATGGGAATTTTTTCTATGCTAAAAATAGTATTCAAAAAGTTAATCCTTCACTGGCAATTGATTCGACTGGTAAATGGAAATTTGGAATAAATCTAACCCAGCATTTCAATTATCCAATTATGCATACAGCCATAACTTTTAATATTTCAAAATATAACCATCATCTTTATATCGGACCTGAATATACTAAACTTTTAGAAGAATCTATTGAAGGTGACGCTGCTGATAAATGGGAAAAAAATTACGGTGGTCTGAACTTTGGGTATAAATATTTTATTAATTCATCCTGGAAAAATACAAACATTTTCTTACAACTGAATTTTTCAATTTATGAGGCCAGCTACACACAAATACAACGTGGACCTCCCTGGTCAACAGGTCATAAAAGAATTATCATTGAAAATACAGCAGGTGTTGGGATAAATTATATGTTTAACAATAGAGTCGGAATTTTTGGTGGTATTGGTTTTGGATCAACCAATGGATTTTTCTTAATGTTGGATGAGTTCATTCCCCACTCATTTCTTGGATTTAGCTATAGATTCAAATAACTCAAACGTGAACTGACGATTTGCATACATTAAAAAACCCCCTCATCCATTTAGAGAAAAACCGTAAATTAGAGAAAAAATTAGCCTGCCCCAGTTTTGCCAACCACACAAGCAGGCACATGCAACTATAAACAGACATCTACATGAAGCAAATATTTGCCATTGGAATATTAGTTTTGGCTACAACATTACTGGTTTTTTCCCAGAATAGGATTGGTTTACAAATCGAAGCATCTCCTAATTACTCTTTTAAAACATTTAAGAATAATTCAGTATTTAATATCACTTCGAATGCCAAATCAAAAATAGGATATTCAATATCAATAAAATCGAGCTTTCGACTTTTTAATGAATTTCATGTAATTACAGGCATTGAATTAAACAACAAAGGATTTAAAACAAAAGTTTTTGATTGGCATGAGGAATATAACTATATCATTAAAGATGGAATTATTGAGATGTTCTTCTTGGAAATTCCACTATATTGTAAATATAAGATTAAATTGGATGAATTGTTCAATTTTTCTCCAATAGTTGGCTTGTCTTATGGTAGATTAATTGGTTTGAGAGTTTTATATGATGGCAAAAAAAAATCGGCAAGAAACATAGTTACACTTCATTGCTCTTGAGCGATTTTTAAAGTTCTATCATCTACAATTCTAAGTAGTATTCATATATAGCTCTGAATTAAGAAAAATACTGAAGCTTGTGTTTTCATCTTGGTCTGAATTCAAAATTATGTCACCGCCCATTTGCAGGATAATTTGTTTACTCAGACTCAATCCTATGCCTGAACCGTTTTCTTTGGTAGTGAAAAAAGGAATGAAAATTTGTTCTTTTAATTCAAATGGAATTGGAGGCCCATTGTTGCTAATCTCAAGTTTTACTGCATTGCCCGTTTGCAAAAGTTTAATCCTGATGTGTGGATCAGGGGGTTTTTCTATTGTTAATACTTCCAATGCATTTTTTAGTAGGTTTAATATTACCTGAGAAAGAAGTTTTTCATCGGTAGAGAACATAATATCTTTCGGAATCAGCTTTTCAACACTTATTGTTTCAAATCCTGGATATGCAGTGGCAGCTATTAAATTGCTATCGATTAAGGAAGACAGGTTTATCTTTTTATAATGGGGTTCGGGAAGCTTTGTGAACTTCCTGTAATTTTCTGCAAAGTTTATTAATCCGAGGCCTCGTTCCTCAATAACCTCAAGCCCTTTTACAGTATTTGCAATTGTGGCAGAATCTAATTCTTCGATACTAATAGTTTGGTTATTGCTTATAAAATAGCCCGAAATAACCTTTGATAGAGTTGTAATGGGTGCAATGTTATTCATTATTTCATGGGATAGAGTCCGGGCCAGTTTTATCCAGGAATCTATCTCCCGATGGTCTAGCTCTTTGGTAATATCACTTACAGCCACTAATTTGATGCCTTCCTCATTGGTTATTATTTCCGAGAGTTTAAATAATAGTTTTTGTCCGTCCGGGTTTTCGTAAATCCCAGATTGTCTGTTGGTATTCCCTGAAGACTCAATAATAAACCCGGGCAACTCTTTATCAATAGCCAATAATGCATTTACATGCTGATAGTTATTTAGTCTGGTCAGTCTTGTTGCTGCAGGATTAATATTTATCACTCTTCCTTTCTCGTTTACCGAAAATAACCCGGTAGCCGATTGATCGATGACAGAACGAAAATACTGCTCCTGTGTGCTGATATCAATTTTCGTTTTCTTAAAAAGCTCGTTCAGCCTTTCAATGCCTGCATACACTTCGTTGATGGCTTTGTTTCCTGTATTCGATGGGGTCTTTAATGTTGTGTCATCATTTTCGATACCCAAAAGAAAAGAAGCCATCCAATGGTTTAAACGATTAAAATATCGGATTATATTAATCACGGCCCCGACCAACAAAATAAGAAACAGAATAATTAAAATAACAGACTGCTTTTCAAAATACATATACGTTGCAGCCACTGAAAGCATTATTATAATAGCTAATCGTAATAATATTGCGCTATAAAAATGTTTGTATGACATAGGACTAATTTTCAATTTTCTTCAGTTTCTTATAAAGTGTCGGACGCGAAATTCCTAACTTCTTGGCCACAGCACTCAGGTTGCCTTTTTCTTTTTCGATGCATGCCAGGATCATGTCATTTCCCATTTCTTCGATGGTTTTATTCCCAAGGTCAATTTTCTGATTTGCGCTTGCGTCACTTAAGGTAAAACTATCTTCGCCAAGGCTTTGCGTATCTGCCAAAATTACTGCCTTTTCAATGCAGTGTTGTAACTCTCTTACATTCCCGGGCCAACTGTATTTCAGTAGCTTCTTTTGAGCTTTCTGATTTATATATAGTTTGTGCTTATCGTATTTTGTCATGTACTTGTGCAGGTAGTATTCGGCAAGCAGCAGGATATCCTTTCCGCGCTCCCTCAGTGGAGGGAGCTCAATGGTTATGGTATTTATCCGATATAGCAAATCTTCGCGAAACAGGCCATCGCTAATCATAATATTCAAATCTTTATTGGTCGCTGAAATCAACCTGATGTCGATGGGAACAGGTATATTGCTACCTAACTTTACAATGGTTCTGTTTTGCAAGGATGTGAGTAATTTGGCCTGAAGGGGCATAGGGAGGTTTCCTATTTCATCAAGAAAGAGGGTACCCTTATTGGCAGTTTCAAATTTACCTACGCGATCTTCTCTTGCATCAGTATATGATCCCTTTGTATGGCCAAAAAGTTCACTTTCAAATAGTGATTCACTTATCGCCCCCATGTCCACACTAATCATTATTTCATTTTTCCTTTTGGAATATCTGTGGATCTCGCGGGCAATGAGTTCCTTCCCTGTTCCATTCTCACCGGCAATAAATACATTTGCATCAGTAGCCGCTACTTTTTTCACCATTTCCATCACATTTTTCATAGGATCTGATTGTCCTATAATTATTTGTGATGTGGGTTTGAGTTCTTGTTTTAAGTTTTGCGTAGCTTTCGCCAAGGCCACATTTTCAATTTTACTTTTTCTAAGCTCCATTGAAGCAATTAATGTGCTCATCAATTTATTATTATCCCAGGGTTTTAATATAAAATCGAATGCCCCCTCTTTCACTGCTTTAACTGCAAGGGCAACATCACCATATGCCGTGATCATTACCACAGAAATTGTTGGATCGTGTTTATGAATTTCATGCAGCCAGTAAATGCCCTCGTTACCTGTATTTATTCCGGCCTTAAAATTCATATCCAGCAACACAATATCAATTTGGTGCTTTTGGATCGTTGACAACAGGCTACTTGGATTTTGTAAAGTGTAAACACATTCAAATACAGTTTGGAGAAGCATCTCCAGTGCGGTAAGAACACTTTTATTATCGTCGAGTATGAGTATTTTACCTTTCATGTGTAATAAATATGGTTGGCGCTTAGGGATTATTTATGGTGAAAATAAAGAACAGGCAACAACAAAGTTAAATATTTGTAAATGAATTGAACACCAAGTGTAAGAAAAATTTACACTTATTCTCTGAGTAATTTTTAATATCAGCTTTATATGTAATATAATCAGCTACTTATGATTTGCGGCATTGAACTTGAATATAGAACTGCGAAAGTTGAAAATACATAAAACAAGTCATAATGATAAAAATTGAAAGATTAACCAAAGTATTTACCACAGAGGATGTCGAAACTTTAGCTTTGAGCGATGTGATTATTCATGTTAAAAAAGGTGAATTTGTAGCCGTGATGGGCCCTTCAGGTTGTGGAAAATCTACCTTACTTAATATTGTAGGATTGCTGGATAATTCTACGAATGGAACATATCATTTTAACGGAACCGATATTACTCATTTGAAAGAAAAGAATCGTACACAATTTCGTAAAGGTAACATTGGATTTATATTTCAGAGCTTTAATCTGATCGATGAGTTAAATGTCTTTGATAATGTAGAACTCCCTCTGATATACCTTAAAATGAAGTCATCTGAGCGCCGGGCTTTGGTTGATAAGGTGCTTAAACGCATGAAAATCGGACACAGAGTAAAACACTTTCCGCAACAACTTTCAGGTGGACAACAACAACGGGTAGCTATTGCCAGAGCTGTCATTGCCAATCCAGGTCTTATTCTCGCCGATGAGCCGACAGGAAACCTGGATTCAAAAAATGGCATTGAGGTAATGAACTTATTATCAGAACTTAATCAGGAAGGTGCCACCATAATAATGGTAACACACAGCGATCGTGATGCAGGATATGCACACAGGATAATTAATTTATTTGATGGCCAGGTGATTAAGGCAAAAGGCGAATTAGATCACTTAGTCTAATTCAGATAAGAAATTTAAAATCCAGAGTATCATGATAAAGAATTATTTCAAAATTGCCATTGCCATCCTTACTAAAGGTAAAGTCTATTCTTTAATAAGCATATCAAGTCTGACCATAGGGCTGGCCGTTTGTATTTTACTATTACTATATGTATCGGACGAATTAAGCTTTGACCGTTATCACGAAAAAGCAGATAATATTTATAGACTATGTCAGGAGGAACATCCTTATCAGGCTCCCGGAGCAGCAAGGCTGTTGGCGGATAATTTACCGGAAATAAAAGAATACGCCAGGATCTTACCCAGAGATAATATACTTTTTCAATATGAAGACAAGCAATTTAAAGAAGATTATGTTGCCTGGGTCGATGCTGAGCTTTTTGAAATGTTTTCTTTTAAATTTAAGCTGGGGAGTGCCGAAAATTCCTTACAGCAACCCGGAACAGCTGTAATATCTGAAAAGACTGCCCGCAAATACTTTGGTGATGAAGATCCGATTGGGAAACTGCTGAAAGTTGGGAATGAATATAACTATACTATAATCGGCGTTGTTGAAGATATACCACATAATTCTCATTTTACATTCGACATTTTTATGACGCTCGAAGATGGGGATATGATGTTTGGTAGCGACTGGATGAATGAATGGGGATGGCAAAATTTCCTTGTTTATTTTGAGATGCAAAGTGAGTTTTCAAAATCTGAGGTAGAAGCAAAGGTGTGTCAGATAATGAGAAACGCTGAAGATTCCGAAGATTCCGATGCTCCCATGCCAGTTTATACAATTCAGAATCTTAAAGATATTCATCTCTATTCATCTCATTTTCTAAATGACATTCAACCTCAAAATAGTATCACTTATGTATTGATTTTTTCAGCAATTGGGCTACTTATTTTAATCATTGCCTGTTTTAATTATATTAATCTGTTGACAGCGAATGCAACTACACGTGGAACTGAAATAGGTGTTAGGAAAGCTTATGGGGCCTCACGGACTCAACTGGCTATGCAATATATTTCAGAATCAATTGTGGTACTTATTATTTCTTTATGCCTCTCCTTGCTTATTGTTTGGATTGCTTTACCAATATTTAATGAACTCTCGGCTAAAGACCTGTCATTTTCAATCATGGCGAATATGAATATCATATTGAGTCTACTGAGTTTGGTAATAATCGTAGGCCTGCTGGCAGTATTGTATCCGGCTCTTGTTCTATCCTCCTATAATCCGGTCAGGGTATTAAAGTCATCAAAGAATACTGCAAATACGAAATTTCAATTCAAAAAAATACTTGTTGGTACTCAATTTACCATTGTGATCATTCTAATTGCAAGCGCAACTATTATGTTTCGTCAAATTAATTTTATACAAAACAAAGCATTGGGCTTTGATAAAGAAGCAGTGATTACTGCTGTATTCGATTATGGTGATGAAGTAGAATACAACACACTTAAACAGGCTCTTCTTGGACAAAGTTATGTTTCAAGTGTTTCCGTTGCCAGCCGTATTCCTTCGGGATCTCTCAATAATTTAGGAGTTGTATGGCCAGAAAGTGAAACAGAATACAGCGTAACTCCATTTGTACATGTAAATTTCGATTATTTCAAAACCCTGGGCATTGAAGCAAAACAAGGAAGATTATTTTCTGATCAACTGAAGACCGATGCAACAGAATCAATTATTCTCAACCAGAAAGCTGTAAAACATTTGGAAATAGAAGGTAATCCCATTGGACAATCAATTAGAATTAGCTGGCCAAAATCTACCCGGCGCATCATTGGGGTTATTGATGATGTTTACTTTGAATCGCTTTATAATAAGATTAAGCCTGCAGTTTTTGTGATACATTACCCCACTGTGTACCATCTGATCGTTAAGGTAAATCCTTCCGATGCTGTCGCTTCAATGAAGTCTGTTACCGAAATCTGTCAAAGTATTTATCCCAATGAAGTGATTGAATTTACTTTCCTTGATACTCAACTTCAGCAACGGTATAATAAGGATACCAAGACTTTTCAATTGATGGGATATTTCGCTGTACTGGCAATATTACTGGCCTGCATAGGATTATTGGGCATGGTATCCTTTACTCTGGCCCAACGAACCAAGGAAATTGGAATTCGTAAAGTAAACGGAGCCAGTATATTCGAAATCATGCAAATGCTTAATCTAAGCTTCATAAAATGGATACTTATCGCTTTTGTAATAGCAACACCAATCGCCTATTATAGCATGGATAAATGGTTGGCAAATTTTGCCTATCAAACCGCACTCAGTTGGTGGATATTTGCGCTGTCGGGAGTTATCACAATGGTCATTGTATTGCTAACCGTGAGCTGGCTTACATACAGGGCTGCACGAAGAAATCCGATAGAGGCCTTAAGATATGAGTAAAATAGAATGTGAAAGACAAATTATTGGATAAGAATAGAATGAAGTATCTGAAATATTCAATAAGAAATGTAGAATTGGATTTTATATCATCTTTTCTATTAATACAGGGCTTCGTGTAAGTGATCTTTTAAAAATCAAGCATAAAGATTTATTAGTCGATAAATTGATAGTAGAAGAAAAGAAAACTAAAAAGCACAGAGAAATTATGCTAAACGAAGTTGTAAAGAAAGCATATTCAAAACTCCTTTCTAAACTTGAAGAACAGAATATCAATTATAATATGGATGATTATATTTTCACAAGCCAGAAAGGCTCTGTCTATATGACACAATCTATTAATGATGTGCTGAAAACTATCTTTAGTTCAAAAACATTACAGATTTCCTCACACTCACTCCGTAAAAGTTTCGCAAGACGAGTTTATAGCAACCATAACGAAAGTGAAAATGCCTTAGTTCTTCTCAGTGATATTTTTTCTCACTCAAGCATAGCAATAACAAGGAGGTATTTAGGGATTAGACAAGAAATGATACAAAATATTTATTTATCACTTTAACAAATATCGGTTTAAACTCTTGAAACCAATAATGGAATGAAATCAATTTCTTACCCTAAAAAATGATACTTTTTTCAAAAGAATTATAATATTTTTATTAATTTAGTAAATTATAAATAAAAAGTTAGGTGAAAATGACGGATTTTAATAGAAATATTCTCGTTATTATTTATCTCTTGAAGAAACTTCATAGACAGGCGTCAAAAAGGCAACAAGAGCTTTTTTATACCAAGGGAAACAATGAAATATATAGATATGATGTAAGGATCACTTCTTTCGGATTAGTCAAGATGATAATTTATTGCGCTATAAATGATTGTTATGCATTGAAAAATAATATTGGAAAAAAAACCTATCTTTCAATTAGCAGAGAAATTGATCAGGTTTTTGATGAACAAATAGTGAGGTTAGCAATTGAAAACTATCCTATCTATAATTATATTATTAGATTTCAATCAATTATTGAAACTGGGACCCGGAAATTACCAAAAAATTTAAAATTTGAAACTCAACTTTCAAAACTAAATGACAATTATAAAAGTGCAGAAAAAATATTAAAAGCTTGGCGAAATACAATTCACAATAATGGTCATCTTGCCAAGAAGCAAGTCCATAGTTATAGAGGAAAGGAAGTTATTATCCCGGATAATGGTCCTTTTAAATTTGAATTTTGGACCTTATACAGAATATCATTTGACCTAATAGAAGTTCTTTTTGAGTTTTGTAAGGATAGTTTTAACAATAATCCAGATCTTTTAACTGATAATTCAGCAATTAATGAAAGTAGTCAAAAAAAGAAGATATAAGAATATCTCAAAATAAACACCAAGTTTCACTTATTGTAAAAGTGAAACTTGTAAAAATTCGAGGCATTTCTTCAAACCTTGACTGAACTGCACTCTATGTTTGTTCTACCTTTTGTAAATAATCAATTATTTCATCAATCATGCTGTCTGTCTTATAGCTTAACCATCTTGCTCCTGTTGGATGAACTGTCCAAATAATTCTTGTATTTGTGTCTGGAAGATAATAAGTCCAGAAATGATTACTGATTAAATTAATTTTCTGCTCTTGATAATTTAATCCTTCCAAAAAAGCTTTCTCGTCACAAACCCAATTAAAAATAAAAACAAGATCAGGATTATAGGCTTTTATTGTGTGTATTAGTTTGTCAAAGATTTTAGATTCTTCTTTAACTGTTTTATATTTGTTCTTATCAATGGTATCCCATATACCTTGGGTTTTCAAACTTGCAGGAACCTCAATTGCATTTGTATTTCCCCAACCAAAGTCATTGATATAATCGTAATATTCATCAGGAAGATCATCTCCAATTTTTAGATTTTCAGTATAGCCTTTAAGTCTTAAGTGAAGTCTCATTGCTAATGTCCAAAAGCTAGATGATTTATTTTTATTATATTCAAGAAATCCAAATTCATTTACCCAATTACTCGTTTCTTCAAAATATTTCATAAGATTATTTTCAGAATATACTTTCATAAGTTGGCTCGTTGGAACCCAACCATTGGTATCTCTTCCAAAATAAAATATTTTTCTATCTGAGTGACTGTAATTTCTCATTATGTGTGGCAGAAAAACAGTAGAGAAGTTTTTATCAATTCCAACGGATTTTGTTGTCTCACAAAACTGTCTAAGTAATGGTTCAAAAACTTGTCCTCTGTAATTTGTCGTTTTCATATTTTGTATATTTCTGCCGCTTTACAGGATGTTCGCTAACAAACAGCTATTATATAACAAATATATTTAATATTCTTTAATGTTCTAAGGCTGCATTGTAAATACATTAATGAGAATAAAAATGCAGGGTTTTATAACGATGATCCGCTTATGAAATTAAGCTCATTTTGTATCAAGTTGATACTTAGTATTACTTTAGATAAGATCGTTCAAAATATACATAGACGGGTAGGTGAAAAATTGATTTCTATGTAGAGGATATTCTTTAGGGTGAATAGAATTTCTGATATTGAATTATTGGTTCCGTAAAGTTGCTTAATAAAGTATCTACATTTTCGCTATCTTTACTAACACAAAAAAAAGAAAAGAATAAGAATTATGCGCGACAAATAGCGTTGACGAAAAATGAGGAATTATAACAGACTGATATTCAATAACAATATTTGACCTTAATCAGAACTTATAAAAAAACAGAATAAATGAGTTTAAATACATTTACAAGCGAATTACGTGATAAAACCAAAACAGATGCTCAAAAATACACGGCATTTACAAATTTTGTGGCATATTATAATACTTTGGTAACTGCTGCTTTTGGTGCAAGGACATATACGGACGACCAATTATCTCAGCATATTTTTAAAAGAAGTTGGAAACAATCTTTGGAAACAATCGTTTTTGAAAAACATCTTTATTCTGCAAAAAAGACTTTAGATCGCTTTTCACAATACATTAACGCAACAAACATTTCTGAATATGAATTTACGTTAGATGTGTTAGCGTATGATTTATTTCCGCTTGTTGCTCACGTTGAAAAAACAATACTCAATAATACTTTGAATTATCAAATGGGAAGTCGTCCTGACCAAAGCGCAAGAGAAGTCTTTGATGTTTGTAGAATAATGTTTCACATAGGTGCAGTAAATCCAGCGAATTTATATGTTCGAGAAATAATACCTATTTCAGTTTTTCTCATTAGACAAGCGATTGAAATATACGGAAGAAGGCTTATCGGCTTTTATTCAATCACTGATGAACAAGGAAATAGAGTAAGAAATGTTTCCCCTCAAGTTGCTTGGGATTTCATTAAGAACGAAACCAAAACCGTAAATTGCAGAATACAATTACCTGTAAATATACACATATTAAGAAGAGTAGAAACTTGGACAAATTATTACGTTCACACAGGTAACATTCCAGACATTTATCTTATTGACAATGCTATTCAATTTATATGGGCTCTAATTTACCCACAAAATACCGTAAGAAATTACAAAAACAGTATTCATTTTTCAGGCACTACTATAATAAATGACTATAATTCAATAAAAGTGGACTTTGAAAAATTTATCAATAAAAAAGAACCTGAAAAGTGGTTTCAGAAATTATGGAAGTGGATTTTAATAAAGTTAAATCTTAGAAAAAAACCTAAGAAGAATATAGTTAATTGGATTAATGTTGACCAAGTTGACGCGACAATATCGAGTTTGTAAAAAGCAGCACAAACACGCTATATGAAAAATTGGGTAGAAAATGGCGAATACTGAATTTAAATTAGTTCGTATTGTGTTTCAATATTATAATCGGCTTACTTTCATTTTTTACTTATTTAGTCATATGAATTTTTATCATCACTTTCCATTGAAGTCAGGTTGGGTTTCCTGTCTTTTATTGCAGTAATTGATTTCATTTACTCTATTCCGATATCTTAATAATCCATTAATCTGTTCCAAAGACTTATACTCTTTGTTTTCGAGTTTCTCAATAAAAGATTTTGGTAATTTTAAATGATTATTCATGCTTAATAATCCAGTTATAATTGGGTTCCTTGAGTAGTAAGTTTTTTTGTGGCTAATCTTAAATCCCCCTTTTATAATTAAATCAAGTATTTCTTCTGTCTTGTCTTTAAAGTCTTTAGCTGACGAAAACGTTAAATCATCAACAAATGAGGAAAAAATTATGTTGTTTTTTTTGGAAAAGAATTCTAAATCATTTCCTGTCTTAATAAATACTAAATTTGCTATTGTGGATGATGTTGGAGCACCTTGTGGAATTTTACCCTTGTAGGTAGTCAATTTTGTTAATATTCTCGAAATTGTTGGCGAAAAACCGTTTTTGCCAAACATCTCAAAAACTTGGGTATTTGTAATTGAGGGGAAGAAGTCTTTTAAGTCTGTTGTAAATTTATATCTTTTACCTTGATGTTTCTTAGCATTTTGAATATTGTCTTTTCCTTTGACTGCACCGAAACAATACTCTGGCATTTCTAAATCAAGTAATATATTTCTTTGGATTCTTTTCTGAATGACCTTTAATCGGTTGATACTGGGATTAATTATCCTAACTCTAGGATTACCTTCATTGTCAAGTTTTGGTTTCCCAAATTTATCAGTTTTGATGAGTTTTTTTTCTCTATAATATTTATCTATATTCAGAATAATGCTGTTAATTTCTTTCAAATCAACTTTTAGAATCCATGCAAGGTGTTTTGGGGTGTTGATCATTGAGCTACAAAAAATTCGTTGATTAATGACTTAATAGAAGGAGCAATCATCTGAAAGGCTTTTTCTTTACTTGGTTCTATATCACTATTATCTAATGACAAGAAAAACAAAATCGGTAGAGGAGTATCAAGTTGTATAGAAATAATCTTTAATGTTGAAAGATTTGGTTCTTTTAAATTATTCTCAATTTGAGATAAATAAGACTGTGTAATTTCACACAAATCTGCAAACTGGTTTTGTTTCAACCCTTTTTGCTTTCTGACTGATTTTATTGTATTTCCTAAATTCATAATCTTTTGTAAAAAAATTAAGGGGTGTCGAATTAGAACAAGTTCGTTAAGTCGTCAGAATTTCCGAAAACTTTTAGAAGAATTTCAAAGACTTTCATAATTAAATTCCAGTCAAAAGGTTTTTTGGAACCTTCTCTTTTACTCTCCTTCAAATAACTAATTGATTTAGTTAAAAGAACTCTTTCATCATCCGAGAATGAACAACGGTTCTCGGAAAGGATAGTTTCGATACCTTGTATCAAACTATCAACGTTTTTATAAATTGTTTTTTTTTGCATATTAAATAAATTTAATTAACAGGCAATATCACCTTGCCACGTTCCAATATGCTTGTAATTAAAATTCAATATGCGTTGTTCACATTATCACCCCAAAATTCTTCTTGCCACATAAAAGCCATAATAAATAATTGAATGTCTTTATTAAATAGCAGTTATTGGACCATCTCAATAAAGGAGAATGACATTATCGTATTGATAGCATGACTAACAGTATCAATGTGACTTAACAAGTTGACTAGTTAAGGTCAAATTTTGCATGTCCCCAATAGAACCAAAATTGGTTGCGTAACTAAATACACTTTACAGTTTTGAATTATAATCACTTCAATTTACAAAACTCTTTCAAAGAACTATGCTGCAAAGATAATAAAATATAACTGACAGTTAAAATTATATTTGTAAATATTTCCTGAAAGTTATTAACAATTTATTGGTTTAACGATTTACTATTGTTGATTCATTACCTTAACGCATAGGTTGTCTGGTGTTTATAAGAAAAAAGAAAAGATTGCTAATTAAACAGATTATCCTATCTCAATAAACGAATTTGGGGATGTATATTTTCGCACTTTCATTCTACGACCATATAGATAAGTAATAACAACACCATCACCAGCCCATAATGCGTTCTGAACTTTTGAACCTCCACCTAAATCAATTATTAAAAACGAATTATTTATAATAATAGATTTTATTTATCAGTATTAGCTCCAGCCTCCAACAATAACTTGACTATTTTTTTATGACCTTTTAAGCTAGCATACATTAAAGCAGAGAATCCATCTTCATTTACAAGATCAGTATTAGCTCCAGCCTCCAATAATAACTTGACTATTTCTTCATGACCTTCATCGCTTGCATACATTAAAGCAGAGCTTTCATCTTCAGCTAGAAGATCAGTATTAGCTCCCGCCTCCAATAATAACTTTACTATTTTTTCATGACCTTCTATGCTAGCAAACAATAAAGCAAAGTTTCCATCTTCATTTACAAGATCAGTATTAGCTCCCGCCTCCAATAATAACTTGACTGTTTTTTCATGACCTTCTATGCTAGCAAACAATAAAGCAAAGTTTCCATCTTCAGCTAGAAGATCAGTATTAGCTCCCGCCTCCAATAATAACTTGACTGTTTTTTCCTGACCTTTTAAGCTAGCAAACATTAAAGCAGAGTTTTCAATTTCAGTTAGAAGATCAGTATTAGCTCCCGCCTCCAATAATAACTTGACTATTTCTTCATGACCTTCATCGCTAGCAAACATTAAAGCAGAGAATCCATCTTCATTTACAAGATCAGTATTATCTCCCGCCTCCAATAATAACTTGACTGTTTCTTCATGACCTTTTAAGCTAGCAAACATTAAAGCAGAGAATCCATCTTCATTTAAAAGATCAGTATTAGCTCCTGCCTCCAATAATAACTTGACTGTTTTTTCATGACCTTCTATGCTAGCAAACATTAAAGCAGAGTTTCCATTTCCAGTTAGAAGATCAGTATTAGCTCCTGCATCCAATAATAACTTGACTGTTTTTTCCTGACCTTTTAAGCTAGCAAACATTAAAGCAGATCTGCCGAATTTATCTGCCGAATTTAGATTTACGCCTTTTTTAAGTAGCATTTTTACTTTTTTCGTTTTACCCTTATCAGCAGCTTTTAAGAATTTCTTGTCTTTAGAAAAAATAAATAGTCCCATTTTGTCTTATTTTATGTTTTGTGTATTAAATTATAAACTTATTGATTTGAGGGCTCCCGCAAAGATAATTGCCAGCAATACAATCACAGGTGAAACTAATGAAATTATAGCGCTGGTTATATTCATTGTCGCGTGTATGTGCTTTAAATTCAATAAATAATCAATTAAACAAAGAAAAACATTTTTCAAACATTTAACAAATTATTTGAATAGATCCCTTCAATAATCTTTTCAACCTCTCTATATTATAATTACGAAAATTAAAGTGTTAAATAAACATTTTGTATTGTTTCCTGTCTAATCCCTAAATATCAATGCTGATTATTCTTAAAAGATTACAATAATCATTGAATTTGTGGATTTAAGAGATAATCGTAAAACGATTTGGCGAACTATATTTATGAAACCTTGCGTTTCCCGCCTTTGTTAAAAATTACATTAACTCCATCACCAGCCCAAGTAGCGTTCTGAACTTTTGAACCTCCACCTAAATCAATGATTAAAAACGAATTACTTCTATTATAAACTTTTAACATTCTATCAGTAAAAGATACTACACCAAAATTTCGATGTTCTGCTAACCAACTCATATTAATTATTATTGTTGATATGAATTTATATTTTGCATACAACTCCAGAATCCACTCCCGGCATGTATTTTATTAAAATAATTACTACCTTTGCACCAACTATTTCGGGGTGTGGCGCAGTTGGCTAGCGTACTTGCATGGGGTGCAAGTGGTCGCAGGTTCGAGTCCTGCCACTCCGACCGATCTTAGGCTTAAGTTGTGATGTGCAGCTTAGGCCTTTTTTTATAAAAGTATAAAGATTCAAAGGTATAAAGATACAAAGGTACAATAGAGTTAATTCGTTAAATAGTTGATTGGTTAATTAGGGAAACCAAATTATCAAATTCGCGTATTCTCGGCAAAAGAAATTAACCACTAATGGACACAATGAAGGCACAAAGGGCACGATGAAAATACTTTGTGAAAACCGAAACCCGCAACACGAAACTCGTAACCCGCAACAAATCTTCTCATTTTTAAATTTTCAAATTAACACATTATCAAATTATTTAAAAACTATTCGTATATTTGCGAACTGAAATAATCCGGCTATATGGAATTAACAAAAAAAAACTTTTCGGAAAACCAAAAACTTACCGCCCGCTTTGCCAAAGCCCTTGGGCATCCTGTAAGATTGTATGTTATTGAGTTACTATCAAAACAATCATGTTGCTATAGTGGTGACCTTTCTGAGGTTTTACCAATTGCAAAATCAACACTGTCGCAGCATCTGAAAGAACTAAAAAATGCCGGTTTGATCCAGGGAGAAATTGAGCAACCTAAAATAAAATACTGCCTCAATCAGGAAAATTGGAAACTAGCTCAAAAACTTTTTAAAGAATTCTTGCAGATATAATTTTTTTTATATCTTTGTTCGCTGATTTACGAACTACGAACCATGTAGCTAATTTAAATATAAAAAATGGAAATAAAAATACTTGGGCCCGGATGCCCGAATTGCATTACACTGGAAAAACTTGTTCGCAATGTTGTTGCTGAACTGGATATCGAAGCTGATATTATTAAGGTTACTGATATCCTGGAAATAATGAGTTTAGGAATTATCTCTACTCCAGGTCTTATAATCAACGACAAGATAGTTCTCAAAGGAAGGCTTCCTTCCGTAGATGAAGTTAAAACAATTGTAAGTACTCACAGTTTAGGTTAAACTATACAAATAGCTTAATACCTGTCTGCTGTCAGGGTTAAGTTGTTAAATAGTTAATTAGTTAAATGGGGAAAAGATTTAAAATTAAGTTTTCTCAATATTGTTAGAATCCCCTAAAGGAATATTTTGACTGAAACGAAAAGACAAAAATGAGAAAATTACTTACAGATAAACAATTTAATAATATAACAATTTAATTCTAATTAATTATGAAAACCCTTTCATCTTTCCTAATCCTGCTGTTTATTACAATAAATATTGCAGCATGTGGCACTAATTCAGTGAATGAAAACACCACAAAAAATGACAATACTCTTAAGACCCAAAAAATTGAAGTATACTATTTTCACAATACTCGAAGATGTGCAACCTGTAACGCTGTTGAAGATGTGACAAAAGCCGCTCTCAAAGAATTTTATTCTGAGCAAACAGAGAATGATCAAATAGTTTTTCAATCACTGGATCTTGGAGAAGACACCAGCAAATCACTTATCGAAAAGTATAAAGTGTCCGGACCAACTTTGTTATTTATTTCAGGTTCAAAAATTGTTAACCTGACAAATGAGGGTTTTATGTATGCACGCAGCAAACCAGAGAAATTTAAGAAGGAAATTAAAAAGACCGTAGATAAATTTCTAGGTCAGGATTAATAAATTGGAATAATGGAGATACTGCAAGATTGGTTTGATAGTAATCAATTACCTTTTTTATCAGCATTTATCTTAGGGTTAATGACTGCGATCAGCCCCTGTCCCATGGCAGCAAATATCACTGCTATTGCCTATATCGGAAAAGACATAAATAAAAAGCGCAAGGTTTTCATTAACGGACTGGTCTATACTCTCGGGCGTGCAATAACATATACTCTCATAGGATTGATTTTCTATTTTAGTGCAAGTCAGTTTAAAATTCAGTCTTTCATACAGGAATGGGGAGAAAAATTCCTTGGACCAGTTTTGATAATTATCGGATTATTCATGCTTGATATTATCAGAATAAAAATCCCGGGACTGGGAAAACTAACTGAAAAAGCTGAGCAAAAAAGCCGGTCGGGTTTTTGGGGAGTATTACTACTGGGAATAGTTTTCGCCCTGGCTTTTTGTCCTTATAGCGGAGTTTTATATTTTGGCATGCTCATACCTATGACCATTTCAAGCTCTTCTGGCCTTTACCTTCCGGTAATTTTTGCCATTGGAACCGGTTTGCCTGTAATCATATTTGCATGGTTCATAGCATATACTGTTGGAGGTATTGGAAGTGTTTATAATAGGGTAAAAGCTTTTGAAAAATGGTTTCGCAGGATTGTCTCTGCGATTTTTATTGCTGTGGGCATCTACCTTACAATAATTTATTTTTTTAATTAATTACTAAAAGCAAAAACTTGATGTGAAAGGCGTTAAATTTTTATAGAAAAAAGCAGTCAAAAACAATATGAAAATTTTAATATTATGTACCGGTAACAGTTGTCGCAGTCAGATGGCGGAGGGTTTTTTAAAATCTTTCGATAGCAGCTTAGAGGTTTACTCCGCAGGAACTCATCCGGAAGCTGAAGTTAATCCCAAAACAATAGTAGTGATGCAGGAAGTGGGAATTGACCTGAGCATGAATTCCCCAAAATCAGTTGATGAGTTTTTAAATAAAAACTTTGATTATGTGATAACAGTGTGCGGTAGTGCAAAAAAAAGTTGCCCTTCCTTCACAGGAAATGTCAGGCACAATTTGCATATTGGGTTTGAGGATCCTGCAGATGCAGAAGGAACAGAGGAAGAAATCTTTAAAGTCTACAGAGAAATAAGAGATGGGATAGAAGACAGTTTTTCAAAATTCTTCCAAAAAATAATAACAGATGAAACACCTAAGATCTGATGGGTTAACCTGTCAATTTTAAATCACAATATGACTAGATTGATTAAGAAACTGTCATTTCTGGATCGCTATCTCAGCTTATGGATTTTCGTGGCGATGTTAGTCGGGGTATTTTCAGCTTATTTTTTTTCCGCTATTGCAGAGTTTTGGAATAAAATGAGTTATGGAACTACCAATGTGCCAATTGCTATTGGCTTGATAGTGATGATGTACCCACCACTTGCAAAAGTAAAGTACGAAGAACTTGCTGATGTTTTCAAAAACTGGAAAATCCTTGTCCTTTCATTAATACAAAATTGGTTGATAGGGCCTATACTGATGTTTTTCCTTGCTATAATCTTTTTACAGGATTATCCTCATTACATGACAGGTCTGATACTGATCGGACTAGCACGTTGCATTGCAATGGTGATTGTTTGGAATGAACTGGCAGAGGGCGACACAGAATATGCAGCCGGACTGGTAGCTTTTAACAGTATTTTTCAGGTGTTATTTTTCTCTTTTTATGCTTATGTCTTTATAACGGTATTGCCCGGATACTTTGGCATCAAATCTTATGAAGTGAACATTACAATTGGAGAAATTGCCAAAAGTGTATTTATTTATCTTGGCATTCCCTTTCTGGCAGGAATGATCACAAGATTTAGCCTGATAAAAATTAAGAACAAGGAATGGTATCATAGCAAGTTCATTCCTAAGATAAGCCCATTGACATTAATTGCATTGTTGTTTACCATTTTTGTTATGTTCTCACTAAAAGGAGATTTTATAGTTCAGCTCCCACTTGATGTGGTTCGTATTGCTGTTCCTCTCATAATATATTTTGGAGTAATGTTCCTCATTTCCTTCTTCATGGGAAGAAAGATAGGTGCAGGCTATCCTAAAACGGTTGCCATCTCTTTTACTGCAGCAAGTAATAATTTTGAACTGGCTATTGCTGTTGCAATTGTAGTTTTTGGTGTAAATTCAGGTGAAGCTTTTGCGGCAGTCATAGGGCCTTTGGTAGAAGTTCCAATACTGCTCTTGCTTGTTGGTGTTGCATTAAAATTCCAGAAAAAGTATTTTTCAAAACAAATAACATATAACTAATAATTTAATCCATGGAATGGAAAAGAGAGCTTAAAATATTTGCCTGGATACTTGGATTCTTCCTTTTTGCATATTTCATGCCTTTAGGCAGTATAAGATTCAATAATGCTGTTCTGGAAGCTTTTGAACTAACAAGGTGGTATGCCCGTGAGCATGTCGTATTATGCCTGATCCCTGCTTTTTTTATTGCAGGTGTGATCGCCGTTTTTGTTAGTCAGGGAGCTGTGATCAAGTATTTTGGTGCCAAAGCAAAAAAATGGAAAGCATATCTTGTAGCCTCACTCTCAGGAACTATCCTTGCTGTTTGCAGCTGTACCATCTTACCCTTATTTTCAAGTATTCATAAAAGAGGTGCAGGCTTAGGCCCGGCAATTACATTTTTATATTCAGGCCCGGCAATAAACATTTTAGCAATCATCCTGACAGCAAGAATTTTAGGTTTTGATCTTGGGATTGCGCGTATTATTGGCGCAGTTGTTTTCAGTATTGTTATTGGCATAATTATGTCGTTGATATACAAGAAAGAAGAAAAAGAGAGAATAGAGAAAATGGATTTCCCAGATGTAAAGGAAGAACGTCCTATCTGGCAAACTGCATATCATTTCTTTGTTTTGGTGTTGATACTTGTATTTGTAAACTGGGGAAAGCCTGATATGGAAGAAGGTCTGATGTTTTGGATCTGGACAAATAAATGGCAGATTACAGCATTCTTCGGGTTAATGTTCATTTTCTCTTTAATAAAAATACTAAAAATGAAAGCTGTCTATGTTATTCTGGCAGCGATACCGGTGATTGCAACTGCTTTTATTTTTCCTTCACAGCCAACAATACCTTTTGTGATTGCAGTTTTAGGGTTAACAGTACTTACAATGATCACACCCGGTGAATCGAGAGAATGGCTAAGAGAAAGCTGGGGTTTTACCAAACAGATAATGCCTCTGCTTGCTGCCGGTGTTTTAATTGCCGGCTTATTACTTGGGACAGCTGATGGTGAAGGTTTAATTCCCAATGAGTGGGTGGCATCTCTTGTAGGTGGTAACTCTGTCTTTTCAAATTTCTTCGCCTCAATATTCGGAGCATTTATGTACTTCGCCACGCTTACTGAAATACCGATAATACAAGGCTTACTGAACAATGGGATGGGACAGGGTCCTGCCCTGGCATTACTTTTAGCCGGACCGGCACTGTCGTTGCCTAATATGTTAGTTATCAGAAGCGTAATAGGAACACAGAAAACCATCGTTTACGTTATCCTTGTTTCCATAATGGCTACTGTAAGTGGTTTGATTTATGGATCTATAGTGTAGGGTTGTTAGTAGGTATTGAGTGAGTGCTCATTCGCTTCGTGTCATTCAGTTATCATTTTTTATGACATTTGTCCTTGCCCATAAAATAATATCATCTCCATAGGCCAGCAATTTAGTATCATTGACTAATGCGGGATAAATATATATTGAGAAAGGTAGTTCAAAATTACCTTCTTCAACCGGGAATTGCTTAAAGCTGATGTTGTTTTCATTAAAAAAATTCATCACATTTTTACAGCTGGAGCAATTATTTATAGTATATATTTTTAAACTCATTTTAAACTGTTTATATCTCTTATCAGAAAAGATTTTCTTTCGAAGTGCATTTGTTTTTCAGCCTTCAACTCATTGAATATTGAAGTAACATTCTGCCGTGAGATGGCATTTAAGTTTGCAAAGTCCTGATGTGTGAGATAATGTTTAACAGAGATATCTGTCCCAACTTTTATCCCTCTTTCCTCGGCCAGCTCTTTTATAAATTCAACCAACCTAGTTCTTGAATCTTTAAACATTAATGACTCAAGTTTTCTCTCAGTTTTCCTGAATCTCAGTCCAATTAACTTCATAACTTTCAGGTTTAATCCAGGATTCATCGACATCATATTTATCATATTTGTCATATTCATGGCACATATCAATACTTCATCATCAGCTGCTATGGCAAAATCAGTACGATTACTTTCATCGATGACACCCAATTCTCCAAATATCTCACCGGGCCATAAAATCGTTTTAATAATTTCTTTACCGTCTTCAGTATATGTTCCGATCTTGATCCTTCCCATTTTTAAAAAGTAAACTGAAGAAGATGGGTCTTCAGGGAAATAGATGTACTCCCCCTTTTTTACTGTACGCATATTAGTCATTTCCTCAATTTTCTTCATTTCTTGCTTGGGCATGTTTGAAAAGACTTTGATGTTTTCCAGATGCCAGAGTTTTGAATTAATGTTTGCCATAATTGTTTAGGTGTAAGGTTGTAGGTATAAGGTTTAAGGATGTATGAATTATGTTTAGTCAAACTATTTACTATCTACTGTCATGCTGAGCGGAGTCGAAGCATAAGTACTCAAATTTACCCCTATTCTTTCACCTGGCAAAGATAAAACAGATAAAAACAACTAAATGTCATGTGCAAGACATTTGACTGTTGGAAGCCGATATATATTTGCCGTGTAATTCAAATTATAAATTTATTAAAAAATGGAGATTTTATGAAAAAAATTATTACAATTTTAGCAATAGTAACTTTACTGATACCTGTTTATACATTTTCTCAGGTTCAGATTACTAACACAACTAACTATTTAACACGTGATCAGATGTTGCTGGCAAACGAAATCAATGAAAGCGGAGAACCGTTTGCAGAAGCACTGGGATATGATCTCGACAATTTAGATCCCATGATCCTGAATACTCCTGATTCAATTGCATATACATTAGGTATTGAAAACTATGAATATTCACGTTATCACCTTGGAACTCTCATTTCCAGATCCGGCTTAGGCTTACACATGATGTGGGCACCTTTTATTGTGCAGATGGCTGCAATGGAGACTGATCCAAATTTCGACGGAATGTACACAGGAGGAACGCCTAATGGCTTTAAAGAAGACGACGAATTAATGAAAAACGTTATGCATTTTGGTATGCTTGCAAACCAGATGGCCCCGGCAAATCCATGGCCTGAATTCGCAGAATTTATTGGTGGTGACCCACATCTTCCACAAGCTATCAATCCTGATTTTATGATGGATTTTTCATCATTACGCTGGGACAGAAGCCTTATGGATAAAACTCTTAATCCTGCTGCTTTAGGACAGGCACTTATGAAACAATACCTTTGGGCACAGGATATGTTAGGTGGTTTTCACGACTCACTGGACAATGGCATTGAGCCTAATGGCATTATCACACCTGATTCAGTTGGAAGTCCTAACTTTGATCCTAACAATAATGTGTTTTACGGTGGGGATGCATTGGACGGATTTATTGGTCAGATATTGACTGCTGAGTCAATAAATAAGGTAAAATTCATACTCAGCTCCCTTGCTTATAATGGCGATTCACTTGGATCAGTTGACCCAATGACATATGATCCGATGAATGGGATAAAATATTTCCCACATAAGATAAGCGTTACCGAGGGTCCATCAGGGCCAATGCTACCACCAAGAGTTACTGCTCTTACTGTTACTGATGCCAGCAGTGATCTTTTCGACCAGTTATCACTACTATGGGGAACAGTTAGTTTTAAAAACATGATGGATATTAACGATTCAAGCGATGCTCCACATCTGGCATACAAATCTGTTTTTGATGGCAATCCGTTTCCTGCACCTATGTCAGTAACCGGAATGCCCGGCCCATTCGATCTTATGATGGGTGCAAGTAAAGTTCTTTATATGAACCTTGCAGCCATGCACTTTAATTCTACGCTTGGCACTTTTGTTAACCTCTCCGGACTTTCTAACGGAATGCCTCAGCCGGGTAATGAGATCTCAACAGTAAATGCAGGATATATTGTTATGGTACTCACTCATCTGGTTGAAAATTTCGCAGGTACGCCAATAGAATCAATGGCATTAGCAAACTTAACTGCACAAGCCGACTTTCTTGTTAACGAATTACAGGATGTAAACGGAGGTTTTTATAATTCATATACGATAGGATCAGGAGTTGATAATGGTGCAAAACTCGTTGTCTCGCAAGCTGCTGCTATCAGAGGATTATATGCAGCATACAGCCTGACCTCAAATACTGTTTATCTGAATGCAGCAAACACAGCCTATAATTACATGATAAGTAACTTTTACGTTGTGGCTAAAACTGCATTCCGGACAACTGAAGGAAATAATCAGGCTGTGTATACACCTTTCAACTTCGCTATAATTGCCGGGGCCTTGAGGGAAGCCAATTTAGTTGGTAATCATGCTGACGCACCGATCATTTATACCCGTTTCTTTAAGAAAATAGCAAATGTAATGCAGCTTTCAGAAGGAATGGCTTCGGGTGAAACAGGATCAGACTCAGATGGTGATGGTGTTCCTTTTATTCCTCAGCAAGCCGATAACTTACCACCCGTCTTTGCATCTGAAGCTACGCTTGAAGTTGGAACAACCGGCATTGGTGATAACAACCGAAACGATAACGAATCTATTGCACTGTCAAATTATCCAAATCCATTTACAACACACACTAATATTAGTTTTAATCTTGAGGAGTCCACAAATGTCAGGATTGAGATTTACGACCTAGGTGGAAAACAGATTGAAACGATACTTGATGAAGGATATAATTCAGGGCAGCACACTATTATCTGGCATAATAATAATTACAAACCCGGGATTTATTTCTATGTTCTCAGAACAAACAAAAACCATGTAGTTGGCAGAGCGCAGGTTTTACGGTAATTCCTAATCTCCATATATGTTCATCCTCCCAATCTTTAAGTGTTGGGGGGATTTTTTATGGATTTGTTGAATGGGTGAGTAGGTGAGTTTGGACGATTCCTTATTTATCTACTTACCTCACTCAACCTGCTGGGGTGAGGGATTTTGCATTGGTTACTGCTGTTAGGCACAGATATTAATATTTAATCCATTTTACTCGCAATGGGGAATTCTTATACTCTAAAGTAGTGAGTATTAAAGTGTCTCCATGGAATTTATACGATCGTTTCACTTTGATATTCCACTCTTTAGGATTCGAATGTGAGATTCGTGCATGTTCAACAATATTTTCATCTTCAAGTACAGTATACTTTGCAAAATAAACGTAAGACTGAGTTCGATGTTTAAGCTCTTCAATGGACACGGTATCTATAAAATCATGAAATTCAATGTCGGTATTTTGATAAGCTTTAGAAGTTAAATGAACTGCCATATTATCCTTGTCATCGTATAAAATATATCCTTGTAATCCGTTTCTCCATTCACTCCATTCTCCTGATATTGAATCTTGCTGTTCAATGATATGTAGTTTCCATAAACCACTAAATTTATTTGTTTGTGTTTTTTTTAATTCTTGATTACAACTAATCAATAAAATAGAAGACAAAAGAAAGGTAATGATGTAAATATTTTTCATGATTTAAGTATTTGCGTCCAAGACTGGCAACATACCTGTCGTATATTTTCTTTACCAAGCCTTAATTATTTCAAACAAATATAGCTATTCTTTCTGAATAAATGCTAATTTAGTTGGGTGAGAGTATGGAGAAAAAGAACTTTTCGACCTTTTGACTTTTCGTCTTTTTGGCCTTTAAAACAAATATTGTATTTTTGGACTGTCGATGATTGCTAAAGAGGCAACAAAGTACCACTTAGACCCGCACTTATGAAAAAGATCTTTATTGTTATTGCTGTTTGTATTGTTTCCCTGATTTCCTGCACTTCTAAAAAGGACTTGAAATATACTGATCTCGTGGATCCTTTTATTGGCACGGGTGGCCATGGACACACTTATCCTGGAGCATCATTGCCCTTTGGAATGGTGCAGTTGAGCCCGGATTCCCGGCTTAGTGGTTGGGATGGTTGCTCTGCCTATCATTTTTCTGACAGCATAATTTATGGTTTCTCCCATACTCATCTCAGTGGTACAGGATGTAGCGATTATGGGGATATCCTTTTTATGCCTACATGTGGGGCTGTCTTGCTCAACAGTGGTTATGATCAGAAGGATAATACAGGATATGGCTCGAAGTTCAGACACGATAGTGAAAAAGCATCGCCAGGGTATTACTCGGTTTTTCTTGAGGATTATAGTATTAATGCAGATTTTACTGTGACACAACGAACGGGTTTCCACCGCTATCTTTTTCCTGAAACAAATAATGCAAATATTATCATCGACTTACAACATAGAGATGATGTTATTGCATCCGGAATAAAAATTATTTCAAATACGAAGATTGAAGGGATGAGGAGATCACGGGCCTGGGCAAAAGATCAGTATGTTTATTTTGTAGCTGAATTTTCACAGGCATTTTCTTCTTTTGGCATTGCTGTAGATGATGAAATACAATCTGAAATTTATGAAGCCGATGGTACAAACATCAAGGCATTTTTTAAATTCAATACTAATGATGAACAGCAAATACTTGTTAAAGTCGGGATATCTGCTGTTAGCGAGGAGGGTGCATGGAAAAATCTGAATAAAGAAAATCCGGGATGGGATTTTGATCTTATTAAAGATGCTGCAGAGAACACATGGAATAATGAGCTGGGTAAAATTTATGTGAAAGGTGGCAGTCCTAAACAACAAAAAATCTTCTACACTGCCTTGTATCATTCGCTCTTAGCACCAAATCTCTACATGGATGTTGATAATAATTACAGGGGGAGAGATCTTGAGATTCATAATGCTGATGATTATGATTATTATACTGTTTTCTCTCTTTGGGACACTTACAGAGCAGCACATCCCCTATTCACAATAATTGATACTAAAAGAACCAATGACTTTATAAGGACTTTCCTCACACAATACGATGAGGGAGGTATGTTACCGGTATGGGAACTAGGGGCAAATGAAACAGGATGCATGATAGGATACCATGCTGTTCCGGTCATTGTTGACGCATATATGAAAGGTATTAGAAATTATAATGTTGAAAAAGCGTTTGAAGCTGCAAAAAACAGTGCTATGCAAGACCATCTTGGTCTTAAGTCTTATCGGGAGTTTGGCTACATTCCTGCTGAAAAGGAACATGAGTCTGTTTCAAAAACCCTTGAATATGCCTATGACGACTGGTGTATAGCTAAGATGGCTGAAGACCTCAACAAAAAAGAAGACTATGAAAGCTTTATCAAAAGAGCACAGTTTTATAAGAATATTTATGATCCTTCATCAGGGTTTATGCGGGCTAAACGTAATGGTTTTTGGGTAAGCCCATTTGATCCGGCAGAAGTTAATATTCATTACACAGAAGCAAATTCATGGCAATATAGTTTTTATGTGCCTCAGGACATCAGTGGTTTAATGAAACTTATGGGCGGAAAAGAAAAGTTCTCTCAAAAACTCGACGATCTTTTTAATGCAAGCACTGAAACTTCCGGGCGCGATCAGGCCGATATCTCCGGTTTGATTGGTCAATATGCTCATGGGAATGAACCTAGTCATCATATGGCATATTTGTACTCTTTTGCAGGCGATGCATGGAAAACACAAAAAATCGTCAGGCAGATAATGGATGATATGTATACGGTTAATGAAGATGGCTTGATCGGAAATGAAGATTGCGGTCAGATGTCAGCATGGTATGTGCTCAGCGCTATGGGCTTCTACCCCGTTACACCTGGGATCAACTACTATGTTATTGGCAGTCCGGTTTTTGAAAAAGTATGTATCAAACTTGAAAATGGAAATACATTCACGATCAATGCTAATGGCGTATCTAACAAAAAATATTATATTAAATCTGCACAGTTAAATGGCAAAGATTTTAACAGGTGCTATCTGATGCATTCGGAGATAATGAATGGTGGTGAGCTGACTTTTGAAATGACGGATAAACCCAATAATAACTGGGGAAGTGATGAGGATGATATTCCTGTTTCTTCTGTTTCAGATAATCTGATAATTCCAAATCCACACATAGAATCAGGATCTGCAAGCTTTATAGATTCTGTTAAGATCATTCTTGCTGATGCAGAAACTGAAGCTGAAATTTATTATTTCCGGGGTGAAACTGATTCTTTAACAGATTTTAATATTTACTCTGATCCGATTTTTATTAGCACCTCTGAGATAATGAGCTTTTATGCTACAAAAAAAGGATATCCCAATACTTATGTCAACACTGCAAAGTTTTCTCAATTAGATGAAAAAAGAAGTATTAAGTTGCTGACAACATATGCTCCACAATATTCTGCCGGTGGTGATATGGCTCTGATTGACAGATTGAGGGGTGGTGACGATTTTAAGCTTGGAAACTGGCAAGGATATGAAGGTGTAAATCTGGAAGCTATAATTGATCTGGGAGAAAAGCAAAGCATCCATAAAATTAGTATTGGATTCCTGCAAGACATCAATGCCTGGGTATTTATGCCTGAATTGGTGGAATTTCTCATATCTGATAACGGAAAAGATTTTATATCAATGGAAAGAGTTTCTAATATAATACCTCATGATGAATGGGGTATTTTAATCAAAGAATTTAAATACAACTTACCGAAACCTGTTAAAGCGCAATACGTAAAAGTTGTTGCAAAAAATATTGGTATATGCCCCGAATGGCATAAGGGGGCCGGGAATAAGTCGTGGATATTTGCGGACGAAATCATCATTGAATAAATATTGAAATAAAAATTATGACTGATGTTTGTATAGGGATTGACATTGGAGGGACCAATACAATTTTTGGTATAGTGGATAAGAGTGGCCGGATTCTCATAGAGGATTCAATCAGAACATCTGATCATGAGGAAGCTGAAGGTTTTCTTAAATCTCTGGCATCTAAAATAAATCATACGTTATCAGAAATATCTGAACCTATTGAATTGAAAGGTATCGGAATAGGTGCCCCTAATGGTAATTATTATAAGGGGACTATCGAATTTGCACCAAATTTAAAATGGAAAGGTATTATTGAACTGGTAAAAATGATGAAACAGTATTTTCCTGTTCCTGTTTTCCTTACCAATGATGCCAATGCAGCAGCCATAGGTGAGATGATCTACGGAGGAGCAAAAGGGATGAAAGATTTTTTTATTGTCACATTAGGTACAGGAGTAGGAAGTGGATTTGTTATTAATGGAAACGTTGTATATGGACATGATGGCTTCGCCGGTGAGCTCGGTCATACAATTGTTAAAGAAAATGGTAGAAATTGCGGCTGTGGACGAAAAGGTTGCCTTGAGGCTTATGCTTCAGCAAATGGTTTAAAAAGAACAGTCTGTGAGCTTATTGCAAAACACTCTTATTCAGGTATGTTGAAGGATAAAAGCTGCGAAGATCTCTCAGCTAAAGATATTGACACTGCAGCAAGAAAGGGCGACACTATGGCACTCGAAGCTTTTGAGATAACAGGTAAGATACTAGGGGAAAGCCTTGCTAACACTATTGCTATTACCAGTCCTGAAGCAATATTCCTTTTTGGAGGCCTTGCAAATGCAGGAAAGCTGATACTCAATCCAACAAAAAAATACATGGAAGATAATTTGCTAAACATCTATAAAAACAAGGTTAAGCTCTTGAAATCTTCACTTCTTGAAGAAAATGCGGCAATCCTCGGGTCCAGCGCACTTGTGTGGAATGAGCTAGAATCCTTGTAGTTATAAACTTTGGCTTTTTTAAGTTTTCCCAATTAGCAAATTAACTAATCAACCACATAACTATTCAAAAACAATCTTATTCACATAAAAAACCGTCCGCTTCCTTTTTCCTGACAAATAATTATTCTTTATAGTCTGGTATCCGTAAACTATGAAATTATTATTATACCAGTGCTCCATCTCACTTCTTTTATCTTCGACAATAACATCATTGGAGTGTGAGGTTGCAATATCTGTATGTTCCAGCTCTCCCACTACTTCATCTCCATTGATTATCTCGGAAGCAATTTGTCCGTTTTCTGTGTATGATAATATTATATCGTCACCGTCAAAAAAACAATTGACCCTTTCCTTCAGACTAAAACTAATTATCTTTAACATATCAAAAATGTTGCTCCATTGAACTTCTCCATTCTTATCAAAAGAAGCAATGAGGGCATTAGTATATCTGTATCCGTCGAATACAGAATAGTATTGTGGTACTGCCCGGCCATAGTAATCGTAGCTCATGTACGACACGGTATGGTACTCCGGATAATATGCTTCTGCAGAAAAAATATACTGATCATTATGTCTGATAATATCATGTACCAGCAATTTGTAATTTATTGAAAAGTCCTTCCCTTTTTTTTCTTTTTTCTCTAATTTACGCTTATATTTCATAAGGTCAGCATCAGAAAGATAAACAGAGAAATTTCTAAAATCCAGGTAACTGTAAAATCTGATTGATTGTTGGATATTATTTTTAAAGTTTGTAAAAAATATTCCGGACGACTCATTATCAACATTACTATCCAGTTTTGAAGATTTCCCTTTAATATTAAGATAAGTGCCAATTATTATCTTATCATTATCATCAATATACAACATCCCCTTTTTCAGTTGCTTGCCTTCAATATCAGGCTTTATCTGCAATGAATCTATTATTTCCCCATCCATATCAAGTTCATAATAAAAAAGTCCGTATTGCTTTTTAGCAATACTCTTTTTCAATATCAGATTTAATGAACCTGAAGCAGAATCAATAATGATTTTTTCAATTTCCAATATACCTCTTTCATTATAAAAGAAATCTTCTGTTTTGTCTGATTGCAAATTTCTGGAGAGCAAAGTCGCATATTCATCATCGGATTGAAAGCTAAAAAATGCTTTGTTTCCAAAAATTTGAAAATCATCGATAATGCCTTTATCCGGGAATATCCCATTAATGACCTGGTAGGCTTTGCTCACAATATCAATAATAATAATAGAGTAATTATTTATGCGGTTTTTCTTTGAAATATCCTGAAAAAAAAGAAAGATGGTGTCTCTGCTGATAAAGTTCTTTTTATAAGATAGTTTATCGTTTATGGGAATTTCTTTAGACAATCCTTTTTTCAGATTAACATCATAAAAAGAAAAATACCAGTTAATTTCAGATGCTGAGAGAGTATTTGCAGTTCTGTAGAACAGTATCATCCCATTATCCTGCAATGGTATCAAATCATATGGATATTCATTCTCTTTGGCATCAAGCTCAATACGCAAAAGCTTGTTCTCCTGAGCAAAAGAAATATTGCTGATAAGTAATAAAAAGATTAGTATCTTAAATATAATACTCGACATAATAAAATATTGCCAAAGATACAGCTTGTTGATAGATTTCTTTGCCACGAATGCACTAATTAAAAACGAATTGAATATATATTAGTCTTTGATTCGTGAATTCGTGGCTATATTCTTAAAAATCCTTATTGGAGTATTAGTTTTCTTGAGAAATATTTTCCGTTGTTTTTATTATAGATATTTATAAAATATACACCTTTATTATGATCCTTCATATTCAAAGTGATCTTTCTTTCATTAAATCTGTTCTTGCACACCATTTTCCCCATCATAGAATAAACTGTCACTTCAAACTCACCTTTTTCAGGCATTTCCACAAAGAAAGAACCTTGTGAAGGGTTCGGATAAATTTGAATGAGATCACTATTATAATTTATTTGATCAATGCCAACAGTCATACAATGAGCTCCGGGTGTGGCAAAAATAGAATCTCCGTCAGTATTTACTGCAGCAAATTTTACTGATGCTGTCCAGTTTGCAGGATCACTATTATCATTGCCTGGATTACACAGAGCAAGAGAAGGGCCGTATCCATCTGCCAGGGTATCCCATGGAAGTTTATCACTATAATCAACATAATCAACAACATTACCTTGATTATCTCTTAACTCAATATCTTCTCCCCCATTACTCAGAGCACCACCTGTCCATTCAAAGGCAGTTACTCCAAAAATATTCTGAAAAGCTGTAGCGTTAACAGCTACAAGAACAAATTCTCCCGGGTTAATTATTACAGAAGGGAAAGTAAAAATAAATCCCTGGGTAAACTCAAAACCCACAAGGTCAGCAGGAGTGCTTCCGTTGTTGTATAACTCAACAAATTCAAGACTGTCAGTTCCACCCTCAGGAGGATTATACATTATTTCAGTTATCACGATCTCAGGTGGCTGGCAGCCAAAAATAACAGTAAAATCCTGAGGTGATGCCATAACATTTCCACTTGTATCTTCAACATTTTCAACTGTAAGAGTATCAAAAACACATATTTGTAAAGGGACGCTCAAACTAAGTGTAACTGTATCCCAATACATTGACCTGACTGCAGATGCAATTGCTCCCAACCCGGTATAATTTCCGACATCTTCTGCTGTAGCATTAACTACTTCATTAAACACAACTTTTACTTCTGTAAGGCTTGTTGCAAACGCATTTGTAACAACAGGAGGAATAGTATCCACAATTATTCCAAAGCAGTCTGATACATGAGAACCTAAATGAGAAAAATCATCCACTGCATAAACTATCCATTCAGAATTAAGTGAATCAGTTCCTGCCGAAATATTCCAATCAGGGTTACCAAAACACACAATAGGTTTTCTTACGAGTGTATGATTAACTGTTCCATCAGAAACGCCTGCAACAGGCCATGCGCCCCCCGGCGGATCAACAAGATCATATAAACCAATGATATCAAGTATTGTTGTATCAGAAGGAGTAATGCTTACCAGAGCCCTGACATCGTTTCCGTTAAATCCTACAATATACCCGGATTGGTTATACGCAAAAATCTCATCAGCCTGATTAAGTATAAATGGGTCTGCCTGATTATTTGCGATCACCCATACATCATTAGGTACAAGTGTAACCCCTGCCGGAAATGAATGCATCCCTGTCCATGGACCACCATTATAATTTGTAAGAATATTATATTCTGAGAGTACGATATTGCTTCCTGTGGCATTATATATTTCAAGATACTTATTATTGCTGCTTCCTTCGCAATATTCTGAAAAGAACAGACCGGTAGTTTGTGACATAAGGTTATTGAAACATAAAGTTATTATCATTAAAAAAATTAGTGAAAGTTTCCTTGATAGATTAGTCGATTTTTTCATCATTATGGGATTTTAAGTTAATAATTCTTCAAAAAAAAAGAGAATTCACAAAGATAGCGAATTCCCTTTTCATTATAAGATTAAAGATTAATTATCGAACGATAAGCATCCTTTTGGTTATGGATTTTTGTATACTATATCCGTTAAAATTTATCTTATACACATACATCCCTTCAGCTAAATCAGTACCATCAACAGATATCTTATGAAGGCCTTTTTCCATCTGCCCATTCAATACTGACATTATAAGTTTTCCTGGAGTATCAAATATGACAATGCTTACATGTCCTGCTTCCGGTAATATAATTTCAATTTCTGTAGTATTAGAAAATGGATTTGGATAGTTTTGACCAAGAGCAAACCCTTCTGAGTCTTCAGTGATCCTGAGTTTAGGAATATACAAATTAACATTTTCAATTACATTAGCATATTCATCGGCCAATTCACTAATTCCTTCAAGCGTGAATAAAATTTCTTCATTTTGACCTATGGTTTTTATTTTCAAAATTAAAAGAGCTTCATCCTCTGAAAGTTGAACATGTTTCAGATCGAACCATGAGATTATTAATTGCCCGTTATTGGCAGAATATATTAGATTAGCATTATCAGAGCCCGGTATTTCAACACCTAAAACTTCAACATTGTCCTGAGGGTAATTGATTATCAGTGATATTGCACCAACATTTAAAGGAGCATCCACTTTAACAGCTAACTCCATTTCTTTAGCAGATGATACCTCTATCATTTCATCCTGATAAAGAGTGATACCAGGTGATTTTTTTGTTAATGGAGTAAATGATCCATTAACATCACCAAAACAAAGGCCATGAAAATCCTTCACCACATTAGCTGAAACGTTAAAAGTGTCATTCTCGAAGCCCCAGTCACCTGAAGGAAACTGTGAGATCAGTAAGATAAAACGCTGTTGAACTCTAAGTGCATCAACGGAATTTACATAGCCGGTAGCACTAACATCTGCAACTTTTAATCTTAACCCTGTGAGTATAATTTGAGAAACAAAATGCTGCATAATTCCCAAAGCATCGGTTGAGTTAGCTCCACCCCATGCTTTAGTAGTACTGGCATCCAGCACATAGTCCCCGCCAGGTTTTCCTGCAAAAATAAAGTACCCTGTATTATCTGTCATAATACTATCAAGTTTATTTCCAAGCACATCTTTTAGAAATACAATTGAGTTATTAAGGGGTGTTGCTGTAGCATTATCATATATAAGATGTCCACTAATGTCAAAAGCAGCACAGCCTGCTCCTGGTGTTGCCCAGATTGTATCTCCGGCACTATTTATAGCTGCAAACTCTGTTGAGGCAGACCATAGATGAGGGTCCATATTGTCTAATGCAGGGTCACAGAATGTCAGTGATGGGCCATATCCATCAGGCTCTGTGGGCCATGGTGCATTATCATCATAATGAACAAAATCAACTACAAGTCCAACATCATTAACAAGTTCAATAGATTCACCACTATTACTCAATCCTCCGTATGTCCACTGAAAAGCAGTTATACCAAATAAATTTAAACAAGCAATAGAGTCAACTGCCACCACCAGATAATCTCCGGGATTCATATCTACAGAAGGGAAAATAAAATCTACTCCAAGTGTAAATGAATAGTCCAAAAGGTTTACAACTGAAGCTCCATTATTGTAAAGCTCAATAAATTCGAGGGAATCCGTTCCTGCCTCCGGCGGATTATACATAATTTCAGTGATCACGATATCAGCAACGGTAGAATCAACAACTGTAATGTAATCAGTTTTTGTGAGTGTATCAGAATCATTTGCGTTAGTGACAATAAGCGTAACATCATATGTTCCGATGCTCAAGTACTGGATAGCTGTGGGGTTCTGTAATGTAGAATTCATTGGAACACCTCCATCAAATGTCCATTCCCAGTTTGCAGGACCTCCTGATGATAGATCAGTAAAATCTATACTTGAACCAAGAGGAATTACAAGGTTACTGGCGGAGAAATCCGCAACTAAAGGTGGAGGTGCAAAACAGCCTGCTTTTGGCGTTGCCCATATGGTATCCCCACTACTTAAAACTCCGGCTAATTCAACAGATGCAGACCAGTTTGCAGGATTGTTATTATCTAAAGCCGGGTCACAAAAAGTAAGAGATGGACCATAGCCATCAGGTGATATGGGCCAAGGGGTCTGATCATCATAATCAACATAAGCTATCACATCACCAACGGTATTTGATATTTCAATTTCTTCTCCCGAGTTATTTAATCCGGATCCGTCAGCCCATTCATATGATCCGCTAATGCCAAAGAAATTATCAACACCACTTGCATTAATTGCCACTATAAGATATTCTCCGGCATTTATCATTGTATTCGCAGGAAATTCAAATATTACACCCAGAGAAAAGTAATATCCGCCAATATTTGCAGTTGCGTTGCCATTGTTATAAACTTCAATAAATTCAAGTGTATCATAACTTGGAACATTATACATTATCTCTGTGATAACAATATCTGCAATAGTGTTATTAAATAAAAATGTAAAATCCTGTGGTGTGGTCATAGCATTTCCAGCAAGATCCTCAACATTTACTATTGTTAGGGTTGATTGTGTCCCATTCGTAAGTGGAGTGGAAAGAGTAAGTATCACAGTATCTCCATCTGCAGGGTGATAAACATTACTTATTGCTCCCAGGCCTGTATAATTTGCAGCATTGTTTGCAGTTGCATTCACACCTTCATTGAAAATAACTGTAACACTGTTTGGACTTGTTGGATATGCTTGTAAAACCACCGGTGGAACAGTATCCACAGAAACACAACCAATATGAGATCCCAGGTACGTCCAGGTATCTACAGGATAAACTATCCATTCTGAATTTGCAGTTGTAGTACCTGCAGACTGGTTCCAATCAGGATTGCCAGTACATACAGAGGATTTTCTGACCAGGGTATGATTATAGGTTGCATCAGGAACACCGGCAACAGGCCATCCATCGCCCGGGTCAACAAAATCGTATAACCCAATAATGTCAAGAATAGTTGTGTCGGCTCCATTTATTTCTACAAGTGCCCTAACGTCATCGCCATTAAAGCCGACCACATATCCGGATGAATCCCAGGCCATTATCTGGTCAGCTTGAGCAAGGATGGCAGTATCAGCAGCATCATTAGCCAATACCCATACAGAATCATTTTCCAGAATTGTTCCCTGAGGAAAATTATGAGCCCCTGACCATGGATAACCATTATAATTTGTGAGAATATTATAATCCGAAAGAACAATATCCCCTCCACTTTTGTTGTATATCTCAAGATACTTATTACTATAATTGCCTTCACCGTATTCGGAGAAGAACAAGCCATAAGTACCGGCACTACATCCAACATGAGAACCAATGTAGTCCCAGGTATCAATTGGATAAACTATCCATTCAGAATTGAGAGAATCTGTCCCTGCAGCAGCATTCCAGTCAGGATTTCCGGTACAGACTGTTGATTTTCTTACAAGAGTATGATTAACTGTGCCGTCAGCAACGTCTGCAACAGGCCATGCGCCCCCCGGCGGATCAACAAAATCATATAAACCGATGATATCAAGTATTGTTGTATCGGTAGAAGTAATGCTTACCAGAGCCCTGACATCATTTCCATTGAAAGACATAAGATATCCTGAGGCATTATAAGCAAGGGTTTCATCAGCTTGAGCAAGAATAAGCGGATCAGCAGAACTATTGGCAATGACGTAAACATCATTCGGTGCAAGAACAGCACCAGAAGGAAATGTATACATACCAGTCCAGGCCCCTCCATTATAATTAGTTAAAATATCGTAATCAGAAAGCGTAACATTAGCTCCGGTACCATTAAAGATTTCAAGATATTTATTATTGCTACTGCCTTCACCGTATTCAGAAAAGAACAAACCACTGGTCTGTGATATAATGTTATTAGTACCCAGCAAGGCTATTATTACAATAAACAGAGTTAATTTTGGTAGTTGAGTAATTGATTTTTTCATAAGATATGGTTTTAAGATTAATCTAATTTTCCTATTTACAAATAAACAAAATTTTTCTCAGTTTTCCAGAAATTATTGTTAACATTTGGTTAATAAATTTGTTAAGTGGTTGAGTAGTTAATTAGTTAAATAGTAAAAGAAATTTTATGATAAAAAAAAGGCTCACGGAGTACACCGTGAGCCTTCGATCAAATAATTAAATCAATTATTTTTTTTCATCCTTATCATCCTTCACCTCTTCAAAGTCAACGTCGGTAACCTCATCGCTTGGTGCAGATGAATCACCATCAGGCTGTGCAGAAGCATCGGGACCTGGTTGTTGACCGGTATCCTGTGTAGCTTTATACATTTCTTCGCTGGCTGCCTGCCATGTTGAGTTAAGCGCATTCATAGCACTATCAATTGCTTCAATGTCTTTATTCTTATGAGCCTCTTTAAGATCAGCAAGACCTTTTTCTATAGGTTCTTTTTTATCTGCAGGCAGTTTATCTCCATATTCCTTAATTTGTTTTTCGGTTTGAAAAATAAGTGCATCAGCGCTATTGATCTTATCTATCTTTTCTCTTTCTTTTTTATCAAATTCTTCGTTTGCCTTAGCTTCATCTTTCATTCGTTGGATATCTTCATCTGTAAGTCCTGATGAAGCTTCTATCCTGATATTTTGAGATTTCCCTGTAGCTTTATCCTTTGCCGAAACATTAAGAATGCCATTCGAGTCGATATCAAAAGTAACTTCAATTTGAGGAATACCTCTGGGAGAAGGTGGAATACCATCCAGGTGGAATCGTCCAATACTTTTGTTTTGGCTTGCCATGGGGCGTTCGCCCTGAAGAACATGTATCTCAACAGAGGTTTGATTTTCAGCAGCTGTTGAAAATGTTTCTGATTTTTTAGTAGGTATAGTTGTATTTGCATCAATCAAGCGTGTCATAACACTTCCGAGAGTTTCAATTCCTAGTGAGAGTGGTGTTACATCCAGCAAGAGCACATCCTTGACTTCTCCTGTTAATACACCTCCTTGTATTGCAGCACCAACGGCAACAACCTCATCAGCATTTACTCCTTTTGAAGGCGGCTTACCAAAGAAATCTTCAACAATTTTCTGTATTGCAGGTATACGTGTTGATCCACCAACCAATAATATTTCATCAATATCTGAAGTCTTCATGCCTGCATCTTTCATTGCGGTTTTGCATGGTTCAAGAGTAGCTTTTACAAGCTCATCTGTCAGCTGATCAAATTTAGCCCTTGATAAAGTTCTTACAAGATGTTTTGGTATACCATCTACAGGCATAATATAAGGCAGGTTTATTTCAGTTGAGACAGAACTTGACAATTCGATTTTTGCTTTTTCAGCTGCTTCTTTCAATCTTTGAAGAGCCATAGGATCTTTTCTCAGGTCTATATTCTCATCTTTTAGAAATTCCTCAGCAAGCCAGTCAATTATTGTCTGGTCAAAATCATCACCTCCAAGATGAGTATCACCATTAGTAGATTTCACTTCAAAAACTCCGTCTCCAAGCTCAAGGATTGATATATCAAATGTTCCTCCACCAAGATCAAAAACAGCAACATTAATATCTTTATTTTTCTTATCCAGACCATATGCCAATGCAGCTGCAGTTGGTTCATTAATGATCCTTTTAACGGCAAACCCAGCAATCTCTCCGGCTTCTTTAGTAGCCTGACGCTGTGAGTCACTAAAATAAGCAGGTACTGTTATCACAGCTTCTGTAACCTCCTGACCAAGATAATCCTCTGCGGTCTTTTTCATCTTCTGTAAAACCATCCCGGATATTTCCTGTGGTGTATATTTTCTATCATCAATTACAACCCTTGGAGTATTATTTTCCCCCTTAACCACTTTGTATGGGATTCGATTTACTTCTTTAGAAACTCTGTCGAAGGTTTCGCCCATAAACCTCTTAATAGAAAAGATGGTTTTTTCAGGATTTGTAATTGCTTGTCTTTTGGCAGGATCTCCAACTTTTCTCTCTCCATTCTCTGTAAAAGCAACTATTGAAGGTGTCGTACGTCTTCCTTCGCTATTAGGAATTACAACAGGCTCGTTGCCTTCCATTACAGCAACACATGAGTTAGTAGTTCCAAGATCAATTCCAATTATTTTTCCCATTGTTTATTATTTTATTATTAAATATTGTTATTTTTTTCGATTATGTAAGATTTGGTTGTCAATGATTATGCCAATAATGAAATAAATGCTGCAGGTGAAAAATTGGCATTAATCTTTCTGTAATCAATATATCTTACTGACAGAATTAATGACAAAAAGACAGGACAGTGATCAGAAAACAGTAAACAGAAATGGATATCTGATAACTGTTAACTGATGACTGTTAATTGATAACTGTTTACTCAAACTGTAGCCCCTGTTCGCGGAGCTTTTCTGCGGAAGGTGCTGAAAGGGGAAGTGATCTGGTTTTATTGTATCTGCTACAGAAAATCCCAATACCATTATCTATGTTAGTATAGCCAGGTCTGTCTTCAACAATCGAATTACTGGGTTCATTAATATCAAGATAAGTGTTTAATTCATCATCAGCTACTGAAAAAATATAATCAACGTAGCCATGTATACGAGCATCAACATTTCCCTCCAGTGCAGGATCATCATAAGGCACTGTTGCATTAATATTATCGTAGAAACCCTGCCCGCTATACTGGATTTTCATCTCACGCCCTCCGTTAGTATTTAGTGAGTTTACGGGACTGAATATCCAGTCGGTGTATCTTTCAATAGTATCTGAACCAAAACTCTTTTCTTTAAAATTAAATCTTATAGTTATTTGATATCTTCTGCCATTTTTAGCAGAGAACCATATTATATCAGTGGGGTTTACGCTTGTAAACGAGGCACTCCCACCTGCCCGGGGCTTATCAATGGTAAAGTCATGAACAATAAGGCTTTCTGATAAAATAATCTTCCCGCTTGTCAGATTCTCTATCTTAAGTTTGTAAATATTATCTTCATCAAGATCTGCATCAAACTTATACAAGATCTGCCAGTCGGAAAAGAAAGCTCCTGATTCCTTATTAGTATCCAAAACAGGATTAACCGGATATGATTTTTTTTCAATACCATCTTTCCATTCGCTAACCCAAACTTCAAGATCAGTGGTATCATAATAAAGAGAATCGGGGATTTGCGCAATTTCAATAGCATTACCATTCTCGCCTGTTGTAAAGGCTTTGGTAATTTTTATATAATGTTCAGCATCATCTTGATCAAGTATAGAATATACAATAGTAATATCTTTCCATTCAGCATTCAGATTAAAATCCTTTTCACATGAAATCAAAATGAGACTTACGATAATTGCCAGACAAAAGAGATAGATTTTTTGCATGGTGCAAAAGTATAAAATATATTAGCACAACGAAAATGTTTGCAGGAAATTTTATGATAAACAAATAATAGACAATGAGACAAGAGATATTAGATAATTGTCGATTGTTAAATTGTTTTTCAAAAATTCTATGTAAATTTGTTAATAATTTAGAAATCATTCATTAAGAAAAAAGGAGTTTTTATGGGTAAGGCAGCAAAGATCACCAAAATTACTACTCATGTACTACAGGAGATGAAGCTGAAAGGGATAAAGATAGCTATGTTAACAGCATATGATTATTCCATGGCACGAATAATCGATAGTGCAAATATTGATATTATGCTGGTAGGGGATTCAGCATCTAATGTAATGTCAGGGCACAAGACTACATTACCTATCACCCTGAATGATATGATCTATCATGCTTCCTCGGTTATGCGGTGTTCGCCCAGAGCCCTGGTTGTTGTTGACCTTCCATTTGGAACTTACCAGGGAGATTCAAAAGAAGCATTAATTTCTGCGATCAGGATAATGAAAGAATCAGGTGCCAATGCCGTTAAACTGGAAGGTGGAGAAGAGATACTTGAGTCTGTCGACAGAATTTTAACAGCAGGCATACCGGTTATGGGACATTTAGGACTTACTCCTCAATCTATACATAAGTTTGGTACTTACATTGTACGGGCAACAGAAGAACATGAAGCAAAGAAATTAATAGAAGATGCTAAGCTGTTAGAAAAAGCAGGATGTTTTGCACTAATTCTTGAAAAAATACCTGCTGAGCTTGGAGCTAAGGTAACAAAAGAACTTAAAATCCCTGTTATTGGAATAGGTGCTGGAGGAGGTGTTGACGGACAGGTTCTCGTATTGCATGATATGTTGGGTATTACCCAGGAATTTTCTCCACGCTTCCTGAGAAGATATAATAACCTTCACGAAGAAATAAGAGGATCTGTAATCTCTTATATCAAAGATGTGAAAGCGCAGGATTTTCCTAATGAGAGAGAACAGTATTAAGAAGTTTGGAGTGCCTTGAGTTTGGAGTGCCTTGAGTTTGGAGTGCCTTGAGTTTGGAGTTACATGTCGCAATTTGTGACTCGTAAATTAACCTGTACGCAGTTGGGAAATAGATAATGTCAATGGTAACATGAAAGATTCAGTTCTTTACGAAGACAATCACATCATCATCATAAATAAAAAGCCCTCTGAAATAGTGCAGGGAGATAAAAGCGGCGATACTACCCTCAGTGATATCGTAAAAGAGTACATAAAGGAAAAATATAATAAACCGGGAAAAGTATTTCTGGGAGTGGTGCACAGAATCGACAGACCGGTTAGTGGTATTGTAATATTTGCACGTACATCAAAATCTCTTAGCCGTTTAAATGCAATGCTTAAGGATAGGTCTATCCAAAAATACTATTGGGCTGTTATCAAAACTACACCGAAAAAAACTTCAGCACATCTGATACATTATCTTCGTAGAGATTCCCAAAAAAACAAATCATTTGCTTATAATAAAGAAGTGAAAAACTCTAAAAAAGCAGAACTCAAATACGAACTTATTTCCCGAAGTGACAATTACTCTTTGCTCCAGATTATTTTAATTACCGGCCGTCACCATCAAATCAGAGCACAACTTTCAGCAATCGGTTGCCCGGTTAAAGGAGATCTGAAATATGGTTCTCCCCGTTCCAACAAGAATGCTTCTATACATTTGCATGCAAGGAAAGTGGAATTTATCCATCCTGTGAGTAAAGAAAAAATTAGCATTGTTGCTCCGCCTCCAGACGATCCCTTATGGGATTATTTTTTAACTCAATCGACCTAATAAGCCTGGCAATCAATTTCCTGTTGCCACGAATGCACGAATTCAATACGAATATTTATTTTTAATTCGTTTTCAATTCGTGAATTAGTGGCTATTTATATAATTATTCTAACTTTACGTTTCGAAGTAGGTTCAAACTTCAAATCTCCTAATGACAGAATAAATGGAAGTAAATACATATAATAAATATAAGCTTTTTAGTAAAATTCTGCTTCTGCTTGTTTGTGCAATTTTCTTCCATAAAAATTCAAATTCCCAATATTATTCATCCGGACAAGATCCAGCCTCAGTTAAATGGATGCAAATAAATACAGAGAATTTTCAGATTATTTTTCCTATGGACTTTGAAAAAGAATCCCAGAAACTGGCTAATAAGCTTGAGATCGTATACAATTACGCCTCAGTCACACTGAAGTATAAGCCCCGGAAAATATCAGTGATACTCCATACTCAAAGTGTCAAATCAAACGCATCTGTGACCTGGGCTCCAAAAAGAATGGATTTTTATACATGCCCTCCTCAAGACAGCTATCCACAAGATTGGCTTGAACAACTTGCTGTACATGAATTCCGTCATGTGGTTCAGATTGGTAAAATAAATCAGGGACTTAGCAGGATATTATATTTTATTTTGGGTGAACAAGCTACAGGTGCAATACTTGGAATTTATGTTCCACTTTGGTTCCTTGAAGGAGATGCAGTTGTGACTGAAACAGCATTAAGTAAATCGGGAAGAGGCAGAGTCCCTTCCTTTGAAATGAAACTCAGGACTCAATTACTTCAAAACGGAAAATCCTCATATGATAAAGCTGTATTTGGATCATTTAAAGATTATCTACCTAACCATTATATACTGGGTTACCACCTCGTTGCAGTAGCAAGAAAAAATTTCGGCACTAAGTTATGGTCAGATGCATTAAACAAAGTGGCCCGCTACCCCTATATTATCACTCCCTTTAATAAAGGTATTAAAAATAATACGGGCTTATCAAAAACAGGTCTTTACAACCATGTTTTAAACGAGCTGGATAACTCATGGAGAAAACAACAGGAATCAACTCCTCTTAATAATTTTCAGATTTTCACAAAGAAGGAAAATAAATTCTATACTAATTATAATAATACTCATTACATCAACGATTCAACAGTAATTGCTGAAAAATCAGGTATAGATGATATAAGCCGATTCGTGTTAATTTCCAGGAATGGAAAAGAAAACAGAGTTTTTACACCCGGAATACATTTTGATGAAACTCTCTCCTATTCAAATGGCAAAATATGCTGGTCAGAAAAGCAGTATGACAAAAGGTGGGATAACAGAAATTTCGCAGTGATAAAAATATTCGACCTGAATAATGGAAAACTAACTAAGTTAAGTTCCGGATCCAGGTATTTTGCACCTGCGTTTTCACACAAAGGAGATAAAATTATTACTGTAAATGTTAGCACCGATAATGTTTATTCTCTAGTCATCCTGAATGCAAATGATGGAGAAGTAATTAAAAAGTTTACTTCACAATCAAATGATTTTTTTATAACACCCTGCTGGGGTGAAAATGATGATAAAATAATTACAATACTTTTAAACGAAGGAGGCAAAAGCCTTGCAATATTTAAGCCTGAAACATCAGAGCTTAAGCAACTCCTGCCTTACTCCTTTAACGAGATCTCCAAGCCAATAGTGCAAGACAAATACATTTTCTTCACAGGGGCTTATTCAGGAATTGATAATATTTATGCGCTTGATACTACTGATCTGAAAGTATATCAGGTAACTTCTGCAGAGTTCGGAGCCAGAGATCCTGATTTCTCCCATGATGGAAAGAAAATGATATATTCCGATTATACTTCCGGTGGCTATCACCTTGTTGAGATAAATTATAATCCGGAATTATGGAAACCACTGAAACACGTAGAAAATAATTCCATTAAATTATACAAAAGCATTTCCGCACAAGAAAAGGGTGTACCTAATTTTTCTGATACAATTTATAAGATATATGAAGAAAAAAAGTATCGCAAAATACCTAATTTGATAAATATTCATAGCTGGGCTCCCTTATCTATTGATATCGATAATACAACATTGAATCCCGGCTTTTCCATCATGTCGCAGAACAAGCTGAGTTCAACTTTTACCACATTAGGTTATGAACATGATCTTAATGAGAAAACCGGCAAATACTATTTTAATCTGGATTACGAAGGTTTATACCCAATCTTCAATATCAAATTTGAGACAGGAAAAAGAGCATCAAACTTCACTGACGATCATAATATTATGCAAAGGTTTACCTGGGATGAAACAAGTCTTGAAACAGGCATCAGGCTACCTTTGAATCTTACACAAGGCAAATATTTCAGACAGATCCAACCTCAGCTCTCTTCAACATACATTAATATGAGTCATGATCCATCAACACCTGAGAATTTTATAGAAGCTTCATTCCAAACAATGGATTACAGGCTAACTGCATATAATCTATTAAAAACTTCCATTAAAAATATTTATCCCAAATGGGGGCAAACAATCGACTTAAACTTTAGGAGCACTCCTTTTACCGGAACTGATCTCGGAAACATTGTTGCTGTAGAAACCCGTTTGTATTTCCCCGGATTAACAAAGCACCACAGCTTAAATATCTATGCCGGCATTCAAAAGCGAAACACTTCAGATTCGTATTATTTCTCTGATCTTATCAATTACCCAAAAGGCTATTCAGGTCAAAGCAATGACAGTCTGTACAGTTTGTCGTTTAATTATGACTTCCCACTGCTCTACCCTGACTTCCGGATTGGTTCATTGATTTATTTAAAAAGGATAAGAGCAAATATTTTTTACGATTATGGAAGAGGGTGGCATACAGGCAATAGTACAAGCTACAACTCGACCGGAGCAGCAATTTTTACTAACTTCCATTTCTTAAGGCTGATTTTCCCGGTAGACCTTGGATTTAGGGTTATTTACGTTCCTGAAGCAGATAAGTGGACTACGGATTTTTTGATAAGTGTTAACTTTGGAAGTCTATAAGCAGTTTATGAATTTTATTATCAGAATATTGATCTCAGCTGTGGCAGTGATGCTAACAGCATGGTTATTACCGGGCATTGAGGTTGAAGGTTTCTTTACAGCCATTCTAGTTGCTCTCGTTCTGGCCTTACTTAATGTTTTCCTTAAGCCCTTATTGGTTATCCTTACAATCCCTATCACCATTTTTACATTTGGATTATTCCTGTTTGTAATAAATGCTCTGATTATTTTATTGGTCGGTGAATTTGTCGGAGGCTTTTATGTAGACGGGTTCTGGTGGGCGTTGCTATTCAGTATTATTCTTACAATTGTTAGTTCGCTGTTTGGTGTTGGAAAAAAACGAGAAATAAATTAACCTAATTGACCTAATTAAGGTAAACACAAGGTAGTACTATCGATAATTATCCCAGTAATATTCCATCCATCTCTGACAGTATTGCAAAAATTGGCTCCAATGGCATTAGCATTTACCAGGGAAGCTTTAGTAAGATCCGAAAATTGAAGGTTTGCACCTCTTAGGTAGGTATCATTAAGATCGCAATAGGACATTTCCGAGTCAGAGAGGTCAGCCAGAGAAAAAATTGAACCCCTAAGAGAAGTCTTATTAAAGTTTGAGTTGCTTAACTGGGCATGAGTAAAATCAAAATCACTGAAATCGCCATTTTGAAAGTCACATTCCTTACATATTCGCACCCGGCTTTGCATAAACCAAAACACGTCATCACTCTCCTTTGAATTTGAATTCTTAGAAGTTGAGACATCCGGTTGAATAAAGATCAATTGATAATTAAGAGTGTCATCATCATAATTAAGAAATGATGTAAGATGTATTAGATAATCTGCAGGAGGATAGCGCCTTATTCTTTGAGGAATATCTTTGTTCAGCATTAGTACTTTCTGTCCGGTTTCCTTATCAAACATTTCTATAATATAAGATGTTGTATCAATACGGAAGGAGATGGTCGAAGTATCCCTGATGGTAAAAGGGATAATATCAACACCAATTCCATCAGTATCATTCCAGGGATTTATAGAATCCGGAGGTGTATTTAAATGTTCAAGATGTATTACTATTACCTCTCCCGGCAAAGCATACAAATTAGTATCCTGACGAAAATCTCTTTCTGAATGCACTTTACTTCTGGGAACATCCGGAGGATAAATAATGTCATCATCCAACTTATAGCAGGAAGCAACAATCAGAGATATTACAACAAGCACAAAGGTATACAGAAAATATTTTTTTATTTTTTTCAATTCAATAAAATTAGATTTGACAAGCTTAAGCTTACTAACTAAGTTGTAAAATTACAAAATATATTTTGATCAAATGAATAGTAATTTATTTAATTAATCACTTTCAACTAGTCAGGTTGTTGATCTTTGTTTTAACCTCTTTATTTTAAAAATGTTACAATTATATTTTGGGAATAAACATCTTTTCTTTATCAACATTTCGTACCTACGGCACTTTTATATTGGATGTACCTCAATTTCTACCAATATTTTGTCCCTACGGGACATGAAAATAATAAATTCAAACGTGATGCACTCGTCCGAAGACGAGCGCCAGCTGAGAGTCTTCATACAATTTAATATGTCACCCCGATGGGGTTTTTATTTTACTCGATGGAACTATTTTCTATAAATATATCACCTCTTCGAGGTTATTATTAGCCACGTCTGACCATATACCTTAACCAGGTTATTCAGTTTTCCTAATTAACTACTCAACCAATTAACCACTCAACTTAATGACGCGAAGCAAATGACAATCGAATAACTACTGAATGTCTATCCAATGACTAGTATTTTTTAAAGAATCCCGGCCGGTAAAAACTCAACGCCAGATATCCAAGAATAGATCCAAAGAGAGCTCCACCAGCCACATCAGCAGGGTAATGAACACCAAGATATATTCGGCTGTAAGAAACAACAGATGCCCATATAAAAATAAACAAAGGGAAGTATCTGTATCTTCTTCTGATAAATCCGGATAAAAAGACTGCAAGTGCAAAGGAGTTCGAAGCATGAGAAGAAATGAAGCCAAAATGCCCACCGCATTTATCCCTGACAGTATGAATAATATCAGCAAGTGATGCATCATGACAGGGCCTTAAACGCTCAAAATTATTTTTAAATAAATGTACTGAGGCCTGGTCGCTGACAGCAATAATAATAATCAATGTCAATATTATCACAATACTGTGGTATTTAAAGTCTTTTATTACGATCCAGAAAAGAATCAGGTAAAGTGGTATCCAGATATATTTATTACTGATCCAAAACATTACAAAATCCCAAAATTGAGAGTGCATGCCATTTAAGTAAATAAATAATTCTGTATCGATATCTTTAAGGTAGGTTATTATATCTGTCATTGGAGTATTAGGTAATAGGTTTAAGGTATAAGATATAAGATAATTCTTCTCCAGGATAACTTCTTGTAACTTCATAAACTAAAACCGCTATCTCATCTTCAAGATTAAATGCTTTTAATTTAGTATGATCTCGCATATTTATTCAACTTTATACAACCCTTATACCTACTACCTACAACCTTACACCTAATTAATCTCCTCCCAAATCATATCCTTCAGTTTGTTCAGTCCTGTTTTTTTAAATGCTGAAATAAAAACATACGGTACATCAGGAAGATCCTTCTCCATTTCAGCCATCAGCTCCTCATCCATGAGATCAAATTTTGATATTGCCAGAATTTTTGATTTATCAAGCAGTTCAGGGTTATATTTTTCAAGTTCATTCAGCAAAATATTGTACTCTTTCTTAATATCCTTTGTATCGCAGGGAATTAAAAACAACAATATAGAATTTCTTTCAATATGGCGTAGAAAGCGCAGTCCAAGGCCTTTACCTTTATGTGCATCTTCAATTATTCCCGGTATATCAGCCACAATAAATGATCTCTGCTCATAATATGATACTATACCAAGATTAGGGGTCAAGGTTGTAAAGGGATAGTCAGCTATCTTGGGTTTAGCTGCAGAAATAACAGAAAGTAAAGTTGACTTACCTGCATTTGGGAAGCCTACAAAGCCAACATCAGCCAGTAGTTTTAGTTCAAGGATCTTCCATTCTTCCTGTCCGGCTTCACCGGGCTGGGCATATTTGGGAGCTCTGTTTGTTGGGGATTTGAAATGATCATTTCCTAAACCTCCTCTTCCTCCTTCCAGCAATATCCTAGTTTCTCCATCCTCGGTAATTTCAAATTCAAATTCACCTGTTTCAGCGTTCTTTGCTATAGTACCCAAAGGCACTTCAAGATACAAATCGCTGCCATATGCTCCGGTCTTTAATGACTCCCCGCCATCCCCACCGTTTCCGGCCTTAACATGTTTAGTATATTTAAGGTGAAGCAAAGTCCACAATTGCTGGTTTCCCTTCAGGTAAATATTTCCTCCTCTGCCACCATCACCCCCGTCAGGACCTCCTCTTGGATTACTCCTTGAGCGATGAAAGTGAGCAGATCCTCTCCCACCTTTACCTGAACGACAGTTGATCTTGACGTAATCGACAAAGTTTGAATTTCCCATTGTTTGTTATAAAAATCCGTTAAGTGGTTGAGTTGTTGAATTGTTTTTGATTCGGAAGAAATTAAAGCACTTCATCTATCTCGTTAGTTATCTTACCAAAGATTTCTTCTACTGTACCTATACCATGAATAGCCTTATAAATTCCTCTTCCCTTATAATACTTAATGAGTGGCTCAGTTGTATCATGATAGACCTTAAGTCTTTTTTGAACTATTTCGGAGGTATCATCAGTACGATCCATCTCAATATTTCTGTTCATCAGCCTGTGCGCTAATTCTTCTTTATCAACTTCAAGTGATAATACAATAGATATCTCTGTACTTCTTGCGTTCAATATTTTCTTAAGCTCCTCAGCCTGAAATCTAGTGCGAGGAAAGCCATCAAAGACAATCCCGTGATGATTTGTGCATTTATCAAGAGTTGATTCAAGAACTTTCATTACAAGTTCATCCGGAACCAGCTTTCCATCATCAATTATACCTTTAACCTCCAGCCCAAGGCTGGTCTGATTTTTTATTTCATTCCTAAAAATATCTCCTGTTGAAAGATGATGAAAGCCATATTTACTGACAATATTATTTGATTGTGTTCCTTTCCCCGATCCGGGAGGTCCGAAGATTATGAGGTTTATCATATAAATAATTTTAATGATTCAACGAAAAATAAATCTTAAATAAATTCAAATACTAAAAAAGTCTTCTTTGTCCATTTACATTTCTGATTATTAGCTTGTTAAGTCCCAAGGGCCTTCGGGATTAGATATTAGCATTTCGTGCCTTACAAATCTAGTGCTTTTTAAGATATTTTTATTCCCAACTATTTTTTTTTATTGTAACACGTGGGCTCATTCAATAATTTTATATATATCTTTTAGATTTCTTCCATGGCCATTATAATCAAGGCCGTATCCAACTATAAAGTCATTGGGAATTTTCATCCCTGTATAATCAATCTTATAATCCTTAATAAAAGCATCCGGTTTAAATAATAGAGTTGCGATCCTGATCTCTTTAACTTCTTTTTCTTTAAGCTGCTTAATCATACTTTCCATTGTAATACCAGTATCAACAATATCTTCAACAATAACAATAGTCCTCCCTTTAATATCCTCACCAAGTCCTAATAATTCTTTTACTATTGAGCTTGTTTGAGTACCAGTATATGAAGCTAGTTTCACGAACGATATCTCACAATCAAGATCAATTTTTTTAAAGAGATCGGCAGCGAACATAAAGGCACCATTTAGTATTACAAGAAAAAGAGGTGTATGCCCCTTCAGGTCATTGTTAATTTCATTGGCAACTTTTGTAATTGCTGAGTCAATTTCCTCAAAACTAATAAAAAGTGAAAATTCTTTATCCCTTACCTTAATAATATTTTTCATAGAAGATCGGATTTATTTCAATTGCCAAGTTTGATGATTTTTTCACAAAGATAGGATATCTGCCTAATAAATTGTTATATTGTTAAATTGTTATATTGTTAATTCGTTGGTTTGTGAAATTCACTCATTACTCATTGTACCTTTGTATAATTGAATAATTATATCTTTTTCTCATGTCTCATGTCTCTTAATCTTTTATCTATTATCTTTGTTGCAAAACCTATCAAACTATGAAAGCAATAGTAAGCATAATAATGGGAAGCACCTCCGATCTGCCAGTTATGGAAGGAGCTGCAAAGATATTAGATAAGATGCAGATACCATTTGAATTAAATGCCTTGTCTGCACATCGAACACCTGAAAAGGTTGAAATATTTGCAAAAGGAGCATATGGAAGAGGAATACGGGTAATCATTGCCGGCGCAGGGATGGCAGCTCATCTTCCTGGAGTAATAGCAGCCATGACACCCATCCCGGTAATTGGGGTTCCTGTAAAAGCCAGCCTTGAAGGCATTGATGCAGCTTTATCAATATTGCAGATGCCTCCCGGTATTCCAGTCGCAACTGTTGCGATAAACGGTGCCCAAAATGCAGGAATACTTGCCTGTCAGATCCTTGCTACAGGAGATGAACAATTAATGAAAAAAATCATAGATTTTAAAGAAAATCTGAAAAACAAGATAGTTAAAGCTAATGAAGATCTTTCGAAAGTAAAGTATGATTACAAGGTCTGACACACTGTGATTTATAGTTTTCTGATGATCATCAAGCCATCACGAAAAGGAAGCAGCAGATTTTCAACTCTTGCATCCTGATGGATATGATCATTAAATTCTGTGATTCCTACAGTTTCTTTGTCAGCTGAATTTGCGTCAGATAAAACTTTGCCGCCCCATAATGCGTTGTCTGCAATAATATAGCCACCTTTCCTAAGCTTATCGAAGACGAGCTTATAATAGTTTAAATAATTCTCTTTATCGGCATCAATAAAAATCAGGTCAAATGTCGCATCTATTGTAGGTATTACATCGAGGGCATCGCCTATATATAATTTTACTTTGTCCTTAATACTAGCTTTCCCAAGATAATTTAGGATCATATCTTCATGTTCAGGCATCTTTTCAATAGTGTGGAGCACTCCTTCACGAGTCAGTCCTTTACTAAGACAAATTGCAGAATAGCCTGTGTATGTACCAATTTCAAGTACATTCATAGGCTGGATCATTGTACTTAACATCTCGAGGAGTTTACCCTGTGTATGTCCGGCAAGCATACGAGGAAAAAGCACTTTCAAGTGTGTTTCCCTGTTTAGATCACGCAAAACAGGGATTTCAGCAGAAGTGTGATTTTTAGCATATTCTGCAAATTCAGCTTTAATCATAATGAAATTGAATTATTTTAATTACTTAGCTTTATAAACCAAAGTGCTCAGTTTTTCCGGAGCAAAGATTTCGTTTGCAATCTCCTGAAGATCTTCAGCTGTTACTGCCTCAATACTGGTGTATATTTCATCAAGACTTTCAGCTTTATCCTTTAATAAGAGGCTCCTGCTGATATGAAACATTTTACTAAGGTTAGCTTCATTTGCAATTGCCAATTGCCCCATTAATTGCTGCTTTGCTCTTTTCAACTGAAGAATTCCAAGGCTGGTATTTCTAAGCTTATTCAGTTCTTTATGTATCAGTTCTACAGAACGTTCGAGGTAACCATTTTCAGTTCCTATATAAATTGAAAATATTCCTGTATCGGAATAAGGAGAATAATTTGATTCGAGGTTATAGGCATACCCATATTTTTCACGTATTCCAAGATTAAGCCTTGAGTTTAATCCGGGGCCTCCCAGAACATTGTTAAGCAGCGCAAAAGAAGTGCTTTTTTCATCCAGTATGCTGTAAGCAACATTTCCAATCAAACAATGATTTTGAAAGGTTTTCTTACGTATTTGCCTCTGAGTTGCTCTGTATTCAGTAAATTTTTCCCTTTTTGCTTCCCGAAGATTAGGTGCTATGTCTGAAAAGTATTTTTCAACAAGACGAAGCAGCTTCTTAAAATTAATTTTACCAACTGAACAAATAACCATCTGGTCGGTATGATAATTGTTACCCATAAATTTCAGTACATCTCTCTTACTAAACTTCCTGATATTTTTCGGGCTACCTAAAATATTTTTGCCGATAGGGTGTCCGGCAAATACCTGTTCTTCAAAATCATCAAAAATTTCTTCAGAGGGCGAATCTTTATAAGAATTTATTTCATCATAAATTACATCTTTCTCTTTCTCCAACTCCTTTTCCGGAAAGGTAGAGTTGAATGTAATATCTTTGATCAATTCAAGTGTCCTGTCATAATAACTGTTCAGGAAAGATGCATAGATACAGGTCTCTTCTTTAGTAGTGAAGGCGTTAAGGTCAGCTCCAACATTTTCGAGACGGCTTAACACATGATAGACTTTTCTGTGTGTAGTACCCTTAAAAATAACATGCTCAATAAAGTGAGCCATGCCATATTCATTATCTGCTTCATCTCTTGACCCTGTATTGATAATGATGCCAGCATGCGAGACGTGATTATCTGCAGGCCGGTGAATTAACCGAATACCGTTTGGAAGAGTATGGTGATAAAATTCCATGGGGAAATTTCTGATAATTTAAATTATTTATTTTATGATTTGATATTTTTATCGTTGCCACGAATGCACGAATTTAAAACCAATAATTCGTGTGTATTAGTGTAATTCGTGGCTAATATTATTGTTTAATCTTTTATAGGGTACTTATCATCGAGGTATATCCAGAAAAGCGGCACATATCCCCTGAAATCTCCGGCTTCATTATAATTTTCCATCAGAGGTGCTATTCCAACGATTTTTTTCTCAACATCAAATTTTTCCTCATCAATATACCATTCTTCCAAAAATCTCACTTTAGTAATATCATCTGAATCAAGTTTATTCACCATTATTGTATCATACCAGTCATACGGTGAATATTCCCGTTGCAGGGTAACAGAATCTGTTTTATTAAAAGCAGCATCAATCTGTTCGGCAGTAAGTGGTGTATTGAAGAAATAATGATACAATCTATAATCCCCTGAATTTGCTGCATCCAGTATCCTTTTAACAAACTTAGCCCTGTTTCTTCCTTCAATATTCTGTACCCACCATGCTTGCTCCTGGTCAGGACTCTTAATAAAAACATCGTATTGTATCAATTCAGTCAATACTATTTTATCATTTTGAGATTCTTTCTGTTCAGCAGGTTCATAATTCTCACAAGAGATAAAACCCAGTACAAATAAGCTAATTACCGAGGCAAATATTATATTCCTTTTCATGACTGATTAGATATTAGTTAAGTAGTTGATTAGTTAATTAGGATTTTGAAATTAACAATAATTAATAATTACATATGTCCTATCATCTTAGCCGGATTCACCCATTCTGTAAATTGTTCATCAGTAACAAGACCTGATTCCAATGCAGCTTCTCTCAAAGTTGTTCCTTCCTGATGAGCTTTCTTTGCAATTTTAGCAGCATTCTCATAACCGATGTGAGTATTCAGTGCTGTGACAAGCATTAATGAGCTTTCAAGATTTTTCTTAATGTTTTTAATATTTGGTTCTATCCCGACAGCACAATTATTATTGAATGAGACACAAGCATCACCCAAAAGGCGGGCAGATTTAAGAAGATTATCGATCATAACGGGTTTAAATACATTAAGCTGATAATGCCCTTGCATTCCTCCAACACTGACAGCGACATCATTTCCAATTACTTGGGCACATACCATAGTAAGAGCTTCATTTTGTGTTGGGTTCACTTTACCCGGCATTATTGATGAGCCTGGTTCATTTGCAGGAAGATTGATCTCACCTATTCCACATCTCGGGCCGGAAGCAAGTAATCGGATGTCGTTAGTTATCTTCATCAAACTAACGGCAAGTTGTTTCAATGCACCTGAGGCACCCACGATAGCATCGTGAGCAGCAAGAGATTCAAATTTATTTGGAGCGGTGATGAATGGGAAGCCGGATAATTCGGCGATCTTTTCTGCCACAAGAACATCATAGCCATTGGGAGTGTTCAATCCTGTACCAACAGCAGTGCCTCCAAGTGCTAGCTCGGATAGATGTGAAAGGGTGTTTTTAAGAGCGATCAGGCCATGATCAAGTTGTGAAACATATCCTGAAAACTCCTGACCCAATGTCAGGGGAGTTGCATCCATCAAATGTGTCCGGCCTGTTTTAACATATTCATTAAAAACTTTGGATTTTTCTGCCAGGGTGTTTCGCAAAAGTTCCACTCCCGGAATCGTAACTTCCATGATCATCTTGTAGGCTGCAATGTGCATAGCTGTGGGGAAAGTGTCATTAGATGACTGAGATTTATTTACATCATCATTTGGATGAATAAATCTTGTACCTTCACCCAGAACACCACCTTCATAAACATGTGCCCTGTTGGCAATGACTTCATTCATATTCATATTCGATTGTGTCCCTGAACCAGTTTGCCAAACAACAAGCGGAAAATGATCATTAAGCTTACCCTCTAATATTTCATCGCAAACTTTAGCAATCAGATTAGCTTTTTCATCCGCTAAAACTCCAAGCTTATTATTTGCCAATGCTGCTGCTTTTTTCAAAACAGCAAACGCTCTAATTATCTCTATTGGCATAGTCCCATCACCGATCTTAAAATTTTCCTTCGACCGCTGAGTTTGTGCACCCCAGTACCTGTCGGCCTGAACCTCTACAGTTCCCATAGTGTCTTTTTCAATTCTTGTTTTCATACCTTGGTTTTTTTTAACTTTTTGACTTTATTATCAAATTATCTCATTTTCAAATTTTCAAATTCTCTATGTTTTCCACCGGATCCCCAATAACAGCCTTATATCCGTTAACAATCACAGGGCGCTGTATCAGCTTCGGGTTTTCGCTTAGTATCTTTATCCATTCTCTATCTGTAAAGTTCTTTCCCTTTAGATCCGATTTAAAAAACGCTTCCTGTTTCCGTATTATTTCCTGAGGTTTTTTATTTAGTTTAACTAAAAGATCTTCCAAAATGGATTCAGAAATACTATCCTTAATATAGTTTATAATTTCTATATCTACACCTTTATCTGTAAGATATTGAAGTCCTGCTCTTGATTTTTTACATCTTGGATTGTGATAAATTTTGATCATCATTATAAGAATAATTGTTTATTGTTTATTTACTGCCTACTGGTGACTGCCTACTGGTGACTGCCTACTTTCCCCCGAATTCCATAAGATATGCTTTAATAAATTCATCAATTTCTCCATCCATCACGGCTTGCACATTGGATGTTTCATGTCCGGTTCTGAGGTCTTTTACCATTTTATAAGGCTGCATCACATAATTTCTTATCTGCGAACCCCATTCTATTTTCTTTTTATTTCCTTCGATCTCAGCTTGTTTTTCTCTCTTTTTTCGGAGTTCAATCTCATAAAGCTGTGATTTTAACATACGGATAGCCTTTTCTCTGTTTTGGCCCTGTGAGCGTGTCTCCTGACATTCGACAACTATCCCTGTAGGATTATGTTTAAGTCGTACTGCTGTTTCAAGCTTATTTACATTTTGACCACCGGGCCCGCTAGAGCGGAAAGTGTCCCAGCTAATTTCAGCAGTATTAAGTTCAATTACTATCTTCTCATCAATGATCGGGTAAGCATAAACCGATGCAAAGGAAGTATGCCGACGTTTAGCTGTATCAAATGGTGATAAGCGAACAAGACGATGAACACCATTTTCTCCTTTAAGGTAGCCATATGCAAATTCACCAACAAACTCAAGTGATACAGTTTTTATTCCTGCAACATCTCCTTCCTTAAAGTCAAGTTCCTTAACACTAAATTTATTTCTTTCCCCCCAGCGAATATATAATCTCATGAGCATCTGTGCCCAATCCTGACTTTCAGTTCCGCCTGCCCCGGGATTAATAGCCAGTACTGCTCCGAGTTTATCTTCCTCAGCTCCTAGCATATTGAGAAATTCTAAATCTTCAATTTTCTTCAGAACTATTTCATATTGATTATCCATTTCTGATTCTGTTCCTTCGCCCTGTGTAAAAAACTCATGTATCACAATGAGGTCATCATAAGCGTTATGAGTATCCTGATAAGCATTAGTCCAGCGTTTCAAATCCTTAATATCGCGTAAAAGCTGCTCTGCCTGCTTAGGATCATTCCAGAATTCGGGTAATTGCGTTTTTTTTTCTTCCTCTGAGATGATCTCTAACTTCTTATCGATGTCAAAGGAACCTCCTCAGAGCATTTAGCCTTTTATTAAGCTCTTTTATCTGTTCGGGTGCGATCATTTTTTTAGATTATGAGATTATAGACCATCAGATATTAGATCATTTGTTTAACTCAATTATCTAATATCTCATTATCTCTTATTCTAGTATCTTATTATTGTGCAAAAGTAATCTTTTATCTTTTATCTTTTCCTATATTCTTCACGATACCCCAAACCAGTTCCGATTCATATCCTTTTGTTGTGGCATAAGCTACAAGCTTAGCAAATTGATTACTTATATCACTTTTATGCAAACTATCAGACTTTTTTTTAATCAGGGATTTCAAAGTTGAAATGTATTCATTATCATCAATTTCGTTTAATCCGGATTTGATAAATTGTTCCGGAATATCCTTTTTTCGGAGTTCGGCAGTAATTTTATGTTTCCCCCATTTATTGATATTGAATTTCCCACGTGCAAAGACCTCTGCATATCTTTTCTCGTTAATAAAATTTTCCTTATTGAGTTGGTCAATGATCTTTGCCATCATCATTTGTTCGGCTCCCGATTCTTTGAGTTTCACGATTACTTCCTGCAAACATCTTTCCCGATAGGCACAATAATGCTGAAGTTTTGCAAGGATCTCCCTATAATTATCAGCCATTTTTTGATTTCTTTTATGCATTTGAAAGCAAAATTAGGGATTTTATTGAAATAGTAATAAGACTCAGTTATCAGATACTGCCGACTGGCTACTTGCTACTGTTTTCAATCTCATTTTTTATTAAAATAAATTCACACAAACCTTTTGAATGTAATCATTAATTTCGTACATTTGACATATTAATATTATTTTCTTATTTTTACAACAGGAATAATTAACTATAAATCTTCGCTCTATGAAAAAAATCTTATCCCTTATTATAGCCATATCAATATCTGCAGGAGTCTTTTCCCAAACATTATCTCCTGAGGTCAATGCTTCGGCAGGTGATTATTATACTAATGCCAATGGCTCTCTTAGCGTAACTATTGGAGAAACAGTTATTGAAACTTTTACAGGTGCTAACAGTATCCTTACCCAGGGATTTCAACAACCTTTTCTCGCACCTGTCTCAAACCCGGCATTAATGTGTAAAGTTTATTTGCAAGGCCCCTATCAATCAGGTGGGATAATGAATACAGCACTTAGTGTGAGCGACTCTTTCCCCACAGCTCAACCATACAACATAAGCCCATGGAATTATCCGGGTACAGAAACAATTGGAAGCATACCGGCTAATGTGGTCGACTGGGTGCTTGTTGAGGCCAGAGATGCCGGAGATGTAGCAAGTATACTTGATAGAAGAGCCGGAATATTACTTGATAATGGCAATGTGGTTGATACCGACTTCAGCAGTCCTCTGCTTTTTAATAATATCCTTGATGGAGATTATTATATCGTAATCCAGCACCATAATCATTTTCCTGTCATGACTGGAACAGCAATCACACTACCAAACGTAATATTGCACGACTTTACTGATATCGTTTCTTTTCCGCCTTACGGTGGAAGTGATGCGTTGATAGTAGTTGAAACAGGAATTGGCGCCATGATAGCCGGAGATGTTAATGATGATGGGCAAATCAAATACAGCGGACCAAATAACGACAGAGGCCTTATACTGCAAAAGATCATCAATGTTAGTGGTTCCTCCAGTATTACTACTACAGTTTCAGGTTATTATTCAGAGGACGTTAATCTGAATTCTGTTTTAAAATATAGCGGCCCCACTAATGATCCTTCACTGATCATTCAAAATCTCGTTAACCTTACAGGATCTACTAATATTACAAGTTGGTTTAATACCGTCGTCCCTGGTGGTACCACAGCACAAAATAAAAAAGCTCCTCGTTCCGGCCCAATTGATATTTCATTAAGAGAGAATAATGAATATATTGAAGTTGTTATTTCTACAAGATCATTAATACAAAATGGTATTATTGATAATATTCAGTTTACACTTGCATGGGATAAGTCAGTCAATGAAATTGATAAAATGTTATCAAACTTTGAGTCTGATTTCTTCTTGCTGCCACAGGAAAAAACTGCATCCTCTGATAACAATTCTTATCAAATTTTTGCTATGGCAGTGATAAAAGAATTACCGCTACAGTTTATCCCTGGTGAAGAACTGGTAGTATTACGCTTTCCATCAGCTCAGAGTGAAATGATGGACAAACTGATTATTGCCGACAATGGTCATACACTGAAATATAATGGAGATTATTACATTTCTCTTTATGGTGTCGATAAAACCGGTATGATCAAAACAATTGAAGAAAGTGCAGCTAACGCAAATTACATCAGGTTTTATCCTAACCCTATCAGTGATGGTAATATGAATCTTGAAATTCTTTCCGAAGTCTCAGAGAAAGTAACTGTTCGTATATACGACCTTTGTTCCAGAATTGTTTATTATGAAGATATGAGCCTCGAGAAGAATAAAACCTATACAAGAACCCTCAATCTTGATTATCTGAGTGATGGTGCTTACTTCCTTAGTATCAAGGGTAAAAACACCAACTTTATTGATAAGCTGGTTGTTTACTAAAAGAAGTACTTGGAGTTTGGAGTACTTAGAGTTAAATACCTTCCAAAATCAATATAAAAATTCAGATTTTTTTTAAATTTGCGGTTAATTTAATATCGTAAATAATATGAAGCATATAATCAGTCTTACATTATTCCTCATTTCTTCTTTCGTTATAGGTCAAAAGAATTACAATGTCACAATTACTTTTAAAGATCTGCCTGAGAAAAATATCCTGCTAACAAGTTTTTTCGGAGATAAAAATGCCGTTTTAGATAGTGCCTTTACTGATGAATCAGGCAAAGTTATATTCACTCTCAGCGAAAACAGCTATAGCGGCATGTACCGCTTGATTATAAGTAGAAATAATCAATTGGATCTTATATTTAATAAAGAAAACGTTGAACTGTTGACACAGAAGGATCATCTAATGGACAGTATGGTGGTAATACAGTCGCAGGAGAATATCACTTATTATAATTTTCTTAAATCAGAATATGAAAGCCAGACCAAACTTGAGCTCCTTAGTTCGCTCGTAGATTTTTATCCTGAAGATGATGAATTTTACGAGCCAATAATTGAAAAATTCTCCAATCTCCAGACCGAACGAGAAAATTATATTAATAAGATAATTGCCGATTTTCCTGAATCATATGTTTCAAGAATCATTAAAACTTTCAAAACTCCCTATCTCTCACCTGAATTAAAAAATACAGAGAGGATGGATTACCTTAAAGAACATTTTTTCGATAGTATCAGCTATAATGACACATCCCTGGTAAGAAGCAATGCAATCACTAATAATTTAATTTCATATCTTTCATTGTTCAGTAATCGACAGCTTTCACAGCATCAGCTCGAAGACGAATTCATCAAAGCAGTTCAGGTTATTTTATTAAAGGCAGATGAAAACCCGGTCATTTATGAATTTGTAATGTCTTATCTAGTGGAAGGATTTGAGAAGTTTAAGTTTGAGAAAGTTCTGAATTTCATTGCTGAGAATTTCGCAATCCCCGGCAAATGTGAAAACGAAGAGAGAAAATCTCAATTACAAAACAGGCTGGAAGCATTTCAGAAGCTTGCTATAGGGAAGATTGCACCTGATATCAGCATTAATGACACTAGTGGAAATAATATTAAGTTTTCAGATATCCCTGAAGACTACACCCTGATAATTTTCTGGGCAAGCTGGTGTCCGCATTGTACAGCTATGTTCCCTTCATTAAACAAATTATATGAAGAGCAAAAAATCAAAAGATGGGAAGTACTTTCAGTATCAATTGACTCAGACAGAGCAGCGTGGCTGAATGAATTACGTCAACACCATTTTAAATGGATTAATGCATCTGAAGTTAAGGGTTGGAACAGCAAGATCGCCAATGATTATAATATTTATGCCACACCAACTATGTTTTTACTTGATAAGAACAGGGAAATAATTGCAAAGCCCCTTACCGTAAGGGAGCTTATAGAAGATTTAAAAAAGATTAAACTTTTATAAAGATATAAAGGTACAAAGATACAATGGTACAATACTGTGAACTTACTAACCTGCTAACATTAATCATTAACCATTTATCATTAATAATTTAACCTTACACCTAAATTATCTTCATATCATCCAGAACCTTCATAACAGTTTTAACAGAAGCTGCTGAAGCTTCAAGCATTTTCTGTTCAGTCTTATTCAGCTTAATTTCAATGACTTCTTCGATGCCATTTTTCCCTAAAATAACAGGAACCCCAAGGTATATATCTTTTAAACCATATTCACCTTGCAATAAAGTACAGACAGGAAAAATTCTTTTCTCATCATCAACAATAGCCTCAACCATTTGAGCAACAGCTGCTCCTGGTGCATACCAGGCAGAAGTACCCATAAGGTTTACAAGTTCACCACCACCTTTTTTAGTTCTTTCAACAATTTTATCTATCTCTTCTTTCGCAAGTAATTCGGTAATAGAAATTCCACTTACTGAGGTATATCTTGGCAAAGGCACCATGGCGTCACCATGTCCGCCAAGCAAAAGTGAATGAATATCCTTAGGCGATACATTTAATGCATTTGCAATAAATGCTTGGTATCTACCTGTGTCAAGTATTCCTGCCATGCCAAATACTTTATTTGAAGCTTTGTTTGCAGTTTTGTATGCAGCATAAGTCATAACATCCAGAGGATTGGATACAACAATTATGATGGCATCAGGTGAATATTTGATAGCTTTCTCTGTAACTTCCTTAACAATACCGGCATTAGTTTTAATGAGATCATCCCTCGACATACCAGGTTTTCTGGGTATTCCTGAAGTAATTACAATAATTCCAGAACCCTTAGTTTTTAGATAATCATTTGTTGTTCCCGTTACACGCGTACCAAAATTATTAATAGAGGATGTTTGCCAGATATCAAGGGCTTTACCTTCAGCAAGGCCTTCTTTAATATCAACAATAACAACTTCTCTTGTAAGGTCTTTGTGGGCAATTACATTTGCACATGTTGCTCCTACATTACCGGCACCAATTACAGTAATTTTTTTCATGATAAAAATTTTAATTAATGATAATGTTTATTCTTATTTCGTTTTATCTATATATCTGACACAAATATAATAATAAATATTGGTAAATGATACCAAAATTCAATAGAATATTATAAAAGTTTAGAATTTCGCGTTAGGTTTACTTATTCCCCTGAGCTTCAATAACAGAGATCATAACCATATTCACTATCTCGCTAACCGTACTACCCATCTGAAGGACATGTACTGATTTGTTCAAACCATTAAGTACAGGCCCGATGATCTCACAATTGCCAAGTTCCTGTAAGAGTTTATATGCAACATTTCCGGCGGTAAGATATGGAAAGATCAAAATATTAGCGGGGCCATCTGCTAATTTGGAAAACGGAAAGTTCTCTTTCAGTATTTCATTATTAAGCGCAACATTCGCCTGCATTTCTCCGTCAACAATAAGTTCCGGATACTTGCGATGCAGGATATCTATTGCATCACTTTGTTTTGTAGGTATGTTCCCCTCATTAGAGCCAAAATTTGAATATGAAACAAAAGCCACCCTGGGTTTGATCCTAAATTGCTCCACTGCATGACATGTCTGCAAGGTTATTTCAACCATATCCTCTGTTGTTGGGTTTTTATTAACCGTACAATCAGCAAAAAACAGCGGTCCTTTTTTTGTATTTATAATATACATACCTGATACAAGGGAGTGGCCTTCTCTTATTCCAATAACCTGTAAAGCAGGACGGATCGTATTGGGATAGTTTTTTGTTAATCCTGATATCATGCTGTCAGCAAAGCCTGTTTCAACAAGCATTGGAGCAAAATAGTTCCTTTCCTTTACTTTTTCAAGGGCATCAGTATATGTGACACCTTTTCTTTTTCGTTTATTATATAAATTTTTCGCAAACTCTACTCTTTTAGCTTTCTGAGTTTTTGATATTGGATTAATGATTTCAACACCATCAAGTTCCAAATCATTTACTTTGATCATTTCATTAATATCCTCAACGTCACCTAAAAGAACAGGTATTGCAATTTTTTCGTTTTGTACAATTTCTGCAGCTTTAAGCATATTGTAGCTCATGGCATCAGCAAAGACAACTCGCTTAGGATTTCTTTTTGCCCTGGCTTTTATCTGACGTATAAGAGGGTTTATAATCCCTAATCTCTTGGATAATTCTTCATTATAATTATCCCAATCGGTGACAGGTTTTCTGGCAACACCTGATTCCATTGCAGCACGTGCAACAGCAGGAGCAACATTTAATATTAATCTGGGATCAGTTGGTTTCGGAATAATATACTCTTTTCCAAACTTGATGTTAGTGGCATGATATGCAATATTAACTTCTTCAGGAACGGGTAGTTGTGCAAGCTCGGCAAGAGCCTTTGAAGCTGCAAGTTTCATTTCCTCATTAATATCTGTTGCCCTAACATCCAAGGCACCTCTGAATATGAAAGGGAATCCAAGCACATTATTTATCTGGTTAGGATAATCTGAACGACCGGTTGCCATAATAATATCATCGCGTGAAGAAACAGCATCATCATATGAGATCTCAGGAACAGGATTTGCCAGTGCAAATACAATGGGATCCTTTGCCATTGACAATAACATTTTTTTCTTTACAACATCGGCAACTGATAAGCCAAGAAATACGTCCGCTCCTTTCATAGCTTCTTCAAGTGTATGAATATCTTTATCGGTTGCAAATTTCTGTTTTGTCTTGTTCATATCCTTTCTGTCCTTGTGAAGCACGCCTTTACTGTCAAGCATAATAATATTTTCAGGCTTAACCCCCAATGCGATATAAAGTTTTGAACATGATATCGAGGCTGCGCCTGCCCCATTCACAACGATTAAAATATCTTCAATTTTTTTACCATTAATTTTCAGTGCATTAAGCAGGCCGGCAGAAGTTATTATTGCAGTTCCGTGCTGATCATCATGCATTACAGGGATCTTTAACTTAGCTTTAATTTTCTCCTCAATTTCAAAACATTCAGGTGCTTTAATATCTTCGAGGTTGATCCCACCAAATGTTGGAGCAATAGCTACAACTGTTTCAACAAATTTGTCAATATTTTTCTCATTTACCTCTATATCAAAAACATCAATATCAGCAAAGATCTTAAACAAAAACCCTTTACCTTCCATAACCGGCTTACCTGCTTCAGGGCCAATATCACCAAGACCCAAAACAGCTGTTCCATTTGAAATCACAGCTACAAGATTACCTTTAGCTGTATACTTATATACATTATCAACATCTTTCTCAATCTCCAAGCAAGGATCTGCCACACCCGGAGTATAAGCAAGCGATAAGTCACGTTGTGTTGAATAAGGTTTGGTCGGCACTACTTCAATCTTACCAGGGCGTCCCATAGAGTGGTAGTTGAATGCATCTTTTCTAAATAAACTATCCATAACGTTATAATATTTTTTTAAATAAATTAAGTATTCAGACTTATATATATATCCATTTATTCATAATTGTAAGCCAATAAAAAAACCCGGAAAACCGGGGTTATAAATAATGTTAACTTATTTACCAGGACATTCCTTTTCAATATCTCCACTGATATTTTTATCCCCATAAGCTTTATCAAACTGATCACTAAAAGACTTGGCTAATTTTTCAGCAACTTTTTCGAAGCCTTCTTTATCATCCCATGTATTTTTGGGGAATAGTATATTATCAGGTACTCCTGGGCAGGATTTTGGAATATCAAGGTGGAACAGATCATTTGTCACAAATTCCACATTTTCCAGATCTCCTGATAGTGCAGCATTTACCATTGCACGTGTAAGGTCAATATCGATACGTTTTCCAACACCGTATCCACCTCCACTCCATCCTGTGTTAATAAGATAAACACTGGTATTGTGTTTTTCCATTTTTTCGCCAAGCATGCCAGCATAAACATCCGGATTAGCCGGCATAAAAGGTTGTCCAAAGAACCTGGAGAAAGTAGCCTGTGGCTCGGTAACTCCGGTTTCGGTTCCGGCCAGTTTACTTGTATAACCCATAAGGAACCAAAGCATTGCCTGATCTTTATTTAATCGGGAAACAGGAGGTAATACCCCATAAGCATCGGCAGTGAGGAACAATATGGTTTTTGGATGACCGGCAACTGATGATTCTTTAATATTTCTTAAATATGTTAATGGATAAGAGGCCCTGGAATTTGGTGTTAACCTGTCGTCGAAATAATCAATTTTACCATCAGGATAGATCATGGCATTTTCTATTATTACTCCATGCTTAAGATAATTATCCTTATGCATTACAGCATCAAAAATATCCTTTTCTTTTACCGGGTCAATATCAATCATTTTAGCATAGCAGCCATTTTCGAAATTAGCAATACCATTTTCATCCCAGCCATGTTCGTCATCACCAAGTAATGCTCTTGTAGGATCAGCAGAAAGAGATGTTTTACCGGTACCTGATAAACCAAGCAATAGAGCTGAGTCACCATTTTCACCTTCATTTGCAGAACAATGTAATGGAAGAATACCCTCTAATGGAAGGTAATAATTCATTACTGTAAATATTGATTTTTTAACACTCCCACCATAAGCCGATCCGACAACAACCCCGAGACGCCTGTCGAAATCCATTGCAACTATCATATTACTAGTATTTCCATTAGGGAGTTTTCTGAGCCGACCTTCATATTTAGAAGCATCCAGCTTATTATATGGAAGAGTAAGAAGATAAAAGTCTTTCCCAAAAAAACTACTTTTTTCAATATCATCAGGAACCGGCCTGAACATATTATCACAAAAAAGTGCAGTTAAAGCAAAATTTCCAACAGATTTTACTGGCATAGCATATCTGGAATCTGCACCAACAACCTTATCCATTACATACACTTTTTCTGACTCATTAAGATATTCAATAGCATCTAAAAATGCCATATTAAATGTTTCTTCATCAATTGGAATGTTATTTGGTGAGTTCCAATCGATAAGATGCTCGCTTGAAGACCGTTTAACCATCACAGTATCCTTTGGGCTTCGTCCATTTGAATCAACAGGGGTCCAGGTAGCAAGAGCTCCGCCTTCAGCAATTATCACTTCCTTGTTATCTATAGTCTCCTGAATAATCAGTTCTCTTTCAACATTAGCTTTAACATTGTTGTGCGCTTCAATAGCCTCTAATAATTTTGCTTTTAAATCCATATCAATATTTTTTAATTGTGTGTGAATATTATCTTCATTCTTTACATTAATCAAAGTGCAAATATATAAAACAAATATTAATCCTATCCTTATATAAAATATTTTTTTACCAAAATTCAACCAAAAAAATAAAGGATAAAATAAAATTGTACTTTTGCGTGTTTTCTAATGAAGGGTATAGATAAAACTTGTTAACTAATTTGTTTATCGACAATATAATGTATTTCAATGGTTGGATGGAGTATGGAGCATAGAGTTTAGTATAAAACATTATCTGCTAGCGAATTATAAAATAATCTCAAATAATAAATAACGTAATGTATTCATATATCGAAGGAAAAATAACTGAAATAAATCCTGCATATGTAATTATAGAAACCGGCGGGATAGGTTATATGATAAATATTTCTTTAAATACTTTTTCACATATCAAGGAAAAGGAAATATGCAGAATATTAACTCATTTTGTTGTTCGTGAAGATGCAATGACTCTTTACGGATTTGCTAGGGAAGAAGAAAGGGAGCTTTTTCGTCATTTAATATCTGTTTCTGGTGTTGGAGCAAACACTGCAAGAATAATTCTTTCATCCCTGACATCGAACGAAATCATTGAAGCTATAACCACTAATAATGTTTCTGTACTACAATCAGTTAAAGGAATTGGTGCAAAATCTGCACAGAGAATTATCGTCGACCTCAAAGACAAACTCAGTAAAGATAAAAACATCACAGAAATTTTCGAAACATCATACAATACACTAAAAGAAGAAGCGTTATCAGGTTTATTGATTCTAGGGTTTACTAAAAACGCAGCTGTAAAGGCTCTTGATAAAATCCTTAAAACAAAAAGTTCGCCATTTTCGGTTGAACAATTAATAAAAGATGCTTTAAAAATATTATAGGTAAAAACATACTAGGAATAGCAGATTAAAAAATTGGATTTCTTTTGGAGCAAGTTATAAAATATTTCCTAAAACTCTCTTTTGTACTTTTTATCCTTGTTAGTGTATGGGATACGTATGCCTCTGTGAATCCCATCAGGTTTTCTTATTCAAATCCACCTGATTCTATTCCGGGTGGTGACACTTCAAATATCGACCTTCCTTATCCACTCAATGAAGAAACTTATCCTTTTGACGGGATAGAAAATACAGGAGGAATACTTTTGAATGATCCTGCTAACATCACAACCACCATTGAATACGACCCCATCAATAATGAGTACATCTTTTATAAAAAAATTGGTGATTTAAATTATCGCGTTCCTAATACTATGTCTTTTGAAGAATACCTGGAATATGACATGAAAAATTCCCTGAAGAGTTATTTTCAGCAACGGGCGAAAGCATCAGGTATGGATGGCAGAAAAGGTCTTATCCCTGAGATCCGTGTAGGTAATGAGGTTTTCGATAGAATATTTGGCGGAAATACTATCGATATTCGTCCTCAGGGATCAGCTGAACTTACATTCGGAATAATTGCCAACAACCGTGAGGATCCAACAATTGACGTCAGACAAAGACGAACGGTTAACTTCGATTTCAAGCAAAAAATCCAAATGAGTGTTATGGCAAAAATTGGTGATAAAATTGAATTCAATACCAATTATAATACAGAAGCAACATTTGATTTTGATAATAAGTTAAAACTCAAATATGAAGGTAAGGAGGATGAGATAATCCAACTGATTGAGGCCGGGGATGTCACTCTTCCATTAACAAGTACACTTATTACAGGTAGCCAGAGTTTATTTGGTATAAAAACAGAACTTCAATTTGGCCGGACAACAGTAACTACAGTCTTTTCTCAACAAAAAAGTGAGTCATCAAGTATTACCGTTGAAGGAGGCGCAACAACTAATACATTCGAATTTTCTGTTGACCAATATGAAGAAAATAAACATTTCTTCCTGTCACAATATACCAGAGAGCATTATAATAGTGCCCTGGAAACATTACCACTAATTAGCTCACCAATCACAATAACAAAAATTGAGGTGTGGCGAACCACTATCGGTTCTGCTGTTCAAGATAACAGAAACATTGTAGCTTTCATGGATCTTGGTGAATACCATCCATATAACACAGATGTCATTAGTCCAACTCCGGGTGCAAAACAAATTCCTTCTAATTTTGCCAATGATCTGCTGTCACAATTGGATCTTAACCAGATAAGAGACATCAATGCTGTTTCAAACTATCTCAAAGGTACTTTTGATTTTGTTTCCGGAATAGATTTTGAAAAAGTTGAAAACGCAAGAAAATTAAATCCTTCAGAATACACATTCAACTCCAAGCTGGGGTTTATTTCTCTTAACACATCCCTAAATTCTGATCAGATTCTTGCAGTTGCTTTTCAATATACTGTGATAGGTGAAGACAGCATTTACCAGGTGGGTGAATTTTCTGATGAAGGTGTAAGCTCTCCCCAGTGCCTGATTGTTAAACTACTAAGGTCCACAAGTATTAACACAAGAATACCGCTTTGGAACCTTATGATGAAAAATGTGTATTCCATCGGTGCTTACCAGGTTAATCCCGAAGACTTTGTTCTTAATATTCTTTATGAAGGTGGCACAGAAGGTGTTCCAACAGGTTATATTACAGAGGGAGATATTGCTGGAGTTCCTTTGATAAGGGCTTTGAATCTTGATAATCTGGACCAACAGTTAAATCCGCCTTATGATGGTGTTTTCGACTTTATTGATGGTGCTGCATCACAAGGAGGAACTATTCAGGCTTCTAATGGCAGAATTTATTTTACCTTACTTGAACCCTTTGGTGAAGATCTGAGAAAAGCAATCAATGATCCGGCTGTTGCAGATAAATATGTATATGATTCTCTTTATACTATGACTAAAACCGGGGCGCAGCAGTACCCCGACAAAAACAAATTCCTTTTAGAAGGTTTTTATAAATCTGCCTCAGGGTCGGAAATCTCTTTAAATGCGATGAATGTCCCACAGGGTTCAGTTGTTGTTACAGCTGGTGGAATTGTCTTAACAGAAAATGTGGATTATACTGTTGACTACACATTAGGAAGAGTTAGAATTATAAATGAAGGAATTTTGAACTCAGGCACACCGATAAATATTTCACTTGAAAGTAATACTCTTTTTAATATACAGACCAGACGTATGATGGGGACTCATATTGATTATCTGGTAAACAATGACTTAAATATTGGTGCAACCATTTTAAATTTGCACGAACGTCCGCTTACCCAGAAAGTTAATTATGGTGATGAACCTATATCAAATACCATATGGGGAATGGATTTTGCTTTTCAGAAAAATTCCCGTTTTGTTACTAAGTTAATTGACAAATTACCATTTTACAGCACCAAAGCACCTTCAAGGGTAACAATGGATGGTGAATTTGCACATTTCATTCCCGGGCATTCAAAGGCAGTAGGTAAAGCCGGAACATCATATATTGATGATTTTGAAGGTAGTAAATCTACTATTGACCTAAAAAATATAAGTCGCTGGTTTCTTGCAAGTACTCCCCAGGGGCAAACCGATCCAGGCATGTTCCCTGAAGCAGCATTAGGCACAGGGCTTATTTATGGTTATAACAGAGCCCAACTTGCATGGTATGTGATTGATCCACTGTTTTATGATAAAAGCGGAAGCCTGAAGCCTCCAAACATAGATAAGACTGAGCTTTCAAAAAATTCTGTTCGTGTGATCCCGGAGAATGAAGTATTTCCAAACAAAGAACCGGATAATGGTATCCCTATGGATATCCCGGTTTTTAACCTTGCTTTTTATCCTGAGGAAAGAGGACCTTATAACTTTGACACTGACGCAACTGATTATTCAAAGGGAATTGATGCTGACGGAAAGTTGGAGAACCCTGACAGCAGATGGGGTGGAATTATGAGAAAAATTGAAACAACCGATTTTGAAGCTACAAATGTTGAATATATAGAATTCTGGATGATGAATCCTTTTGTTGGTAATTCAAACAGCTCAGGTGGTCAACTGTACTTTAATCTTGGCGATATTTCAGAAGATATTTTACGTGATTCCAGGAAAAGTTATGAGGATGGCCTACCTACTTCTGACCTCGTTGAAAATGTGGATACAACTATCTGGGGAAGAGTACCAACACTTCAATCACTGGTTGGAGCATTCGATAATGAAGCTTCATCCCGCCAATACCAGGATGTTGGTTATGATGGCCTCAGAAATAATGATGAAGAAAGCTTTTATGCAGGCTTCTTATCTGATGTTGGCGCAATCGTTAATCTACCTGCTTATAATGAATTTCTAGGTGATCCTTCCGGCGATGATTATCATTACTTCAGGGGTAATGATTATGACAATGATTCCAAATATAGCAGCATCCTTGAAAGATACAAAAACTTTAATAATCCTGATGGAAACTCACCCACCTCTGACCAGAATCCGCATGGTGAAAAATATCCAACTCTGGCAACAACTCTTCCAAATGTTGAAGACATTAACGATGACAACACTCTTAGTGAAGATGAAAGATATTTTCAATATGTGGTAAACCTAAAACCGGATATGAAAGTTGGTGAGAATTATATTGCTGATGTATACCATGCTAAAGGTATTCCTCTTGCTAATGGCAGCACAGGAGATGTGAAATGGTATCAATTCAAGATCCCTGTAAGTAGCCCTGACAGAGTAGTTGGTCAGATCCAGGATTTTAAATCTATCCGTTTTATTCGTATGTTCCTTAAAGGCTTCGATAAGGAAGTAGTCTGCAGGTTTGCAACACTGGAACTTGTTAGGGGGGAATGGAGAAAATATAATTATGATCTTTTATCTCCGGGAGAGTATATTCCAACAGATGAAACCACTCTTACTTCATTTGATATTTCAACCGTAAGTATTGAAGAAAACGGACAAAGAATACCTATTCCTTATGTTCTGCCACCCGGGATTGAGAGAGAGATAAACCTTGGGACAACAAATTTACAGCAATTAAACGAGCAATCACTTGCCTTAAGGGTGTGTGATCTTATTGATGGTGATGCTCGGGCAGCATATAAGACTACAGAATTTGATGTTCGTCTTTATAAATATCTGAAAATGTATGTTCATGCTGAAAAAGCAAGAGAGTATGAAGATATTAATGATGGGGATCTTACAGTTTTTATCAGATTGGGAGCCGACTTTAAGGAAAACTTTTATGAATACGAGATCCCTCTTATATTCACACCATGGCACACACCCGCAACAAATCCTGAAGCAATCTGGCCCTCTCAAAATGAATTTATAATAGAGCTTCAGAACTTTGTTGATGCAAAATTATACCGAAACAGGACTGGTAACAGTGTTTTTTATGATGGAAATAATAAGATTACCGTTGTTGGAAATCCAAATTTAAGTAATATAAAAACAATAATGCTGGGAGTAAGGAACCCCAAACAGAACAGCATTAGCGGAGTTGATGATGGAGAATCCAAATGTGCAATAGTATGGTTAAATGAGCTGCGTCTTACAGACTTTGATAACCAGGGAGGCTGGGCAACTACTGCCAGGGCAAATATTAGCCTGGCAGATCTTGGAAACCTGGTAATGTCTGGAAGCTATAGCACTCCAGGCTTTGGAAGTATTGAGGAAAAAGTTAACGAGAGGCAAATTGAATATATTTCAGCCTATGATATTGCTTCAAATTTAGAACTTGGTAAATTCTTTCCTGAAAAATTCGGATTACGTGTTCCTATGCATATAGATTATTCCCAATCAAAAATCACTCCTCAATATAACCCCCTGGATCCTGATGTTCTGTATAAAGATGCAGTTTCGGGTTTAAATAAAACAATGCAGGATTCTCTAAAAAATATTACACAAGATCTTACCAGGAGGACTAATATCAACTTTATAAATGTAAGGAAAGAGAATGTGGGAGAGATGAAAAAACCACGTTTTTACCATGTCGAGAATTTTGATGTAACATTTGCATACTCTAAAATTTTCCATAGAAATGTTGATATTGAATATGATGAAAAGAAAACATATGCGGGAGGAATTGGATATAACTTCACTAATAATCCGAAAAGTATCCGGCCATTCAGCAAAGTGAAATTTTTATCAAAATATAAGGCACTTAAGCTTCTCAGGGACTTTAATTTCTATACCTCTCCAAAACTGGTTTCATTCCGGACAGATATGAACAGGGAATACAGGGAGAAAAAACTAAGAAATAAAAGCAAGGCTCTTGTAATTATTGAACCGAGTTACCTCAAAAAGTGGGATTGGAACAGGATATTTGATATTAAATATGACCTCACCCAGAGTCTAAGACTGGAATATCAGATCGTCTCAAATTCATTTATAGATGAACCTCCCGGCAGAATTGATAAAAATGACGCTAACTATCAAGCTAACCGGGATACTATCTGGGGTGAAATCTTATCGCTTGGTACCAGGAGTATTTACTCGCAAAATTTTAGGGCAAATTATAATATCCCAATAAATAAAATTCCACTTTTTAACTGGGTTACAGCATCTGCAAGATATGGAAGTGATTATAATTGGATAGCATCGCCAAAATCAATTCAAGGCAGTATTGCAAATACTATCGATAATGCAAGAACTATTCAGTTAACAGGTAATCTGAATTTAACAACATTATATAACAATGTTGGATTTTTGAAAAACCTAGATACCAAAGGCAGGCAAAGGAACAGAAATGTGCCTCCAAAAAACCAAACCAAACCAAAATCAGACGATTCTGATGATTCCGGAGAAGCTATTTCTAAATCAGAATCTGACACTACAAATGGTGAGGAGGAGAAAGATAGAATTAATTACCTGAAAATAATAGGTGAAAGCGTTGTGAAGGTTATTATCGGTTTAAAGACAGCTTCAATATCATATACACAGGGTAATGGAATAACCTTACCAGGGTTTATTCCTGAACCGGGGGCACTTGGTAACAACTGGAGGTCAAATGCACCGGGAATAGGTTTTGCTTTTGGTAGTCAAAGAGATATAAGACCGGATGCTGTGAGGAATGGTTGGTTAACAACTGATACATTGTTAAACACCGCGTACATGACACAACTTACAGAAAACCTTACTGCACGAGCTACTTATGAGCCGTTCAGAGGATTCAGAATAGAATTTACTGCTAATCGAAACTATTCCGAAAATTTCCAGGAATATTTTGTCGCTGATGCATCAGGCAATTTCAAGTCATCTGCACCAATGAGAACCGGTAGTTTCAGTATTTCTGTCATTACTCTCAATTCAAGCTTTTCCAAGACAGGTGATGACATAAAATCCGAAGTTTTTGAGACAATGAAAACCAATAGGATAATTATTGCAAACAGACTTGCAGCAATAAACCCATGGTCGCAAGGAATTGTTGATAGCACAGGCTACCCTGATGGTTATGGCCCTGGCTCGCAGGATGTCCTGTTGTATTCATTCCTGGCAGCATATACCGGACAAGGTCCTGAAAGTGTCAAATTTAATACATTCCCAACTATCCCTTTACCAAACTGGCGCATTACTTTCGACGGACTGATGAAGATAGACATTGTTAAGAAATACATGAGAAATGTCACCCTCTCTCATGCTTATCGCTCTTCGTATAATGTTGGCTCATTTACTACAAATATGCAATACGATGAAGAAGATGGTTTTGCTAATGCCAGATATTACGGAAATAATAATTTTATCCCTTCTGAAGAAATTGCAATGATCTCTATTAATGAACAATTCAGCCCCCTTTTTAATCTCGATATGACATGGAATAACAGTCTTATGTCGAAAATTGAATACAAGAAAACACGTAATCTTTCATTTAGTTTTGTTAACAACCAACTAACTGAAGTGGTAAGTAATGAGTTTATTATCGGGCTTGGTTACAGAATACAGGATGTTGAATTTATTATTAAAACCCTTGGTGGTGGCGGAAAAAGAACACAAATGAATAGTGACCTGAATATCAAAGCTGATTTCTCGATAAGAACAAATAAAACAACATTACGTAGAATCGACGAAGATATCAACCAGATCTCCTCAGGACAAAAAGTAATGACGATTAATACTTCTGTTGATTACATGGTAAACACCAATTTCAATATCCGCCTGTTTTTCGATAAAGTTGTGAATAATCCATTTATTTCTTCACAGTTTAGAGTAGCCACCACAAATGCCGGAATTAGTTTGAGATTTACACTGACACAATAATGTTTAGCAGGTTGATAGGTTAATTAATAGTTTATTTATTTACAATATTTCTTTTTTATATTTATTTAATTTATAATTTTGGTTCTCTAAGATAATCATAAATCAAAAAATTAATAAAATGAATATACCGGATAATTTAAAGTACACGAAAAACCATGAGTGGATCAGGGTAGAAGGAGAATTTGCTTTTATTGGCATTACAGAATTTGCACAAAGTCAATTAGGTGATATTGTATTTATAGAAGTTGAAACTGTTGGAGAGAAACTAGCTGCAGAAGAAGCATTTGGGACAATAGAGGCTGTAAAAACAGTATCAGATCTGTTTATGCCTGTTGCCGGTGAGGTATTAGAATTCAACGAAGAATTGGAAGCAACTCCTGAACTTATCAATAAAGATGCGTTTAATGATGGGTGGATAATCAAGATTAAAATTGATGATCCGGAACAAATTAATGAACTGCTTGATGCAGCTGCCTATAAAGAATTGATTGAAGAATAGGCTAAGGAAAAATGAGGAAAAAGAGCTTTTACTGGGCGATCGTTATCCTTATTTTTGCCATAATTCCCGGAACATACGTACCTGAGGTTCAAAATATCTGGAATTTACTCCAATGGGATAAACTTATCCATATATTTTTGTTTGCAATATTTGTGATGCTACTTATCAATGATCTTCAAAAACAAAAAAAAGTCAGATTTTTGCAAAAGAGTCCTGTATTATTTGCCTTATTATTTGGTACGATATTTGGATTATTTACAGAAATGATTCAACTTTTTGAATTCTTACAACGAAATAGCAATGTTTATGATTTGATAGCTGATGTTGTTGGATGTGCCTTCGGAGTTGGATTGTTTTTTGGGCTATTTAAAAAAAAAGAAAAATTACAAAACAATTTAAAAATTATTGTAATTTAGCAAAACTAAATATTGCAGTAATTTTGATTAATCCTCACACATGGAAGCAAAAAAATCACCAAAAGCAAATCTTGAAGATAAGAAAACTTTTTTTATACAAATCGGTTTGATCGTTGCCCTCGCAGTTGTTTTATTTGCATTTGAATGGAAGAGTTATGAAAAGTTGGATTCTTCACTTGGACAGCGTGCAGTTGATGACACACCGGAAGAAATCATACCTATCACCAAACAGGAGATTAAACCCCCTCCTCCTAAACCTCCACCACAAACAACTATATTAAATATTGTGGATGATGATGTTGAAATTGATGATGAAATTGAAATTGATGCTGAAGCTGATGATGACACAGAAATGCAGGAATATATTCCTGATGATGATGATGAAGATGAAATTGCAGAAATGGAAATTTTCACCGTTGTTGAAGATGCACCCAGCTTTCCCGGTGGTGATGAAGCCAGAATTAAATACCTTCAGAACAATATTAAATATCCTCAAATGGCAAGGGAAAGCGGAATACAAGGAACCGTATATATTACATTTGTCGTTGAAAGAGATGGAAAAGTAACTAATGTTAAAATATTAAGAGGTATTGGCGGAGGATGTGATGAAGAAGCTATACGTGTGATTGAAAAAATGCCTAAATGGCACGCCGGAAAACAAAGAGGTAAACCGGTGAGAGTCCAGTTTAATATGCCTATTAAGTTTACACTACAAGGATAAACAAGTAGGCAGTCAGCAGTAGCCAGTCTGCAGCAAAACAGGTCAATGGAATACATTAACCTGTTTTTTTGTATCCATCCTAAATTCTTGCAATATCAAGTACTCTGGTATGATGTTTGGTTTATTATAGAATAGGAATTCCTGTTTATTAATTTATTAAAACATACCATTATGAATGCAAAAAAATCGACCAAAGCAAATCTTGAAAAAAAGAGAATTATCTTCAGTCAGATTGGAATGGTAATTACTCTTGCACTTGTTTTATTAGCTTTTGAATGGAAAACTTATGACTATTCGGGCTCTTCATTTAGATCTGAAGGGGCAGATCTTACTCCTGAGGAATTGGTTCTTAATACTATACAAAAGCCTCCTCCCCCACCACCACCAATGCAAATTCCTACAACAGTTCTAAATATTGTTGACAATGGTGATGAAATTAAAATCGATGTCGAAATAGATGTCGAAGCTGATGGCAAAACAGAAATAAAACCATATATTCCTACATATAAAGATGAGGATAGTGACACAACACCGGGTGATGAATTATTTATTTCTGTTCAGCATATGCCGGAATTTCCCGGTGGTGAGGAAGGGAGGATCAGATATCTTGAAGATAATATTAATTATCCTTTAATTGCAAAGGAAACAGACATTCATGGAAACGTCTACGTTACTTTTATTGTTGAAACTGATGGTTCAATAACTAACGTACAAATACTAAAGGGTATTGGAGGCGGATGTGATGAAGAGGCTATGCGTATCGTTGAAAATATGCCTGACTGGAGTCCCGGAACTCAAAGAGGAATGCCTGTTAGGGTCAAGCTAAATATGCATATTAGATTTACTCTTTTGTAACTTACATAGGTTGATGTAGGTAAACGCCATGGCATTTACCTACATCTTGATCAGGGTTTTTTACTAAAATGATCAAAAACCAACCTCCCTTTAGCTTTCCCAACAACCTCCTGCAAATCTTCCAACTTTGCGTTTTTAATATTTTTCACAGATCTGAATTTACTCAAAAGTGCCTGGCTGCTTGAGCTGCCTATGCCTTCAACTTTTGTTAAAACGGACTTTATTGTTTCCTTTTCTCTTTTTTTTCGATGATGTGTAATGCCAAAACGATGTGCTTCATTACGTAAATGCTGAATAACTTTAAGCGTTTCTGATTTCTTATCAAGATATAGCGGTATAGAATCTCCCGGATAATAAATTTCTTCAAGCCTTTTTGCAATCCCGATAATAGCTACCTTTCCTCTTAGGTCAAGGCTTGATAATGCAGATAAAGCTGCATTTAATTGTCCTTTTCCTCCATCAACGACTATTAATTGTGGTAATGAAGACTTTTCAGACAATAGTCTTTTATACCTACGGTAAACTATCTCTTCCATAGAAGCATAATCGTTTGCACCTTCTACTGTTTTAATGTTATAATGACGATACTCTTTTTTATGTGGCCTGGCGTTTCTGAAGACAACCATAGCAGCAACCGGAAAATCACCCTGAATATTTGAATTATCAAAACACTCAATATGATCAGGTTGCACTTTCAGACGTAAATCTTTTTTCATTTGTTCAAGTATCCTTTTACTATGACGTAAAGGGTCAACAAGATCTTTTCTCTTCTGTTTTTCCAGTTTATAATATTTGACGTTTCTTTCCGAAAGGTCGAGCAGCATTTTTTTATCCCCTCGCTGAGGTATTGTCACCAATACATCCGGTATCTTCACACCCATTGTAAATGGAGTAATTACTTCCTTTGCATCGCTCTTAAACCTTTGTCTGAAATCAGTGACAGCAATTCCTAATAACTCCTCCCGGGTTTCTTCAAGTTTTTTCTTTAACTCAATAGTATGAGCCTGCACAATTGCACCATTTACTACTTTTAAGAAATTCACGTAGGCAAACTGCTCATCACTGGCAAATGAAAAAACATCCACATTCCTGATCCGGGGATTAACTATCGTCGACTTACTCCGATATCTATCCAGCAGCTCTATTTTCTCCTTCACGATCTGAGCCTTTTCGAATTCCATATTTTTTGCGTATTCGCTCATATGCTTTTTCAAAGTTTGTCCGACACTATGAATATTTCCCTTAATGATATCTTTAATAACAGATAAAACATCATCATATTCCTCTGCTGATTGCAGTCCTTCGCATGGTGCCAGACAATTTCCAAGATGGTATTCCAGGCAAATCTTATATTTCCTTTTCTGGATATTTTCTTCTGATAAATTATGCCTGCATGTTCGCAAAGGATATAATTGCCTTATGAGATCAAGCAGTGTGTTCATCATCTTTACAGAAGCATATGGCCCAAAATATAATGACCCATCCTTTTTAACATGGCGGGTTGGAAAAATCCGGGGGAAGGCTTCATTTTTTACACATATCCATGGATATGTCTTATCATCCTTCAGCATCACATTATAGCGGGGCTGATATTTTTTTATAAGATTATTCTCAAGCAGAAATGCATCAAACTCGTTATCAACTATGATAAATTTTATATCTGCAATTTTTTTAACCAGAACCCTGAGCTTACCACTCATCGATTTATCCTTGTTAAAATAAGATGACACACGCTTTTTTAGATTTTTCGCTTTACCTACATACAAGATCTTAGCATCTTCATCAAAAAACTGATACACTCCGGGATTGTCGTCCAGAGCCCTGATTATTGGTTCTAGTTTTTGATAATGTGGATTGATCGCTTTCACCTGAAGTTTATATCATTATTTCTTACTTATGTTTATTTAGCTGCATGGAGCACAGGGCATAGAGTGAAAATATAATTATTTAATGAAATCAGGGTGTCCGATGGATCAATATTATTAAAAACAACATATGGAGGATTAACATCTGTTATGAACTCATTCCAGATTGCATTAGAATCCGGAAATGGATAATAGCTTTGTCCATTTGAAAGAGCTATAAACACGATTAATTGGATAAGTAGTATTAATTTTTTCATTGCTGTGAGTTTTAATAATTTAGTTTTGTAAGTTACGAAAAATTTAGGAGTATAGGAGTGTTTTGCCAATGATTAGGATAAATATTATTTTGATGTGCTGGGGAGTATTATTTAATGTCCAACAAAAAAAAGATGCTTTTGAAAACTTGAATTGCCACCGGATTCATCTTGAATTGCCACTGGATTCATCCAGTGGAATAGAGATCAAAACTACAAGAATGGCTTTAGCCAAAATCTTTTCTTTTTCCAATACTTTAAGGTTACCAATCACATGAAATATTTACTAATCATAGTGGGAGATATTTCATTATTAATCTTAATTTTTAATTACATGCCATTCATAAAAATATACGTACATTTTGTCTGGAGCACAAAAAATCATAAACCCTTACTTAATTCATATAAATTGAGAAATCAGGTTTGGACTCACATTCGGGAAAATGCCAGGAACAAAGGTATATTTGTTAATTTTATTAATGGATATCACAATCACTGTCATTGTCTGGTTTCATTAGGAGCTGAACAGACAATCAGCAATGTGATGAAACTACTAAAAGGAGAATCTTCTTTCTGGATAAATAAAAACAAATTATGCAAAGATAAGTTTGAATGGCAAAATGAATATTTTGCTGTTTCAGTATCTGACACATTAATTGCAAAGGCAAGAAACTATATTAAAAACCAGGAAGAACATCACAAAATAAGAACATTTCAGGAGGAATATGAAGAGTTAATGAGAATATATGTATTTGGTTAAAACCATGTTTTTTGATGCTTTCTATTAACCTCCAGATAAATCTGGAGGCAATTCAAAATCTGGAGGCAATTCAAATGAATTGCCACTGGATTCATCCAGTGGAATAGAGATCAAAACTACAAGAATGGCTTTAGCCAAAATCTTTTCTTTTTCCAATACTTTAAGGTTACCAATCACATGAAATATTTACTAATCATAGTGGGAGATATTTCATTATTAATCTTAATTTTTAATTACATGCCATTCATAAAAATATACGTACATTTTGTCTGGAGCACAAAAAATCATAAACCCTTACTTAATTCATATAAATTGAGAAATCAGGTTTGGACTCACATTCGGGAAAATGCCAGGAACAAAGGTATATTTGTTAATTTTATTAATGGATATCACAATCACTGTCATTGTCTGGTTTCATTAGGAGCTGAACAGACAATCAGCAATGTGATGAAACTACTAAAAGGAGAATCTTCTTTCTGGATAAATAAAAACAAATTATGCAAAGATAAGTTTGAATGGCAAAATGAATATTTTGCTGTTTCAGTATCTGATGCATTAATTGATAGGGTAAGAAACTATATCAAAAATCAAGAAGAACATCATAAAGTTACAACATTTCAGGAGGAATATGAAGAGTTAATGAGAATATATGGATTTGGTTAAAACCAGGGTTTTTAATGCTTTCTATTAACCTCCAGATAAATCTGGAGGCAATTCAAAATCTGAAAGTAATTTTAAATATGGAAGCAGTTAAGATAAATTCCTTGCTCTTTGCCCTATGCTGATTTTACGATAAATTCAGGACTTAAACCATCCCTTATCTCAAGGCATCCCATCCCTGAGCTTTTATGGGCACTGAAGTACCGGATCCGGAAATAAGATTAATTCCGGTATCCTTCCCTGTCATATGACCTATTACTGATAACCCCATAACATCTTTTATTTTTTCATAATCTCTATGACCGACAGTAAAAAGCAACTCATAATCCTCACCTCCGTTAAGAGCGCAAGTTGTAGGGTCAATAGAAAATTCAGTTGCAGCATTCACAGTAGTTGGATCTAAGGGTATTTTTTCCTCGTATATAGTACATCCCAGCTCCGATCCTGTGCAAACATGCAATATCTCTGAAGCCAGTCCATCAGAAATGTCAATCATTGATGTTGGCAAAACCTCAATCCCTTCCAATACTTTTTGAATGTCAGTTCTTGCTTCAGGCTTCAATTGCCTGCCAACAATATAATCATAGCCTTCAAGATCGGGTTGCATATCAGGATTTGCTTTAAAAACCTGCTTTTCCCTTTCCAATAATAGCAATCCTGTATATGCGGCACCAAGATCTCCTGTTACAACAAGCAGATCTCCCTCCTTTGCGGTATTTCTGTATACAATTTTTTCTTTATCGGCTTCTCCGATCACTGTTATCGATAAATATAAACCCGAAACGCTTGAAGTTGTATCCCCTCCAACAAGATCAACATCATACTTTTCACATGCAAGCAAAATGCCTGAATACATCTCCTCAATTGCTTCAACAGAAAACCTGCTTGAAACCGATATGCTGACAGTTATCTGATTTGCTTTTCCATTCATTGCAACAATATCAGAAATGTTAACGACAACTGCCTTATAACCTAAATGTTTCAAGGGAGTATAAGTAAGATCAAAGTGCACACCCTCAATAAGCAAGTCAGTCGATACCAATGTAACTTTATCCTTGTTTTCAATAACAGCTGCATCATCTCCGATTCCTTTAATCGTTGTAGGGTTTTTAATTTTTATATTCTTTGTGAGGTGATTTATCAGACCAAACTCTCCAAATTCCTCCAGCTCGGTTCTGTTTTCTTTATTTGATAGCATAATGGGATATATTATTAATTAATTGCTAATGGTAAATTGATTAATTGTTGACTGGTAACAATACTCTACACCATATACCATTTTTTTGTTTGCAGCTAAGTTAGGTTATGAATTAAGATGCAAAAGTATAAATTTTATTGGACAGTATTTTGTTGTATTTAGTGTTTTAGTGCTTTTGTGGCAAAAAAAGAAAGCCACAGATTCACAGATAGCAATTACCAAATGATCTGTTATAATTAACGAATATTTGACTAATCTTCTATTTAAGTACAGAATTAATTTTTTTCTAAAAAATCACTATAATAACATTAAATTTATCTATATTTGCAGCGTTATTTATATTAAATCTAAATAAAAAAGGACTTAGCAAATGAATGCAAAAAAAAACAGCATCATTGACGAAGTTACACAGGGTGAATACAAATATGGATTTGTAACTGATATTGAAACTGAAGTTGCTCCCAAGGGCCTGAATGAAGATATAATCCGCTTTATTTCTACAAAAAAAGAGGAACCGGAGTTTATGCTGGATTTTCGTCTTAAAGCCTTTGCACGATGGCAGAAGATGAAAATGCCTGATTGGGCGCATTTGAATATTCCTACCATCGACTTTCAGGATATAATTTACTATGCAGCTCCAAAAAAGAAAAAAGAACTTGAGAGTCTTGATGAAGTGGATCCGGAATTATTAAAAACCTTTGAGAAGTTAGGTGTTTCGCTGGAGGAACAAAAAAGATTAAGCGGTGTTGCTGTTGATGCTATTATTGATAGCGTTTCTGTAAAAACAACCTTCAGCGACACACTGGCAGAGTTGGGAATAATTTTCTGTTCATTTAGTGAAGCTCTTCGTAATCACCCTGATCTTGTAAAAAAATATGTAGGTAGTGTTGTTCCATATTCAGATAATTATTTTGCTGCATTGAATTCAGCTGTATTCAGTGATGGTTCCTTTTGTTACATCCCAAAAGGAGTTAAATGTCCTGTTGAATTATCAACATATTTCAGGATTAATGCAGCAAATACAGGCCAGTTTGAAAGAACTCTCATAATTGCTGACGAAGGAAGCTATGTGAGTTATATGGAAGGTTGTACTGCTCCAATGCGTGATGAAAATCAATTACATGCTGCCATTGTGGAGATAATCGCATTTAAAGATGCTGAAGTAAAGTATTCAACAGTACAGAATTGGTATCCTGGTAGTAAAGAAGGTAAAGGAGGAATATACAATTTTGTGACAAAAAGAGGAATTTGCAAGGGAGCTAATTCAAAAATTTCATGGACACAAGTTGAAACCGGCTCTGCTGTGACATGGAAATACCCAAGTTGTATACTGGCAGGTGATAATTCAGTCGGTGAATTTTATTCCGTTGCAGTAACAAATAATTATCAACAAGCCGACACAGGTACAAAGATGATACATATTGGGAAAAATACTAAAAGTACAATAATCTCAAAAGGTATCTCAGCAGGATTCAGCAATAATACATACAGAGGGCTGGTAAGGATTGCAAAATCCGCTATTAACTCAAGAAATTATTCTCAGTGCGATTCTCTTTTGCTGGGGGATAAATGTGGCGCACATACTTTCCCTTATATAAATGCACTCAACAGGTCATCAATAGTAGAACATGAAGCTACCACTTCAAAAATTTCCGAAGATCAATTATTTTATTGCAATCAAAGAGGTATTGATCCTGAAAATGCAATAGGCTTGATTATTAACGGATATGCCAAAGAGGTGCTTAATAAGTTACCAATGGAATTTGCTGTTGAGGCTCAGAAGTTGCTTTCGATAAGCCTGGAAGGAAGTGTAGGGTAAGAAGTATTTAGAGTACTTAGAGTGCCTTAAGTACTTTAAGTTACTGTAACTCGAAGTACTTTAAGTATATTAAGTACTAAAGGCACATGCAAGCAAAAAAGGAGAGCGACATAATTAAGGAATAATAATAAATAATACAAATAATGCTTAGTATAAGGAATTTAAAAGTATCAATAAATAACAAGGAAATATTAAAAGGACTCAGTCTGGAAGTAAATGCTGGTGAGATACATGCAATAATGGGTCCTAACGGAACGGGTAAAAGCACGCTTGCCTCGATTATTGCCGGGCGTGATATTTTTAATGTTGATAGTGGTGAGGTTATTTATAAGGGCAAGAATCTTCTGGAGATGGCGCCTGAAGTCAGAGCATGTGAAGGTATCTTTCTTGGGTTCCAGTATCCCGTTGAGATTCCGGGTGTAAGCATAACGAACTTTCTGCGAACAGCTATGAATGAGCAACGAAAATATCGTGGACTTGAACCTATTACCGCCAAGGAATTCTTTGCAAAAATGGAGGAAAAGAAAAAGCTTGTTGAGATACATTCAAAACTTACCAACCGTTCAGTTAATGAAGGCTTTTCGGGAGGTGAAAAGAAAAAAAATGAAATATTCCAAATGGCAATGCTTGAACCTGAGCTGGCTATTCTTGACGAAACAGATTCCGGACTGGATATTGATGCACTCAAGATAGTAGCGAAAGGTGTTAATTCCTTAAGAACAGAAAATAACGCATTTATTGTAATAACGCATTATCAAAGATTGCTTGATTATATAGTTCCTGACTTTGTACATGTTTTATATGAAGGAGAGATTGTAAAAACAGGTGGAAAGGAACTAGCCTTTGAACTGGAAGAAAAAGGATATGAATGGTTAAAAAATTAATCAAGATCTTATTATCAAACTCAACTTATGCAACCTCTGGTAAAAAATAATATCCTCAAGGAAAAGATCATCGGGCTTTCGCGTGAAAACCGGGAAGATATAATTGGTTACGACACTCCTGACATCACTAAAATAAGGGAACAAGCATTAAGTAAATTTGTTGATCTCGGATTTCCTGATCAGTCTGTTGAAGAATGGCGTAATACAAATCTTGATAATGCATTGTCATATGACTATAATCTTGCTTTTCATCCGGTAAAAAAAATTACCAATATTGAAAGTATTTTTAAATGTAATGTCCCTCATCTTAATACTTTGCTTGTATCATTATTGAACGGCTGGCATGTATTTATGGACGAAGCTTTAAAAACGCTTGAAGATGGAACAATAGTTGGCAGCTTTGCACATGCAATAAAAAAATATCCGGAAATTATCGGGAAACATTTCTCTAAATATTCGGGTACAGGTAAAAATGGGCTTGAAGCACTTAATACAGCGATCGCGCAAGATGGAATATTTATCTATGTCCCTGATGGTGTTGAGGTAAAATCACCGATTCAGATTGTCAATATCATACGGCCGGAGTCCAATATTTTTGTTCAGGCCCGTAATCTTATCATACTTGGAAAAAACAGTAAACTTACTCTTGTTCATTGCGATGATTCTTATAATTTGCTACCTGGTTTTTCCAATACAGTAACGGAAGTATTTATTGGTGAGAATGCTAAACTCAATCATAATAAACTCCAGAATATTAACAATGATTCAACAATAATTAATTCAACATATTTTCATCAGGAATCAAACAGTGAGCTTTTATATAATGCCATTTCACTAAATGGAGGCTTGATCCGCAATAACACCTATGTTAAACTCAATGGAGAGGGATGTGAAACAAATATTCTGGGATTATACTTGATGGATAAAACACAACATATCGACAATTACACTTACATAGATCATGTTAAACCAAATTGTAACAGCAAAAAACTCTTTAAAGGTATACTTGATGAAAAAGCAACAGGAGTATTTAACGGACATGTACATGTAAGAAGAGATGCACAAAACACAAATGCTGTTCAGAAAAATCAAAACATCCTATTAACTGACACAGCAAAAATAGACACTAAACCTTTTCTTGAAATATATGCTGATGATGTTAAATGTAGTCATGGTGCTACTGTTGGACAACTGAATACTGAAGCTTTATTTTATATTCGATCCAGAGGTATAGAGGAGAGAAATGCCGAGTTATTATTGATGTATGCCTTTGCAGCCGAAGTTATCAATCACATTTCTATTGATGCCCTTAGAGACAGAATTGATGATATGGTAAAAAAACGACTCAGGGGTGAATTGTCTGTTTGTGATCAATGTGTGCTCCATTGTTCAAGTCAGGAACAACCTGTACAGTTCGACATAGATATGAGTTTATTAGAAACAAATAACTAAAAAATTTAACAGTGAATATAGATATCAATAAGATCAGAAAAGATTTTCCCATTCTGCAGCGGGAAGTATATGGAAAACCACTGGTTTATTTTGATAATGCTGCTACAACCCAAAAACCATCAGTTGTAATACAGGCATTAAGCACATATTACGAGGAACAGAACAGTAATATTCATCGCGCGGCTCATTTTCTGGGAGAAGAAGCGACAGTAGCATACGAGGAATCAAGAAAAAATGTTCAAACATTCATCAATGCAGAAAATGCACATGAAATAATTTTCACAAAAGGAACAACGGATTCAATAAACCTTGTAGCCTCTTCTTTTGGGAAAAAATTTTTCAAGGAAGATGATGAAATTATTGTTTCTACTCTTGAACATCATTCAAACATAGTTCCATGGCAGTTTATCTGTGAGCAAAGTGGCGCGAAGCTCAGAGTTATACCAATTTCAGATTCAGGAGAGATCATTTTTTCAGAATATCAAAAGCTATTAAACGACAAAACAAAGCTTGTTGCAATATCGCATGTTTCAAATGCTATTGGAACTATCAATCCGATTAAAGAAGTAATTAAAGAAGCCCACGACTTAAATATCCCGGTTCTGATTGACGGCCCACAGGCCATCCCCCATATGAAGATTGACGTACAGGAACTTGACTGCGACTTTTATACATTCTCTTCTCATAAAGTATACGGTCCTATGGGTGTTGGGACTTTGTATGGTAAGGAAAAATACCTGAATGAGATGCCTCCTTATCAGGGAGGTGGCGAGATGATTAATAATGTAAGTTTTGAAAAAACCACATATAATCAGCTTCCTTTCAAGTTCGAAGCAGGTACACCAAACGTTGCTGATGTAATCGGTTTTAGTGAGGCAATAAAATATATACGCTCAATAGGTATGGATAATATTTCTTCATACGAAAAATCTCTGGCGCAATATGCCGAACAGGAACTTAAAAAGATCCCTGGAGTAAAGATTTATGGGAATGCAAAACACAAAGCAAGTGTCATTTCATTTATTGTTGAGGATATTCATCCATATGATATGGGTATGATAATTGACAAACTTGGTGTTGCAGTAAGAACAGGCCATCATTGTGCACAACCCTTAATGAACAGATTAGGTATACAGGGAACCATTAGGGCATCTCTGGCATTTTACAATACTATCGAAGAAATTGATCTCTTTATCGCTGCAATAAATAAGGCAAAAACAATGTTTAATGGTTAATTAATAATTTATAATTCATAATTATTCTTTATGAGCATACGAGAAACAGAATCCCGGTTTATTTCTGAATTCGAACATTTTGATGACTGGCTCGAAAAGTATAATTACCTGATAGAGATCGGTAAGGATCTTCCTGTTATGGATAGCAAATATAAAACCGACAACAATCTGATTTCCGGATGCCAGTCGCAGGTATGGCTCCATGCTTCTTTCGAGGAAGGCAAAATTAATTATAAAGCCGACAGCAATACTGTTATCACTAAAGGTATAATAAGTTTGCTGGTACAAATGCTCTCGGGTCATACACCTGACGAAATTATTAATGCAGACCTTAAAATTATCAAAAAAATAGGATTAAATGATCATTTATCTCCTACCCGCTCTAACGGGTTAATGTCGATGGTAAAACAGATGAAGCTTTATGCTTATGCGTTTAAGATGAAAATGGAATAAGTTGCGAGTTGCAATTGAAATAAATCCGGAACTCGTAACCCGCAACAGTTAATAAATAGTAATGAATTCAAAAAAGTGCAATCTCTATGCCTAATATATCCATTCTTGAAGATCAGATAATAATAACACTCAAAACAATTTATGATCCGGAGCTTCCTGTAAACATTTATGATTTAGGATTAATATATGAGATAGACGTATCAGATCCTGCAAATGTAAAAATCATTATGACCTTAACCTCACCAAACTGCCCTGTTGCAGAGAGTTTACCAGAAGAAGTCAGGGAAAAAGTGGATACCTTAGTTGGAGTAAAAAGCACAAAAGTTAAGATCGTTTTTGATCCAACATGGACCCAGGAAATGATGTCGGAGGAGGCTAAGTTTGAGTTGGGGTTTTTGTAGAAAATTGCAAATAAAATAATAACTTTGCTCCAATAAAAATTAGCATATGTCTCCTGAACAGGGAAAAATATTATCATTAATAAATTCGCCAACGGATCTGAAGAAGCTTTCTGAAAAGGATCTTCCACAATTATGTGATGAGATCAGGAAATTTATTATTGAGATTATATCAGCTAATCCCGGGCATCTGGGTGCCAGCCTTGGCGCTGTTGAAATTGCTGTTGCATTACATTATGTTTTTAATACTCCCGATGACAAACTGATCTGGGATGTTGGGCATCAGGCTTATGCTCATAAGATCCTTACCGGCAGAAAGGATACATTTTATACAAACAGGACCCTTGGCGGAATAAGCGGTTTCCCAAAAATGAGCGAGAGCGAATATGATGCTTTTGGTGTTGGTCATGCTTCTACTTCTATTTCTGCAGCTCTTGGAATGTCTGTAGCATCAAAGCTAAGTGAAGACAACAGCCGGCAACATATTGCTGTTATAGGTGATGCCTCCATTTCAGGAGGAATGGCTTTTGAAGCCATAAATAATGCCGGAGTATATAATACTAATCTGCTTGTTATTCTTAATGATAATGGGATCGCTATTGATAAGAATGTTGGTGCCGTGAAAGAATATCTGACTGATATTGTCACTTCAAGGGTATATAATAAGTTCAAGGATAAGGTATGGAAACTTATGGGTGGAGGCAGTAAATACGGAGAAAACCACAGGGCTATCGTTCGTCAGATAGGTAATGCCGTTAAGTCTTCCATCCTGAAGAAAAGCAACTTTTTTGAAACATTTAAATTACGTTATTTCGGGCCGGTCGATGGACATGATGTGGTAAGGTTAGCAAAGCTCCTGAACGATATCAAAAAAATCCCCGGACCTAAATTACTTCATGTAATTACGAAAAAAGGCAAAGGCTTTGAGCAGGCCGAAAAAGATCAAACCAGGTTTCACTCGCCAGGTGCTTTTAATAAGGAAACCGGTGAGATCATTGAGAAAACTGATACTGACAAAACTCCATTAAACTACCAGGATGTATTTGGGAATACTCTTGTGGAGCTGGCAGAAAAGAATAATAAGATTGTAGGTATAACTCCTGCAATGCCAACAGGCAGTTCAATGAATATTATGATGGAAAAGATGCCTGAAAGGGCATTTGATGTCGGTATTGCAGAAGAACATGCGGTAACATATGCAGCAGGCCTTGCTGCACAGGGGTTTATACCATTTTGCAACATCTATTCTACATTCATGCAAAGAGCCTACGACCAAATCATTCATGATGTTGCCCTTCAAAATCTTCATGTTGTGATGTGCCTTGACAGGAGTGGCCTGGTTGGAGAAGATGGTCCTACTCATCATGGTTCCTTTGATCTGGCCTATTTGAGATCTATTCCAAACATTATCATTTCTGCTCCCATGAATGAGATAGAACTCAGAAGCCTGATGTTTACTGCGCAATCAAAAAACTATGGCCCTTTTGTAATTCGATATCCACGTGGAAAAAGCCTTAACTATGATTGGAAGAAACCTATGCAGGAACTCAAGCCAGGCATTGGAAGAGTAATCAGAGAAGGTGAAGATATTGCCGTGATAACTATTGGTACTGTAGGAAATTATGTTATTGAAATATCTGATAAACTGAAAGAAGAAGGTATTGACATAGCACATTATGATATGAGATACCTCAAACCTGTTGATGAAGATATACTTCACTCTGTATTTAAAAAATTCTCTAAAATACTTACAGTAGAAGATGGTACTATAATCGGAGGATTAGGAAGTACTGTTCTTGAGTTCATGTCGGATAATAATTATACCGCCAAAGTTAAAAGGCTTGGTATTCCGGATGCTTTTATCGAGCATGGAAAAATTATTGAGCTGCATGAGCAATGTGGATACAGTCCTGAAAAGATCTATGAAGAAATAAAGAAAATCTGAAAGCCATTATGATACCCTTGTTTAGCTTGCGAAAAACTTTGCGGTCCTTGCGGCTAATAATAATCGGCTTGACATTATTCTTATCATCAACTTTCTTTGGAACTCAAATCCTTGCACAGCTAAATGACAGTATCTCTGAACAAATCCCGAAAACAGCTACAGATCTTACTTCATTAAAACCTCAAATCAGATTTAGTTCAATCATTGTTCAAGGTGTTGAAACCACTATAATAATTGAAGTGCGTGAAGATGCAAGCTTTGAAAAACTTAAGGAGTTAATAATATTGATCAATGGGCTACCTACCAAGATCACAATAATAAACAACAAGGTTGAGATACTTTATACATTCAAACAAAAAGAAGATATAACAATTAGCTCAGGTGATTTTTATTTTACTAAAACTGTAGATCCAATACCATTATGGTTATCTATACTCCCTCCTCTGATTGCCATTATTATTGCATTACTTTTTCGTGAAGTTTTTTCAGCCTTGTTTATTGGATTATTTATTGGCACCTCAATCATCAATTATTACCAGGAACATTCTTTCTTCCTTGGCTTGTTTAAAGGATTACTTGCCATTGCTGATACTTATCTAATTGAGTCATTAAATAACAGGGGTCATCTGGCTATCATCATTTTTTCCATGCTGATTGGTGCAATGGTAAGTCTGATAACTAGAAATGGTGGGATGAAAGGTGTAGTAAATAAACTAAGTCGTTATGCAAACAGTCCCCGGTCAGGGCAGTTCATAACCTGGTTGCTAGGATTGGCGATATTTTTTGACGATTACGCAAATACCCTTGTTGTTGGAAATACTATGCGTCCGGTAACAGATCGCTTAAAGATCTCGCGTGAAAAATTAAGCTATATTGTTGATTCCACAGCTGCACCTGTTGCAGCAATAGCATTTGTCACAACATGGATTGGAGCAGAACTAAGTTATATTGAAGATGGAATATTTACCATTGGATTAAACGAAAACGCTTACACTGTTTTTCTGCACTCACTGAAATACTCTTTTTATCCCCTGTTCACTCTGATCTTTATTTTTATGCTGATAATGAGGAAAATGGATTTCGGACCTATGTATAAAGCGGAGGTCAGAGCTAAACAAGTAGATTTTGACAAACTCTATAACAACTCAGACGGCTTTTTAAATAAATTGAATGAACTGGAAGTGTCAGATCATATAAAAGCCAGGTGGTATAATGCAGTAGTACCCGTTTCTGTCGTAATATTTGGAACTATCGCCGGACTGGTAAGTACAGGATTACAAGAAGTAACGTGGGACAGCAATCTTGGTTTTACTAAAAACCTGTCTCTTGTAATTGGCAATGCTGATTCATATAAAGCTTTATTATGGTCTTCAATGGGAGGAGTGCTTATTGCAATAATTTTAACACTGGGTCAGAAGATACTTAGTTTAAAAGAGAGTATCGACAGTTTGATCAATGGTTTCAGGACTATGTTAACAGCAATACTTATCCTCATACTTGCATGGTCGCTTGCTTTAGTGACAGAGCACCTACATACAGCTAATTTCATTTCACAGGTACTGATATTTGTTGAGATCAGTCCGTTTCTGGTTCCGGCATTAACATTTATTCTTGCAGCCCTGATTTCATTTTCAACAGGTTCATCCTGGGGTACTATGGCAATTTTATATCCTCTTATCCTGCCAGCCTCATGGTTGATAACAAGTCAATATGGTATGGATCATAATACAAGTATGAATATTTTTTATAATGTAGTATCCAGTGTTTTAGCCGGATCGGTACTGGGTGATCATTGCTCTCCCATCTCAGATACAACTATCCTCAGCTCTCTCGCAAGCTCATGTAACCACATTGATCATGTTAGGACTCAGTTACCATATGCCATGACTGTTGGTAGTGTCTCTATTATTATTGGAACAATTCCTTCAGCATACGGACTCCCTTTTTATATTGTTTTTCCGGCTGGACTTATAGTCATGTATTTGGTTTTGGTTTTCTTTGGGAAAAAGCATTCCGGGAAAGGAATAATGGATTGATGGAATGGTGGAATAACGGTAAGATAAAGTTAAAAGTGGGTTCCCAACATTCCAATATTCCTGTATTCCAATATTCCTGTCTTTCAAGTAAATTTTTAACTTTGTCCCACATATGAGTTGGTTAGAAATTTCTGTATTAATAGTATCAGGCGTATTGGTTGGATTTATCAACACCCTTGCAGGAGGCGGATCAATAATCTCTCTTTCTATTTTGATCTTTTTTGGGTTGCCTGCAACAGTTGCTAATGGTACTAACCGTATTGCAATTACTCTTCAAACACTAATCGCAACCGGCAGTTTTAAACAACAAAAAGTACTTGACCATAAAAAAGGACTACTGCTGGCAATCCCTGCGGTAGTTGGCTCTATCCTTGGAGCAAAGATTGCTGCTGATATTAACGAAATAGTATTCGAAAAAGCTATTGCAGTTATTATTATAGTCATGCTCATTTTCATCCTTTATAAACCGCAAAGGTGGCTTAAGGGAAAAGAGGAATTAATTAATAAAAAAATAAATGTCTGGCAGGTACTTTTGTTCTTTTTCATTGGAGTGTATGGTGGATTTATTCATGTTGGTGTTGGGTATTTACTTCTTGGAGGTATCGTTCTTGGTGCGGGTTATGACCTGGTAAAAGCAAATGCTATTAAAGTGCTGATAGTTTTATTATATGCTCCTTTTACACTTATCATATTTATATTGAACGACCAGGTAAATTACAAGTTAGGCTTTACACTTGCTATCGGTAATATTATTGGAGCATTTGTTGCATCGCGGATGGCGGTGAGTTGGGGAGCTAATTTTGTAAAATGGATAATGGTAATTATTGTAATATTTACTTCAGCTCATTTATTCGGGATAATTGATGTGAAGGAAATGATAAGTACTTTACTACAAAAGGAAGTCAATTAATTATCTTTCCGTGATTACACCCCTTCGGGGCTATTGTATTTATTTAAACCATTATCCAGGAGCTTCACTCAGGTCTGTTGATTCATGCACCTTTGGTGCTATGGTATTTATTTAAACCATTATCCAGAGCTTCACTCAGGACTGTTGATTCATGCACCTTTGGTGCTATGGTATTTATTTAAACCATTATCCCGGAGCTTCACTCAGGTCTGTTGATTCAT